>Ga0209414_1000033_pt1 | contig 53850 bp, 62 predicted proteins | sample LakVidmifraction_4_FD_181154 | JGI IMG/M metagenome (GOLD analysis project Ga0209414, IMG submission 181154) | Hypersaline microbial communities from Lake Vida, Antarctica - Brine Hole Two &gt;0.2 micron (SPAdes) (version 2) | ecosystem: Environmental > Aquatic > Non-marine Saline and Alkaline >...
GCAGGCACTTATGCTCGTAACTTTTACGCCCCGAAAGCTTCTATTGATACGATACAGATTAAAGATGCTGCTATCACTACAGCTAAGATAGGTAGTTTGCAGGTTGATACTTTGCAGATAGCAGGTAATGCGGTTACAGTTACGTCAGTTTACTTTAACCCTAATGATCAGATTGGTTACGGGCCAAATTTTCAAGTAACCATAGCAAGTTATAGCGTAAGCATGACATCAGGGGTAGCCACTCTTTCTTTGTCAGTAAAAGACTTGTGGGCGTCAAGCTACTTCCCAGAAAATAGCGATAATACAAATAAAAAAGTGGTATTATCGGTTAGAAAAAACGGCAATGAAATACAAAGAATTACCCTTGCCTCAACTAGTACTGATTATACGTTTGAATCTGGGGGATGGTCTTATGATAATATTACAGTGCCACCTGTTATAGATACTAACGCCACTGGATTAAGTAATTATACAGTCGTTCTTTATGGGGATAATTTTGAAAAAGGTGGTGCGTTTGAAGGGCTTGAAAAAGTTATGGTTGGGGAAACTACTCTTATAATTTCAGGAGCTAAGAGATGATTATAGAGGTATATAGCTACAACAAAACAAGTTTGTCTTTTAAGGCTAAAATTTCAGGTACGCCCGAAGATATTACGGAGCACCTAGATACAAATCACTCTTTCACCCTAACCCCACCACCCGACTACAACCACGTATGGAGATGGGTTGATACTCAGTGGGTTGAGCTGTTACCTATCAATAATCCCGATAGACAGCCTGATAACGTATCTGTATGGGACGGGGCACTTAATAAGTGGGTGGCTGACACTGCATTGTTAGCCATTAAACACACTAAAGACCAAGCATCAATGTGGGAGCGCATCAAAGAAAAACGTCTGCTTGAAACAACGTCAGGCGTTTACGTACCCTCTATTGATAGGCATCTCTACACTGATAACACATCGACAATCATGTACTCACAAATAGGCGCTTCTATCTCGCTGGGTATTTTTGAGCCTTTAATGTGGAAGACTATGGAGGGTTATTTTATACAAATGACGGCTGAACTATTCAAAGAGTTTCAAGTTTTAATGATGCTAAATACTCAGCGTATTTATGAAAAAGCGGAATGGCATAAAGTAATGATGGGATCCATAGAGGATCCTTTAAGTTATGACTACTCTCAAAATTGGTAAATGTATAAATAAGAAACCCTCCTAGTGAGGGTTTTTTATTAGATAAATATTATGTACCAAGTAAGTATTACATATAGGATGTTATTTTATTCACGGGTATTTTATGGATTCTCTATGAAACGAATTATACATAAACTGGGGCAAGGGAGAGCCTTCATATTTGGTTTACCAACAAAGAGTGTAGAGTTACTAAATGGTCTTTGTGCTTTCTTTTTCTCAATGACGTTTCTAATAGCGGAAGCACTTACAAGCAGGTTTGAGATTTATAGAAACTTTATATATATAGACATGCCAGTAATTTGGATGGGTATGTTATTAGTAAGTATTACACAGTTTAGGCTACTGTTTAGGGATACTCTTGAATCAAATATAGGTAGTGTTCTTATACTACGATTATCTTGTGTGGTGTGGTTTTCTTGTGCTCTTCTATTTGGAGTTGATTCTCTTTTACTAAATACGGAATTTTTCACCTACTCTTCAATATCTTTTCTTTGTCTAATCGCTAGCTTAGAGCTTGGCAATAGAAACAGTTACGAGGAATTACTAAGGAAAGAATGTAGGAATGATTAATGGAAATTTATATATTAGCAATGCAGGTATTTATAGTACCTCAAGTGATTGCTGGATTTGTAGGGGGCTTATTAGGTATAGCTTCCATTTTTAGGAGTAATAAGGAGTTATATGGTTTAGAGCTTACTATTATATTTAGTTTGTTTGGAATTTTAGTAGCAGGTTCTGTAGCAGAATACGCTTTTATGGTTAAAGAATTAGATTCAGTTATTCTACATATCGTATTAGGATCCCTAACAGGATTATTAGGCTCTTCAGGTATTGATGCATTAAGATTAACAGCTCCTAAGTTCATGCAGGACTTAGTAGATGATACAGGCCAGTCTCTTATTAAAAGGATTCTGGTATTTCTCAAATTAAGGAAAGATGAATGAGTATGGTAAGTAATTGGAAAGAAGTATATAAGTCATACGCAGTGTTATTCCCTGCTGTGGCTGTAGCAGCTATAAACATATTAGATGCTAGTGTTAGTGCTAACTTAGTACCAACGTCTTTAATTCCTGTTGTGGTTATATTTACAGGCGGTTTAGGTTGGGTCATTAGACAAAACAATATAAGGAAGTAAAATGATTTTAGTTTCTGCTGGGCATTCAGATACTGACCCAGGTGCTGTGAACAAACATGATCGTAAAGAGGCTGATATAGCTCGTGATATGCGTAATATGGTTGCTCTATATCTTCGTAGAGATAGTAACTATAGAATTACGACTGATGGTATTAGTATGAACAACAAGCCATTAAGAGAAGCTGTACGATTAGTAGGTAAAGGGAAAGATGATATTGCTATTGAGTTTCATTGCAATGCCTTCCACAGTGAAGCTGCTAGGGGTACAGAGGCTCTTGCACAGTCAAAGGATAAAGAACTATCACAAATACTTTGTAAGGCTGTGTCAGAGGTTATGGACATTCCTGTACGTGGTAGTGATGGTGGTTGGAAGCATGAAGGCTCAGGTCAGCACAGTAGACTGGCTTTTGTTAGATCTGGTGGAATCATATTAGAACTATTTTTTATTACTAATCCATCTGAGTTAGCCACTTGGGATGCTAAGAAATGGTTAGTAGCAAAAAGAGTAGCAAAGGAAATCTTACTATTTGCTGATAAGTAGTTATAATATAATCTCTCCTGAGTTAGAATTAATTATAAAGCCCATTCCTTGAAATGGGCTTTATTTTGTCTATAGTTTGAGTATTACTGTACTGCTTCAGCACGAATACTGGTACGTACTTCATCTAATCTTTTAGTAGCATGTCCGATAAACTCTTCATTCATATCCATATCCAACATACCAAGCATTGCAACAGCTACTTCAGTATTAAGCTCTTTATCATCTTCTTCCAAAATAGTACGGATTAAAGCTGAGGTCATAAGTTTAATGACTTCACCTTTATTAGGACTGGCTACCCAAAACGATACTGGTTTATCTTCTTGTTTAACTAAAGAGATGACAGTCATATTCAAATCTTTAGTTACAGCGATATCATCAAATGCACTTTCTAAATGGTCTAATAGTACTTCTTGTGTATTACTCATAATTATTTACTCTCTTCTTTGTTGGATGGTTTATACGTGCATTTCTTGTAGTTCGTCAATTAGAGACTGTGACCAGTTCTCATAACGGTGTTTCTCTGCTTCCATTTCAGGTAGGGTTTTCCATTCTGGTAAATGAATCTCTGAAGGATCAGGATCAACCATATCTGTAGAACTAAGCTCTATTGCATACACATAACCAGCATGCACTTGTCCTACTTGGTTAGTATTATCCAATAAGAGTATATAATTCTCTATGAATTGAAATGGTTTAGTTAAATCAAGACGTAACTCTTCTTCAAGTTCACGCATGATACTTGGTGTTAGATTAAAGTTCTTCAAATCAATGTCACCAATATCTACATGCCCACCAAAACCACACGACAAAGAACCATGCAGACGATCTTCAGCACCTTTAGCTCTAGAGTAAGTTAGGATTTGATCACCACAACTGATCAGTACATAGGGAAGAACTTGAGGAAGTTGTTGAGCAATCCTGAATAGATCAGGATTTTTACTATCTGCTACTTCACGAGAAAGAAAATGAAAATGTTTTTCGTCTACTTCAGCCATATTAAAGTCATAGACATTATTACCTTTAATTTTAGGAGGCATACCAATTACTTCACTAAAAGATTTGCGTGTTACACATAATACTGGATTCATCATTAATATTTTACCTTTGATTTGGCAACTCGTTGCCTGTTAAATGATATTAGCTCATCTACTTTTGAAGCATAAGCTAATGCGTCTTCTTTACAATGAATGACTTCATTGTTAAGTGTAATCCAACCTTTACCTCTATCAGTAAATACGGCAACCAGTTCTCCGTTACCTACAATGATATTATCCTGTCCTGGAAATTGATCGTATTTAGCTGGATCTCTATGCCACATAAACCTAACTCCAATGTAAACAAAAGTAATGTGAAGTTAGCACATACCTTGTTACAGAGGGGTTTTTAGTTACTTATTTAAGGCTAAGCTTAAGTGTTCCTTTAAATCAGACGTAGAAAGTCCATTAGGTAGGGTTATAGGCGTTGCCCATGAAGGGTGATACAGATCCATCTCAGATTCTAGTTTGACCTTGTCATGGGCGATCTCAGGAAGTTCTTGCCAGCTCATTTCTTCTATCAAATTGTCATTGACCCATTTAAGTACATGTAGGTCATCTTTAATCATTAAATAGATAGCATCATGAATCAAAGAGACGGGGAATATATCATAACGATATTCAGATACCCAGACCTTCTCCATGAACGCTACAGCAGCTCTATTATTCAATAGGCCATAACTCTGACCTGAGATAGCATTACCTACGCTACGAGCCTCTGAGGAGCTTATAGTAGCTGTAGCACTATTACCTAGAATAGATCTGGCTAGTACAGGGGTTCTTACCCTTAAGCCAAATGCTACAGTGGCATATCCCAACTCACAGCACTCTTGTAGTTTACGAGCAGTCCAATCAGCAGACTCTTTATAGAGTGTGTGATAATTCTGAAAGATGGACTTGGATTCATACTCTGTAAAACCACAATTCTTCATAAGTCCTATGTGGGATCCTCCGTACGTAAGTAAAAAGGTAGGTTCTTTAGAAGCATCACGTACACTTTTAGAGTCCTTAACAATGCTGTTGATCTGGGATACGTTATATTCTTTGAGAGAGATTTCATTGATGGAATTAATATCACCTGTAATGAGAATCTCCATAATTATGTCTCCTTATCAAAACTACCCGTTAAAGGGATGACATCATAGTGAACCATACCATTATTAGTAAAGTCCTCTAAAGTGGTGGCATTACGGACAGAAGTAAGAATACGTTGAGCATACTCTGTTTCTTTAATGGCCCACTTATAATGTATATCATTAGAGAGGGTTTCAATTTCTTGTTCAAGACTAGTTATTAAATTATTTTGAATGATATCAAAAGCAGTAGATGAATAAGCAGTCATTGCTGGTGATTGAATTTCTGTGTACTGGTCATACGTACCGTAGTGAATTATTTGCATTAGGTTTCCCTATAGTAGAATTTATTTTCACATTCAATACAGTGAAGATAATTCATTTGTGAGCAATCAGATTGTGGTACAACATCATTAGGAAGATTACAGTGAGGGCAGTAAGCTACTAAGCAACTGTCAGCTACTTTATACTGGTTTAAAACCAGCATTTGATTGTACAGATTAGAAGTTTCTGATTCTACATAATCTTTACCACAGTTTATAGGAGTATCCCCATAATGAGATGTATGAAAACCAATTATCCAATGATCATTAGGTATATCATCATGTATTACTTCTTCTCTCATGTCTGAAGAGATACTAGACCAATTAAGGCCACCATGGACTGATACAGGGATATGCTCACAACTAACACCATACCAAGGACTAGATGGCGGCAAGACTAAGTAACCATTACCCCATCCCTGTTCCCTATGAGTATTCCATGTATTTTCTACAATGAAAGTTTTCATGGCTGATACCCGTATACAAAGCATTCAATATTCTCAGTGAACATTCTAATGTCCTCATTATTAAAAGATTCCATGGCTTTATCTTTTGCCTCATCTTCAGTATCAGCATAAATAATGATAGTTCCTTCTTTATTCTCTGATATTAATACTTCATACTTATTCATGATTCATCTCCTAGAATAAAGAATTCAACATGCTGGAAATCACCAGAGTCTAAGACATACTTCTCATCAGACCACTCATTTGAAACCATGTTCCAAGCTTCATCCCTTGATTCTGCTTCAATTTCCACTGTCTTTGAAGAAGTCTCTTCAATTAATACTGTATATGTTTTCATATTTTAATTGCCTTCTTCATTAATTAAAGTCACATTTCCACCATCATACGTAGCTTCCCTTAAATCCATATTAAAAGTATCTTGGTATGTTTGAGCATCATCATAAGCTTCTTCCGCAGAGTTAGCAGAAAATGTTCGTTCTACATTCCAAGTTTCTGATATTTTAAAAGTATATGTTTTCATACTGTTTCCTTTTATGTTTAAGTATCTGAGTATTTCCATATAAAATTACCAGCAGTTTTTAATTTACCTTTGGCACACTTAACAATAGATGGATGAGTAACACCTGTCCTTTCTGATGCAATAGTTATAGAAGCATAGGAATCTATATACTCACTATCTAAAGTGTACTGACTAACGCTACGAACAGGGTAGCTAACAGTAGATTGAATTTTAGAGCTATTACGATTATCCCAATAAAGGTTATCTGCATGTATGTTATGTAAATTACCATCAATATAGGTTAGGTACTTATAGCTATAGGGGTTATCCATAAACTGTTCAGCTACCAAATGGGCTACCTTTTCGCTTGATGATTTACCTAAGTAATAAAGATGAACCCTAGGAAACTTACCTGTAAAGTCTAGTTTCCTAGAATTACCATAGAAGTTAGGTGAAATAGACCTCATCTCACCGTTACGATTAATGGCATAAGCAATGGTGTACCTTTTAACATGGTAAAACTGATCGTCAGGATGTACCTGACTATTGGTAAAATTAACGGGTCTAGAAATTATCATTTTATATCCTTAAACTTGTTATAGAATTCAATGGCACTATAAGTAGTACCATCATGATTTATAGTGTCTGTATCTTTAAAGGATAAGCCATTCACTTCAAAGCAGCGTTCTGTAGTAGCTTGTTGGACATTAGGAAGTTTATCAGGCCAATAGGTATGTGCTCTAAGAGCATGGCCGTCATACCCGTCAATGTAGACTTTTATCTTATTTTTATCTTTAGTTAGTAGAGCATTGATTCTATCTTCTACAATTATGTTCGCTACAGTTCGTTAGGTTGTAACCGTGGGCTAACCACTGCTATACGTCACCACATAGTTCAGACTATATCTTCACCTTCAGCATTACCTGTTTAGGTGTCCTCCGCTTCGGATCACTTGACCCTACTCCCCAATGGGATAGTCGTTAAACGTCCAAGTACTTAGTACAAGTTTCGCTTGGTATTGTCTCGTTGAGAGTTCTACCAAATTCAAAGGATTTAACACAATACATTTCTGTACTGTTCGCCTAGATTTAAGCTAGAGAAATCAGCTCCTACGAATAAATAACCCTTTGGGGGTTTAAAGCAGGATTTAACCGCTTTTCCATATTTACTCCCTCCAGATGGTAAATTCTGAAGGTTAATCTTAGAGCTAGACATCCTACCAGAAAGTGTACCGTTGAGATTGAAGTTACCATGTAAGTAATGCCATCCACCTTTTTTAAATGATTCCTTGAATGCTGGTATGAAAGTGCTAAGAATCTTATCAACTTGGCTTAAGTTAATTAGAGACTCAAGTAATTCCTTAATCTCATCATCCTTAGTATGATTAATGAGCTTGGCTAGTATCTTAGCACCAGTAGCAGGATTCTTGGTAGGGGTGAAGTCAATCTCAGGTAATTGTAATACCTCATAAAGAAGTACTTGTAATTGGTTAGGACTGCTAGGATTGAAAACCATATCATTAACCTTATCCATACCATGTACTTTGGTTTTTAGTTTAGAGTTAATATCTGCAAGAGCATTAACTTGTATAGTATGAATAGCATCTTTGGTATATTTACTATCTAAGACAATATCTAGATTCTGATTACTTAAATTTAATAAGTAGGCTTCAGTTTCTTTAACTTGACCCATATCAATAGGCATACCCATTAGCTCCATCTGAACGATAAGCTTAATACTAGGTAACATAATTTCTTCATAGATCCCTAACTGATCATCTTTGAGCATCATAGGATAGTACTTGTTGAATACATAATAAGTAGCTACACAGTCTTCTACATTATAAATTAGTAATTCATCTACTGGTATTTTAGAGATATCAGTAACATCAATACCCCAATTACCCATGTAAGGTTGGGCTAGTACTTTTAAACCAAGTTCATTACCTGCTGTAGTATTGGTAGCTAAGTAAGCAATAATCTTAGTGTCGTGTATGTTCTTACACATAACGTCTAGTCCATGAAGCATACCTCTATAGTCTAGTGGATGTTTCATAAAACAGTTAAAGATAATCTGTTTGATATCAAAAGTTGCATTATGATAGATAACCTTACCGGTATATCTTTCAAAGAATCTCTTAATAAGGGTATGAATTTTACTGGTGTCATAAGCTTTATGTTTAATATGGGCTGATAGTCCAGACCTCTCATTCCATGCAAATGCAATAGAACCTAAACCACCTTCATTAAGTTTTAAGCCATAAGTCTCAACATCACAAGTGATTGTAGGTTTGTTATGTAAGCCGTCTAAGGCCAGTTGAAAGGCTTCAAGGTCAGTATTCTGATAGTACTGAGGGTCTAACAGAACATCTTCACCTAGAGGTACTAGAGTACCATTGATATGATTGGCTAATGTCTCAATAGACATATCAATTTTATGAATCTGATTTGGATTATGTAAAAGTACACCGTAATTTAAACCATAACAAATAGATATATGAGTGAATCCTTTAACTGAGCAAGGTAATACATATCCTGTATGTTGTTCTGCTTTACGCTCACCAGTTAATACTTTGAAGTAAGCAGCATCAGCTACAAAGACTGTAGTGATACCTAGTTTAACTAAAGCTGGTAATAGGTAGGAGAGGTATTTTTTGGCTTGTGTAGCAGTAACCTTGTCGTTAGGGTAATGTAAATCAAATGCAATTAATTGATCTAAAGCAACTCCTAACTTTACAAGTGGGTCTACGTAATAGTTCTTAATCTTATCTGGTTTAAAGTATTTCTCTTTGATAAGAATAGCCACTTGGTATTCTTCTTCTAAGTTTCCTGCAAAAGTAGCATGATTCATAATAATCCTAAAGTAATGAGTTAAGTAATTGCTCCCTAATAATGTCTCTTATTTCCTCTACAGAGTCAGGTAATTTACAATCACTCTCTGGGTAAATAACACCTTCTAGGAAATAATGAGCATCCTTGGGGAACAGAGTATACAGATCTGAAGCTGTACTATCTCTTAAGAAATCAAATAATAAGTATTGAAGTTTCTTGTAAGAGTCCTCAATTTCAATATTATTAGTAGAGGTAGAATCAAACCATGACCTAAGATCTTTATGAAGGGGTTTAACAGATAATCCTTTAATAAGGATATAAGTTTTCCCACCATAAAAATAATTAGGGGATCCTGATTGTTCTTTTTGAGCTGAGTAAATAGATTGATACTGGTGGGTTATTTCTTTACGAGACTGCTTAAATATAGAGGATAATATAATCATTAGAAAGGGTTTAGGCTTACTCATAGTATTTCCTTATAAGCACAAAAAAGTCCCTTATATATATATAATATAAGAGACTATAAGTAACTAGTTCCTTCCGTACACAAGTACTGACGTACTTGTGTACTGCTAATAGAGACTAGTATAGGGTAGTGGTGTTGGGGTTAAGGTTATGTTTTTTGAGTGGAAGAGACAAATGCAGTTTAACGGTGATTTGAAAGTCTGTCAAGAATTAATTAAATTTTTCTTTAATTACTTCCATTAGAGGTAACATGTCCCTAGATACATCTGAGTATTCTTCCATCTCTTTTTCTGAGATAAATGCACGATCACCTTCTTCTGCATAATCTCCTTGGACAACTATTTCATCACCCGCCCAACAACCAACAAGCTCATCCAGAGGGTACTCTAATCTATTAAGATCACCTCCACCTCGTCCATTACTATTAGCAAGTAGTATAAATAAGAGTGTAGAAGTAGAAGTTGGATGACCAACCTGTTCTAAGAGCTTTAATCCATTATCTAAGATATGTGGATTTAATAACTGCTTCTTCGTTTTATTATAAATCAAGTGATACTGTCCCATTATCCATTCTCCTCTGGTTCTGGTGGATTAATATAACCGTTGTAACGTTCAAGTGTCTTCATTGCTTCTGAAGCCATATGAAGTTCCTCAGGATGGATATGAATCTTTTCACCATCTGATCTTGTTATCATAGCCATTAAACTTTCAAACTCATGGCTTACTGTTACTTCTGGATCACCATCACCAACAGTAATGGTTTCAAATCTATATTTTAATTCATTCATTGGATGTCACCTGTTAGAACCACTTGTTTGCTGGCTCGTGAAATGGCTACGTAGAGTAGTCGTGCTAGAGCTACAGGACTTCGTACATGGCTCAAGGAGCCCAAGTCAATGTAAACAGTCTCAAAGGTACTACCTTGAGATTTGTGTACTGTAGACGAGTACATAGGGCGTAAATCAGCTAATGAATCATATAAGTAAGAAGCTTCTTCCTTATCCAAATGGTCATCAGCATCTAGAATGTCCTCAATGGCCTTTAGAGCCTTCTTAGGACTATCAGGTACATATACTTCAACTGAGGCTTTCATGGTCATTAAGAAGAACGTGGTGCCATTACAGTCAGGTATATGAGACTTGTATGGTGCTTTACCTTCAATGATAACTTCTTCATCAGTTTTAATAGATTTAACATAATGATTACTTACTACGGTATCTCCAGCAACTAACTCAGTTCTGCCATTGGCCAAACCAAATAAATGAGTATTGTGATGATTAACCACATTATTGGTTCCTGCTAGTACACGGTGATGTAGTGTAAGAGATTCATCAATGATAAATACCTTCTCAGTCATTATCTGAAACTCTTCAGAAGAGATACGAATAATCTCATCACTTAACTCTATGAGCGGGAATGGTATTGCGCCATCAGATTCAATGAATGCTTTGAACTTATTACAAATAGCAGCAATTTTAGGTGCCTTGGTTTGACGTACTGGTGTTGTAAGAGTAATGAGATCATACCCTTGTTCAAATACTGGACAAGTAGTAGATTTAACTGGTGTCAGTTGATTACGATCACCAATAAAGATAACTTTAATCTTGTCACTGATCTCATCAATAAATTTTAATAGTTTTTTATCAATGTATGAACACTCATCTACTACTAGAACACACTTTCTATCTCCTAGCTTATCTCTAGCATTTTGTGACTTGATAAGATTTCCTCTATAGGGTCTTAACCCTAAAAGTGAATGAATAGTACTGACTTCTTGGTTAGGTAAGTTGATTTGAATGGCTTGTTTGGCTTTGTTGGTGGTTGCTGTGAAGAACCAGTCTAGAGGGATTCCTGCATTACTGTCTCGTATATCTTTCATAACTTGTACGATAGTAACGGTTTTTCCAGTTCCAGCGGATCCTGTGAGGATAATACGATTATCTGTATCGTCTCTAATAAAATTAACTAGCTCATCTCTAGCTTCTGTTTGATCTTGGTTTAAAGTAATCATGCCCTATCCTTAAATAATTCATTAACTATTTCAGTAATGCTTAACCATTCATTTTTATGTATGGTTACACAGTTACTATCATTTAAATCTTTTATAACCACGTATGAACCGTATCTTGCAAAACGTAAAGGGGTGTTTTCTAGGTAAATATATTTATTTGCCATATTTAATTCCTTATATTTATATGGATAACCTTACCGTATGGCTGTTTCCAATCAGGGTTATTAAAGATAACCCATATAACTGGTTGCCTAGGTTTAGTTAATTGTTCTGTATGGAATCCACCATCAGTTAATACGATGAGGGCTTCTGATTTACTAGTGATAAAGTGCTGAATAACTACTTCAGGGTAAGTACCACCATGTCCTGTAAACTTAACTTTAGATAGTTGATTAATACTCTTAATTGAATCTACGGATTGTAGTATGTGGTCAAACTGTATTAGCTCTAATTCTCTGGGTGTGGTTGTCTTGAATACACCATGTACTTCAGATATAAACTGAGTAAATTGGTTTTCAGAAACAGAGCCTGAAGTATCAATGGCAAAACTAATTTTACTAAGACTCTCTTCATCCCTGATATGTGGCATATAAATATCTGTAAACCTTTTATTAGGACGGGCCCAAGAATAATCACTCTTATCTAGTGCCATCATGAATCTTCTTAGGACTACCTTCCAATTAACTTTTGGTTTAGCCATTTGTATAATCATACGTCTGATTGATTCGGGAACAGAACCACCAGCTTCCCTCATATCAGTTATCTGAACAGCACGTACAATCATATCTTGAATTTCTGAAGCTGTTTCAGAAGATTCATTTGGATCCCCCTCTTCTAGGTCACCATCCATAGGATTATCAATAGAATCGGGCAATAGCTCATAGACCTCTTCAGTAGACATCCCTTCATATACAGGATCTATTAAACCTACAGATGGCATAACTAAACCTTGGTTAACAAGCTCAAGATTAATTACATAATCTGCTGCTGCATTATGTTTCATAGGATCCCTATCACCACGGCGCAGCATGTGCTGATAAACTACATGCATAGTCTCGTGAGCAAGAAGAAAGGTACGTTGTTTTTCAGGTAAATCCATGAAAAATTTAGTCCCTAATTTAATGTATTTACCATTGGTACAAGCAGTAGGGATGGTGTCATCATAAAACACTTCTAAAGAGCACATGACAGTAGATACGAAAGTAGTATTCTTGGCTTTCATCATGTCAATTTTTGCTTTAGACAATGCACGGTCTAAATCTTCTTGGAGATACATGGTATTTTCCTTATAGGATTTTATCTAATGCTAATAATTTGAATTCATCTATTAATAATATATGAAGGTTAGATCGTTCTATAGTGTAGGTTAAGTATTCAGAAATTGCTTTTAAAGAAGCTTTAGAACTTTTAGAAAGGATGGGATTATTTTTATCATATAAGAGTACTGACTTAGTACATCTATCATAATGAGTCAGTAAAAAAGAAGCACAAATTTCTGGAGGTGCATTAGTCATATTTACTTCATACCTATGAGCCATTATAATTTTAACTAGCTCTGAATCACTAGGAATTACTGTTGAATGGGTCATATTATTTCTTCTATTTTTTTGAGTAGTATCTCATCTCGTAATGCACGATATAGAGGTGATGAGTTTGAATCATGGTTAGATAGTCTGAGATATCTTTTGGTATTCCGCATAACTTTACGAAGGTCAGAAGTAAGTATACTAGTGTTTTGATTAAATTCTAATACAGTATTAAGATGTGTTGAATATTGAGTAATACACTGGCAAATAGAGAAGTGAGGATCCTTATTATTTAAATCTGATGTGTAATAGAGCATTATGGTATAAACAAGTACCTCATCAGTAGGTATGGAGTTCCTAGGTAAATTTATCATAAGTTCTCTTTAATGTATTTTAATAGGTAGTACTGCTCACAACAGTTCCCTTGTTAATTGGTTTGATTTCATAATAGATATGGCTAAATCTATATATTCCTTTGACATACTAGGTCTACTACCTACTGAAAAAAGCTTACCTAACCAATCAGAATACTCTGATTTATTTCTTGGGTCTCTCGTCACATGGTATAGTCTGAATCTATCAATTACGCAGTCTTCATACGAATTTATGGGAGATTTATAAGCATCATAAAAGACCCTCTCAATAAACTCTTTTTCTTGTTCCGTCATAATATTTCTCCTATTGAGTTAAGAAGAACCCTTTGAATACATAAATTAAGTAGTTCTGTTTCTATTTGATTAAATTTATCTATGAACCTTCCCATTCTGTGATAATGAAATTTAATATCTTCAAAGGTAGCAGATTCATGGTACTCATGATATTCCATAACCTCCACGGCAATTCTATGTTTTTCATACACTTCTAGTAGTTTTTCTTTAACGAACTCTTCTACAGAAAGGTCACCAGTTAAGGTGACCTCTGAGAATACGAAATCTACTATTATTCGTCTAATTTCCATAGGAAGTTCCTAGTAAATATGGCGGGCTAAGCTAAGTATCCAATCCTTAAGCTCCTTTTTAAGTAGATTAGGCTGACGAGCTTTGATCTCTCTTAATGCGCAGATCTGTAACTCTGGTGGGAAGCGACCAAGGTAAACAGCACAGGCTTTAGCATTTTCTGGGAGGATGTTATGAGCGATTAGGCCCATAATAGCCCAACGAATACTCATGTTAGAGCTGATTTCAAGACCTTCTGGATCATTAATAATGTCCTCAAAGCTATGTAAGCTCTTATAAAGTGTTAAGAAGCTTAGGAACTCAGTAGCAACACCCTCACCTAATAAAGAGCTCACAAGGGACTTGTGAGTGCTGTCTAGCTTTTTACCATCAGTTGTATCAGATAGCATTTCAAGAGTGCGTGGGCAAGCGTACGGAGTTGTTGCGTCAGGATCAAAGGTATAGATGTATTTAGGGAATCGTCCAATAAATGAAGTGATACGAATATCAATGTGGCCAGCAGCCCATTCCATCCACTCTTTATGGTTTAATTCTAAATAGAAGTGAGCGAATCGTGAAATCAGTGCTGTGCTCATAGGATTAACAATCGCATTATCATCATCCATGTTACCAGCAGCTAATTTGAATAGGTTAGGATGAAGTTTATGCTGTCCAATCATATGATCTAGTGTGAATTTATAAGCAGCAGCCTGAGTAGACTGTTTAGCTGAGTTAAATTCATCGCATTGTTTTCTATATAAGTCGCAACACTTACATACGTTCTCATTACTTACGTAAATGAACTGCTACATGTCGCCATGCAGAGAAGACCATATCAAGACCCTAAAGTTCTTAGGGTCGTTACCGTTTCCAACATCATTAGCTTATGTTGTACTCCCATTTCAGGGATGGTCGTTTGGCGTTTAAATGAAATTTGTCGCATATCCAAATTGCTGTAAATTATTACTATTTACATATTCATCATAAGCTTTAGCAGCTTGTTTTTCACAAGTAAATCTTCCTAGAGGAATGGTCTCGCCTTTGAACCCAATACATACACACCATTTGTTCCTCTGCTTAGACCATGAAACACCTACGTACTGTGAAGAGCTGTTTTTACGCTTCTTACTAGCATTAGTGAATCTGTTTTTTTGAAGTCCTGTATCCCAGGCATGTTGACAGTTCTCAGACTGTGTAACCCATTCTAAGTTAGTAGGTGAGTTATTAAGTTGATTTCCGTCTTTATGATTGACAACAGGTTTATTCAAAGGATTAGATACAAAAGCTAAAGCTACTAAGCGATGAATCTGGAATTTATGTACTTTACTATTTCTGTATAAGTTGATACATAAATACCCTCTGTGATTGGTATATGGTTTTACGTAATTCCTGTTTTTATACTTGTATTTAGAATTAGGGCATCTTCTTACGTTTCCTAAATTAGATACATTATAAGGTAGGTCTTGAACGTCTTTCCAAATTTCATTATTTAGCACAGGATTGTCTCTTTGTATTAGTAAGTTGAACTCAAGTATAACGAGTAACCAACCATAATACAATTAAATGAGAGTTTCCCTGTTTAGGTAACTTTTGACATACAATTACTTGTATGAAAGCCCGATTATTTAAGCATCACCAACCAACCGTCATAACCATCAGGGATAGGGTCACCTTCTAATGGGAAAGTATCAAATGGGATGAAACTAGCTACACCTTCTGAGAAGCCAGGAAGCCCATTAAAATCACTGGGGTCCATATCAGTTAATCGTAGATCAATAAACTTAAGGTTACGTTTCTTGGCAAGCTGTCTTCCAATAGAAGATTTACCAATTCCAGGAGATGAATGCAGGAATGGGCAGATAGGTTTCTTAGCATCCCACAGCATTTCAATATGTGGTTTAACTTGTGAGATAGTAACTTGCATAGTATTTTCCTTATTAAAGTATTTTATTTATTTGATGGACTTTTAAACCATCTATAACAAGATTAGTAAGACCGTCCCCTGAGAATTCATTTAAAGAATACTGAAGATGGAGTAGTTCATTAAGATGAGGCTCAGGAAGTCTTTCTAATAAATCAATAGATATTCTAAGTTCATTATCTAGATCCTGTAAGGCATAAACAGCAGCAGTCTCTATACTCTTATCAGAGTAGTCTGCATTTGTGTATCCTTTGACTGCTAATAGAGCTAGGTATTCCATTATTGGAGTAGTCATTAGATTATCCTATTGATAAGAGCCATACGAATCTGATCTTCTAGTTCCTTCTTAAGAGGTGAATGAGGATCAAGATGCATAACTTTTAAATATTTTATCATTTGTTTAGTACTTTCTGGAGGTTCACTTAGTGATCGTTTATAAGAAGATTGAGTAACGCGTGTATAACTATTAAGAGCTCTATACGCATTTTGTTCAGCGCTGAGATGATGATCTATAGTAAATCCATTGGTTTTAAGGATCATAGTAGCTAATTGAGAAATGTCCATTAGCGTTCAACTAAACGATACTTACGTAATTGAGCTACAGTTGTAATTCCACCCATACGTAATAGAGAGAGTAATTCATGTTGAGCATCTGTCTTATACCAAGACAAATCAATGATATTCATATCTGCTAAAGCACGTTTAACAGATTGAACTGTGACTGAAAAACGGTTAGAGATTTCCTCATATGTAAGACCATCTTTAAGATGTAAATCAACTAAGAATTGTTTCTCTTCTTGAGTAAGTTTCATGGTTTTTTCCTTGAGTTAGGTATCAGACAGTATCCAGTATGAAATTGGTTTTTGGAAGTAGTTAGATGTCAGTTTTAATGAATTTGGTTAAGCTGAGAGATGGATGTAAAATCAATCCCACAGTTAATAAGAGAAGTGATAACTTCAATACGATGCTCTAACATTTGAAAGTCGTGTTCACTAGCAAATTCTAAATCGTTTTCGTATTGTAGTAACAAGTCTGAGCAGTTATAAACAGGCTCAATACTTGGACGAGATCTGCTTATAACAGTACTCATAGTTGTCTCCTTAATTAGATTTCTAAATAGCGGATGGAGTTATCTTCATTTAAAGGAACAGCATAGTTCCATTCAGAATTAGTAGTACGGATAGGTAATGTATCCTCAGTATTCATAGATAGTACGCTCTGAGGACAGAACGTACGTGAAGGTCTTTTACACCGCTCTTCGGATATATCTGAAACAGCACAACGTATACTATCCTCATACATATTTTTGTCTAATAAATAACTGAGAAGTTCCATACCTGAGATAGTACGTTTAGTTACTACTGCAACAGGTACTTCTAGAGTAAGCGGTTTACCAAAAGAATCTACAGGTACAGCATAGTCCCAAGAGCAGCCACAAGTCAGAAACTCATGAATGCTGCTATGGCTGTATCCTACTACTGTATTCCTTGCCCCATTCATGATAGCTACAGAGTCACTCGTATCACTAACGAAAGAGAAAAATGGAGCTTGATTAGTATTAATAAGGTATTCAGCAAGAGATGTACCAGTTAAGCTAACGGTATCTTGATTCTCATACACACGCCTAGTTCCATCAGTATTTAGTGGAGTGGCAAAACGATAGGGATCGTCATATGTCTCATACTTATATGGAGAATCCTCTAATCTACTAGTAACGAAAGCGATATTTCTTAAGTCAACAACGTTCTCATTAATGTCAGATACTGAGCAAAGAACAATACCTTCAGTTTCTAATAAGTAATCACAGAAAGTAGGACCTACTAATTCTTCAGTTTTTCCTTCACCTTTTAAAGTTTTGATTTCTTCCTCTGCTTCTTTTAGACGTTTGGTTAATTCTTCACGAGATAGTACTAAACTGTCTGACATGGTAGTTCCTCATTTATTAAGATGTATGGACTAAGCCCATATGTTTATAGACAGTAGTAGATACTGTTTTATTATTCTCAACGCTATGTTGAGACTGTTTAAATGTAAATGGATAACAAGGCCTAAAACCATTAATAGTTAGTACCTTATCTAGTACAGCATTAAAGTAAGGGGCGCCACCCAACATGATACTGTCTACCTTATACATACCAGATATACGTATGTACTCTTGGAGTACAAAAACAATATCATTAGCACGTTCAATTAGTTGGGTAACTGTAGGTATAGGTTGAAAAGTACCAAGAGCATTAATTCTACTAATATACTCATGAGGTAGATCTATGATACCTACAGCTTTTTGATCTTCTGTAGCTTTATGGCGAGTAAGGTTAAGTATGGTTTCCATAGTGTTTCCTGGGGTGAAAAAGAAAAAGCCACTCAAATGAGTGGCTTTATTAGTTTTAGTTATTGTTAACCGTCCCAACCTTCGTTGTATTGAATACCTACCCAAGATTCATCGTTATATGGGTAGGGTACAATATCCATATCATTCATAATATCGTCTAACTCTTCTTTCCTAGCTTGGGATTTCTCCATATCTGAACGATTGAAATGGTTTTTTATTGTCACATAAAAGTTTGAATCTTTCATTGTAAATCTCCTTGGTATTTATTGGAGTATATTAGATTAGTATTACACTAACCTAATCCAAACACGGGCAGAATGCCCCATAGTTTAACTAGAGTGGTTTATATCTGTTATTGAATTCTTCTACAATACAATGATCTGATACACCTTCAGGTAAGTACTCAAACGTTACTTCCATATCCTCTATGAACAAGACACGAACATTTGAGCCATACTTTACACTAATATATACATGACCTATCTTTGGGTATTTCATATCAGGATATTCCATAGTTGGATTGTCTAACGATAGTAGCAAGCTCTTGAACATTATCACGCTTCTCTACTACAGCATCAGACTGATACAGTTGGTTTAAGATATCATCAATGATAGTACTCTCTACTAGATCACCCATAATATCTGCGTATACTCTTCTCATTTGATTACAGTTAACTGGTGAACATGCGAAACTATCATGTATGGTAATGATTTCAAAAGGTTTATGTTTTAAACTCATCTCAATCATACGTATAAGTGCTGCACGCATAGCAGGTGGGTAGGTAGCCATAGTACGTATATCTACTTCATCTAACATAGTCATATCAACTATATTAGTCTCTTCATATCTACGTGATTGAACAGACTCTTCATTAGAAATATAAGCTGTCTTTAAATACTTTAATGCATCATTAAGCTTACGTGGTGAGTAGTTGCAACGTCTAATAAGTGTACGTAATACATAGGCATCAATACTGTGTACTACGTTAGATATAAGGGATACACCCTTTTCTGTAGACTCAATGACTTGTACCCTAACTACTGGTGTATATCGTAGTTCTTCTACATGTACTTTAGTTTCTATTGTAGTAGTAACTGGTACTACTGCTTGATGACCGTCAGGTAATGCCCATGAGTTTATATCTACATCTGGATTCCAAGCATTACGTAGTAACTCTAGTAACTCATAAGCTCCTGGACACTCTCTCTCAAGGGTTTCAAAGAATTGTGGTAGTAAGTCCCCAAAGATCTCTTTAGGGACCTTGACAGAGCCGTAGAATCCCTTCATTACCGCACTCTTAGCCTCAGCTCTTGATATTTCAATGTCTTCGTCCATATGTTCATTCATAGACTGTGTTAGTAGAGTATAAGCATCTGTCCTCTTATTAGGTAGTACAAGCCCTGTAAGCGTACAACCTGCTTTACAACCCATTACTGCTGACATTATCTGTAAGCCACTACAGATAGCATCTAGGGCTACTGTGTGACCTACTTCCTGACCTTGTTGGGTCTGTCTTAAAGCATTGACTGCTTTCATATATAGATAAGGCTCATCTGCTATAGTAGATAGCAATTCTAAATCGTCTATGTTCTTTTTGACCCATTCAATACGATCTTCATACTCCATTTTGTCATGTCCGAAGTAATTTGCGATGTCTATGGCTAGGTACTGCATTGGATTGTATTCATTAAACATAGGTATTTTCCTTTATGTATTGGTTTAACTAATGCAGAAGCCTTCAAAAGGTCTAACTGAAAACATTTTTGATAATTTTAGTTTTACTGATTTATCATTTAAAACTTCTGAGGGTGTGAAGTCAGTTGAGAATTGCATGGACAGTATAAATTGCTTATTTACATGATAAGTAGTAAGTACTTCTACTTGCCATGTAGTAGTGTCCTTAAGGATAACGTTGACTGTCACACCTGCGGATTCTAACGCTGTATAAAATGTTGGGTAGCATATAGTAGCCATAAAGATACTCCTTAATATGTGTGGGTACGAGCTACCGCCTAACGGCTATAGCTCTCATTCATTTGTTGTCTTAATATAGTGATATAAGCAGAGTGTGAGAAGAACAGCTTTAGGTTTAACATCCACTCTGAGTTAGCACGTGTTAAGAATGTTACATCCCTATCGTGTAATGGAAATGAGACATAGGCTGTCACTTTCCCATCTATACCTACAGGATAGATATTATGTGTTTTTAATTTATATAGTTTTCTTACTTCTTTCCTAGTGAATATCATTATAATTCTCCTTAATACTTTAATTCTCTAATTTCAAATGAGTCATATGGGAAGCGATCCTCACACATATCTTTTAATTCTTGGGCCAATTCCTTTTGATTTAAGAATGTAGCTGAACTGGGTGCCACATCAAGCATGATGATGGTTCTATTACTGGATGACATACCTCTATCTATATTTAGTACGAATTTACCTGTACCACTAACTACACCATAGAATACATTTTCCATTATAACTCTCCCGTTATTAACTCTTTCTTCTTTAGGTTAAAACTGGCCTTCTCGTATCCAGTTCCTTGGGTATTAAAATGATAACCCTGTGCGTATAGTCTCCCTCTTTTGTCGGGTTTGTGGGTTAGGTAAACTGTCCTGTCTTTGATGATATTCTTAAGATGATTAAACTGTTCTAAGTAACGGTCATAAGTGAGCATACTATTATGGTAAGACTCCCTATCTTTGTGTGACATTCTTGCTAACTCATTAACAGCTATCTCCTTTTTATTAAATGGTTTAGTCATGTCAGTTATGAATGTATCTAGTACATACTCATTAGCATTCATAGTATTGATTACATCTAGACTGATATTCCCTGAATGGTCGTTATCCCTACCACCTAGGATTACTGTGTCCTTATTGATGGTCTTATAACCACTCTCACTATTACTAGTGAGTAGTTGTGGTCTTTCTACCATCGGAGGTAGATAACATCCCACGTATATCTGTCTCTGTAGCTCGTCAGAAGGCTTTACCAGTGATTGTATGATGTATGTACCACCAATACTCTTATCAAGCCCATATAGCCCTACAGGAACTAATAGAGCTATTAAGTCACATACCAGTTGTATGTTATCTAATTTGGTAAGGTCATGAGATAAGTTAACCATTCCACCCACTGATATTAGTGGCAATCCTTTACTACAGTGGAGAGTAATAGTAGTGAATATTTCTACTGCTATATCCTCTAGGTGATGATATCTAATAGCATCTTTTCTGCGTTCATGACTGCCCCACTTTGTCTCCATCATCCAGTCTTTTAGTACTAGGACTGCATGGTCTATATGAGTCATTAAGTCTTCTACTAACTCTAGTCTTACTGCCTCTTTCACATGCTGTTTATGTAGTAGATGTTCTACCTGATTTTGACTTATCATACATATATCACCCTTTATGTTTGTTTCTATATGAAGTGACAATGTTATATTTACTACGATAGTGTTTACCGTATTCTACTGCCACATCAATAGCTCTATAACCTTCTGAGAGTGCTTCACGAATACATGTGATATCAATAGCATCATATGTAAGTCCCATTAGATCTAGGTGAGATTTAATATACTCTCTCTGTTTCTTAATCTCTTTGGCTTTAGTATTCATAAGTATTACCTTATTAAGTTATTAAGTTATTAATACGTACTGTTCTAGCGTAGGCTGCTACTACATCTAATACCGTGTATCCTGGACTTAGTACCATATAGATACTACTAATTTCCTCAGGACTGTGTTCAAGGTTTAGTTGGTCTAAATGCTTGATAATATCTGTATAGTGCTTGGTTCTAATTTCAGCTGCTTGGCTTTCTAATGTGGGTGTCATACTATTTCCTAATGATTTAATCGCACACAAGGGGCACAAATGCCCCATATTTAATTAGATAAGTACCACCCCAAGCCCGTCAGGGCCAGTGGAGCAATAGGTACTGTCTGATCTCTAGTAGTGTCTGTTCCCTTCAGGCAATATAACTGACCACATCTTTTCGTGGTCACCATTGCCTTAAAGAGCAATACACGGTGTTTTGTGTATTGATTGTGGTTATCTATTTAGGGTCAGTGAAGTATGCTGCTATCCCTAGAGTGAATAGGAATGCACCAAAGACTACTAATATTAATACGAGCATGTACTACTCCTTAACTAGTAAAGGGATAACTGCTAGTACACACCAGCCATCAGCACGAGCTAGACTAGATGCTTCGTATGTAGATAGAGCATTGTACTGGGTGTAGACACCACAACGTGTTATTACGCTATATGTTTTCATAAGGTATTTCCTTAATGATTGATAGATAAAAGAATGACCACACACCGAAGGTATGTAGTCAGTAGTCAGTTTAGTATCAGGTTATGCAATAGATGCCATAATTGAATCTAGGTCAAGTTCTGTTTTAATTTTAGAACTAACTCCTGCTTCACGGTAATAAGCATCTGCAATGGCTGAACCAAATGCTGCTTGTGCAAACTTCTCGTTAGCTTGACATTTCTCAATGATATCGTCTTGATCATCTATAATCATAAATCCAATCTGGTCAACTGGAGCTACTGAACCTTTACGGTATAGATTGATGTAATGTTTAGCTGGAGTACGGTCACTGTTGTTAGTAGTGGGAGTATTGGTATTATTTGAGGTTAAACGTGCCATGATGGTATTCCTTTGATTGAAGAACAAGATTGTCCTACACCAAAACCGTCAGGTTAATCTGTTTAGATAGGTAGGCTAGGATTGGACAGAGTAGTAAGTACAGTCTCCCGCAGAAGATGGATCTGTCAAGAACCTGTAAGCTACGCTAGTGTACCTGTCCTGTCCAAGCCTTGTGTCTTGTGTCGTAGTACATTGTGTCGTAGTAGAACTACCACTCCGAAGAGTGATAGCTGATAGCTATGAATCCATGAGATCATTGATGATTTGATTGACATCTTTCTCTGGCATACCTGCATCTGAATCCATGAATATCTTGTACTTAGTAGCTGCCTCGTTACGAGACTGAGCTAGCCCTAACATGGTCTGGTCTGCGACAATTTCTAATGACTTAGATGCTTTGTTTACAACGCCAAAGATAGACATGAGTGCTGATAAGAATGCGGTGAATGCTTGCATGATATTACTCCTTGAGTTAACAACGGATTGTTGTCTACACCAAGAGCGTCAGCTCCATCTGTTAGATAGATAGAACTCTTTGAGTTGTCAGCTTGCTGGCAATGTATTGAATTGTGGAAAGTGAGTAAGAATCATTAATTTAGATGGAAAGTGAGGGGGGGTAGTTTGGGTTTTTGGATCTGGAAGTAAGAACCACTAAACTCACACAGTATTTTTATAATTTTGAAAAAGTTGATGAAAAGTTGAATCCCTATAAGTATCCCTAAAATTCTGAAATAATTTTGGTACTAATCCCACCATAAGGTAGTCTGTCTACAATACTTATAATCTCGTAGGAGAGACATGACTACGTTATCCACAGAAGTTCTAGAAAGAGCTCTACCTGATAAGTTTAAGAGCAGTTTGAATCAGGAACTCCTAGATCTTATAAATACAACTCTAAGTGATCCAGATTTACAGGAGACTTATAGAGATAACTTTCTCAGTTATATAGATATCTTAAATGAAGGTAGATTTAAAATAACTGATTACCTAAGTGCAGTTAAATACACCACCCATAAACTCATGGGGAATACTAATATAGATTCCTACATGAAGACCTTCCCTGATAGATATACAGATATGTTAAGAAGAGGATTATCTAATAAAGATATGTCTTCTATTATCACTGTATATAATAAATCTAAATTGGTTAATCTTATAATGGCCCAGTCTATTATACCTTCCTGGATTATTAACCAACATCACTATCAAGACGCTATTAATCATCAAGCTTATTTAATGATTCATGCTAATAGTGAGAAGGTTCAAAGTGACGCAGCCAACAGCATCATGACTCAACTCAAACCACCAGAAGTAGCTAAGGTGGAGATTGATATTGGTGTTAAAGATAATGACCTTATTAGTGAGTTAAGAGAAACCACAATTAAAATGGCATCACAACAATTGAGATTAATTGAAGGTGGTGTTATTACAGCCAAAGGTGCTGCTGAGCAGCAAGTCATTGAGAGGAGGGTTTATGAAGACGATGATGAATAATATTATTAGAGACACAGAAGCACAGTTACTAGTAGCTTTGATGATTTCTACTTATATAATCTATGATCTAAAAGATAGTATTTTATGGTTAGTTATCTTATTAATATGGTTTATTAACTTTGCATTAAGGGCTTCTTATTTAAGCGTCAAAGCCACAGGCGGTGACGCTAATGGAGAATAAAACTGGAGTAAGTAGGTTTAAGCGTAAAGAGATAGGTGAGTGGTTAAAAGAGGTAGATTACTCTGATGACCCTAACTATATTCCTAGTAGTTTTGCACTAGAGTTTATTACTTTTATTAAATTGGTTAATGGTGGTGAAGGGGAGGAGAACGTATCCCCTGTTATCCACTTAAAGATGTTGGACAAGTTAGATGGGGATATTAGAAACGTAGCTAATATGATCTTTCGTGGTGCTGGTAAGACTACGTTAATGGCTGAGTATCTTATTCTATTCTTAGCAGTGTATGGACGCTTGCCCGCCTTTGGGCGGGTCAAGCTAGTCCTATATGTATCAGATAGTATTGATAACGGTGTTAAGTCAATGAGAAAAAACTTAGAATCTCGTTGGGAAAGTAGTGATTTTCTACAGAAGTATTTACCTAAGAGTGGTCTTAAGCTAACTGATATTAGGTGGGAATTTAAGAACATTAATGGCACTAAGTTTGTTGTTAAAGGTTATGGCGCTAAAGCATTGCCATTATCATCTAAGTTATATACTGAAGATGGTTTCACCACTATTGGGGACTGCTCTATTGGAGATATGATTTATAGTCCTGAGGGTGATTTGAGAGAGATTACCCAGAAGAGTGAGATATTCAATAAACCTATGTACCGCATTAAGCTTAGAGATGGTAGGTCTATTGATGTTAGTGATGATCATATTAATAGTGTGGTTTTAAACACTAATCCCAATAATATAGCTAGATATGAAGAATATGACATATCTACTAAAGACTTAATGGAGCAGAAGTTATGGCATAGAAGAGGTTACGATTTAGCATTTATTAAGAATACTGATCCAGTAAAATATACTGAGAAAAAGTTACCTATTGATCCTTATACTCTTGGTTTGTTGTTAGGTGATGGGAGTATTAAGAGTAACGGAGCTAGTGTTCTACACTGCCATAAAGATGATTGGGAATTCTATAAGACACAGATACCTTATAGGTTAGGTAGTCAATACGTGGATAAGAGAAATACTAATGTCATGTCTATCAGTATTATGGACTTAAATAAGCATACTTTAGACTTAGGTATTAGAGGTCATGGTGACTTTAAGTTTATCCCTGATATGTACCAAAGAGGTAGTATTTCACAAAGGTTGAGCTTAGTTCAGGGCTTAATGGATACAGATGGTACAGTACTCCCTAACGGTAGATGTCAGTACACAAGTAACTCTAAAAAATTAGTAGATGGTTTAGCAGAACTTGTACGCTCGTTAGGTGGTACAGCACATATTTCTTGTAGACTTAAATACTATAAAATAGAGGTTACTTTAAATACTATGAACTGTGCTCGTATACCTCGTAAAGCCAGTCGTATTAAGCCTAAAGAACGTTATAGAAATATGATAGGTATTGAGAGCATTGAACCTATTGAAAGTGTTCCTAGTCAGTGTATAGCTATAGATAGCGACTCTCATCAATACTTAACTGAGGGTTATACACGTACCCATAATACTGGTATTCGTGGTGTTAAGGAAATGGGGACCAGGCCACAAATGGCCATCATGGATGATTTAGTATCTAACGATGATTCCCGATCACCCACTGTTATTCAGGCCATTAAAGATACAGTAGGTCAGGCTATTAAGTATGCACTTCATCCTAAGAGATCTAAATGTATATGGCTTGGTACTCCTTTTAATGCTAATGATCCTTTATATGAGGCAATGGAGTCTGGTGCATGGGATGTAAGTGTTTACCCTATATGCGAGAAGTTCCCTTGTAGTAGGGAGGAGTTTAGAGGTGCGTGGGAAGATAGGTTTGATTATGATTACGTAGAGCTCATGTACGAGGAGTCTCTGGCCCAAGGTCAGGTTAACGGTTTCTACCAAGAGCTTATGCTACAGATTATGTCTGATGAAGATAGGCTGGTATTAGATAATGATATTAAATGGTTTACCTTGTCGCATCTTATGGATAATAGGAGTAGCTTTAATTTCTACATTACTACTGATTTTGCAACCAGTGAGAAGGAGTCTGCTGACTTTAGTTTCATTAGTGTTTGGGCCGTTAATAATAAAGGAAGTTATTATTGGGTAGATGGTATTTGTAAAAGACAGACAATGGACGTTAATATAGATAATCTGTTTCAGTTTGCTGTTAAATATAAACCGTTATCAGTAGGTGTAGAAGTATCAGGACAACAGGGTGGTTTCATTTCTTGGATAGAAAGAGAGATGATGAGTAGGAATATTTATTTCTTATTAGCTTCTAGTAGTAATGAAAGTAAAGCAGGTATTAGACCAACAGGTACTAAGCTTGAAAGGTTTAACGTGGCAGTACCAGATTTTAAACTAGGAAGATTTCATTTTCCGATTGAAAAGAAGTTAACAGTTCCAGTAAAAGAAATGCTATTAGAAATTAGTCAGGCCTCTATTGGCGGTTTCAAGAGCAAGCATGATGATGCTTTAGATACCGTTTCTATGTTGTCTCTTATGCAAATATGGCTACCTAGTGAGGAGTCAAAATGGAAAAGGGCAGGGGATAACATATGGGGATTAGAAGCAGAAGAATCTTATTCAACTCTAAACAGTTACATCGTCTAAGGAATAAAATAATGAAAGTATCTTATATCATGGAGGCTTTAGCGTCAGGTGAGTTAGCTAACTTAAACCTAGCTGAAGACCGGATTAATATTAAACCAGACAAGATGGTTATCGTACTTAGAAATATTAATAGAGGACTGGAAGATTTACACACAAGGTTTTTGTTACGTAGGGCCAACGCTTATATAGATGTGGTTCCTGATCAGTTTGAGTATATCGTGAACACTGACGATTTTATAGAAATATTAGATGTGTATGTAAACAATAAGAGACTAGATGCTTATGAATATGGCTTAGGAGATGTTAATAAATTTAGGCTTAATAATAAATTAGGTATTACTGATGATCTGCGTGTAGAGTACAAAGCAAGTCATAAAGTACTCACTGAATTAGATATCTCACTAGACACAGAAGTTAATCTTCCCTCTTCATATCTTAATGCTCTGATGTACTTTGTGGCTTCTCGTTTATTTGCAGGTGCAGTTAATCAATTGGATGGTGACCTGAATGAAGGAGTATCTTATGAACGAAAGTATCAAGATGAAATAATGATGTTAAGTCAGCAAGGTATTGATGTTGACGGTCTTAATGAATTTAACGGTTTCCGAAGTAGAGGGTTTGTATAATGGCTAGACCTGATTTATCTAAATACTCTGATGAAGAGATTGTTAGTGGTGATATCAAAATTAATAAGAGTACCACTAAGAAAAAGAAGCAAACAAGTTGGAAGAATGAACCAACTCTAGAAGACTTGAAAGAAGATTTAGAAGGAGCTAAGAATGATCGCTCTGCTTTTATAAGTAAGCTTGACAAGTGGAACAACTTGTACGAAGCACCTAAGTTTGGAAGTGATGACTCCAAAACCAGTCGTGTTAACGTAAAGCTTATACGTAAGCAAGTAGAGTGGCGTTGTCCTGCCTTATCTGAACCCTTTCTATCTACTAATAACTTATTTGAGGTTAAAGCTTTAACACATGAAGATGTGCCTAGAGCGTTGCAAAACTCGCTAGTGATAAATAGGCAGTTTAATACTCAATTAGATAAAGTTAATTTAGTAGATAAGGTAGTCAGAAAGGTTGTAAAGGACGGATCAGTAGTTGCTCGTCTTGGCTGGAAATTTAAAGAAGTCAAGATCAAAGAGATGGTGATGCAGTACGAGTACATGCCAGCTACAGAACAGGAGGCTGAACAGCTAGGGCAAAAGTACGAAGAACTCTCCCAAATGCAGGTCAATGAACCTGACTCCTACGAGCAACTACCCGAAGAGTTAAAAGCAGGGATGGAGATGTCAATGGAGCAACAACAGTTGCTTATTGCTATGCCGTCAGAAGAAGTTGAAGTTGAGTCAATGAAGACCATTGTTAATAAGCCAACAGTAGAAGTCTGTAATACCAAGAATATTTATATAGATCCTACCTGTAATGGTGAAATTGATAATGCTCAATTTATTATTTATAGTTATGAGAGTTCGCTATCTGATTTAAAAAAAGACGGTAACTTTAAGAATTTGGATTCACTAGAAAACTATGATGAGTCTGGTAGCCTAGACCATGACAATGCAAGCCAGAACAAGAACTTTAAATTTAAAGATGAGGCTCGTAAGAAGTTAGTCGTTTATGAGTATTGGGGTTATCGTGATATTGACGGTTCTGGTGAGACAACTTCATTTACTACCAGTTGGGTAGGCAGCACTGTTATCCGTATGGAAGAGAATCCTTTTCCTGATGCCAAACCACCATTCGTAATGTTTAACTATATCCCTGAGGAAGACTCAGTGTATGGTATTCCTGATGCTGAATTATTAGGTGATAACCAAGAAATCCTAAGCGCAATTACTCGTGGCATGATTGATATCATGGGTAAGAACGCTAACGGTCAGACTGGTGTAAGTAAACAATTCCTGGATGTAAGTAATCAGCTTAAGTATCGTAAAGGTGAAGATTATCAGTTCAACATGGGATTTGATCCAAGAGCACATATACATACTCACGCTTTCCCTGAAATTCCACAATCTGCTATGCAGATGACTCAATTGCTACAGAATGACTCTGAATCCATGTCAGGCATCAAAGCCTTTGGTCAAGATGGTTTATCAGCAGTTAACTTTGGTAGTACAGCCACAGGTGTTAGAGGCGTATTAGATGCAGTCTCTAAACGTGAGTTAAGTATCTTAAGAAGAATATCAGAAGGCTTTAAAGAGATTGGTCGTAAGATTATCTCAATGAATGCTGAGTTCTTAGCAGAAGAAGAAGTAATACGTGTTACTAACAGTGAGTTCGTCACAGTACGTAGAGATGATCTAGCAGGTGATTTTGATCTTACTCTTACTATTTCAACAGCTGAAGCAGACAACGCTAAAGCAGAAGAGTTGGCTTTCATGTTACAGACTATGGGTGAAACCATGGGTCAAGAAGTAATGAAGACTATTCTGGTTGAGATTGCCACATTACGCAAGATGCCAGATCTAGCTAAGAAGATTGAAGAATACGAGCCATCTCCTGATCCATTCCAAGAACAGATGCAAGAATTAGAATTGGCTTATAAACAAGCTGAAATTGAGAAGATACAAGCAGAGTCAGCAGAGCTACAAGCTAAAGCCATGGTTTATCAGACTAAAGTGTCTGTTGAGGAAGCCAGAGCTAAATCATTAGAAGGGGACGCTAGTAATAAGGCCCTAAACTTCGCTGAGAAAGACTCAGGAATGAAGCAAGCTAATGACATGGAGAAGCAGAATGCAATCAATGAGGGGAACCTCATGAATCAGGAAGCGAAGAACCAAGGACAAGCTCAAGCTCAAAAAGATAAACATAATATGGACATTCTTAAAGGAGCAGCTGATAGTGAATTATCTGGTGGCCCTGGGATAGATTTACCTGAAATGGGTACAGAAGGTGTAGCTATAGACGTAATGTAAAATAAATTAGGTTATGGCCTACAGTTTAGGTTATAACTACAACAATTAAACAGGAAGGTAAGAATGTCAACACGCAGTGATTTAACTAAGCAAATTGCAACTTATGAAAGTGAAGTAGGCAATGCAGATGCTTTAGGTAGATTAATGGTCAATAAGGACTTTAAGGAGGTATTTCTTGAAGGTTACTGTAAAGCTCATGCTTTATCACTAATTAAAGATTTATCTAATTATAGTACTGATACCTCAGATTACCGTAACATTGTTGAAGACTTAGATGCTATAAGTCGTTTTCAAACTTACTTAAACGAAACCACTATTAAAGGGCAATTAGCCAAAGCTGATCTAGTATTAGCTAAGTCAATCCCTGACAGCGAGTTAAATTAATGTCTGATTTATATGATTTGTCCGATGAAGAGCTAGCTAATTTAGATTTAGATACTCTGAATACTGAAGAACCTGAACCTCAAGAGGAAGAATTAGTAGACGAAGAACCTGTTGACGAAACGCCAGAAGAAGAGGAAGAAGCATTAGAAGCTGAAGCTGACGATCAATCAGAAACAGAAGCTGCTAGTGATGAAGACTTTTCAGAGGAAACTCCTGAACAGGAAGACGAGGATACTGAGGAAGATCTTGAGGAAGATACCAATGTTGCTGACAATGTCTCTGATAAAGATACTCAGGAAGATGTAGATGCTGAGGGTGAGGAAAAGGGCAATAAGCAGACTAAGAAAGATAAGGAAGAGAAGTCTGATAGCCAAAGCACAGAAGACTTGCAATCTTTCTATGATGCGGTTACTGCTGAATTTAAAGCCAATGGTAAAGATATGCGGGTTACTAATCCAGCGGATATTAAAGCTTTAATTCAACAAGGCGTTAATTATAGTAAAAAGATGGCAGGTCTAAAACCTGTAATGCCTATTGTTAAGACTTTACAAGAACATGGCTTAGCAGATCCTGCGAAGATATCTTATTTAATTGATTTACATAATAAGGATCCTAAGGCGATTGCGAAACTTGTTAAAGATAGTGGTACAGATCTATACGAGTTTGACTCAGATGCTGGTGACAATTATGTAGCGGTTAATAAGGTACATGAAGAAAGCAAACTTGACGAAGTTATGCAAGAACTAGATAGTTCTCCTAAGTTTAATGAAATGTTGGAGAGTTTGTCTGGGTCGTGGGACACTGAAAGCAAGCAGTTCATTGTTGATAACCCTGGGGTACTAAGGGTGTTAAATCAGCAAATGGACAGTGGGATGTTTGGGCAGATTACTAACGGTATTGAATATGAAAGGATGTGTGGACGTTTAAAAGATGTCTCGTATATTGAAGCGTATTCACAGGTAGAAAATGCTATGGCGCAGGCTAATCAACCTAAAGAAAAAGAAGAAGCAGCTCCAGTTCTTAAGGCACCAAGACCTAAGGCTAAAGTTGCAAGTAATAGTTCTAAGAAACGTAAGGTAGCTAGCCCACAGTCAGGTGGATCTAATGCCAAAGAATCATTTAATCCATTAGAAGTATCTGATGAAGAGCTTCTAGACATGATGGATCAACAATCCAAATATTAATTTAAAGGAATTTTAAGATGGCAGTAGCAACTAAACAAGGTCAAACATATAACGACGGTGCCAGTACTGTTGGTTCCGTACAGTTAAATCCGCATGCTTATGAGCGAAAATCCCTGATTGAAGCACGTCATGAACAGTACTTTGGTCAGTTGGCTGATGTACGTACGATGCCTAAGAACTCAGGTACAGTAATTAAGCAGTATCATTATCTACCGTTGTTAGATGATGCCAACATTAACGATCAAGGTATTGATGCCTCTGGTGCTGAACTAGTTAATGGTAACCTTTATGGCTCAAGCAAAGACGTTGGTTTGATTCCTGGCAAGTTACCTTTGCTTGGTGAAACTGGTGGTCGTGTTAACCGTGTTGGTTTTAAACGTAAAGAGATTGAAGGTACATTTGAGAAGTTTGGTTTCTTCACAGAATGGTCTAAAGATCTAATGAACTTTGACTCTGATGCTGATTTGATGAACCACATCATGCGAGAGCTGATGACTGGTGCCATGCAAATCACTGAAGACGCATTACAAATTGATTTACTAACCAACGCAGCTACTACTTACTACACTGGTACTGCTACTACTAACGCCACTATTGATAACACCTCTGAGCTTACTTATTCAGATTTGATGCGTGTTGCAATTACTTTGGACAACAACCGTACACCTAAGCAAACCAAGATTATTACTGGTACTCGTAATATTGATACCAAGACTATTCCTGCTTGCCGTGTTGCTTATTGCGGTTCAGAGATGATTCATACACTTGAAGCCATGAAAGATCTACATGGTGAGCGTGCATTCATCCCAGTCAATCAATATTCAGCTGGTACTACTTTGCTTAAAGGCGAACGTGGTTCTGTAGGTGAGTTCCGTTTCATCGTTGTGCCTAACATGTTTAAATGGTCAGGTGCGGGTGCTGGTACTCCAAACAGTGCATATCATGCAACGGGTGCTAACTATGATGCATTCCCAATCTTAATTGTAGGTGATGAGTCATTTACTACTATTGGTTTCCAAACTGATGGTAAGTCTAACAAGTTTGAAACTGTTACACGTAAACCTGGTATTGAAACTGCTGATCGTAATGATCCGTATGGCGAAATGGGTTTCAGTTCTATCAAGTGGTGGTACGGCTTTATGGGCCTACGTACTGAGCGTATTGCTGTTATCAAAACTTCAGCTAAGATGTAGTTAGCTTAGTGGCTCAGTCCCTATAAGGGGACTGGGCTATTCTTTTTTATTTAACTTAATTTTAAGGTATAAGATAATGGCTACAGATATTAAGAAAGAAGCGGCCCAACCAACAGAGTTGGAAAACCTGAAAACTCAAGCAGACATTCTAAAGCTAGATTATAAAGCGAACATCACCGCTAAAGATCTACGCAAACAAATTATGGCAGAACTTACTTCTTTTGATGATTCTGAAGGAACTTCAGAGAAAGATCGTGCAGATATGATTGCTGAGAATACTAAACTGGTTCGTTGTATGGTTATGCCAGTGGCAGCTCACATGAGAGATTATCAAGGTCAATTATTTGGTGCAGGTAACTCTGTATTGGGTATTGTCAGTAAATTTGTTTTATTTAATACAGAATACCAAGTACCCAATATCATCCTTAAACAGATCCAAGCCCAAGAGATGCAATTCTTCACTACTCGTAGAGTTAATGGTCAAGATGTTCGTGAGTCTAAAATGCGTAAAGCATTTAACGTAGATATCTTAGATCAAATTACCCAAGAAGAACTGGATGAGTTAAGCCGTAGCCAAGAGAATCGTCACGCTATTGATGCATAATAAATAAGGATTAGAAGATGCCAGATACAATACCCATTGAAGTTCCAGTAGACTTTAATATTAATGAACTAACAGATGGTACAGTAAATGGTGCTGGTGTTTTTGATGTCCTTATGAAGTCTGTTAAAGCTCATCTAAGAGAAGAGTTTGATGCTAATAGAATAAGAGCCACAGATTACGCCAACGTTTATACTATGACTATGGGTCAGGTATTAGCACAATCCACTCAGTACGCTACATCAAGAGCACGACTAGAGTTAGAACTCCAAGCTACTGAAGCTCAAATTGGTAAGATAAGTGCTGATACGGTATTAGTTACTAAGCAATGTTTACTAGTAGAAGCTCAAGCAGTTAGAGAGAGCATACAAACCACTAATATTGAGGCCAATACCCGTCAGTTAGATTACATCACTAACATACAACTACCTAGTCAAGTTGCCAGCACAGACGCGCAGACTGCGCTAACTATAAAACAACAAGCAAAACTAACTCAAGAAAATCTGAACTTAGCAGCACAGAAAGAACAGATGGATAAACAATCTTTAGATATTGTAGCTGGTACATTATTGAAAGGTGTTGAGTTGGATATGCAAACCTTTAATCGTGACTTCAAACAACCTCAAGAACTTATTTTGATGAACAAAGAAGTTGCTATTAAAGAAAGCCAATTACTAATAACTGCTAAAGAGTTGTTAGTTAAACAGGCCCAAGTAGATACAGCTAATAAAGATATTCAACTTAAAGAATCTCAACTTTCTCTGAGTATTAAAGAGTTATTAATTAAACAAACTCAAGTTGATATAGCAAATGAAGAGATACTAATTAAGAAAGCGCAGTTACTAGTTACTAAGTATGAACTAACTAATAAACTACCTGCTGAAGTATCATTGGTTAACTCTCAATCAGATCTGTATTCACAGAAGTCAATTACTGAGAAAGCTCAAGTAGACAGTACAGTTATTGGTGTGGGTTCAGTTACTGATCTTAATAATAAGTTAATCACTGAGCAGTCTAAGACTTTCTTAAGGAGTGCACAGCAGACAGCGGCCAAGCTATTAATTGATACTTGGAACGTTAGGCATACAGCAGACCCTGATGGTAACTTGGAGGATAATAATAACAAGTTAGAAGATGCGACCATTGGACGTGCGGTACAGGCAGTAATGGGTGGGATTGATATTATTATCCCTTAAAGGTTTTAATATAAGATAGGGCATTGGAAACAATGTCCTATTTTTTTTTATGGGTAAAATATTATGGGTAGCAAGACGTATGTAAACTCAGTAACAGAGAGGTTACTAGAGAGTAAGAACTTTCATAGCTCAAGTGATCTTGGTATGCAAAGATATCTATACGAGCAAAAGACTAAGACAAAACCTAACATGAGGGGGAAATCAATAAGTGATTGTCTACTAGGCGCAGCAAAAGGATCTATGCCTAAGAAGTTTAGATCAGCTTATAATCTGGCATCCAATACAGATAGATATACATATGGGTTACCTCAATCTTATCTAAGTACCACAGCCACTCAAGATATTAATAATAGTTTTGAGACTTATTTGAATACACAAGAAACAGGTGTAGTAGAGGTTATATACAGTAAGCTCAATAGTAAAAACATGTATCACTATGCTTGGGGTAAGGTATTTGAGGATCTTGGTTATAGCTCTAAGTCAAATGAACTTAAAGTAGTTAGTGTATCTAAAGGCACGCCTTGCTATCTATTCAGTAGTCAATTAACTCTCTCACAGAGGTCTTATGAAAAGTATTTATTAGACGGTAACTTAGAACAGAATGGTTTAAGTATGTCTTATGGAGCGGCCTTTGAGAGAGAAGAGAATCCGTACAGAGAGCAGCCAGATATCCTTATGGGGCTCAATAGTAAGCTAAGTGTAGTATACGCTTATGAGAAGGGAGGGGAGGTCTTAAAAGGTATACTAGACATAATCTTAGAAGATGTAAATCCAGCTATCACAGAAGCAGAAGTAGAAGAAACTCCTCCTATATTTGATTGGTGGGGAATTAGAATAGAGTCTAGGGAGCCTAATACCTTACCTACTGAGAATGAGTACATTCAAGCCATGTATTTAGTAGATGGAGTCATGAAGATATTCAGTTACGAGTATCAATCAGGTGGTATACCAGAAGTAGATACTTCAGTAAGTTATGAAGAAAGTATAGGTCAGTATTACCCTCGCATATACATACGAGAACATGCTAGGTATACGAAGGATTTACCTAAAGATAATATTAGAAGAGAAAGCACAGTTAAAATGCTTAATAAACTTGGTTTAAAGATAGAGCAAATCACTGATCAGTTACACGAAGCAATAGGAGAAGTAGATGGTGATTACAAGTATATGTTCTTACATCTAACAGTTTCTATTAATAAAGATAAAGATGATTTAACAACAGGTAAATATCTATTTAATTATTTTGATTCTTTAAGAGAAGTGAGTGGCACTATTCCAACCAGTCATAGGAAAGTCCCAATACTCTCTAATGAGAAAGGTAATATTAATCAAAGTGTTAGAGATGGATCATATAATCAAGAGATAAGCTTTTGGAAGACTGGTAAAAGTATTAAGAATGGTATTGCTAAAAATAATGCAGGAGTAGAACTAGAGATAGGAGATCACTGTGTTAAGTATAAATCCTTAAATTATACTGGTATACATACCATAATCAAACAGATAAATACCAGTCAGTACATTGAGTTAGAAGTTGCTGGTTTAGTTATGAGACATAAGTTCTACGGTCAAACCGTTACTGCTGGTGGTGGTGATGATAATTTAACTATACCTTTAGATAAAATAGCAGTAGAAAGTCTCGTTCTAAAAGATCAAGAATTACTTGTAAACAGGTCATTACAACTAACGATTACCACAATGAAAGTTGTTAAAACAAAGTGGTATCAAACCGGTATTTTTAAAGTAGTTCTGGTTGTTATATCTATTGCTATAAATATAGTAATCCCCGGATCTGGACTGACACTAATGGCTTTACTACAAGCGGTGGCTACAACCATAGTGATAGGTATAGCTGTAAACTTGGCTGTGGGGTTACTAGTTAAACTTGCAGTGTCTATAGGCTTGTCTTCAGAGTTAGTAGCAGTTATAGCATTTATTGCTACATTAGCCACTTTGGCCGCAACAGGCCGTATAGACTTCAGTAAAGTAATAGATGCAAGAGCTTTAATGAATGGTTTAAATATAGCTAAAAATGCACATGGTAAGTCTGTAGCTATAGGTATAGAAACAGTTAAAGGTAAGATGGATGACTTCAAAGAATATGCTGATGACCAATGGAAGAAGTTAGAAGCTGCTCAAGATATGCTTGATACTGGAGTTATTCCCCCTAGTCTAATGATGTTAACTGGGCCCATAAACCAAATAGAAGTTTATTTGGGAGAGAGCGCTAAAGAGTTCTATACTAGATTAACCACGATAGATGTTTATGACTTTACAGTTAATATGGTTGAATACTTTGAAGAGATATACACAACCCCTCCTAAATACAAGCATATAAAGACTGTTAATTCTGTAGACATTACTGACGTATTATTAATTACTTAAGGAAACAAGATGAACAATCAATACCCAAGAAGACAGCCTAACGAGAACTATTACAATCCTCAGCCTGCTGCTACTCAATTACCACCATTAAGTTTTGACCCTAATTCTGGATTCTCTGGTGGCTATGCTGCTCCCTCAGGTTTTGGACCATCTTCTGTAGGGGGTTATATGAATGGAGGAGCCTATCAACCAAATGCTATGCAACAACAGCAGAACACGGTTGGACAGATTGCCAGTACTAATAACTTTGATCCTAATCCTATTAAGACTTTTGGGTTAGACGGTGGATCTTTTGAATATGGAAACCAAGTAAACGGTTTATCTGGAAACTCTGATGCTTTTGATACTGCATGGGGAAAGACTGAAGGAATATCGGACAATTATAAAGGAGAAAGTTCTTTAGGATCAGCGTGGGATAAGATGGGGTTTGGTGAAAAAGGAGCTGCTGTACTAGGTGGGGTATCCAGTGTATATGGAATGTACAATGCACATAAAGCAGGTAAGTTAGCTAAAGATCAATTCTCCTTTCAAAAGAAAGCTTTCAATAAGAACTTTGATGCACAAGCCAAAATGACCAACTCTGGACTAGCAGATAGACAGGCAGCTAGATATGCACGTAACCCTGACCAACATAAATCAGTGAAAGATTATATGACTAAGTATGGAGTATAAGATATGGCTGTTAATAGGTTTAATCAAATAGCTGCCCCTAACTTTAGTAATTCTAATGATTTATTAAAGTTATCAATGGATCAAGGAAACCAAGCTCTTGCAGGTCTTACCCAGACTTGGGATGATGCTATGAAGGGGGTACAGAATAGGGTACAGGGTGACATGCAAAGCCTGATAAACAGTCAGAGTGCAGCTGACTTAAGGGATCCCGCTAAGAAACAACTGTTACAACAACAACTTTCAGATATGAATAATGAAGGCAATCTTAGGATGGCAGACATGGCTAAGATGAATGCTTACCAAGATAATAGGTCAGGAGTACTGGTAGGTAGAGATCAAGCCATTAATCAAAACAGTCTAACTAGCGCTAGGGTTATAGGTCAAGGCTTAAACAATCAAATTACTGAAGTAGAAAATAATAGAACAGTTAAGGGTTATAATAAAGAGGATGCTGCTAGTGCAGAGGCGAAAATATATGATGAACAGGTAGATGGTTACTTAAATGTTATTAGAAATAGAGATAGATTTGCTGAAGGTTCTCCAGAAGCGTTAGCTAATGCTCAGGCAGGGGCTGACTATTTAGCGGGATTTGGGCCTATGTCTAATGCGCAAGTTTATAGATTCCAAGAAGCTGTAAATCAAAAGTTATCTGGTAAGAACAAAGCTAATCAAGCCAATACATCTACTAATCAAAAGTTAAATGCAGGAGCAATTAATATTGCTTCCGCACAAAAGAGATTAGATAATATGGATGAAGATCAAAGTATGAAGGTTGATAATCATGCTATAAAGGTTATGAATAATACCAACTCAACAAGAAATGATATACAAAATGCTCTTGATAAAACATCACTTTCTATTGGAGGTAATAAAAGTGAGAGGTTTTTGGATGATAACAATAATGTTGTCACTAATTGGAAAGCAGTAGCTGGAAGAGTAGCAAGTAACGCTACTAAATTAACTGAAAGTGTTCTTAACCCTGAGGATGTTCAAGACTTTGTTCAATATTCCATGGAGTCCAGAGGAGAAGATGTATCTTCTAGAGACAGAAACTCAATGGAAGCGGTTAATAGATTCTTTACTCGTCATGCTGCCAACGCTGAAAATACAGATGAAATGTTAAGTGAAAAGCAAAAGTATGAAGTATATTCAAGATATATGACAGGAGGAGATCAGTTTAGTAGATGGGGATTATCTGTTAACGAAGCTAATAGGTTAAATAAGATTATGCCTAATCTTATTAAACAACAGCTTGACGGGGACAAGAAGAAAGTAGGGGATAAACTTAGAACATACTACTTAGATGTATTTAATGGTTTAAGTGCTGGAAAGTTTGGAGTAGCTGCTGGTAAAGCAGCTATTGAGATGGGGCTAGGTACTGACAATCCACACTTTAATTATTTCCCTAAAGGAGTACAGAATCAACTTAAGATTGTTAATAAATCCAGGGCTAAATCAGTAGCTGGAAGTCAAACATTTTTAGAGGTCTTTCAAGACGCTAAGAATAGATAAGAAATAAAGCCACTTTAATAAGTGGCTTTATTTTTGATACCTATACATCAATCTGTGTACAATCAGTACCATTAATATAATACTTAAATAAGAGTGAGTCCTATGGCTACGAATAATTCCGTTACTGATATCCTCGCACAAGCTAGAATAAATGCTCCAGCTACAGTACGGGAAGCTCAGAATAGTGCTAAAAATCGTTTGGCTCAGATATCCGGTGTTGATACGACAGCTGCACCTCAGTCAAGTTTCCCTAACTATGATGAATACGAGGCAATAACTGCTCAAGCTCAAAGTGAGGCTGTGATGCAAGGTATGCCTCTAGCTAGAAGACAGGATGAGAAACAGAAAGACTTATTAAGTGCAGTAGCAGGGGGTGGTGTTGGTGTGGCTAATACAGTAGCAACTGGTGGTGCACTTATAGGTAGTGGTTGGAGAAATATAGGAGAAGCTTTTGCAGGAAAACAAGCAACTCCTGCTGATGAATGGATAAATAATACCACTAATGCTCTAGGTATTAACCAAGCACAGGATTATTGGAATGATCAAGAATCTTCGATTACTAAAGGTAAAAGAGCACAGCTTAGCTCTATAATGGAAAATCCTAATATAGGGGAGATTGAACGTGCCAAACAGACAGGTCAGTATTACTTAGATAATCCAGATATGCTAGGTCTAGATACTGCTAAGGTAGTACCTCAATCCTTAATGGAAATGTACATTGGCGGTAAATTTATTAAAGGTAGTAGACACCTTAATAAACTAGGAGCAGGAACTAAAGCAGGCATTAATGCTGGTGGTTCTATATCTCTTAATACAGTAAATCAGATAGCACGTAACGAAGATGTTGAACTAACACCTAGGAATCTTGCAGTAGCTGGCGGTATTGGTTTTGCTGGTGGTGCTGTTACTAAGCTTATGGCTGGTGGTAAAGGCTTTGATGTGGATGGACTATTTACAGGTGGTTCTAATAATATAGCAGCCGCTAGTGCTCCAAGAGCTATTGCATCTGGTTTTGCAAAAGAGTTTTTAGAAGAAGCTACACAGGAAGGCCCTATTGAGGGTGGCGGTATGAACTACATTGAGGGTAATCCTCTTATGCAAGGTGTAGGTGGTAAAGCAGCTCAAGGTGGTGCTTTAGGTGCTACATCTTCTTTTGGATTGGGTCTTGGCCCCAATATATTAAATAATGTAGCCAGTGATGCTCAATTAGCTCAACAAAGAAGAGTAGAACAAGATCAAGCTGTTAATGGAAAACCTGATGAGAATGCAGATGTAGAAAGTCCTAAGTACAATCCATCTAGATCATACAAACAAGCTATCAGAGATCAAGGTTCTAATGACCCAGAAGTTCGTAAAGCTGCTTTAGATTCAATGAAAGATATTAGTTATAAAGCTGACAAGAAGATGTTTGAATTAGATGAAGCTATCAGAGCTGAAGTTGATCCTACAGTTAAAGCTGATTTGATTGCTCAGAAAGATGCTTTTGAAAATGAGAAATTGACTCCTCTTAAAGCTGAAATCAAGAATTACATGAACTATGTACAAAAGAACCAGAAAGAACTTCTTACTAAGATTGGTTTAGAAATAGGTCAAGTACAGGCACGTAGAACAGCTCTCACAGAGGCTGCTAGTGCTGAGATAGAAGTACCTGAGACAAGTACAGCTTCTATGAATAATGGTACGCCTACGGCTGCCACAGCTCCAGCTACGGCCCCAACTGTATCACCTAATAAGGGTAAATATAGTGATCTAATTGACGGGAAGGCTAAGCAGTATGGTGTGGCTCCAACATTAATTAATGCCATGGTACAAGCAGAATCAGCATTTGATCCTAATGCTAAGTCACCTGTGGGTGCTAGCGGCCTAATGCAACTAATGCCCGATACGGCTGAAGAGTTGGGTGTACATGACTCTACTAATCCTGAACAGAATATTGATGGTGGGGTTAGGTACATAAAACAATTACAGGATAAGTATAAAGGTAATATTACCCACGCTCTTATGGCGTACAACTGGGGTATGGGTAACGTTGACCAATATATAGCTGATAGAGCTGCTGGTAAGAAACCTAGAATGCCTGAGGAAACTCGTAATTACGTTAATAAAATTAAAGCTAACGTAAGAAGTATGCAAACCAATAAAACTAGTAGTTCTAGTCCAAGTACTGCAAGGGATCCTAAGAACTATCTTAAGTATAGTAATTCTGGTGCTAGTCGTAATGAAAAACTAGATAGTAAACTAGAGAAAGCTTTAGGATTCCTACAAGACATGGGAGTCACCTACGATATTAACTCAGGTGGGCAATCAGCTACGAGCAGAGGTAAAGTAGGGAGTACAGCGCATAATGACGGACATGCAGGTGATGGTGTTCTTATATATAAAGGTAGGGAGCTTCATTGGAATAATAAAGAAGACTTACCTATTTTAGAGAAGATTGTAGAAGAAGCTGCTGCCAATGGTATTAATGCCATAGGTGCTGGTTACATGGGTAAAAGAGGTAAGATACATTTTGGTATTCAAAAGAATGGTGGAGCATGGGGTGGTGGTGGAACTACTGACAGTCCTGGTTTTAAGTGGGTAACTGACGCTCAAGAAAGAGGTAAGAACCGTAAACCTACTACTCCTATGGACACCACTGCTGAAGTACAGGAAGAAGAGGATGTTTGGGAAGATGTAGTTATAGAAGATATTGAAGAGCTAAATGTTGAGGAGAGTCCAGAACTAACTGCCAATACTAAAGAGATGGAAGATGTTAAGGAACGTGGTAAAGCTGTTATTAGAAATTCATTCAGTACTCTAACTAATGACGAGATTGATAATCATCCATTAATGAGTACTGAACAAAAAGAGGCATTGCGTGTGCTATCTGGTATAAAAACTGAGATGGCTAATTTGCGTGACACAAATAAAGTCACTAAAGACATTATGGAAGGGGATCAAAAAAGTAAGAGTGGAGATCCTCAAACCAGACATTTAGGTGTTAAACAGTACAATGAAATACTAACTCAAGCTGTAGCTGTGAATGATGTAGAAACAGTTAATAAATATATGGGATTCTTAAATAGATTTGCTGAAAACCATGAGTCTAAAAGTGAGTTAATTCAAAGATTAATACCTAAATCTAGTCGTGCTAACCCTATTAAGATTGCCCCTAATGAAGATGGTTTATGGGTAGATGCGACTAAGTTTACAGATGCGGAATACAAAGCTGCTAGAGGTACAGAAGTTCGTGGTAGTAATAAGATGACTACTGCTATCGCAAAAGAATCTGAAGTGTTATCTAATCTAAGAGATGCTTGGGAAACCAGTACCACTACGATGATGGAGGGTGTAACTCCGTCTGTAGCAAAGACTCCAACTAAGGTTAAAACTCCTAATGTACCTGTAAATCAGACACCTACGCCTACGGCTCCAGTGTCCTCTACTAAATACTCACCAGTGGATAATTCTCAAGCAACTCCTGAAGGTGGATTTTACTTAGGAAGAGTAAAAGATGCAGAGGGTATAACTTCTAGTATGTCTATTATAAACCCTAATAAAGATGGGTCTGCTGATAATATTGGTAAGCCTGGTTGGTTGGGTGATCAGAATAAGAACAAACCTGTAAGTACCTATATTACTGACTTTAAAGAGTACGCCAGTAAGTACGAAAAGTTTGTACCTCAACTTATAGAAGACCTATCCAAAGACCTATATGGCTATGTAAAACCTGCTAATAATTCAGAGACTAACTTCTTAGCTGACATGTCAGAGATGATTGAAGGAAAGTCTAAAGAAGAAGTTTCTGAACTTGTTAAACGTATCCAAAGTTATACTAAGAAGGGTGGTATTAAATTAGAAACAGCCATTACTGAGAAAGGTGGTCTAACTAATAAGATGTTAGGTTTTGATAAGGTTAATGAATTTGGTTTAAACACAACCACAGACGAAACCCTATCAGAAAATAAAGCTCAAATAGATAATATGCTTGCTGATAATCCCAATACTGATTTCCCAAGTACAGGTCTTGGTGCCAATATACAGGCATCAGCTCCTAAGACGTTCCAGTACCTCAATGAGAAGCTTAAGAGTGAGTTAGGGGTAAACAATGCTGAACTGATTAAGAACGCTACTACAGAGCCTATAGAGAGTAAAAAACGTAGCTCTATTAAGGCAGGAAAGAAGGCTGGAAAAGCATCTGCTCCTATTAAGCCTACTAAGACTCCTAATGAGAAATCTAATAAGAGTGCAACTGGTGATAAGGAATACACAAACCAATACACTCACACAGAGAAGAGCACAGATGAGGTGTGGGAAATTCTTATTAATAGAAACAGTGAAACTAATGAGATTGAGGATGTATCCCTAGTACAAGGAACTGAGCCAGTTGAATCATTTACTACACCTAGTAAGACAATGAGTGATGAAGCGGTAATCAAATGGTTACAACAGGGCCCTGAGAAAGTAACTGGTATTTATACTCAAACCAACTATAACTTAGAGTCAGTAGTTGAGCCTGAGATGAAAACTGAGTATGTAGGTAAAACACTTCTACCTACTGATGTGGTGAGTAAGGTAAATAAATTAGTTGATGTAATGTCTAACTTTATAAATGATTTAGATATGAAGAACATTACTACCAAAGATAAGGCTCTATACACAAGTATCATTAATACATTAAACAACTTTAACCCTAACTTAAAACTAAAGATCTCTAAACAAGGTGAGAATTCTTATGATGTTAAGACTAATACTATTACCGTTAATCCTTCTAACGGTGAACATATACTCAAAGGGATAGCTAGACTCTCCATTGAGAGTAGTACCTCTAATGTAGTAAATGCTTTAGAGGGTACGGGTACTGATAACCTATCTTATAAGGGATCTGAGTTAGTTAAATTAAATAAGGATATCACCTATATAAAACAGATCATTAATAGAAATGGTTTATTAGGTACAGATGAAAAATTGGATATTAACTTACGTAAACGTCTGTTGAATGCGCTGAGCTCTAACAGTAATTTACTGAGTGCTGCGACTACTGATACTGAGATAATGGAATACCTTCAGTCTATTAGTTATAACTTAGAAAATAATAAAGCTAAGAGTAGTGTATTTAAGAAGATTGTGGATTCATTACGTTCATTCTTTAAGATTGGTAATAACAATGAAATAGCAACTATGTATGACAAGTTGTTAGAGATAACAGCCCGTGCTGCTCAAGTACAGGCCATGAATAAAGAAGTTAGTTTTAATAATACTGAGGAGGGTAAAGCAAGCATATTCCAGAATATGTTAGAAGCCAATTCTGATGAGGAAATGGCAAAATCTTATTATTCACGGAATAACTTATTGGCTAAGTTTAAACAAGTAACCAGTAAGGGTAAACCATTATCAGGAGTGGCTAATCTTGCGTCTAAGCTCAAGTTAGACTTAATGCAGGGGATTAACACTCTTGCAAATTTAAGTCCCTCTAGAGCTCAACGAGAGCAGATGGAAGACTTCCTGAAGTTTAGAGATGAGCTTGCTATACATCTTATGGATACCTTTGTCCAAAAGAAAATCACATACAATGATGATGGGTCAGTGAAAAACGATTTCAGCTCACAAGATTTGAAGTCTCATCTAATGGATGCTGAAGGTAACATTGATGAGAATACTCTTACGGCTGCTGCTTTAGCTGCTTATGATTGGTCAAGTGAGTATGGCAATAAAACCATAAACTTAGATAAAGATATTCGTAAGTTACTTAACCTAGATCCTGAATCTAAAGATAGTATACCTAGTCATATAAGAGATCAGTATATTGATGGGGTTATGATTAAGAATACTCAGAGTTCTAGTTTGGGTAATAAGACTTTGCAGTTATTAAATATTCAATCAAATCTTAAAGGTAGTATAGAAGTAGAGTCTGAGCTTGCTAATAGTATTGGCGAGTGGATTGTTAACTCTATGCAGTCTGCTGACTTAATTCACATGAGAACAATGTCTTCTGATACTCACATACAGAATATAACTGATGTAGGTGGTGAGTTAGTCTCTAATAGTGGTAATGACTCCAAGGATATTAATGATAGTAATGGTTTAATTACGTTCATATCTACTGTTGATAAAGACAGTAAGAATAGGAATCCAAGACTACAGGAAATAGTAGATGCAAGTAGAGGTACTCTTAACTACATGCAGAGTATCTTTGGTAGTGAAATTGGTTTAGTCAGTCCTTTAATGAAGAAGCCAGAGGAAACCAAAAAGTCTATTAGAGGTACATCTAAGAATATTAGTGATATGCAAGCTGCTGATATGGCAGTCATGCAAGATGAGCCTATGCGTGTAAACGATGATTCTTATGATGCTCTTATGTTAGTTATGGAAAAGTTCCGTGGTGATGCATTAGTAATGATGGAAGCTGAAGTAACTGATGAACAGTTAGCTGCTGAACACGTAAGTGATAGGCATAGCGTTCAATCTGCTGCTGAAGGACAGTTCCGTGAGATAGAGAACATGATGGACTTTGTGGGTACTCTAGGTAAGGACAGTACTGGCAACAGAGAAGAGTTCTTTGATAGTGTTTATGGTGCTAAGAATAATCGTATGCACTATGGCTCTAATATGGTTAACTTTCAGTTGAGTAAGATACATAGATCTGTTGTGGAATACGGTAACTTTAAGTCTGAGATAGATATCTCTCAATGGAATGAGTCTACTCCTAACTGGTTCAACGAAGATGGCACTACAAGTGATCTTGGTTTAATGTTACGTGGGATTATGGAGCAAGCTGAAGGTACTGAGAATTTAATTAGAGAGGCTTTAAAAGGTACTGCATTCTCTCAGGGATTCACTGTAGATAAATTACCTAGTGAAGTAGCTCTTGATCCGTTTTTTGATTATTTAAATTCAGATCCTCAAGTACTCAAAGCAATAGATGCTATGGATATATTGATGAACAATCCTAATAAGTTCAACCAATTGGATATGGATAGCATAACTGAGCTGGTAAGTTTTTGGGAAGGTGGAGCTGGTTCATTCAGAGTATTATCTGAGCTAACAAAGCTAATGAAAGCATCTAAGAAAGGTGATACCAAAATTACTACCTCTATTGGTGTTGGTTCTGATGGTGTTAATAATGGTATCGCTATCAGTACTATTCAAATGGGTGTGGCTAAAGCCAGATTCTTAGCTCAGGTAGGTATTATCACTACTGCTGAAGAATACTCGCAAGTGAAAGGTTACTTTGATACACGTAAGATTAAAGATTTAGGTGATTACTACGAAGGTTTAAAGACCATATTACTACCTTACCTAGAGTCGCAGACAGGTGTGGCTAAGTCTATGATTGATCTTAATACTAGTATCAAAGAACGTAAGTTCATGAAGGCTATACTAATACCGTTTGGTTATAGTGCTGGTAATAAAAGATTAGAACAGATTGCTTTTAGTCAGGTACTAGAAGATATTAAAGGGTCATTTAAGAAACTTGCTGCTATGGATGAGACAAGCCAGAAAGCCATTGATCTTAAATTACAGCTGGAATCTGATTTATCTAATGTTATTGGATCTAAAGTAAACCTACCTCAAGGGAAAGCTGTATTAGAATATTGGTTTGATAACAAACAGATCAAGGCTATGAAAGAAGTGCATAGTTCAGGTATATCTGAAGCTATTCTTGAATCTATAGAAGAGTACGCTGGTACATTCATCTTAGAACGTAATCGTAACGTGAAGATGCAAGGTGCTAACTCTGAAGCTTATTTAGTTATTAAAAGAGAGGCAGAGTATAAAGCTAAGGAAGCTTATGTAGAGTCGTTGAAAGAGTCTGACCTATACAAAGACATGCCTGATAAACAGGTTAGGGCCATTGTTGAAGCTGAAGGAATGCCTGCTGCTTATTACATGGAGAATGCAGAAAGTGTATTAGCTAAGATTAGACCAAGTGTTAGAACCCCATTCAATAATCTAACTGAGGATAGTGATTCTGACTTCAACATGATGAGAGATAAGAAAACTCTTAAGGGTAACCCTAATAGTAGTACAGCAGGTAAGAGAGTATCTGATGGTAACTTAGAGTCATCTACAGTAGCCTCATCTATTATGAGAATGATAGAGGAGTCTGTAGGGATCACTGTGAGCTCTGCTCAAGTTCAAGGTGTAGATGCTTTCATTGCTGCTTGGGCCAGTGCTAGGGGCGGTAAGGTAAACCGTAACATCCATGACCAAGGTGATAGTGGTGTAAGTAACTATATGACTATGGGGCAAGCACAGAACCAAGCTACCTTTGAAGCATTGAAGATATACCATGTACAGGCAGAGTCATACTCTAGTTTAAAACGTACTCTTAAGAGTATGACAGAACTACTAGAGAACGAGGAAATAAGTAGAGCTACCTATGAAGAGGGTATCAAGAAAATGGTGGAAGGTTTAATAGGCAATAAAGGCCTAGAAACTGCTATAAGTGAGGCAAGGGATGGAGGAATAGTTAGTGATTCATCTACAATGAGTCAAGTATTTACAGCTGTCTATTTACCTATCTTTAGTGATTTTAATCAATCAGTTAAAGATGCTGAGTATAATAAACTAGATACCCTCAAAACTATGAGAGTCGTTCAACAGTATGCTGGTGAGAATGCTGAATATTTAGTTACTGATGCTGATAGAGCTTCAGTAGATCTAGAGTATGCAAAAGTAGATTCTAAGATACAAAATATGAAAGACACTATTTATGAAGTAGGTACATCTTTAAGTAAAGTATACGAAGATACTGATAGTAGTATTAATACAGAAGAAGATACCCAACCAAAGGTTCATGAAATTGAATCTTTACTAGCCCAATTCGTATCTAAAAGTAATAAAACTGGGGATCCAATATCTGACGTAGAGAGTAGTCTATTTCGTTATGTAATAGATGCTATGAAGTCTGTTAATCCAGACCTAAAAGTAACTATCAGTAAGGAAGAGGGTATTAAAAGTAATGGTTATTATAAACCTACTACTAATGAGATTGTCTTACTTGAAAGTATGATGATGAGATCTACTCCAAGAGAAGCAGCAGCCGTACTAGTACATGAAGTAGTACATGCTATAACTACTAATAAGATGCTTTATTCTATGGATCCAGAGGTGAGAGCTGCTTTCAATGAATTGCAACTTATGCATACAGAACTAGCAGCTAAGGCACCCAAAAGAATGACAGAGAAAGGTGGAACTCTTGAGAACGTATTTGAGATGATTGCCTACGGTATGACTGAAGCCAAGCATATGAAATGGATAGTTGCTAACCTTAATGGTAAAGACTATGCAATGAGTAATACTGTCAGTGAGAGAGCAACTAACCTTGAAAGGTTCATGGGAGCTGTTAAGACTTTCTTGTTTGGTGATAAGCAAAGAAAGAGTAAGAAGTATTTAAAGGGTGTGGCCAACTTTTCTAGAATGCAGCAGTTGATGGATATAACCATTAAAGGGTTAACTGAGCAAGAACTCAAGGCTAGTAAAGCTGGTTTAAAGGCTAATCAATACTCTAATGCTCAACAGAGTCCTCTAGAGAACCTTAAAAGTTTATCTGAGGGGAATGTATCAAGTGAGCACGTAGAGCACCTGAACGGCATCCTAGACAGTACTATTAGTGATCGTATCAATAGAAGTCCAGAGGATGAGACAATGGTACAGGGTATCATTGATAACATATCTCAGAGAGCTATAGCAGCAGGGTTCAGACTTAGCGATAAAGAGCTGTATACCATGGAGATTGTTAAAGCCATAACTAATAGCTATCTAGAGAAGAATAGTGGATCTAAGAGTGCACAAGAGCTACGTGAGGTGTTTAAGAATGTAACTAAACAGCTTACTAGAGAAAGTTTCTTAAGTGACTCTAGTACAGCTACAGCGAGTGATATTGCTATTGCCCAGCGTAAGCTGAACTATGTTATGGCTCAGGATGCTAAAAACTATAAGGAGCAAGTAGAACGTTTTACTGCTCTTGCTGCTACTAGTGAAGAGTTTAGAACATTGGTAGATAGTTTAAGTAGTGAGCGTAAGAGTGATCGTCAAGGTACGTGGTTTGATAAGTTGATGGCTGCTCTTGAGAATATGTTCAGATTTACCACTGGCAAAGTATTAGGAACCAATGGGCCCAATAGCCAGCAAGTAGACCAATTAATGAATCACTTGTCTAAGATTAATGAGAGAGCTCTCAGTAATAATATGAGCAAAATAGACACTATGTACACGGAGTCTCTAAAGGTAATTACTACCCCCTTAAACTGGACAACTAATAAATTGATTGACGGTATCTTCCAAGCAGTAGATATGAGTACAAGTGTCTTACCAGCTAATAGTGGATTAGCAGCAGCAACTAGAGCTATGACTAAAGCTAGAAAGACAGGTATCAATGAGATTGGTGAACAGCTCATTAGAAATAATGCAGCAATGGGGCCCAACAGCAACACCAGCGGTAGACAGTCAGGATGGGGTGAATTCTTAAATGAGTTAGTTCGTACTAAAGGTATGAAAGCTACTGTAGAAGAATTGATCCGTATGACTAATAAGGTAGGTCAAACCAGGGATACTGTTAAGAAGAATACTGTTAGAGCTTTAATGAAAGTTTTCTCTAATAATGGAGAAGACCTAACCGTTGCTGAAAATAATTCCTTGACTCAGGTAATACTAAGAACTGATATAGGGAGTTTACTTGGTAAAGGGTATCAAGTAGCTAGAGTCATGAAGTTAATTAGGAATCCTCAAGAGCGTGCATTAGAAGTCTCTAAATTAGAAACTCAGATACTTGGTTTCAGTAATGGTAATGACATGATCCTTCAGACTAAATCACTAGCTCTGTACATGGCTAAAGAAGAGAGTAGTGAGCACTTAGTTAAGAACGCAGAAAACATTGCTATTGGTAAGGACAGTTGGTATGAGACTGATATGTCTAATATGAATACTGATATAAGAGACGCTGTTGATAGCCTAGCAAGCCTATATGCTATTGATTATGCAGACCAGACTCACAGAACTACTTTAATAGACTTGATGAGTAGAGAAGAAGAAGGAGTTAAAGCCATACTTCAAACTCATAAGGACATTGCAATAGAAGCTAAAAAAGGGTTTAGTGAGAACCCTTACAGCTATATCAAAGGTTACTCACCGCAGCTAACTAATCCACTTAAATCATTGGTCTTTTCAGAGACTAAGAAAGAGATTGATGAGCTAAAATTAAAAGGATGGGTTGAGGTATCAGATAGTAGACTTAAGCAAGATAGGTCAGATAATACTGATGCAAGGTCGTTAATGTTCCACGATGATATGTTATATCAAGATTATGTATCTGGTGCTTTAGATATGAAAGATACTCATGCAAAAGGTACTACAGTCTACAATCTTAGTTCTTTAAATGATCTTAATAGAGTTCAGAGAGTCAAGATGCAGGCAAGACGTTCTAGAGTTAATAGTACTGATTATATGAGTTTTGACCCTAGAAAGGAGACTAAGAGTAATCTAATAGCTGCTTATAATAGTGAAGGTGTTGTTATGAGTTATGGTTATGAGATGGGTGGTAACTTAAGGGATACTTACTTAGAACGTAATAATAATGGTTTTGAAATGTTAGGAACCATGCAAAGTGATGCTAAGTTTAAACCAACTATTGCGGAGTCTCAAAGAGAAGTAGCAAGGGCATTACACACAGACTTTGGTAAATCTTATGGTACAGACCCAAGACAGTATGTGACATTAGACCCTAACTCTAAAGATCCCAATGTTCAGACTATGTGGAAAATGATGCCTTACGCTTTCAAAGAGGAGGCTACTAAACTGTTTGGTAAGGACAATCCTATAGTAGTAAGGTCTAACGTTTACAACGCAGTATTTGGATTTAAAGCTTACTCTATATCTGACATGTTTGATGCAGTTAAAACAGATAATAGCAACACAGCAGAGAAACTAGCAGTTACAGTAGCCAAAGCTGTTATGGGAGAGAAAGCACAAACTAAAGTACTTCAAGCTGAAAGGTTATACCAAAAAGGTATTGATAAGATGAAGAGCTTTATTGTTATCCGTAATCATGCAGTATTGATGGGTAACATTATTGCTAACTCACTACTTCTTTCACTACATGGTGTACCACCAGCACAACAAATGAAGGATATGATTAGTGTATGGCGTAATGGTGGTAACTATAGAAAACTTGCCAGTAGAATTACAGAGATAGATACTGAACTATCAATTAATCAGTCTAGACCTAAAGAGGTTAGTAGATTGAATAGAGAGAAGAATATCGCTCTAAAAGAGATGGAACAAAATCCTATGCACACGTTTATGGAAGCGGGATTGATGTCTACTATTGTAGAGGACATTGGAGTTAATACTGAGGATACTGGTTTCAAGTCTGATCTAGATAAGAAGATAGAGGAACTAGAAGGATACGTACCTGAGCAAGTAAGAACAGCATTTGAATGGGTTGTTATGAGTCCTGGTACTCCATTACATGATTTTATGAAGCACTCTACACAGTTCTCTGATTTAGCTGCTAAGTACTCATTGGCTAATCATGTAATGAAAGATGGTACTTCAATGAAAGATGCTATTACTTTAGCTCAGGATAACTTCATTAATTATGACGTACCTACAGGTAAAGGTATTGACTACATGAATAGAATGGGTTTATTCATGTTTACTAAATTCTTTATTAGATTCCAACAAGTTCTTATGAATAGGTTAGATCAGAAGGCTGGTAGTACGATTGCACAGCATGTAGGTATGGAATACTTCACAGGATTATCAGGTGTCTTAGACCCATTAGCAATTACTAGATTGGGTAATAGTCCGTTAGAAGCAGGAATATTTAATTATGGTAATGCATTTGGGAATATATCTACTATTGATTTTATAACAGGTACGTAAAAGTAATATTACTACTTAAGGCATGTAGAAGGTTACTATATGTCTTTCGTGGTTTATAAGGGGTTTATAATGTATGAAACCATAACTATTAAACAATATGACAGTCTTAGTATTTTATGTAGATACACAGAAGATGACGGTACTGTAACTAATTTAACAGGTACTAAAGTTGAAGTTGATGTTAAGACACTAAGCGGGATACTTATAAGTAACCTAATTGTAGATGCTAGTGATATTGGTTTAGGTGAATTTACTATTTCTTCTGACTTAGTATCTATTTACCCGGGTAAGTACTTAATAGATATCTTATTTACAGATTTATTAAGTGAGGATAGGGTAGCTAGTGAGACTTTCCAATTACTTGTTAATCCGTCAATAACAATTCCCAGAGGGATTTAATCATATGGCTAAGTTAGAATTAATTACCAAGAGTAAGACTGAGATAATAGAGGTAGCTAAGTCTCCCAGAGGGTTTGCAGGACTGACAGGAGAAATTAACTCAGTATCTGTAGAAACTGGTCTAGTAGGTAGTGAAGCTTCTGTAGTGTTGTCAGGAGAGACTACCAATAGAGATATATCTTTCACTATTCCTAGAGGTAATACTGGAGCATCTGCTGCTATTGAATCTATGTCAGTTGCAACAGGTAATGCGTATACAGAGGCAGCTTTAATTCTTGGGGGTACTCCTGAAAATAGAATTATTGACTTAACAATACCTCGTGGAGACAAAGGAAACACAGGCACCATTAACAGTATCACTGCTATTACTGGCTTACCTTATACAGCAGCAAGTGCTGTGGCTACGGGAGATGCATCCAATAGAGATATATCCATTACTGTTCCTCGTGGTGATAAGGGTGAAACAGGAACGATTAAGAGTGTTAGTGCTACGACAGGTTTAGTAGGTAGTAATGCTACAGCCAGTCTTTCAGGACTTAATACAAACGCTGATATAGCTTTTGTAATACCTAGAGGAGATAAAGGTGAGACTGGAACTATAAACACCGTAACAGTAGCTACAGGAGCTGCTTATACACAAGCTACTGTTACAGTAACTGGTTTAGCTACTAATAGGGATATATCTTTTACCGTTCCTAGAGGAGATAAAGGAGATAAAGGAGCTACAGGTACTATAAAATCTATCTCAGCCACAACTACAGCAGCAGGAACTCAAGCAACTGCTACAGCTACAGGAGATGCTACTGATAGAGTGTTTGCTCTAACCATACCTAAAGGAGACTCTGGCACTATTAGTTCTGTGACAGTAAATACTGGAGAAGAAGGTACTCAAGCTAGTGTAGCTCTAACAGGAACTCCTGATACTAGAATAATTGGTTTAACTATTCCTAGAGGTAGTAGAGGCTACTCTGGTACTATTACAGGAGTGACTGCTACTAAAGGTGATATAGCATCTGTCAGTATGACAGGCACCAATACAGACAGGAAGTTTGCATTTGTACTGCCTAAAGGAGACAAAGGCGATAGTACTCCCCAAACTGTACCTAATGCCAGTACTACAGTAATAGGTGTCACTAAACTTAATGATACAGTGACATCAACCAGTATTACTGAAGCAGCTACAGCTAATGCAGTAAAGCTTGTCAATAATATAGCAGCAGCAGCAATACCTAGTAACGAAAAAGGCACTGCAAATGGCGTGGCAACTTTAGGATCGGACGGTAAAGTAACGCCTGTGCAAATGCCTACACTGGCACAGGCGCAAGGGCAATC
>Ga0209414_1000034_pt1 | contig 53470 bp, 75 predicted proteins | sample LakVidmifraction_4_FD_181154 | JGI IMG/M metagenome (GOLD analysis project Ga0209414, IMG submission 181154) | Hypersaline microbial communities from Lake Vida, Antarctica - Brine Hole Two &gt;0.2 micron (SPAdes) (version 2) | ecosystem: Environmental > Aquatic > Non-marine Saline and Alkaline >...
GGCTACTTTCACTCAGATCTGAACTTGATCACCTTTGAGCAGGTGGGTGAGTATGAGTACCCCACCACCGACTTCCCGAACAAGCCTCAGGTGTTCTTCATCGGATGCCGTCGCTGTGGCGGCTCCGGGCACCACGACTTTGATGGTTCCTCCTCGGTGTGCTACCTGTGCGGAGACTCCTGGGATGCTCGCTTGGGTCGCGAGATCGGAGACCGCGCCGCCGCAGAGAAGCACTTCGCGAGCCGCTCGCGCGCTCTCGCTCTCCGCCTCGCCAAGAAGGAAGCCGAGCGCCAGGCGTACCTCGCCGAGCGCGACGTGGCGTGGGAGGCTCTGAAGGAAGCCGAGCCGGAGGTGTTCAACCTTCTCCACGAGGCTGCTACCGCTGACCAGTGGTCCTCTGGATCTAGGTTCATCGACAGCATCTGCGGCCAACTATGGTCCCTTGGCGAGCGTCCCTACAGCCAGAAGCAGATCGACGCTGTCAAGCAGATCATGGAGGCCAAGAAGGTCGCCGAGGCTGAGGCCGAGGCTCACCCGGTCGTGGAAGGCCGCCAAGAGATCTCCGGCGAGATCCTCTCAGCCAAGTTGAAGGAGACCGACTTTGGAATGGCCCTCAAGATCGTGGTCAAGGATGCTCGCGGCTTCCGCGTGTACGGGACGATGCAGCGCCAGATCGCCGACGCGCTGTGCGTCGATGACGGCGATGACGGCTGGTTGGAAGGCGCGAAGGGTCGCGAGGTCAAGTTCACCGCGACCGTGAAGGTGAGCGACGATGACAAGGCGTTTGGCTTCTTCTCTCGCCCGGTCAAGGGCGAGGTGATCCGCTAGGCGGTACGATTGAGGACCCGGGCGGGAAGGCTCGCCCGGGCTCGCGACAAGGAGAGGTCATGAGAGGCGCATTTCTGGGAGAAGCATTCGTCAAAGGGTTCGGGCTCGCCCGAGTATTTGAGGACCTGTACTACACAGACCAGTTCTACATCATCGGAATCAAGCACGACCGCCGAGGATGGGTCAACCGGCGCAAACTCGGCTGGCGCAAGCCGGTCAAGCGCTGATGGCGGAAGCGGACCTGGACCTGGTTGGCAAACGGATTCTGGTCAGGATCTCGTGGTCGCCATCGGTCGTGGATTTGTGCAAGAGCGTTCCGGGCTACAACTGGTCACCGACCAAGGGTGCGTGGACCTATCCCGCAAGCCTCGGGATCTATGGGCGGCTGGAGGAGGCGTTCTCCGGTGAGTTTGAGCCCACCCCGGCACTCCGGGAGTGGGTAGGGGCCGAGAGGGCGCGAGGCGCCATCCTCGCCACGCTCGCGAGGCGCTCGGATGCGATCCTCCGGCGAGTTCCGGAGAGTCACCCCGAGATCGCCGCCGCGATGGACTCCCGGACCTACCAACGCGTGGGCGGGAGGTTCGGGGCTCGCGCGCTCTCATATTGCCTCGCCGATGATCCGGGGCTCGGCAAGACCGTCCAATATCTCGCCGGGCTGATTGAGGCCGACCTCTGGCGAGGCGACCACCTCGTGATCGCGCCCAAGACCTCCCTGGAGTCGACATGGGGTGACCAGATCATCAAGTGGGCTCCCGACGCCGAGGTGATGGCCATGCCAGAGGGAGCCGCCGCGCGCCAAGACGCATGGGAGAAGTTTCTGGAGTTGGACCAGCCGCGCTTCCTCGCAATCAACCCCGCTATGATCCGCAGAATCTACGGGAAGTGGTGCCCGAAGTGCAAGCAGTGGGCGACCAAGAGCGAGAGCGACTGGCCCACAGAGCATCTCCTCCAGGCCCACAAGACTCGCCGCAAGATCCAGACCGAGGACTGGCCCGAGATCCTCAACCACGAGTGGGAGACCGTCGCGCTGGATGAGTCCCATGAACTCCTCGCGGCGTACAAGCCGAGCAACGTCACACAGCAAGTTGCCGGGCTCCTCGACATCCAAGCCGGGAAGCGAGTGGCCCTGACCGGGACTCCCATCCGAGGATCTGAGGAGCGGCTCTGGGGAATGCTCGACTGGCTCGGAGTCCAAACGGGCGGATACTGGGCATGGATCGACACCTACTTTGATGTGTCGTCAAATGGGTTCGGGAAGGACATCAACGGGCTCCGGCCCGAGCGCCTCGCGGAGTTTCACAAGTCGCTTGACTCGGTGATTCTGCGGAGGAGCCGGGCAGAGGCTCGCCCGGATCTCCCCATGGGTCGGCGTGAGGATGTTCTGGTGCGGATGATTCCGAAGCAGCGGAAGCAATATGAGGAGTTCCAAGCCATGGGTGAGGCTGTCTTGGAGTCCGGGATCTTGACGGCCATGGGAGCGCTCGCGGAGATCACGCGGCTCAAGCAACTCGCATTCGGAGTTTGGGACCGGATGGGCACCACGAGACCTCTGCCAACGGGAGCCTCGCCGAAGGTCGACTGGCTCATGCAATTTCTGAAGTCGCGCGGAGTTACGGGCAAGAAGGTCTCCGACTTCTACCCGGAGTCAGACGGCTACAAATACGTCATCGTGTCTCAGTTCACGGCGGTCCTGGTTGCCATCTCAGGAGTCCTTGACAAGGCCGGTATTGAGCACCTCCAGATATCTGGAATGGTTACCGGGAAGAAGCGCACCGCCGCCCAACGGACCTTCCAAAGCGATGACCGGCGCTACCGCGTCATGCTCCTCAACACCAAGGCCGGAGGAGTCTCCTTGGACCTTGATGCGTGGTGTGATGAGATGGTCATCCTGGATGAGACGTACATCGCCGATGACCAAGTCCAGGTGGAGGGTCGGAACAACAACCGCTCAGGCCGGGTGGCTCCACGCACATGGTGGTACGTCCGGACCGCCGACACCGTGGAGCAGACCATCGCTGAGAGTAACTTTGACCAGCACAAACTTGAGCACGCGCTACTGGACGCGCGCCGAGGAGTCACGCGGGCACTACACTTGATCCGTGGAGAGGAGATCTCATGACCATCGCTGAGGCCGTTCTGACGGCGTTCATAGTAGGGCTCGGGCTCGGAGGGCTCGCCGGATTGCTCACCGCAGGGTGGCGACCGCCGTGGATGCGAGCCGAGAGCCCCGAGCCCATGCCGGCTCCAGATCTCCGGCCCCATGCGATTCGCACAGAAGCGTCATATGCCAAGCCGGAGCGCGGAGTCACCCGCGTCACGCGAGGCCGGATGCCGCCACGCAGAAGAGGAGGATGGAAGTCAGAGGAAAGTTGATACAAAGTTAGACTTTTCATAAGAGATGTTGTAGGGTTGATAGCACGTGCAAGAACGAACCGAAACAAGGAGAGATTGAAATGGCTACTACCGCCAAGAACAAGATCAAGACCGATGCGGCAGGACGCCGCGTGAAGACCAAGGGCGAGGCGCCTCTGGCCTACTACTTGGACAAGCCCACCAGCGACGTGTCCGCCCGCTTTGCCGCATTCGTGCTGGAGCAGACCGGCCTGGAATGCGACCCTCAGGTGCTGCAGTTGTCGCACACCCTCCGCTCGCGCTTCCAGCAGGACCCGCGTGAGCAGGATCTCCGCGCCAGCCGCAAGACCGAGTTGGAGGATGTCGCCGAGGCGAAGGCCGAGCGCAAGACCGCTCGCGAGGAGAAGCGAGCCGCCAAGGCCGCCAAGCCCGCAAAGGCAGAGGCCAAGACGGCTCCCTCCAAGGCAGCCGCCAAGCCCGCAACCAAGAAGGCCTCCGCCAAGGCTCCGGCGAAGAAGGCGACCGCTACGCGCCGCCGCCCCGCCGCCAAGCCCGCAGTCCAGGAGGAGTTCTAGCACTGGTTCCGCCCGCCGTCTTGAGGTCTGACCTCGGGCGGCGGGCCAACGGCTCCAAGGAGGAACCATGCTGGAAATGAGAACAAGCGAACGGCGCGACCTCAAGACCTGCCCACAGCGGTGGTACTGGTCTCAGGTGGAAGGTCTCCGACCTCTCCGAGCCGCCAACCCGCTCTGGTTCGGGAGCGCGGTCCATGAGGGCCTCGCGGGGTGGTACATCCCCGGGACCAAGCGAGGAACGCACCCATCCGAGACCTTTGACAAGTACCTCGCCGGGAACCGCCGCATGCTCGTCACGAATGATGATGAGGAGACCGAGTACCAGGACGCGCGAGCGCTTGGGATTGACATGCTTGACCGTTACGTGGAGCGTTGGGGCGAGGAGCCCGAGCGCGACGTCATCGCCTCTGAAAGGGAGTTCCAAGTGGTCCTCCCGAGGCCCGAGATGGTCTTGTTCGGGAGGCATCGGCCCGCCGAGCGCCGCTGGCTCCGCTATGTGGGGACCTGGGATGGAGTCCACCGAGATCTCATCACCGGAGAGATCCGACTGGCGGAGCACAAGACGGCTGCGAGCATATGGGCAGACCACCTTCCGCTTGATGACCAGGCTGGCTCATATTGGGCCGTCGCTTCCAAGGTCCTAGAGAAGCAAGGGGTGCTGAAGGCGGGCGAGGAGATCGCTGGTATTGAGTACAACTTCCTGCGCAAGGCGCTCGGCGACACGAGGCCGGTCAACGCCGACGGGCTCCGGACTAACAAGCCGACCAAGACCGACTTTGTGGAGGCCATCGACAAGCACGGCGTTGAGGAGTTGCCCGGGCCGCTCGCGAAGTTGAAGGTGGTTGACCTTGAGGCGCTCGCGGAGGAACTCGGGCTGACCGTATTTGGAGAGCCGAGCGCGCTCCAGCCACCGGCTTACTTTGAGCGTTTCATGGTCTACCGCTCGCGAGCCGAGCGCGGGCAGATGATCCGCCGCATCCAGGATGAGGCCGTGTTCGCCGAGGCTTACCGGAAGGGATGGCTGCCTGTTGTCAAGGCTCCAGACCTACAGAAGTGCCGGGGTTGCCAATTCCGCCGAATGTGCGAGTTGGATGAGTCCGGCGACGCGCTCGCGGTGGAGGAGTTCAAGGAGATCCAGTTCACCAAAACAGACCCATACGCGGCGCACAGGAAGGATGTGAAGAAGTGAAGGGCATGAAGGGCCTCGGGCGAGAGGATGCGGAGCGGATCAAGCGCCGCGCGCTCCGGTCGCAGGCCATGGGAAGGATCTCCGAGAGCGATGCCGCGTACATCACGCGACGGGCTGAGGAGATCATCGCACGGATTGTCTCAATGAAGGAGACCGGAACAGATGAGAGGGAGTTCTGATGGCAGTACCAGAACAGATTGGTAGCATTGGCCAAAACGCCAACTACATGCATATGCTGATCGTCGGCGACTCGGGATTTGGCAAGACGGTATTTGCCGGCACCGCGCAGAATGCGCTATTCCTGACGACAGACCCGGAAGGAACTACATCAGCGATGATGATGGGGTCGACCGCGAAGGAATGGAAGATTGGGCATTGGCGCGAACTCAACGAGGCATTCCGATACCTCCGCGACGGCGGCATTGAGGAGATGGGCCTGGAGTGGCTGATCATCGACAACATCTCTGCGGCTCAGAACTTCGGGATGGAGGCGACGATGGAATTGGCAAGGGAGAACAACTCCAAACTTGATGAGTTCATCTCCTCTCAGCAGGATTATCTCCGGAGCCAGAACATGCTCCGCCAGATGGTCAAGACCTTCCAAGACCTTCCGGTCAATATCATTTGGACCTCATGGCAAGCGGTCCAAGAGAATCCGGACACCGGCGAGATCTACTTTGCGCCCGCTATTCACGGGCAGAAGGGCTCGCTGGCGCAGGAAGTCGCAGGGTACATGAACGTGGTCGGCTACGGCGAGGTGGTGAAGGACACCAAAGGCAACGAGGTCCGCCGCATTTGGTTCACGTTCAACGACGCATTCCGGGGCAAGGATCGCTTTGTCTGCCTCGGCGCATACCAGGACAGGCTAACGGTTCCGAAGATGCACCGAATGGTTGAGGAAGCGAAGAAGGCCGCCATGTCCAGCAAGAAGGGATCCACCGGCGCCAAGGCCGGTAGGCCCGCAGTCAAGAAGGCTCCGGCAACACGCCGGACCGCTACAAGGAAGAAGGCATAATGCCCAGCATCAAGAGGTCCAACGTCAAGGCCGAAGAAGTCAAGACTGGCTTTGAGGCGTATGACGGTCCTACTCCGACCAAGCGTGGGATGTACCGCGCGATCATCAAGCAGTTCAACTTCAAGGAGTTCCGCTCCGGCCGCACCGGCTTCTCCATCCTCGTGGAGTTGGAAGCGGCGGCGGGAGATCCGCACAACCACGAGCAGTTTGACGGCTTCCCGATCTGGAGCAACATCGTGTTCGGCGAGGAGGAAGCGCTCATGGCGCGGGAGTCCAACTTGTACGCCGCACTCGGCGCTGGCGACGGGCCGACGATCACCCATGATGAAGGCAACCCCACGACCGGCGTGAAGGTCAAGAAGGTCGGCGGCAAGGACCCGATTGACAAGGCCGTATCGGTCGACATCAAGCAAGGCAAGTATGAGGGTGAAGTCCGGCCCGAGGTCGACGGCATCTACAAGATCGCCGGAGCCGCCTCTGCCGGGAAGGCGAAGGCAACCGCCGACGCTCCCGAGCCCGAAGAGGAGGACACAGCCGAAGATGCCGGAGCCCGCGAGCGCGAGTTGAAGGCGCTCAAGGTCTCTGATCTCCGCGAGATCGCCGATGAACTCGGTCTGGAGACCGACGGCGTGAAGAAGGCCGACCTGATCAGCAGCATCCTTGAGGAGGAGTTTGGCGCCGAGTTTGCCGAGCCCTCCGAGGATGACGAGGATGAGGAGGATGAGGACGAGGAGGACGAGGAGGAAGATGACGAGGAGGATGAGGAAGATGACGAGGAGGATGAAGAGGCAGAACGCCGCGCCGACCTCGCCGGAGTCTCTCGCATCGAACTCAAGAAGGTCCTGAAGGAACTGGACCCTGACGCGAAGGTTCTGAAGAAGATGACCGATGAGGACATCGTGGACGCGATCATCGCCGAGGAATTTGAGAGCGATGAGCCTCCCTTCTAATCATCACCTCCATGGCTCGGTGGGGCTCTCCGCGTGCGCGAGTGCGCGGAGGGTCCCTCCGGTCCCGGCCCGGGGCTTTCATCACGTTAGGCGTGGAGAGAGCCCCGGGCTGCGTTGAAGGGGCGAGGATCTCCTGCGGCTATGGGGCGGGAAGGCCCGAGCCGCGAGCGCCCAAGGGGTATAGGGGTCAGCACAAGGTCACACAATCGACACAATATTCACACAATCGCTCTCCAATTTAACACAATCGACTTCTCCACTTCACACAATAAATGTGAGATGCCCTACACAATCGGGGCTGTGAATTGTGTGAAGATTGTGTGGAATGTGTGAGTGTGAAAGATCTCGTGAGAATCTCGGAGGGTGCTAGGCGGGCTAGGGTAAAGAGCCCCGGAACAAGGAGAGGAAAGACTATATCAACAGTTTCTTCTTCTTCTTCTTCTGTTCTCCCTATATAGGTGTTTTTGGTGGGTAGGGGATTTGAACAAGGCTTTGCAAGGCAAACAAGGAGACAAGGTGGCTGACAAGAAGTACAAGCCCGATACCGTGCGCGCAGCATTCAGCAAGTACGCGGTCGGCGATGAGAATGACGGCGAGCAGAGGATGTTCTGTCCGATCTGCGAGAGCCCGGACTCAAGCAAGAGCCCGAGCGCGTCGATGAATGCTGACTCCGGAGTTTGGAATTGCCTAAAGGGCAACCACGGCGGTTCCATCGCATGGCTCGTGAGAGACTTGACCAATGAGCGCGGATTCAACATCCGTGCGGAAGCGATGCGAGGAAGGCACTTAGACCAGACTTTCAGATCCGCCGCTGTCACCCGGCTCAACTCGGGCTCGCCGCTCCCGGATCCGGCGCAGATCTCAAAGTGGACCGAGGCTCTGATGGGCAACAAGAAGGTCCTGGGCTTGATGATGGAGACTCGCGGGCTTGACCGGCGAACAATCATTGAATGGGAACTCGGCTGGGATGGCTCGCGCTACACCATCCCGGTACGCGACATCGGCGGCGAGTTGCTCAACGTCCGGCGCTACAAATTGAACGCCGGAGTGACGGACAAAATGCTCAACCTTCCCGGTCACGGCACAGCGCAGATATATCGCCCCGACATCCTCGCCAGCAACGAGGAGATCGTGATCACCGAAGGCGAGATGGATTGCATCATCCTCAACCAGTACGGCATCCCTGCGGTGACGCATACGGCGGGCGCGGCGACCTTTCGACCTAACTGGGCGGGCATGTTCATCGGCAAGACGGTCTGGGTGGCGTATGACAATGATGACGCGGGCCGGAAGGGCTCCAAGAAGGTGGAGCAGATCCTCACCGCGTTTGCCGAGCGCGTGTACATCATGGAGATCCCGATACCTGTGAAGGGAGCCGATGTCACGGACTTCCTCCACAAGGAGGGGCACTCCGCTTCCGACTTCCGAGCGCTTATGCAAGTTGCACAGGAATCGGCATCGACCGGCTCGCTGAAGTCCGCCCCGCTCGCCGAGGCCGGAGAGCGGTTCAACCTCCAGTCATCGATGTCCCAAGCGAACCAAGCCAAGACCATGGAACTGATTGTGTCGATCTCCGGGAAGCAAGCCGAGCCCTACACCGCCCCAAAACGGATAACGGCGACGTGTGACATGTCCAAAGGAGCCGCCTGTGAGATGTGCCCCATTGCGGCGCGTAACGGGCAAGCCGAGATTGATGTGAGAGAAGATGATGATCAGATTCTCCGCTTTGTCGATGTAACGGAACAAAGGCATAAGCAATTGCTCAGAGACATCACCGGCGCTCGCTGCTCCGACCGCGTGGAGTTTGAGGTTGATGAGAACTATCACATTGAGGAATTGCTTGTTCAGCCGAGCGTTGATGACCGCCAAGACGGCGAGACACAGCAGCCTATCCGCCGCACCGCATTCTCGGTCTCCACCCACGCATCGACGGTCAACAGCAAGGTCCGGCTTGTCGGCAAGAACGTCTCAGACCCCAAGAGCGGGCGGCTGCGTTGGATGTCGTGGGTCAACCAGCCGGTGGAACTTGACATTGACAAGTTCACGCTCACTCCGGGACTCCGCGAGCGCCTGGAGACCTTTCAGCCAGTCGGCGGTCAATCGCCGCTAGACAAGGCGCTGGAGATCGCGAACGACATGGCGAGTAACGTCACGCATATCTATGGCCGTGATCTCCTCCACGTCGGCTATGACCTTGTCTGGCATTCGCCGGTCTCATTCAAGATCCACGACATGACTATCCCCAAGGGCTGGCTGGAAATGCTCGTGGTTGGCGACACAAGAACGGGCAAGAGCGAGGCCGCCACCCGGCTCGCGAAGCACTACCGCTCCGGGATTGTCCAGTCGTGTGAGGGCATGTCCTTCCCGGGCCTTGTTGGAGGAGTCCAGCAAGTCGACGGGCGATGGCACATGACCTGGGGCGTGATCCCCATGAATGACCGGCGCTTGGTGGTCCTGGATGAGGTCTCGGGACTCAAGGAGAAGAATGTCATTGAACAGATGTCTTCCATCCGCTCCTCGGGCATCGCGCAGGTCACCAAGATCGCCGCCGAGGAGACATCCGCCCGGACCCGGCTCGTCTGGATCGCCAACCCCGCTGACGGGTCGATGATCCGCGACTCGCCGACCGCAGGCATGGGTGCTATGCGAACCGTCGTGGAGCACGCCGAGGACATCGCGCGTTTTGACTTTGTGATGGCAACCGCCAAGGGCGACGTTGACACGAGACTGATCAACGCTTCCTTCTCCGAGGTCCACAACCCGTCATACTCCTCAGAGGATTGCGAGGCGCTCGCGAAGTGGGCTTGGTCGCTCACTCGGGATGACGTCGTGATCTCTGACGCCGCCGCAGATGCCGCTGTCAAAGCGGCTATCAACCTCGGCGAGCGGTACATGTCAGACCCGCCTCTCATCCAGTCTGAAAATGCCCGGTTCAAGGTCTTGCGAGTGGCAGCGGCGCTCGCGGCTCGCACCTTCTCAGTCTCCAAGCGGGGCAAACTCCAAGTAGGCCGGGAGCACGTCCATGATGCCGTCCGCTTCTTGGACATGATCTACGGCGAGAGCGCGATGGGTTACGCCACCGCCTCGGGCCGCTACTTGGAGAATGAGCGGCGAGCGGTAAGCAAGAAGGAGCAAGCCCGGGCCTACCTCCGCGAGCACCAGGATGACATCCTGCTAACACTCCGGATGGTCGGCGGCAACAACTTCCGAACTCGCGACTTTGCAGACTTTGGAGGGATGGATATTGCCGATGCGAAGCAGGTTGTTCACACGCTCCTGAAGTGGCAGTTGGTCTACACCAAGACGCGCGGCGACATCGGCATGAGCCCGATCCTCCAAGACGTCATCCGCGAACTGGAGATGGATGAGTAGCGAATGCGCATTAATGTACGGTAGGGTTGAGGCGAGCCCGGGAGGACCGGGCCGAACTAGACACGGGAGAGGACCCCGAAGATGACAAACTTTGCAATCGTGCTAGCCTCGCTGCTAGCGGTCAGCATAGCGTTGAACTGGTTTCAGCGGAAGAAGCATGACGAGATCCTAGTGGTCAAGGACAAGGGCTGGCGCCGGGCTGATGATGTAGTGACCGAGTTGCGCAAGGCCGAGATCAACCATGAGCAGTGGTCCAGGGAGTCCGCCGAGGAGTGGAAGAGCCACAGCGCCGAGATGTCCGACATGACGTACAAACTCCGGACAGAGGAGACTCGCAGCCGCTCCCTGCAAAACACGGTCGCTCGCCGTGACGTGGTGATTGAGGGTGCGCTTGGGCTCCTCCTTGACCTTGGTATCGTCATGGGCGCTTCCGGCGTGAAAACTGGCGATGAGTTTGCTGACAACCTCGGAAGCAATTACATCACCGCCGCGCTCGGCTACGGGATTTGGAAGGCGACCGAGGACAAGCACCCGGAGTTTGAGATCATCGGCGAGCCCCGAGAGTCCAAGTTTGGTCGGCTTCCGCTCGGCTCCCGAGTCACCCGCGCAGACGGCGTGATTTGGGAGCGCGTCAAGGCCAACGCCGCCAAGCAGACCTGGGCCCGCATGGACATCGGTCGCGGCGTTATCCGAGAGACCACCAAGGGCATGTCTGGCCACGGCTACTTCACCATGGGGCCTCCCGAGCCCAAGGAAATCCCCGAGCCCGAGAGCGAGCCGGAAGCGTGATGGCCAAGATCGCGATGGCGGTCCTGTTTGTGTCCGCTCTCGCCCAAGCGCCGCACCTCGGCGAGAGCGGTCCGGGCCGGGCTGTATTCATGGCTCTCCTGGCACTAGCCTTCATCGGCGTCGCCGTCTCCCACTTTGGAGCGAAGGAGCGCGAGAGCGCCCAAGGAGGGCCGGAGGATGCCTGATTTGCCGTACACCTCGCTGGTCAAGCCCAAGCGCCTCGCGCTCCGCCATGATCTCACCGGAGTGATGCCAGATCCGAGCCCAAAAGCACGCAAGCCGGTCGCGGCTCGCGGGCCGCTCCGCGCAGAGATCTATGTGTGGGTCTCGGGCTGGATGGTGCAGGCGTTCCCGGCTGGCTTCCCGATTGAGACCGCGTATGTCGGGCACTCCAACGCGCTTCTCTCGGGCCGGTACTTTGACCGGGCCGTGTACCGTGCGGTGATCGACATGCTACGTGACGAGGAGGCATCATGCTGACCTGGATGACGCGGGCATCGTTCCTTGACTCCGCTCGGGATCTTGATGATGACCTTCTGACGCTCACGGCACAGCAGTCGGCTCGGCTCCTTGACGCGATGACGGGCGGCGAGCCGCTCCCGAAGTCGACGCCGCTGGAGTCGATGTGGGCCAGTTATGAGGTCGGGCTTGCCGGTTATTCGCTCGCGCTCATGGCCGAGGCCGGGCTGCGCGGCATCGTCATCTTCCAGAGCCGCGACGTGCTCCAGATTGCCGAGGAACTCGGCGGAGAGTTCGTGAGGCCGCCATGGGTTGATGACACCGCCGTGCTACGCTCACACCGGAGTAACGCTGTGCGCCGCTGGCCCGGAAAGTACAAGAAGGTCTGGGGTCCCAAGACTCCGAAGGCATGGCCGTACCTGTGGCCGATTGTCGATGATGAAGGAGGCTATGAGATCCGCCTGTCAAAGCATGACAAGGGTCTCCTCAAGTCGGGCGCGAGGAGTTTGCCCGACGATGTTTTGGAAAGGATCGCCAGCCAATGAATGTATCAATCCTGGGGTGTGGACCGGCTGGAATGTTTGCCGCTCACGCCGCCTCGGAAGCAGGTCATGACGTCGTGATCTACAGCAAGCCGAGGAAGTCGAACATGCGCGGCGCTCAGTACCTTCACCGGCCCATCCCGGGGCTGTCGGGCTCGCCATTCCTCATCGACTACCGGCTGACCGGCGAGGTCGCAGGATACCGGGAGAAGGTCTATGGGAACATGCTTGACATTGAGGTCTCGCCGGAGATGATTCTGGGAATACGGGAGGCATGGGACATCCGCGAGGCTTACGATGCCGCATGGCGCTTGTACTCCGACCTCATCACCCCGTGGGATGCCTTGGAGGACCACTCCTATGCAGAGTTGGAGAACATCATCCTTGACTCAGACCTCGTCATCTCGACTGTGCCTGCTCACCTCCTTTGCGAGAGCGAGGAGCACGTGTTTGACTCGGAGGTGATTTGGGCCACGGATCTCGTCAAGCCGACCAACATCCCGGGCTCCGAGGACAACGTGGTGATCTGCTCCGGCGATGAACGCGACTGGTGGTACAGGGTCTCCAGAATCCAGGGCTGGGAGAACACCGAATATCCTCAAGACCGGAAGCCGCCGAGCGGCGTGTGGCAGATCTGGGAAGTGGAGAAGCCGATCAGCACGACGTGCGTTTGTCACCCGCAAATTCTGCGCCAAGGCCGGTACGGGAGATGGACAAAGGGAGTTCTGTCAGATGAGTCCTATTATGCTGTGAGAGAGGAATTACCAGATGCCAAATAGCATCCGCGTTCACCCGCTCGCTCCCGTGGTCGCTCTCGACATTGACGGGACGCTGGGCGACTACTATGATCACTTCCGATGGTTTGCCGAATTGTACAAGCAGGAGCCGGTCGCGATTGACTGGGAGATCTCGGATGAATTCTCCGAGGCTCTCCAGATGGGCAAAGAGGAATACCGTGACATCAAACTCGCTTACCGCCAAGGCGGGATGAAGCGGAGCCTGCCCCTGCTTGACAACTTTGTTGAGCACCTCGTGCCGGCAATTCGTGGCGGCTTTGGATTCCAAGTTTGGATCTGTACCACGAGGCCCTGGCAAAGGCTAGACAACATCGACCCAGACACGCAATTCTGGATCAACAAGAACCTCGGGAAGGTCGATGGCGTCATTTACGGTGAGGACAAGTACCTTGACCTGATTGACATCGTCGGGCTTGACCGAATAGTCGGCGTGTTTGATGACCTCCCGGAGAATATTGAAAGGGCCAACGCGCTCGGTCTCCGGGCTCGGCTCCGCGATGGCGGACACAACCGGCGCGGCGACCATGCCGCGCTCCTGAGAGTAGACAACAGCAGAGACATGATGGCACTGATTCGCCATTGGTCGACTGAGAAGAAGTCAGAAGCATGAGTGGCCAGGTAACTCGGAGAGAGCGAGCCATTCGCACAATACCCTTCCCGCGACTGGTGGAGACCGTGAAGGAGTTGGAGGACTTGTCCAATTACACGGTTATTCGCGATTCAATGCATAAGATTCTTCAAGCCTGTGATGAGGCTCCCGGCACTCGACTTTGGGAGCAAATGGGAGATCCAAGGCGTTTCCATTCTGCATCCGTAACGCTCCCCGCCGTTATTCTTTCAATCAATGCTGCGGAGTTGAGCGCTCACTATCAAGATGACGCCGTGACGCTGTATCACAGCGATTGCCTTGATGCGCTGCGTAATCTTCCTGACAACTCGGTCCACGCCATCGTCACCGATCCGCCGTATGGGTTGGCAAACACAGATCCGGTACACGTCACAAAAACGTTGCTCAAGTGGAGCAACGGCGAGCGCGACTACATACCGGGCGGTGCCGGATTTATGGGAAAGGCATGGGACTCTTTTGTGCCTCCGGTTGCTGTGTGGGATGAGTGTCTGCGGGTGCTGAAACCGGGCGGGCACCTACTGGCATTCGCAGGATCTCGGACTCACGACCTCATGGGGCTCAGCATCCGCATGGCAGGCTTTGAGATCCGCGACTCAATCGCGTGGCTGTATGGGTCTGGCTTCCCGAAATCCTTGGATGTGTCCAAGGCGATTGACAAGGCGGCAGGGGCGATGCGGGGTGTCGTGGGCTCCAAGTTGGGGCAGCCCGGATACTCACTAGCCCCAAGCACGGGGGAAAATCTCTACGCGGGATCATTCGGTGGCACTGGCGACCCAGAGAAGGAGTCGCAGATCACGGCCCCGTCAACCCCCGACGCCGTCACCTGGCAGGGCTGGGGGACGGCACTCAAGCCCGCCCATGAGCCCATCGTCGTCGGACGTAAGCCATTTGCGGGAACTGTCGCCGCCAACGTCCTTGCACACGGGACCGGAGGAATCAACGTGGACGGGTGCCGGGTGCAGTATGTGAACGATGCCGACCGCGAGCAGACCCGCGTGCCAGAGCCAATTCAGCACAACGATGCGCGTGGCGTCTATCAGGCTGGCAATGGAGTCGGGCGCACTGGCTCTATCTTTGAGCCTGCCACCGCTGGCCGCTGGCCTCCGAATGTGGTCCTGGACGGCTCACAAGCAGACACGCTCGATGACATGACAAAAGGCCAGGGCGGCGCATCCCGGTTCTTCCCCGTGTTCCGTTACGGGCCCAAAGCGCCAAAGAGCGAGCGACCAGAGGTTGACGGCGTGAAACACCCAACCGTCAAACCTCTGGACCTCATGCGCTGGCTCGTGCGACTCGTCACGCCGCCTGGCGGGACTGTGCTGGACCCATTCGCCGGAAGCGGGACGACGGCAGAGGCGTGCGTCATCGAAGGCTTCAAGTGCATCGTCATCGAACGTGAAGCCGAATATCTGCCTTTGATCGTGCAACGAATTACAAAGCCATCATTACAAACAAGGAGAGAAACATGAGTGACAAAGCGCCAAGCCCGATAATCCCCACCCAGCATTACGTCTCAGCAACCGGCGTTGTTACCGGGACGCCAGATGCGGTATTTGCGAAGTTGGAGGTCATCATCGCAGAGCGATTCCCTGGCAAGATGTTCCGCATCGTCGGGACTAACACCACCACTTTCAGAGACGGTAGGAACTGGACCGTGTCAGCCGTTATTGAGGAGCAAGCATGAATGATTTGAAAGAGCAAGCATACCGCCATGTTGCTTGGGTATTGGGGGATCATGTGAACGGGTATCAACCGGGCGGATTTACTACCGCATTGCTTAGTGCTTGGGAGCGCGCCGACCCACAGAACAATGCCAAATTGTGCCAGGCATTCCCTGAACTTGGTGAAGCAATTTCAATCGCCAAGTCTTACGGAACCGCCACGCTGGTTAAGATACTCAAGGAGCAAGCATGAATGACAAGTACACGCCGAGCCGCGATGCCGGTGACCTCCGCCAGACCAACCTCCTGCGGGATGTAGCGTTCAACCGCCAGTCGATGAACGATGGGCACCACGTGAGCCCGCTAGACAACGGGAAGGTCAACGTGGGAGCCGACGGCATCAACGTCCGGCTTGTCCAGCCCATCCAAGAGGAGATGTTCAAGCGGGTCATGTCGATGGCTACCCGGGCGACAATCGGGCTGGACCTTGAGGAGCGTCCGGGCTACATCGACCCGCTCGCGGAGGCGGACTCCGAGGACTGGGAGGAGATGCTCAAGGGAGGTCTCCAAACAGTCCTTGAGACCCAGACGATCATCTTTGCGGTCTCGGGAGTTTCAAGGACTTGCACGCATCAGTTAGTCCGGAGCCGCAAGGCCGCATTCCATCAGCAAAGTCAGCGCGCTTCCTACTACGGCGACAGGCCGGAAGTCCGCATGCCCGAGTCAATCTGGCTCAATCCGCGAGCGCGAGCCGCTTACATGAAGGCTGTAGAAGCGTCGCATGAGGCGTACCGGATCGCGACCGCAGAGGACATCTCATACCAGGATGCCCGGTTCATCCTCCCGGAAGGAACTGACAACTACATCCTCCTGGAGTACAGCGTGCGCGAGTTCATGAACGTGTATGCCTATCGCGGCTGCTCCATGTTCTCTTGGGAGATCGTGCACGTGATGCGGGAGTGCCGCCGACTCCTCATTGAGGCCCACCCGTGGCTCGCTCCCTATGTCAAGATCTCATGCCAGGACGGGCCTTGCCCTAACTGCCTCGGGACCGGCGCTGAAGAAGGCTATGTGGTTCAGAACTTCTCTGGGGATGAGGTTCGCAACGTTCCTACGGCTCGCTGTGAGAAGTGCGCAGGCACCGGCATGGTCGGCTCGCGGTGTACCTTCCAAGGATGGGAGACCGTGGAGGGACAATGCGAGTTCCCATGGGCCAAGGAGGAGAACCGGACATTCAAGCCTTTGCATCACAAGATTGAGCGGAAGCAATAGTGGATGTCGGGCGCTTGTTCGGGAAGGAGCCGCCCCGTGAGGAAATGACATCGCTCCGCGCGATTGTCGATGACTTCCGGTGGCGGTTCCCGAGAGAGAAGCGGGACATGGTTGTGGTGTACTGCGAGGAGGCCGCGACGCTCCGCCAGGCCATCAAGCGGGCATGCGCCTCGCGAGCCGCGAACGGGAAGATGTCCAACCATCAGTCGCGAGTTCCGGAAGCGGTCCGCCAGACGTTCAAGCGGGCTCTGCTGGATGTCGTTGACGAGATCGCGAGCGCGCCGGACTTTGATGCGCTTCACGAGATCGCCGACCGGGTGAAGCCTCCGGGCATCGGGCCGGTCACGCTGTATGACGTGTCAACCCGCATCGCCGCTCGGCTGGCGCTAGAGCCAACGTCCCTATACCTCCACGCGGGAGTGGCCCAGGGCCTCCGAGCGTTGGAGAGGGCCACAGGGAGCGCCGCGCGTGCCACGGACGGCATCATTCTCGCGGTCGACCTCCACGACGTATGGCCCGAGTTCGCGAGCCTCACGCCGGATGAGACTGAGGACCTGATTTGCACCTATCGGGAAGTGTTCCCGAGACTTGGAGAGGAACCAGAATGACTATGAACCTACAAGAAGCAATCAAGGCAGCGGTGCCACACGTCAACAAAAGCGACACGGTACCTGCGATAATCGGGCTCAAGATCGCAGGTGGCATTCTCTACGCGACCGACCGCTACACTGCAGTCCGGATTGAGGTGCCGGGTGTCGATGACGCTTGGGTTCCTTTAGGTGTGGCAAAGCAAGGCGTTGTGTCAATTTCTGACAACGCAGCAACGCTGAAGACGGGCGCGACGATGAACCTCCCGGCGCAGGAGGAGTGGCCCGACTATCCGAACATCGAGCGCCTGTTTGAAGGGTTCAAGCCTTGGAACACAAGTAGCCCAGACCCGCTCGCGTTTGGTCTGAACCCGGCCATGTTTGAGAAGTTCCTGCCCAGGCACTTCCCGCGTGACGCAGTCTCGGTGAAGGTTGAAATTGGTGAAACGCTAACCAAGCCGCTACGGATCACGCTCCCGGGATTCCCGGAGTTTGTGGCTCTGTGGGTCCCTATGATCATATCATGAGTGACATGACTGACTGGCCTCAAGAATGCACCTGCAAAAGCGAGCCCATAAACCCATCCGGACGCTGGATCAACTACTCATGCCCGATTCACGGTGGCCGCGAGGCCGTCACAACGGTAATCAAGGAGGACTCATGAAGATCAGCGTCAACACTCAAGGCAAGGGCGAACTCATCATCACCCCGGAGGAGAGCGACTCCGAGGAACTCGCCGGAATCATCCGGCAAGACTTCCCGATATGGCTGGCGGCGTTTGCCGCGAAGAATGCCGAATATCAAGATGGCATCGGGACCGCCTTCACGCTCGGCGAGCGCGGTCAATTCTCGGACATCTACCGGAAGGTGATGAAACTCAAAGTGGCTCTCTGGGACGGTCACGAGGAGCGGCTCACGTCAGAGGGCGTGGTTGAGATCCTCCGGGATCTCGTGGGCCACCTATTCCTCGCGCTGTACATGCGCCGGACTCGGAACCACAGCAAGCCGCTCTGATGGAGTACACATTCACCGATGCGATTGGTAAGAAGTATCACACGCCGCCAGGGCGCAAAGAGACTCCTGTGGAAATTAGGATATGGCCAAATGTGGACAAGTCCGCTCCGGCTCCTTCTGATAAGCCCTATCTTGGAAACTGCTGGGTGTGGACCGGCATCGTCAATCCTCAGCATGGTTATGTTTCCGTTTGGTACAAGAAGAAATATTGGAGGCTACATAGACTTGTGTATCACCTTATAAACGGGCCGATTGCAAAAGGGATGGTCATCGGGCATAAATGCAACGTCAAGCATTGCTGTAGGCCTGAGCACCTTGAGGAAGTTACACAAGGGCAGAATACAAGAGACGCAATCAAAGATGGCTTGCGCAAGGCTGGCCTTTATTCTAAGGAGGTGATGTCATGACTCGGTCAATGGATTACGTTTCAATTCACAGCCACTCAACTTACAGTTACATGGATGGATATGGTTTACCAGAAGCGCACGTCCAGCGAATTGTCGATTTAGGAATGTCGGCGCTCGCATTGACCGAGCATTGACATGGCAATGTCAGTTCTCACGTCAAGTTGGAGCAGGCCGCGCAAGCCCACGGGATCAAGCCGCTGTTTGGTGTGGAGGCGTACACCGCGCCGGAGGATATGCGCGAGACCAAGAACCAGCGGAAGTGGCACCTGACCATCCTCGCGATGGACGGCGAAGGCTACCAGAACCTCATGAAGATGGTGACGAGATCCTGGGATGAGGACTTCTACCGATGGCCAACGATTCTGGGGTCCAACCTCAAGGAGAACAACGCCGGGCTCATCGTCGCGAGCGGCTGCTCAGACTCCCATTTGGCATGCTCGCTCCTCGGAGGGAAGGGCATTGAGGTCGGCGACTACCGCGCCGCAGTGAAGGTGCTGAAGCGGTACAAACGGCTGCTTGGGGATCGCTACTATTTGGAGGTGCAGCGCTTCCCGAAGTTGGAGCGCACGAGGATCTTGAACCGGCAATATGCGGCCTGGTCAAAGGAGTTCGGCATCCCATTGGTCGTGACCTCGGATGTCCACTACCCGTTCCCGGAACAGAATGAGATGCAGAAAATCCTACACGCTGCGGGACGCGGCACGGGAACGGTCGCGGCGGCGGAAGCCGAATGGGAGTATGACATCCTCATGACCTACCCACAATCAGACGCCGAGGTGTTGGAGGACTTAATCAAGACGGGCCTCAAGAAGTCAGAAGCCCAAGGAGCCATCGCGAGCACCGCCGAGATCGCCGAGCGCTGCACGGTAACGCTCCCGAAGATGGACCGCATCCGCTACCCAGGAACAAGAAGGGATCTGGCACCATGGCCCGCAAAAAGAAGAAGCGCCTGAGCGACCCTCTGGATGCTCCGGTCGACAGCATCGAACTCCTCTGGGAGTGGTGCCGACTTGGATGGAAGTATCGCGGGCTGAACTCGCTCCCGAGAGCCAAGCGGAAGGAGTACGGCGAGCGCGTCAAGTATGAGATGGATCTGATCATCAGCAAGGACTTTGTCGACTACTTCCTGGTGCTCTCCGACGTGGTGCGAGCAGCGAAGGATCGCGGCGTTGCTGTGGGACCTGCCCGAGGCTCTGCCGCAGCATCTCTGGTTTGCTACCTGACGCGCATCACCGAGGTCGACCCGCTCCAATTCCCGCTCATGCTGTTTGAGCGTTTCATCGACCCCAACCGCCACGACCTCCCAGATGTCGACTTGGACTTTGAGGATGAGCGCCGGGATGAGGTGCGACAGATCATGGTCGACAAGTACGGCGATGACCGGGTGGGCAACATCGGGACCTTCACAAGGTATCGCGGCAAGAACGCCATCATTGACGTCGCGCGTGTCTTCAGCATCCCGCCATATGAGGTAGCGCGAGCCAAGGAGTTCATGCTGGAGCGCTCGGGAGGCGACTCCCGGTTTGACGCGAGCATCATGGATACCGTGGAGATGTTCCCAGAGGTCAAGGAAGTCTTTGACAAGTATCCGGACCTGTACAAGAGCATCGAACTGGAGGGCAACTACAAGGCGTTCGGAGTCCACGCCGCTGGCCTCGTGATTGGCGCCGAGCCGCTATGGAATTACGTGGCGACCTACTCCAAGAGCAACGTGGGCAAGAACCACAACACGGTCAAAGTCCTCTCAGTCGACAAGTTTGACGGCGAGCACCTCGGGCTCATGAAGTTGGACGCGCTCGGGCTCTCGACCATGGGCATGATCGCTCGCGCGCTCCGCATGGTCGGCATGACGCTGGATGACTTGTACGACATCCCGCTGGATGACGCCGAGACTCTCCAGGCATTCAACGACGGCGACGTCATCGGCATCTTTCAGTTTGAAGGCCGGACGATGAAGATGGTCTGTGAGGAGTTGAAGCCAGAGACCTTCATGGACCTCGCCGCTGTCAACGCGCTCGCGAGGCCGGGGCCATTCCATTCGGGCTCCACGGCGGAGTACATCGCCATTCGCCGAGGCCAGAAGGAGGCCGACGTGATCCACCCCATCGTGTCCAAGATCTGCGAGGCGACCGAAGGCCAAATCATCTACCAGGAGCAGATCCTGAAGATCACCCGCGATGTCGGGCAGTTCCCGTGGACGCACGCCGCCGCCATCCGCAAGATCATCTCGGCTCGGAAGGGCGAGAGCGCGTTCAACGCCATGTGGGATGAGTTCAAGGTCGGCGCGGCTTCCATCGATATTGACGAGCACACCGCGATGGAGATTTGGAAGCGGATGGCGACGGCAGGAACCTACGCATTCAACATCGCGCACTGCGTCTCATACTCCATGCTTGGCTTCTGGGCGATGTGGCTCAAGGTCCACTATCCTCTGGAGTTCTATGCCGCCCAACTTCACAAAGCGGCGGATGAGGAGAAGAAGGTGGCCATCATGCGCGACATGCACTCAGAGAAGTTCGGGCGCACGTATGACGTCCTCCCTCCGGACCCGCAGGAGAGTAGCGAGACATGGGTGCCGGTCTCTGGAGGAGTCCGGGCCGGGTGGCTACAACTACCGGGTGTCGGTGAACTCCGAGCCGAGGACATCACCGCGCTCGCGACCTCGGGCGAACTAGAGACATGGGCCGACCTGGAGAAGGTCAAAGGGCTCGGAGTCAAGACCGTAGAGAAGGTGGAGGAGTTCTGCGGGCTCGCCGACCCATTCGGCATCAACGAGATCCGCGACCAGACTAACGCCATCAAGGCCGCCATCCGCTCGGGCGCTCTCCCGGGACTCCCGTACCCGCACAACGTATCTGATGAGATTCCGTATGAGGCCAAGCGCTGGCGCGGAGTCCTCCTTGCGAGAATTCGTGACCTTGACCTCCACGACTTGTTTGAGGACCACCGCGCGCGAGTCGGTGAGGACTTGGACCCGGATACGATCAAGGACCCGCACCTGAAGGAGTCGCTCAACGTGTACTCGGAGGATGTCGCCGGGCGGCTGACCATCAAGTTGTCGCGCTATGACTACCAGAGGTTCATGGCCGATATTTGGGACGCCAAGACGGGCCATGACTACATCCTCGCCGACGTGTTCAAGTGGCCCAACTCGGGCAAGAACGTCACCGCCCGCCGCATCTGGGTCATCGACCCTGACTGACGTCGATTTTGCAATCTCCAGAAGATGTTGTACCGTAGGAAGTATGGCGCCGGGAGGTCCGGGCCGGAGAGGTAAGAATGGCTCAGTTCACTTTGACCGAGACCGAGAAGGCCTGTGCCGACGGCTACGGGATCTGGCACTGCAAGGCCGCGACCGCCATGGACGCTCGCGGCGCAATCCTGGATGAACTGGAGGAGCGCGGCGATGCGACTCCCGGCGAGTATGACGTTGAGATCGCGCCGTGCCCGGTCGACCTCGGATGCTGGGTGGAGGTGACCGGCTAATGGCCATGGATCGCGCGAGCCTCGTGCGGGCCTACCGTGCCGGCAAGAAGTCCAGCCTGACAAGCGCCGACTCGGACGATGCGGCGGCGAGGTGGTCGACGCGCCACTGCCGGCATGATCCGGTCGGCGTGTGCTCGCGGGAGCACGCCTGGTGGGATGGCTTTGGTTGGGACTGCCGAGACCTCCCGGCATACATGGTCCCTAGGATCTCCGACCGAGCGCTGTTTCAGATGGACTCGGATGGCGTCTGGACCGAGGTCGCGCAGTAGCGGCTCGCCGCCCGATTTTGCAATCACCAGAGGATGTGTTAGGTTAGAGATATTGAGGCCGGGTGGTCCGGTCCGATGAGAGGAAATTATGAAGAACGCTGAACTGACCAAGGGTCTCGAATTCACCGTCAACATGATCGGCGGGAACCTCCGCAAGGAGGTGCTGGAGAACGTCGCGAATGACGGGCTGATGGTCACCTCCTTTGACATGGATGCCATCCTTGAGTCCTCTGCCAAGAAGAACGTCCGGGGCCACTTCAAGTACCTCGTGTCTTTGGTTGATGACGAGAACTCTCCGAGCGTGACCGAGGAGAACATCTTGGACGAGATCACCGAGTTCGGCATGAACGTGATCATGCGCAACGCTCGCCACGTCACCCGCAACACTTCCTTCACCGCCAAGATCCTTGAGGACCTTGAGGGCGAGGCCTGGGCGCAGATCGTAGAGAGCCTCAAGAGCCTCAAGAGGAACATCGCCCGCCACGCGCTCAAGGCAGCCGGGAACTAGGCCGGGGCTCGGCGAGGAGGAGAGGAAATCATGGAGAAGTCTGACAAGATTCTGAACCGGGTCCGGGATCTGCTAGCGATAGCAGATCACCCGGGCACCCCGGTCGCGGAAGCCGAGACCGCGTTGATGATGGCGAACAGCCTCATGGCCCGCCACGCGATCAACGAGGTGCTCGCCCGAGCGAAGGAGACCAAGGAGGACCGCTCCGCGCCGACTAGCATTGATATCACGGTCGGCACCGGCGACGGGTGGGAGGCCGCTCCCTACTTGCGGACCATCCTCCAGTCCATCGCCGCCGCAAACCGTTGTGCCTCGGTCATGAGCAGTTACAACGTCATCCGCGTGTACGGGATTGGCGGAGATCCGGCCTGGGTGGAGTCGCTCTTCACACGCGTGTACTTTGATCTGGTCAGCAAGATCAACCCCAAGTATGACGCCGGGAAGTCCTACGATGAGAGCGTGTACAACTTCCGCGTATCCGGCATGGCGTGGCCCGACATCGACGCCGCGATCACCAAGGCGGGCGGACCTTCCAAGGAGTCGACCAAGAGCCGCGAGCGCCACGAGCACTGGGCAGAGTACGGCTCCGGATGGATGAAGGAGCCCAAGCGCGAGGTGAGCAAGTCGATCATCGCCGCGTACCGTCGTCACGCAGAACTCATCGGCGATGAGAACCTGGTCACCACCGGCCAGCACGGGACCTACCGCCGAGGCTTCATGGAAGGCTTCCGCGACCGCGTTTGCCGCAGAGTTCACGAGATGCGGGAAGCCGCAAACCACGAGACCTCCGGGAGCGGAGCCGAGGTGGCACTGCGGGATGCGATGGAGGACATCCTAGGAGCCATCGGGCGAGACTTCCCGGGCCTATCTCCCGAGGAGCGCGCCGAGGCCGCGAGAAGGGCCAAGGAGGCCCGCGAGCGTGAGGCCCGCGAGCGCGAGGAGATGTTGGACGCGATGACCGACAAGCAGCGCGAGGCATTCCTGGAGAAGGAGGAGCGCAAGCACCGCAAGGAGTCAGCCCGCAACGCTCGCTACTGGAGCGACCTGGAGGGCAAGCGCGACTCCTCCGCAATCCGCCGAGGAGCCCGTGCCGGCGATGAGGTCGACCTGTCCAAGACCGACCGCGTCAAGACCGAGACCGCCACCCGGACGCTCCACGGGTAGCAGGCTCGGTTCGCCGCCGATTTTGCAATCACCAGAAGATGTGTTAGGTTAGAAGTGTTGGCGCCGGGAGGTCCGGAGCCGGGAGAGGAAATTATGACTGAAATCCAGAAGGCGAATTTGATCAAGGCCGCTGTCAACTTGAAGCCGGGCGATGTCGTGATGAGCGACCACGGCGGCGCGGATTCCATCGTGGAGTCGACCAAGGTCACCCTGAAGGGATCGATCACCATCCGATTCGTCGCCGAGATCGGCGCGCACCGGGTCACCCGGAAGGCCACCGAGCGCTTCATGGTCCGGACCGGCGTGAACCCGTGCCGTGGCCACGAGGCGTATGGCCGGACCACTACCTGCGGCGGTCAGTGCGAGGCTGGAGCGTAAGGGCTCGCCGGGGCTCGGGCCTAGCGCTCGGGCCTCGGCGCGACTCGCCGCCCGGAGAAGTCGACGGGAGCCGAGATGCACGCTAGAGTATTCACATAGGCCTGGACGGTCCGGGCGCGATGGGAGAGGACCCCATGATGAAAGACACGAGCACTGCCGACTTGAACTGGATCGGCGACGCTGTTGAAGCGCTCCGCGAGTTGTACACGTTAGGCGACGTCATCACCCTGGAGGACGGCTTGCCCGTCGCTCTCGGGATCTCGCTTGGAACCCAGGAGGCCCGGCTGCGGAAGATGACCAACCTTGGCGTGCTCCGCATGGAGGCCGTCTGGATGGGCGGCGACTTCTCACACTATGCTTGGTCACTCCGGACATCGGCGTGATCTACAAATCCGCCTCCCGGGCCTCTGGTAAAGGAGCCGGAGCCCGGGAGGTCCACCCAACAGAAGGAGAACAAAATGCCGACCGTCGCTGATGTCATCGTATCGCTCCAGCAGTACCCGCTCGGGGCTGACATGGTTGTCGCAATCCCGGACGTGGAGGATGGCGGGCTCCTCGGGATGAACTTTGAGCCGGTCCGGGGCTTTGTCCAGACCACCGTCAACGCCATCAACGAGGAGGGCGCGGTGGTCCGCGAGGCCGTCGTGATCATCTTTGATCCTCGGATGAGCGAGGCCCTGACCAACTCCGATGAGGTCCAGAGCGAGCGAGCGCCGAGCGCGGAGCCGGAGGACTTCTCATGACCGATGCCGAGCCGCTCGCGGTCGCAGACCTGTTCAGGATCTCCGACTGGTTTGATGGCGACACGCATTTCATTGAGGGGCTCATCTCACCGCGCGAACTCGGCGCGACTGTCGGCGCTCTCTCGGAGATGGACGGCGAGGACCTGGACCCATATGAGACGCCGACCACGCAGGTGGAGTACATCTCTGCGGCAGGCGCGACGTTGAAGCGGAAGATGACGCACGCGCTGGAGGAGTTGGCATGGTCCAGATTCGTCATCCCGCTCGGCTACCTCTCCAAGGTTGTCGGCGGCTCCTTCAAAGGCTATCAACGCGGCTTCTCAGACATGGCCGCTCACCCGGCATCATTCCAGTGGCAGTACCTTCCCGGAGACTCCGGGATGAAGGCAGGAGACCGACTATGACAGACCCAATCGACCTCAAGAAGGTCCGGGCGCCGGAGGCGCTCGCGATTGCCAAGCGAGCGAACACCGCCATCGACGCGCTCCAGGCGAGGAACGACAAGCAGAAGGAGGCCGTTGACCGGCTCTCGGGCCGGAACACGCGAGCGCTGGAGATCCTCACGACGGCTCGGCGCTCGGGAAGTGGCGAGCGGGATCTCCGCGACGCCGTGGTCAAGGCGTTGGATGAGTTGGACCCGCTATCCCTCGTGACGCGAGACTCCGCGTGGGCCAAACCTGTTGCGGAGCGTGGGGACGTTGGCGCCTCCCCACCCGAGCCTTCAACCCGGGCTAGGGAGGAGGGCTGAATGGCTCTCAACACAGGAGGCGGGCTCCTACGGGCTCCGGGTGGGAGAGCGGGGCGACATGTCGGAACTTGATATGGGCGACCTGGTCATCCCGGTCAAGGTCCTGGACACGGGCGACCGCTGGAGCGAGGCGAATGCTGATGAGATCCTTTGGTGGCCTCGCATTCTGTGGATCGACCCGGGCACGGTCTCGGGCGTAGCGGTGGTTTGGTTTGATCCTCGGGCCGTACTCGGAGAGCAGAGGCTGGCCAAGCAGATACTCGCCTACAGCGAGATCATGCTGACCGGCCCGGAGATCGGGCCAAGTGGAGTCGCGGAACGCTTCATGCTACTCGCTCGGCTCCTCAGCGCAGAGGGCTCTCCGGGGCTCGCGGTCGGATCTGAGTCATTCATCCCGAGGCAGATGAACATGTCCAGTGAGTTCCTCTCGCCGGTCCGGATCACGGCCATGATTTCATACGGCTTGTCGATGGAGCCGGAGCCCTTCCGCAAGCCGCTGTACAAGCAGAGCCCTTCTGACGCTCTGGGTTCATTCGGCAATGATAGGCTCCGGCCTCTGCGGATGTACACCCCGGGACCGGACCACATGAATGACGCCAAGCGGCACTGCCTCCTCTGGGTCCGGAAACTCAGCGGTCTCACACAAGAAGAATTGGAACAGCGCCATGGCGCGGAATCAGGATGGTGGGAAGAATGAGCAAGCAGTTTGAGGTCACGTTTGCCCTCCAAGCCGAGGATGGGCTATCGGCAAAGTCCATCGGGAGCGCTCTCAGTCTGCTGGTGAATCCGCCGACGCTCCCGCCCGGGCTCGCCATCATTTCGCAAGTCACCAAGGAGATCTCTGATGAGTAAGCGCAAGCGGGTACCGGGCGAATTTGACACCCCGATTTGGTGGCACGATATCCCGACCGGCTTGATGGTCAGAGAGCGCGTGAAGCACTACATCATCAGCGACGGGCTCGGCGTATTCGTGTTTGCCCGGAAGGACAACGAGGAGACTATGCGAGCCTACGCGGAGACCGTCAGCCGCTACAAGGAGTTCCAAGCAGGTTCAAGCGCATGAGCCTAAGCATCGGAGCCGGCATCGGGGTCTTGCTCACCGTGCTCGGGCTCATCGCCGGGAACTTCAGCGATGCGTATGAGTTCCCGCGACCGGGCAAGCACTTCAGCGAGAGCGCAAGAACCAAGTTTGACCAAATGTCGGCGTTTTGGGCCGTGGCTTCATTCATCCTGATCTCTGTAGGGCTGTTGGCTCTCCTGGGGTCGGGAATCAACTACATCATAAAGGAGATAGCATCATGACAGATCAGAAGTGCGGAGCGGTCTCACCCGGAGTTAGCGATGAGACCTGCGAGTTCAAAGAAGGTCACCAAGGCCCGCATGTCGGGAACTCGGGCAACCACTGGATGGAATCCGGGCACGCTGCTCCTGCTAAGGCCCCGCCGACGCGCGGCGACCTTGCCAAGCAGTTCACCGAGTGGAAGCGCCTCGGCGTGACTTCTCAGTCTATCCGCTACGCGCTCGCACAGGCGTTTCACGAGGGCTCCACCTCGCTCCCGAAGATCCAGCAGGCCGTTCAAGAAGGTCTCGGAGCCGCGAGCGTTTGTTGGGATGCGGATGGCGTGTTCATGTCCGAGCGAGCGCTGGAGATCTCCGACAAGATCATGGGAGTGATCCTCCCGGCGCTCCGGGAAGGAGTCATCGCTGACAAGGCCCGGAATGATGGCAAGTGGGGTGAGGAGTCGATGGCCCGGTTCATCCTCCCGCATGGGTTCGTGGTCACCGCCGACGGCTGGACCGCGCAGAGGTTCGGACCTGACTTGCGCTTCCGCCAGGAGGATGCCGAGACCTCATACATGCTCCAGGAGGAGAAGGGCGTGACAGACGCTTCCATCGCAGGGAACTACCTCAAAGGGCTCCTTGGCGAGACCGAGCGCCGGTACAGCATCCGACGCCGGCAAATGCGGCTCCAGATCGGCTGGGTCAAGGACATCGCCGAGGTCATCGACTCCCGAGTTGGCGAGGTTGTCGCGGTATGGGAGCGCCAGCGCCAAGCGACCGACTTGCCAGAGTCCATCGTGTGGCCTGCTCGCGTGTCTGGCGGGCTCGCTGGCGGCTCTGAATTCCGGTGGGCTTGGAGGGTGATTCAGTTTGACACGCTTCTCCCTCACCTCGCAGAGGGCCGAGCCCGCGAACTTCAAGCCGAGCAGATTGTCGGTCAGTCTGCGCTCAACGCCGCGCTCGGCGAGGTGGCCAGCAACGGCGACAGCGGCCAGTACCGGGGTCAAGCGGCGCTTGACGCGGTGGACGGTCCGCCGGTCAAGGTCGACTCCGACCGGATGGACCGGGGCGACCTCTCATGAGCGATGACAAGATCTTGATCATCAAGAAGGTGATCAGAGACCACCGTGCCAGAGGATCTCGCGGGATGGTTGCTGTGTGCGACTGCGGCTGGCGCGGTGATACCTTTGACAGACGAGGCGACCACGAGCGCCACGTTGCCTTTGAGGTTGAGAAGGCGCTAGAGACACTGAGCGAGGCCGGACGATGAGCGCCCGTGAGAATGCGGGCGCACCACTACCGCGCCTAGACGCCGACGTACTCGCTGAGGTGAGGGCGCTACGGGCATTCGCGGAGGCGGTGCGCTTGGCCAGTCTTGACCCGCTCAACTGGGTGGAGTTCGGTGCACGAGTGGAAAAGGCGCTCGCCATCCTCGACGAGGAGGCCAGACGATGAAGCGCACAGACGAGATGCAGGGTCGGAGATTGCCTGACGTTGATGCCCGCGAAGGCGCAACCAACATCATCCCCCGCATGAGCCCTGGCGACTACGTGAAGGTGCTGAACTTCCCAGGTGTTCCACCCGCGTCGAACCTGACCGGAGGCACGTGGTACGTCAAGACACCGAATGGACTGTCCGGGAATCTTCACGCACACACCGTCCGTGAGGAGGTTGACGGGTCGATCACCGTAAAGCCCGGCGACGGGTCGAGTAACTCTATCCTCGTCAACGGTGGCGACCGGGGCTCCTGGCACGGGTATATCACTCGTGGCCTTTGGTGGAGTCTCACGTCCCTCGACCCCGAGGCCGGACGATGAGCGGCGGGCGATGCCCGGAATGCCGAGCCGGGAAGCACGGAAACTGCACCGGCTGGGCGCTCGGTCCGGATGACGAGATGGTGGCGTGCCCGTGTGAATGCCAAGACGGTCTCGGCGAGATCCGGGACTTTGGGCAGATCGCGACCAAGGCCGCAGAGAACATGCGCCAGAGCATGGAGCGCTTTAACCGGGAGCGGAGCAAGAAGGTCCGCCCGGGCTCGCTCCTCGGGCACCTTGATGACGGTCTGAATGCTGGCTTCCCGGCTGGTGTTATCTCGGCGCTACCTCTCGGAGATCTCCCGAGCGCTCCCGAGATCCCGCGCTGGGATTCGCCCGAGGGCCTGCGGAAAGCGGCTGAGGGATGGCCGCGCCTGCTCCGCGCTATGGATGCCAAGCCGATGTCTCCGGAGGCTTGGGCGGCCATGCTCGGGACACCTCCCGATGCCGAGCCTCCGCCAGACGGGCCATAAATCCATTTTGTTTCGGCGGAATGGGTTCACACTAATTCACCAGAAATCCTGTGCATTTCCCCATAGCGCTGCAATAAAAGCAGCCCGCGCCGGAGCCGGGCAAGGGTCTAGGGGTCAACACACATCCACACATTCCACACATTTTCACACAATCGTTCCTCAGATCTCACACAATATTGTGGGGGAACTCACACAATAATGGAAAAGGCCCTCAGGAAACTCACACATTTATTGTGTGAAGATTGTGTGGAATGTGTGGCCGTGAAAGTTCGGGAGGATCTCGGGGAGCCGGCAGGCGGGCGTATCGGAAACAACCCGGGAAATTGTAAGGTAAAAGGTATATAAGCAGTTTGTATAGTCTTCTTCTTCTTCTTCTGTATATAGGTGTTTTGTTGAGGAGGGGGTCAATGTGAATTCTCCGGTAGACTCGTGAATATGAAAAGCATCTATGAGGATCTGTTCGGGGTCCGGCATCGCGGTCCGGGTCGACCGGGAACTGAGACCATGTTCCCGGGTGCTGGGGTATCTCGGCTGATTGCGGATGTCGCTCGGCGACGCGCGTATGCCGTGGTCCATGAGGAGGAGAAGGAGCGTCTGATGGAGGTGTTCGCCGTGGAGCGCGAAGTGCTCAAGGCTCGCGGCGTTGAAAGGGTAATGAAGGACATCGGCAAAGGCGCGGAAGTGCCCTTGCCTGGCGAAGGCAAAGGCGCGGAAGCGTCTGGGCCTGAGAAGGGAGCCTGACATGGCAACAGGACGGTATGAGACTGAGTACGGTGGCGGGCCGGGAATCCATGAGTCAGATCCGGACGGCAACCCGCGCAAACTCTCGGTCGGTGAGGAGGCCCTCAAGATCCGCATGGCCGGTATCCGTGACCACGGCATTCTGGAGGCTCCGAGCGTTGTCCATGAGTTGGGCTCGCCGGGCGGACCGTTTGGAGAGGTTATTGATGATGCGTGATTTCCTGAGGAATGGCGGCGTGGTGCGGTATCGGCGAGGCGAGCGGCGAGCGAACGCTCTGGTGATGGACATGCTTCTGGGCGATGGAGGCGAGGATGGCGGCGAGGAGACCGATGTCCAATTCTATGAGATGGTTGCGCTCGGCTTTGACCTTGATACGGTCGCGAACGCCGACACGCGGATTGCGGACTTGCTGCAGTCGACTGTTCGCGACACCGTAGGCCAGGGCTTGGGTGTTGAGCCGGTTGTGGTTGATGATGAGACGCTCTCGGCGCGTATCGGAATGACCGTTGAGAGAAGTGCTGGCGCTGCTGGCTTGGTTCCTGGTTTGGTTTCTGGTGCTGGTTTGATCTGGGCTGATATGCGGAACTCGGCTGCTGATCCTCGGCGAGACTTTACGGTCTCGGGCGCAGTGGTCCGGGCTGCTATTGTCGATCTCGGATGTAAGCCGGTGGTGGTTTGGCACTCGCATTTGCAGAAGGTCGGGCCGAGCGATGAGGATGTGATGAATTTCCCGGGCTGGCTCGCCGAGCGGGGCTCCATCTATACGGTCCGAAGCAACGTCACAACCATGTACGGCAATTCTGTCGCCAAATCCTCCGCTAGTCCAGAGCAAGCAGAAGGCTCGCGACATGGGTAGTGTGAGCCGACGGCGACCAGATCAGAGGCCGTTGACCAGGCGCGTGTCGACCAAGGTCCCGGACCGCTACCTGATGTTCATCGCTGGCGAGATCTCGGTGGAGGATCTGGACGATGAGGAGATCTTCAGAGGCCAACTCCGCAACAAGTCAGGATCATTCGCAGGCCGTCCACCAAATTACGTTCCGCGCGAGTTCGCCATCGCAGTACAGCACGAGGCCGCGCGGCGCTTCATGGCCGAGATCGGCGGGCTGGTTCCCGAGAGCCTCGCCGCAGTGCAGCGCGTCCTGGAGAAGCGGCACCCGCAGCCCGGCGACGGCGCGACGGTACAAGCCGCCTTCAAAGTCTTGGAGCGGTTCGCAGGGCGAGTTCCTGAGACGCTCCGGCTGGACACCGGGAAGGTCTCCAAGTGGGATGAGTCGGTGCAGCAGGTCATCCAAGAGGAGATCATCGACGCCGAGATTGTGGAGGAGGAACCATGAGCCAGATGCGCTTGTCGATCACTACAGAGCCGAGCCCGGAGAAGAACACGCCGCCAGAGGTCCGGATCTCATTTGACCCACGGGAGGATGGCAATGTGGAGGTCGCTCTCCACTCGGTCGGCTTCACAGACAGCGGCGCGCTCTCCCGGGCGCTCCGAGCGGTCGCCGACGCAATCCCTGGCGAGGAGTCCGGGCGGCGCTTCCGACCGAGGCCGCTGTGAGCGAGCCCGAGGCCGACACGCTAGTGGCGATTGACGCCGCTATCAAGGCCCATGTCAAGGCCATGTTTGAACGGGATGACAGCATCGATGTCCTCTCTCTGGTGACCGGCTGGGCAGTTGCCTTTGAGGTCCAGTCTCTGGAGGCGGGCGTGGTGGTCTGGGGCAACGACTATGCGGTTGCTGAGACTACCTCGCTCAACTCCTCGGTCGGGCTCGCGGTCTGGCTGGCTGATGAGTTGCGCGAGATCCGAGCCGACGCGAATGAGGAGGATGACGAATGATGAACGTATCGGAGTTACTGAAGGCGCACGAGATCCACGGCATCACCTGCTCTTGCGGATGGGAGGTCGTGGCCCTGGGGAAGTCCATCGCGAAGGAGTACCGCAAGCACCTGATGGAGGTCGCTGAGGAGAATGGCCAGGAGCCCGAGGCTGGCAAAGAAGCCGCACGCGCCGAGGTAGGCCGGGCCATCTCCGCATACGCCGCCATAGTGGTCCGGGAGCGCTCTGAGGACGCTCACGAGCACGACTGTGAGGAGCCGGAGTGCGAGGAGGGCGTGGACTATGGGCCGGATGCGTTCGTGCTTGGTTGGGCGGTCGCTCTGGAGTACAGCACCATCGCTCTGGAGAAGGCCACAAAGTCCGGGAACATCCACATCGTCGCCGAGTCACAGGCGTTTGCCACCTCGGTCGGGCTGTTCACGATGGCCGCTCGGGAGTTCTGATGGACGAGAGCCGAGTGCTGAAGGTCTCTCAGTCTGAGGCGTTTGAGATCGCACGATACACGCCGCACGAGATCCAGAGGCGAGCCCACGCCGCTCGCGCCACGTCCCGCTTCCGGGTGATGGACGCCGGTCGACGGTTCGGCAAGTCCGTAGTGGGTGGCCACGATCTCTATGCCGCTGCCTTTGATGCGTACGCTCGCCGGGCCGAATATGAGCCAAAGGGCAAGCGCGCGGAGTACTGGATCGTGGGACCGGAGTACACGGATGCAGAGAAGGAGTTCAGGGTGCTGTACAACGCGCTCCTCCGCTCCGGCGCAGAGTTTGACAAGCCCGGAACCTACTATGACGTGGGCGGCGGGAACATGCACATCTCGCTGTTCGGCGGGCGCTACCAAGTCCACGCCAAGTCCGCCAAGTACCCGGACACGCTGGTTGGAGAAGGGCTCCACGGAATCATCATCGCCGAGGCCGCCAAGATGAAGGCGAGCGTCTGGCCAAAGTACCTCCGGCCTATGCTTGCCGACTATCGCGGGTGGGCGCTGATGGCGTCGACCCCGGAAGGCCGCAACTGGTTCTATGACTCCTTCATGCGGGGCCAAGATCCCGAGCAGCCGAACTGGTGGAGCGTCCGGGCTCCGGCGTGGGCCAACCCTCACTTGTTCCCGCTAGGCCGGATGGACCCCGAGATCCTCGACATGGAAGGCGACATGCCAGAGGAGAAGTTCAAGCAGGAGATCGGCGCGGAGTTCACCGAGTTTGTCGGGCGGGTGTTCAAGGACTTTGACGAGGAGACCCACGTTGGCAACTATCGCTACAACCCGCGCTGGCCTCTGGTGATCGCGACAGACTATGGATTCACCAACCCCAACGTCGCGCTATTCATGCAGTGGGACAACTGGGACAACGTCTGGATCTGCGCCGAGTATTACGCGCACAACCGGACCTCGCACGAGTTCGCTGAGGACATCCTCAAGGACCCCATCCTGGCTCCGCTCGCCCGAGCCGCCACGCTCCTGTACCCAGACCCGGAGGACCCGGGAGCGACCGCGACCATCGCCAAGGCCTGGGGCGTAACACCGCGAGGCAACACCGGAGGGCTCCTCAAGGACCGTCTGGACCTAATCCGCCGATGGCTCCGACCGCAGCCCTTAGAATTGGAGGACGGGCACCCGGAGAAACTGCCCAAACTCCACGTCGACTTCTCCTGCCGGAACACCATCCGCGAGATGAGCGAGTACCGCTACCCGGAGACCCGGGATGAGGTCCGCAATCCCGTGGAGAATCCCGTCAAGAAGGATGACCACACGACAGAAGCGCTCACCCGCTTCTTTGGCGGCCATTACGGCAAGAAGGCCGGAGTGTCTGTGCCAGCCAAGGTATCATCCGCGCGCATCAGGCGGGCGCGGTAGGATCGACACAGAACAGGAGGCTGATCATGGGCGGCAAACCAAGTAAGGGAACCAAGCGCGATAAGCGACTCAAGGAGAACAAGTAATGGCAACAGCGACCTTCAAGAGCCCATACTCATCGGCGCTCCCGTTTGTCTCTCAGGCGAGTATCGCGACGTGGTTGCCCGAGTATGACGCATACCGGACCGCTGCATATGGGCTGTATGATGACTTCTACTTCAACAGCCTGGACTCCTCCTCCACGCTCATCCGAGGCACCGATGACAAGCCGGTACTTGTGCCGACCGCCAAGCGGCTCATCAAGACGCTCTCGCGGTACATCGGGCGCAACTGGGGCTTCTCCATTCGACAGGCGCCAAACGTCGGCGCGGAGGTCGCTCCGACCTTGGATGACGCGACCCGGGAGGAACTCGCTGGCATCCTCTCGGCGCTCTGGGTCCGGGAGAACTTGGAGCAGAAGTTCACAACCGGGAAGCGCTCCATGCTCCGGCGAGGCGACTGGATCTGGTACGTGCACGCCGACCCGCTCAAGCCTCCCGGCTCCCGGATCTCCATCGACGTCATCGACCCGTCGACCTTCTTTGTGATCCTCTCGGAGGAGGACCCCACCAACGTCACCGGCGTACAGATCGTGGAGCAGTTCACGCTTGATGACGGCGAGACCGTCGTGGCCAAGGTCCAGCGCTGGCTCAAGACCTCGCACCCGGAGCACCCGGCCTACACCGAGGAGGGCGAGCCCGCATCCCGGGACATCGCCTATGACGTTCTGGCGTGGGAGCCTGAGGCGTGGTATGCTCCGGAGGATCGGAAGGCTGTGAGCGTCCCTTGGCAGGCCGCTCTGGAGGTCATCCCGGGCATCACCGCGCTCCCTCTGTACCACATCAAGAATGACCCCGCCGAGGGCGACCCGTATGGCCACTCGGAACTCTCCGGAGCCGAAAGCATTCTGGCGGCGATCAACCAAGGGATCTCTGACGAGGATCTCGCGCTGGCCATCTCCGGGCTCGGCATGTTCTGGACCGACTCCGGAGCGCCGGTGGACGCGGAAGGCAACGCGACCGACTGGGTGCTAGGCCCTCAGCGCGTCATCGAAATCGGCAACGGGAACAAGTTTGCGAGAGTCGACGGCATCACCTCGGTCAAGCCCTCTCAAGAGCACGTTGCCTATCTGGAGGGCTCCGCGTTCGGAACGTCCGGCGTGAATGACGTCGCGCTCGGCAAGACCTCGGGTAACACCAAGTCCGGCATCGCGCTCGCCATCGAAATGCAGCCGTTGTTCGACTACGCGGATGAGAAGGATGCCGTGATCAACGGCGTTCTGTCGCAGATGTTCCACGACCTCGTGACGATGTGGCTCCCGACCTATGAGGGCGGCGAATGGCCAGGCGCGGCGGTGCTCTCGGTCTCGGAGTCCGGCGACCGGCTCCCATTTGACCGCGAGGCCCGATTCAAGGAACTGACCGAAGGCTACTTGTCTGGCATTCTGCCTCTCGGTTACGTGCTCCGGAAACTCCGCGAGGAGTTCGGCTATGACTTCACCGAGGATGAGGTCAAGGCCGCGCTTGCCGCCAAGGCGAATACCGACGCCACGAGTGCCGACCCCTACGCCGACCGCGTGACCCAGGAGAGCGCGGATGGCGACGCCCAAACCACCTAGCAGTGCGAACTATCCGCTGACCCAGTACCTCAAGGTGGAGCAGAAGTTCATGCCGGAGGTCAACGCCGCTCTCCAGACCTCCCGGGCTCAAATCGCAGATCGGCTCTCCTCCTCCACGCGTCCGCTCTCGGATCTCTCGCGGGCTCGCCTCCAGGCTGAACTTGAGGCAGTCAAGGCGCTCTCCAATTCCGCGTTTGACACAATCGGAAGCGTCGTGACTCGCGGGCAAGGAGCGGCGATGAGCGCGGCGTATGACACCATCCACGACTATGCCAGGCCGCTCCTCTCCACGACGATGTCGGCAGAGGTCATGGAGGCATTCTTCCAAGGAGAGAGCCGACGGGCGGCGGCGGGAATCCGGACCTACATGGACCGGCTCGGCGGCTCATACGTCCCGCTGTCAGATTCGGTCTACAACTCCAAGGCGTGGGTCAACAATCAAATCAACAAACGGGTCGATGTTGCGCTAGTTCGCGGGCTCTCCGCTCGGGAGTTCGCGGGCTCGGTGGTGGATCTTGTCAACCCAAACACGCCGGGCGGCGCAAGGTACGCCGCAAACCGGCTCGCCCGCACCGAGATCAACAATGCGTTCCACGTCGGCTCGGTCCGGGCGATGAATGAGAGCGGCGTTGTTGAATTGGTCGATTGGAAACTCTCCGGGAGCCACCCAAAGCCAGACCAGTGCAATGAGTATGCCGGTGACGGGCCGTATGAGGTGAACCGCGTCCCGAGTAAGCCGCACCCGCAGTGCTTCTGCTTCATCGTGCCGAACCTCCCGAGCCCGGAGGAGTTCCGGGCCAATCTCCTCTCGGGACGCTATGATGACACCTCGTGGGCAAATCTCGCTATATAGCGTTTGTCAATATTTCCCGGCATTTGGTCCGGGCGAGGTTCCATTGCGCGGCTTTGATTTCAGGTACGCTCGGAAGCGATATGACCCAAGGAGGGTAACTATGAACAAGAGCAATGAGGACGCGATGTCCGACCTGCTTGACCGTGATGTGAGCGCGATGCTGCTGATCGGATCTGAAGGCGATGAGGACGAATCCGCGACGGATGAGGACTCGGATGACCTCCAGGATGACGGCGACGGCGACCCCAAGGGCGATAAATCCAAGGACGGCGACGGCACCGAGGATGATGGCCAGGAAGATGATGCCGCGACGGCAAAGTTGAAGCGGACCATTACCAATTTGGAAGAGGAGCGCGGCAGGAACGCTGACAAGCGTGTTGCTGCGGAGAAGCGGGCGGAGAAGGCTGAAGGTGAATTGGCGGCGCTCAAAGCGAGCGGTGCCGGCGAGCCCGAAGCCAAGCAAGCCCTTGCGACTCTCACGGAAGAAGCGAACGGGCTGCGCGACCGAGTGCACGACATGGCTCTGGAAAACGCATTCCTGAAGGACAACGGACACGAGTGGCAGGACGCCAGCGCGGCGCTCCGGCTCGCCGATCTCAAAGGTGTAGAGATCGATGAGGATGGAAGCGTTCACGGCCTGGATCTTGCCCTTGAGAAGTTGGCCAAGGCTTCCCCATGGCTCCTGCGTGAGGCCAAGACCAAGACCGCGCCGAAGAAGTCCGGGAGCCCGAGCGGCTCCAAGACCAATCAGCAAAAGTCGGGCGATGCCGAGCGCAAGCGCAAGTACACATCCAAGTACCCGGGGCTGCGGCGCTAGTCGCTCCCCAATACATCACGGAAGGCAGGAGCAATAATGGCTCGTGTGGACAAGACGGATAGCGCCATCGGCGTCACCCGCGCAATCCTCAGCGCCGATATCGCACCCGCCGACTATGGCATTCCTGTAGGCGTTTCACTCAACGCCTCGGGCCTTGTCGTGGTTGGCGGAGGCGGTCAGACGGCCATCATCGGGATCTTGGTCCCGAACAAGTACGCGGCCACCCAGGGAGATCCCGTTGACATCATTCGCCACGGCGAGTTGGTCGACGTTGTCGGGCTCTCGGCTGGTACGGACATCTACGTTGACGCGACCACGGGCGCTCTCACGGAAGTGGCCACGGCTAACGTCGCGACCGGCTTCACCGTTGAGGCCGACCGACTCGTGCTGACCGGATTCTAGGAGGAACCGGAAATGAGCAACCTCATCACCCTTCCGGGCGGCATGATCCTCCCGAACCTTCACGGATCTGAGGGCGGCTTTAACCAGCAGTCTGACGTGCTCGTGAACCAGACCCTTGATGGGGTCGACTACAACGCGATGTGGGCCGAGTTCCAGGACACCATCGCCATCGGCAACGCGGAGCGAACGGCCATCGTGTCATTCCTCTCCTTTGGCGTGACCAAGAACATCGAACAGGTCACCCAACTCTCCGGCGCGGCGTTTGAGCGTGCCTCTGAGTACGGCGAGCCGCGCGGCATCCGTCAGACCCCGAGTTCCTTCAACATGGGGTATGACTTCCAGTGGTATGACCTGGCCATCCGCTACACGTGGCGGTTCCTCGCTGAGGCAGAATCTGCTCAGGTTGAGGCGCTTCACGCGGCGGCTCTGGAGGCCGACAACCAACTGCTGTTTAAGTTGGTCATGAAGTCCCTGTTCAACCCGGTCAACCGCACCGCCGAGATCTCCGGCCAGGACGTGAACGTGTACGCCTTGTACAACAATGACGGAACTGTTCCGCCTGCGTTCAAGTCGAACACGTTTGACGGTACTCACTCGCACTACCTCGCGAGCGGAGCCGCCACGGTCGACTCGGGCGACCTGGACGCCATGATGGAGCACCTCCGCCACCACGGTTACTCCAAGGTCAACGGGCTGCAGCAGGTGATCGCCATGAACTCCTCGGAGGGCTCGGTGGTCACAGGGTTCCGGATCGCGAATGCGGACAAGTTTGACTTCATCCCCTCGCAGGCGAATGCCACGGCTCTGATTTTGGAGCCTGGCCAGTCTGTGTCCGGTGGTCAGCCCGCTTCCATGTACAAGGGTCTCAACGTCATCGGCTCCTACGGTGAAGCCCTCATCGTGGAAGATGACTTGTTCCCGGTCGGCTACATGACCGCGATTGCTACCGGAGGCCGCGACAACCTCGCCAACCCGGTCGGCATCCGCGAGCACGCGAACACCTCTTTGCGAGGCTTGCGCCTCGTGAAGGGTGCTGACAACGATTACCCTCTGGTGGATTCCTTCTACCAGCGCGGTGCCGGCACGGGTATCCGTCACCGTGGTGGCTCGGTCGTCATGCAAATCACGGTGGGCGCTTACGCCGCGCCGACCCTGTACGACATCTAACAAGCCGGACCGGAGCGGGCGGGCAATGCCTCTCCTTGGCGCTCGCTCCGGTCCTCCCACCAAGGAGTAGGAACATGTCAAGAGAAATTGATTTCACCAGTCCGCTCAGCCCCTCTGATGCGCGTTACGCGGCGAGCCGCCCCTGGCTCGTGGACCGCTACCAGCGCGCGACCGGCGAGACCGTCACCTATGAGGCCGAGGACGGCTCTGAGATGGCTTCTCCTGTGCCGGAGACCCCTGAGGGCTCCTCGCCTACCGGGAATGCCACTCCGAGTGGCGAGAGCACACAGGACGGGCCGGAGGATGAGACCTATGAGGACTGGAATGTTGCCGGACTCAAGGCCGAGATCCGAGCCCGCAACGAGCAGATGGACGAGGATGACCAGATTGAGCCCGCTTCCGAGCGGAAGGTCGACCTCATCGCCGCCTTGGAGGCGGATGACGCCACCGCCGAGGATGACACAGACGCCTAGCACCTCCCGGCCCGAGCCTCTGCTGAGGCGGGCTCGGTCCGGGAACCGCTGGCAGAAGGAAGGATGAAATGGCGACTGCAGCAGAGATCCTTGCCCTGAGGCGCTACATCAACCAAGAGACCAACACCGAGCCTTGGACTGATGAGACTCTCGGCGCCATGGTTGACGCCTCCGGCTCCTCCCGGCTCGCCGCCTCTCAATGGTGGGAAGGCGAGGCCGCAAAGGTCGCTCACCTCGTGGATATCTCGGAGGGCGGCTCCTCGCGGAAGATGTCCGAGGTCCACACCAACTACCTCGCACAGGCGGCGCGCTATGCAGGACCGGCTGGCGGCGAGATCCAGACCGCCGCAAGTCGCACGAGGCTCGCCACCCGGTACTGAAATGGACGCCACCGAACTCGCCATCCACAGAGCGAACACCATCGCGTTCATCGCCGAGAATCCGACCGCCGTCACGCTCATCCCGAAGGTCGGCAAAGTCCGCATCCCGTCGGGCGGGTGGAGGGATGAGGATGCCATCCCGCGTTTGCCGCAGAGCCTCCGCATCATCGAACTCGGGAGCCGCTCAAACCCTCCAACCTTCCGCGCTCAAGACGGCTCGGTGCGTGAGGTCCATTTCTGGCTCCTCGGCACTTACGATGCCGACATGGAGCCGGGCGACCACTGGCAGGGAGCGACGGGCCGCCAATGGGAAGTCGCTGATGTAATTCGGTTCAACCACTATGAGGTCCGTGGCCTAGTTGTGGAGTATGGCTGATGGCCAGAAGCATGATGTCAACGCGGAGCGGATTCCATTGGACATCCGATGAGATCTCGCCGTCGCTCGGGGCTGCCAAAGTCAAGGCGCTCTTGTACATGGACAAGATCACCAAATTCCACGGACAAGCAGCGGTACGCTATGCGCGGCTCAACGCTCCTTGGAATGACATAACCGGCAATGCCAGAGAAGGTCTGGATGTGTCAACGCGGTCCAACCCCGCAGCCGGCAATTGGCAGATTGAGTTGTACCACAAGATGAATTACGGCATCTGGCTTGAGATCCGATGGGCCGGACGTTACGCGATCATCGTCCCGACAATTGAGCACGAGGCTCCTCTGTACTTTGAGTCGGCGGCGGACATCCTCAACGCTATGTTCCCGGGAGGCAAACTGTGAGTAACGTTCGCGAGACTATCGCCGAGGCGCTCAACACCGACGCCATCCTGCGGGCTCTCGGGCTCCCTCTGAATGCCGTGTACCAGGCTGACACGATGGACTCGCCGACCGTGTTCCCGTTCATCGTTCTGCGGTGGACCGATACGCTGCTAGGGATCGCCGATATCACCCGCAGGCCGTTTGAGATCTGGTGCTATGGCGGAGAAGGCGACATCACCGGCGCGGAGGATATCGGGCACCGCGCGCTATCTGTTGTCAACGCCATCTCTGGTCAAGCGGTGGATAATGGGATTATCTTGGCGGTGGAGATCCGGGGCAACGCGCTCGGGCGAGGTCGCGACATGTTTGATGACGGGTTCAATTCTCTCGTCATCCCGTTCCGGGCGCTTGCTGTGGCCCGGGGCGTGTAACGGGTAGGATCAAACCAAGAGAGAGGAATGGAAATGGCTGAGAAGAAGTCAGAAGCCCCAAAGGCGGAAGCACCAAAGGCGACCGTCAGCGAGGCTCGCGGGATCAGTTGGAAGGGAGTTGCCACCCGGCGCGTAATGACCGCCGCAAACCTGGAGGCGCTTGGGCTCAAGGGAGTCTCCAAGGATCTGGAATGGAACCGCGCCAATAAGTTCTTCATCTCGGATGAGGACATGGGCGGTCCCTCGGTCGGCGACGCGCTCGCAGAGCACGCCGGATTCACGCGGGTCTGATATGGAACTCCGCTGCTCCTCAAAGAAGCACGGCGTCATGCTATCTGACTCTCTGTTTGAGGTCAAGTGTGACTCGCGCTTTTGCGGGGCTCGGCGAGGCGTGGTTGTCCTTCACCGGATTGACATCAAGAGCGGTGAAATGATCTCCACGGTCAAGTACAAAAATCCAAATAGCAGGAAGGAATAAACGACATGGGAACTCCACTGCCTTACGGTCTCCGCGACATCAAGTTGACGGCATACACCGATATGGCCGGTACGATTCTGGATGTGGCCGGAATCGACCTCCCCAACGCAAGAACGCTCTCATTCTCCGAGGTGGAGGACTTTCAGGAACTCCGAGGCGATGACCGCGTGGTCGCACAGCACGGCTCCGGACCCACCGTTGAGTGGGACATGGAGTCTGGCGGACTCCCGTTTGAGGCGTTCCAACTCATGGCGGGCGGCGAGGTCACCGAGACCGGAACCGCTCCGGACACCGTGGTCACCTACGCCAAGAAGTCGACGGATGCAAGGCCCTGGTTCAAGATTGAGGGCCAAGCAATCTCCGACAGCGGCGGCGACGTCCACTGCATCATCTACAAGGCAAAGGCCACCGGAGATCTCTCCGGCGAGTTCACGGATGGCGACTTCTTCCTGACGTCGGCTTCCGGCCTCGGCATCGGTGATGCCGACGACAAGTTGTACGATTTCGTGAACAACGTTGCGGCACCTGTCGCAAGCGTTTAGTTCACAAAGGTAGCGTGAAAGGAGCACTAGGATGCCTGCTACTGATTCTGCCCCAAAGGGTGGAGCGAAGAAGAACAAGAACAAAAACACAAGCGGCTCGCAAGGATTTGGCCGCCAGAAGTTCATCATCCAACTCAAGGTCCCTTCCGGATCGACAATTGGCGTTATCCGGCCCGGGGTCCAGGGCTTGATGAAGGCTGGGATCTTGGAGAGCCTTGACACGCTCACCGGGATTGTCCAGTCAGAGACCATCCCGAAGGCGGAAGGCAAGAAGGCCGACGCGGCGGGCAAGGGATTCATGGCAGATCCGGAAGCGGTCGCCAAGATGTTCACGATGGTCGACAAGATCGCCGTGCACGTCGTGCGCGAGCCCCGGTTGCTCCCGGTCCCTACGCAGGAGGACCTTGACGCCTACAACGCCGAGCACGAGGATGCGCCGCTGGAGGACCCGGATGACCTCCGGGAGGATCGCGCCTATGTCGACTATGTTGACGAAATGGACAAGATGTTCATTATGCAATACGTTGTCGGAGGCTCTGCCGACTTGGCGAAGTTTCGCAAGGAGTCCAAGACTGCTTTGGGAGGCATTCTCGCTGGCCAAGCAGATGAGGATCAGACCGAGTAGCCTGTATGGAATCGATGAGGAGTTGACGGCATGGAGTTTCGACCGCGCGGTGCAGACCTTTGGGAATGCGCTGGAGTCGAAACTCCAATTGACTGCTCGCTCCGCAAAGAAGCAAAAGGAAGCCGAGCGCCGTGTGGACCGCGAGTTGTCCAAATGGCTCACCTCTGCCGACGGGCCGGAAACATCAGCGAGCAAAGGAAGGTATGCCGACCCTGCGTTGGCCATGAGACCCCGGAGGTGATGCGCCATGGCTGATCTTGGCGAGGCAAAAGGCAAGATTGTAATTGACGCCGACACCTCTGGCCTCAAAAGAGGCGCGGCAGGGATGGATACATTCGGGAGGCAAGCATCCCAGGCGGGCGGGAAGGTCAAGAGGGACCTTGGCCCGGCGCTCTCCGGGATTGCCACTACAGCCGCCATAGCCGGTGCCGCTCTCGCGGCGGCATTCGGCTTGGCCATCAAGGCCGCGTCTGACTTTGAGTTCCGGCTCTCCGCTATCCAGGCAGTATCGGGCGGGACCGAGGAAGCCATGGCGGCAATCTCGGAGAAGGCGCTACAGATTGGTCGTGACACCGCGTATGGCGCGGGTGATGCGGCGGGCGCCATGGAGGATCTCGCCAAGGCCGGTCTGTCGCTTGATGACATCATGAACGGCGCGGCTGACGCCACCGTCGCGCTCGCGGCGGCGGGCGAGGTGGAGTTGTCCGACGCGGCGACAATCGCGTCCAATGCCATGAACCAATTCGGCTTGACCGCCGAGGACATGGCGAACGTCGCCAACAAGATCTCCGGCGCGGCGAACTCCTCCGCAATCAACGTGAACAACTTTGGGAAGTCGCTGACCCAAGTCGGCGCGGTCGCAAACCTTGCTGGAGCATCGTTTGATGACACGGCGGTTGCGATTGCCCTAATGGGTAACGCGGGTATCAAGGGAGGCGACGCGGGAACCTCGCTCAAGTCGATGTTCTTGAGGCTCAACCCGGAGTCTGCCAAGGCCAAGGATTTGATGAAGGAACTCGGGCTGATCACCGCAGACGGTGCCAACCAGTTCTATGACGCCGAGGGCAGCATGAAGTCCATGTCGGAGGTCTCTCAAGTCCTCCAGGACTCGCTCGCCGGAATGACCAAGCAGCAGCAGCAAGCGACCCTAACCACCCTGTTTGGATCTGACGCCATCCGTGGTGCGGCGGTCCTAGCCGAGAATGGCGCGGCTGGATTTGACAAGATGGCCGCCAGCGTCGGATCTGTCGATGCCGGCGAGGTCGCGGCGGGACGCTTGGACAACCTCTCGGGCTCCATTACAATCATGAAGGGCTCGCTGGAGACTGCCGCCATCACCCTTGGGATGAACTTCACGCCGGCAATTAAGGAACTTGTCGACAAGGCAACCTTGGCGATCAATATGTTTGGGTCTCTCGACAAGTCGACTCAGAAACAAATCGGGCTCTGGGTTGCGGGCGGAGCCGGAGCCGCCTTGCTTACCGCAGCAATTGCCAAGATGGCTTTGTCTGCGATGAAGATGCGGACTAACATCCTCCTGGCGAGCGGCGCGCAGACTGTCTTTGGCAAGACCGGCGCTATCATGACGAGCGTTACAAAGTCAATGGCGGTCGCTCAAAAGATCTACAACTCTGCGATGAACGCCAACCCAATTCTGAGAGTCGTGACGATTGTCCTTGCGCTGATTGCGGTGCTGATCACGCTCGCCGGAGGATGGGATGAGGTTAAGGCTTCATTTGAGCCGGTGATGGCGCAACTGGAAGATGCGATGACGCAACTCCAGCCGGTCATCAAGGAACTCCTTGACGTGTTCATGGAATTGGTCACCGGGATTGTTGCGGAGTTGCTCCCGATAATCATGGAATTGGCCCAGCAACTATTCCCGCTGATCATGGATGTCATCCTCGCGCTAGTTCCGATCATCTCGCAACTCGTGACGGTCATGGCCGACATCCTCGGGCCGGTCCTCCAACTTGTTGCCATACTCCTCGCCGCGCTCGCTCCGGTCATCAGTCTCCTCCTCGCCGCGCTGACGCCTCTCATCAACCTTCTTCTCATGGTACTCGTGCCGGTCATCAATGCCGTCGTGTGGGTCCTGGACAAACTCACTCAAGGGATTGGCTGGGTGATCGACAAGGTCAAGGCATTCTTCACCTCCACCGATGAGGCGACCTCGGGAGCGAGTAGCGCGTGGGAATCCTTCATGGCTATTGTGCAGCCGGTCATCGACTGGTTCACGGATGTTGTATGGCCAGCGATCAAATCCGTCATCGATTGGATAGTGGACGCATTCCAAGTCTGGCTGGAATCCGTAACTGGCGCGTGGAATGCGGTCTGGGATGTTATCAAATCGTTCCTGACTTGGTGGGATGAGAATGTCGCGCCGCTCATCCAAGCCGTTGTTGACCTTGTGGTTGCAATATTCAACCTATGGTGGGCGGTAGTCAGCGCCGTTTGGAATGCGGTCTGGGACCTGATTGAATCGTTCGTGGAGTGGTTCCAGAGGAATGTCCAGCCGCCAATCAGCAGGGTTGTCAATCTCGTCATCGGCGTATTCAAGACGATGCGCAATTTCGTTACCGGAGTGTTTAGTGCGATTTGGTCCAAGATCAAGGAAGTTGTCGGATGGGTAGTTGACAGGATCACTACCTCATGGAACACGCTCACCGGGATTGTCTCTGGCATCTTCACGACGGTTCAGGACAAGATTGAAGAGCCGCTCCAAAAGGCTCTCGACTTCATCGGGACGATCAAGGACAAGGTTGTTGACGCTTTCAGAAATGCCGGCACCTGGCTTAAAGATGCTGGAGCGAAGATTATCAACGGCCTCAAAGAAGGAATTGAGAACACGATTGGTAGGGTCAAGGACACTTTGACAGACCTCACCGACAAGATCGTGGGATGGAAGGGTCCGCCCAAGCGCGATGCACTCCTACTTGAGCAGAATGGTGAGTTGATTATGAAGGGCCTCATGTCCGGCATCCAGTCTCAAGTCGGGAACCTCCACGGGCTCCTCGGCGGGATGAATGTAAGCATCCCTGCCGCTTTGAACGGGAGTATGCTTGGCGGAGGAGTGGGCGGCGGAAGTACGGATGCCCGGCAGTTCAACTTTGACTACAAGGCCGCGCCGGGCTCGGCGCAGATTAGCGGAGAGGATGAACTGATGCGAGCAATGCGACGTGCCCGTGTAACGGTTCCTGGGTGGGCAGCATGACCGCGCTGAAATGGACCCTGGAGAATGCCGGGAATGTCATTGAACTGCGCGGTCGCTCGGTCCAGGATTACCTCAAAGCGGCGGGCCGACAGGGCTTTGGAGTTGCTCCGACAAAAGTGTACATGAGGGAGAGCGTCCGGGGCGGCTCCCAGCATCGCAGGACGGTGCGACAATCTCGCGACATCGACTTGCCTCTGGTCATCTTTGGAGCGGAGCGCCAGGAGATTGAGGACCGCATGCGAGCGCTCACCCGGCTCCTCCATGACCACAAGACCACAGCCAAGTTGGTAGCGACCTATCCGGACGGCGAGCGGGTGTTCACGCGCGTCCACTATGCCGGAGGAGCCGACCCGCAGTATGGGAGTTCTGACACCGACGCAGAGACCATGGCGCGGTGGGCGCTTGCGCTAGTCGCGCCGGACCCGTACTGGACCGCTGAGACGGCAGTCTCATACGTGTTCAAGTCCGCCAACCAAGGCCGTGGCCTGATCCTTGACGCGCCGCTCTCGCAGATGCAATTGTCGTCCTCTCAAGCACTCGGCTCGGCGACCGTGGAGAATCCGGGAGATGTCGCAGTCCAGCCGGTCTGGACTTTCACCGGACCTGCCGACACGGTCCTTGTATCGCTTGCCGATGGCTCTGAGATCCCGTACAACGCCGTCATCGCGGCGGGCGAGATTATCATCATCGACACGATCAACAAAAAGGTATATGACCAAAATGGTGATGAGGCCGTGTTCAGCAATCTCGGCGACTTCTTCCGCTTCTTTGCTATCCCGAGCGGGAGTTCAGTTGTGTCTGTAGAAATGACAAATGTCACCTCTGACTCCCGGATTGCGCTTGTGTTCAGCCCCAAGCGGGAGTTGGTGTTCTGATGGAGATCAAGGATATCACAATTGAGATTCGCTCAGTCAATCTTGGGCGCATCGGAGCCGTCAACCTTGATGACATTGACAAACTTCAATTCATTAAGCGATACCGCAACGTGGGCTCCTTTGCCCTAGCGCTTCCCGCAGAGTCTAACGCTGTGCCGCTCCTTGCTCAACCGGGCCGAGGCATCGTCATCCGAGGCCGCGTGGAGGACTCCGCGCCGAGCCTCATCAGCGGCGTGATCGTGCCGGCAAATCCGAACTATGGCGTGCTGTTCTCCGGGCCGGTCACGAATTGGGTCAAGAGCGAGTCTGCTGGGGACCCAATTGGCGGCTTCACATTCATGGGCTCGGATGACAACATCCATCTCGCCGACGCTCTCGCCTATGGAGATCCGGCGAATGTCGCGAGTGCACAAGCGAAGGCGTATGATGTGCGCTCCGGTGTCGCGGAGACCGTTATGCGGGACTATGTAGCGGCGAACATCGTCAGTGGCTCCTCGTTGGGTTCTCGGGCTGTTCCGGGTGTAGTCCTCAACCCCGCCGACCTCGGGAGGGGCGGAGCGGTCTCCGGGCGGGCTCGCTTTAAGGTCCTTGGCGGACTCCTCAATGAACTCGGGGTCCAGGGCGGTGTCGGATTTGACATGGTCCAGAACGGTTCCGAGATCTGGTTTGAGGTCTATGAGCCGGTTGACAAGTCCAATACCATCGTGATGAACATTGAGAATGATCAATTGGACTCTACGGCGTATGGATTTGCAGCCCCGAGCGCGACCCGGGCGCTGGTTGCCGGGCAGGGTGAAGGCAAGGACCGGATGGTGGTTCAGAGGACCACTGCGGAGAGCCTCGCGGCGGAGGTTGACTGGGGTCGGAAGCCAGAGCGGTTCAAGGATCGCCGCGACGCTGAGTTGCTCGCCGACTTGGAGTTGGAGGGTGACACGGTAGTGACCGAGAATGGCCACGTGATCACCTCGCTCTCGGTCGCGCCGACGAATGACAGCACGATGGACTACGGGCGCCATTGGCGCCTCGGTGACCTCGTGAAGGTGATCGTGGATGACCAGCCGCTAGTTGCCGTTGTCTCTGAGGCTCTCGTGATGCTCACGCCGGACGGGATTGTGACCAGCGCGACCATCGGCGAGCCGACTGGATTTGACTTTGAGTCCAAGATCATCGCGAACCAGGAGCAAGCCTCAAAGAGGATCTCCAACCTTGAGGTGAACTCGCTAACCACAACCACCGACGTGTCGCCGACCGGAGGCACTTTGGCTCTCCGCGACGCGAGCGGGCGGGCTCAGTTCACAGACCCAGTAGCGGCCCAGGATGCGGCGACAAAGGCATCTAGCGAGGCGGCGGCGGACGGTGCGCAGACGGCGGCTGAATCGTTCGCTACAGCGGCTGATAGGTCTTTCACCTTTGCGTATGACTCTGCGCCCTATACCGCCCTCAGCACGCCTGATGATTTTCCAGTGGGGATCACGGTGTTTGCGTTCGGGCCACATAGCGGGTGGCCGACTACGGGTTTTGCAACAGTAGAAACTGTGAGGATTCTCGACTACAGAACGGTGCAGCGCTACAACGACAAGAACACGGGTGATGTGTGGGTTCGTATGGGCGATAACACGGGCCTGTGGAAGCCGTGGTATCAACAAGCAGATACCGCCTACGCAGATGCGGCACAGACGGCGGCACAGTTGTTCGCTACGAGTGCAGATGGTGCGCTAGGTGCTACAGCGGCAACAGCAAACACTCTTGCCAAGCGTGACGCCAGCGCTCGCATCAAGGCCGCTAACGGCGTTGCGGCTGGTGACGTGGCGACCAAGGGTCAGGTTGACGCCGCGCTCGTGGGCACATGGCAAGCAATCTGGATGGCAGTACGCACCACCACCCTGAGCATCCCCACCAACATCGCCACTCTCGTGACGTGGCCAACCGCTTACTACGACCCACTCAGCCTCACCGTCAACGCTTCGGGCTACATCGAGGTCCCGACAGACGGTTACTACCGCGCGTTCTTCCACTCGTCTTGGCAGAGTAACGCCAGCGGCACCTATCGGATCGCTTATTGGGAGACGGATCGGGCGGAGGACTCCGATTGGGGGCTAACAATGGCACCGACCGGCGTGACGATGCGTGCGCCTTTTGTGGTGGGCGCGGTCTACCTCACAGCAGGGACCGAGGTCTCAATCTCCGTGCGACAAAACAGCGGCGCAACGCTTCAATTGGGGGCGTCAGGGCAGGCCCGCCTGGTTTTGGAACGGATGATCGGATGACCGGCACGATCAAGGCGGTGAAGGTCGCATGACCAAAGCACGTACAATAGAAATGATGGAAGGAGCGAATCATGGCTGAGAGTTCATATCCGTTTGATAATGCGAACACGACAGAGACCCAATACTCAGAATTGTTCAAGAGGCTTCAGGATTCTGGCGTGTGGGCCGGAAGCGACGTTGATGAACTCAAGGTCACTCCGGACACCGGCCTAGCGCTCACCGTCAATCCTGGTTTTGGATACGTTCGCGGGCACGTGTACATCAATGATGCCGCTCTGAGCGTCGCGGTCGACGCGGGCGGGGCCAACCCCCGAATCGACTTGATCATCCTCCGGCTGGACCCCACGGCAAACTCGGTCATCGCGACGGTCCTGAAGGGCTCGCCGCTCGCCTCGCCGGTCGCTCCGGCTCTCACACAGACTGACGCGGGAATCTATGAGATGGAGTTGGCCCGCGTCGCGGTCGCGGCCTCGGCGGCTTCTATCTCGGCGGGAGACATCACCGACCGCCGACCCTACATGGGAACCGCTAACGGCTTCTGGACCACCTCGCGCCGCCCGGCCTCGCCGAGGCTCGGCAAGCAGGGCTTCAACGTCACGCTCGGTTACTCAGAGGAGTGGGACGGGACGGCATGGAAGCCAGCCGGTCAGCCTGACGCAATCGACGCGACCACGCTCAACGGCCGCAAGATCTATGACGGGACCGTCGCGCCTACCGCAGCATTCGGGAATGACGGCGATTTGTTCGCGGTTTGGCAGGCGTAGCCCATGACCCTATTCTCTGACCAATACAACGGGAGCAGGCCATATCGGCTTGATCTGATTGTCACTCGGGCCGCGCGTCGTGCGGGTCTTGACGCGCACGCAGGACTAGGAACGGTGGCTGTCTGATGGCTGATGCTTCAACTGGCGCGGGCGGCACTCTCCGCCTTAATGTAAGCGAGTCCTCACCGAATGTTGCGGCTAACACGTCTGTTGTGTCGTGGTGGCTGTATCTGATTGAGGACAATACGAGTTGGTACTCCTCGTTTAACGGTTCGGTCGTAGGAAACTCTGTTGTTGTTGATGGCTCAACTAAGTGGTCTGGGTCATTTTCATTCGACTGGCGAACGGCTAGTTATAAGTCGACGCTTATTGATTCAGGCTCAACGACGGTCACCCACGACGCTGACGGCACGAAGTCGCTGAATGTGGTCGGCAACATGGGCAACACGGGCACGTCTGGTGCTGGTGGTCCCACGAGCGTGACGGTCAGCATGGTGCTGCCTCGCATTACTCAAAAGCCAAGCACGCCAGCGGCATCTACTGAATCTGCGGTAACGGGAAGCGGGTTCACGCTCGCCTGGCCAGACCCGGCAGATTGGGGTGGCGATAACACAAGCGACTTCCTGGTGCAAGTATCAACATCGGCAACATTCGCATCGGCTGTTGAGCAATATTCTGTCATCGGCAACACGCTAACTCTCGGGAGCCGCTCTCCAAATACGGCATACTATGAGCGGCATTATGCGGCGAATGAAGCGGGCGCTTCCGGCTGGTCCCCGACAAACACGATCACGACGCCGATTGTTGCACCGGCAACGCCGGTCAGCGCCTCTGCTAGCGGCATTAGCAGTAGTGGCGCTACCCTATCTCTGCCAGATCCTACAAGTTGGGGCGGAGAGGATACAAGCCAATTTGATGTTCTAGTCTCCACGAGTTCGGCATTCACAGGGGCCACTCCGGTATCCGTAACTGGAAACACAAAAGCACTTTCAGGACTTGCTACCGCCACCCGGCATTACTTCAAACACCGCGCCAAGAACTCTGCCGGGCCGGGTGGATACTCGGTGGCGCAATCATTCGTGACAAGTATCGCCACGCCGAGCGCTCCGGGCGCTCCGATCATCTCCGGGGTCTCGGGAACCTCGGCGCGAGCCGACTGGGCAGACCCGGCTGACTGGGGCGGTGAAAACACGAGCCAGTTTGACCTCCTACTTGCGACTAACGCCGGGATGACCTCGCCAACCGTCATCCCGCAAGGAGACAACGACCACACATGGACCGGCATGACTCCCGGCGACCAATACTGGGCGTCGGTCAAAGCCAAGAATGCTGCGGGCTCCGGCCCGGCATCCGTCGTGACGGGACCGTTCACGATGCTGGACTTCCCGAGCGCTCCGCAGAATCCCGTTGTGTCAAATCTCCGGGCCAAGTCTGTGACGCTTGCCGTGGACGCTCCGGCCTCCAATGGCGGCGCTACAATCACCGCCTATCGGCTCCAGATCGCTACCGATGCCGCCTTCACGGCTCTGGTCTACAACGCCACCTCCGCGTCGCTCTTGCGGGCGGTCTCGGGCCTTGATCCTTCTACAGGGTACTTCTACAGGATCGCCGCCATCAACTCGGTCGGCACAGGCGCTTATGTGGATGGAACGTTCACAACCAAGAGTGCCGCTGTGATCCAAAAGACATCGGCGGTCAAGGAGATCTCGGACATCTACATCCAGAAGTCCGGAACCCCAAAACTGGTTACGCGGCTGCTCACCAAGAGCGGCGGAGCGTGGCGAGACTAACAAGGAGGATCGCATGTCAGATTGGATGCCCGGGGCTGTCAAGAAGCCCATCACCAAGCACTACCGGGCGCGCACCGGAGGAGCGCGAGTCAATGCGCAGATTGACCACATCGCAGTCTCCAACGCCGACTCGCTGTATGGCTTCTTCTCAGGAGCCGGAGTTTGCGCACACATGTATGTCCGGCGCTCGGGAGTCATCGAGCAGTACATGCCCGCTTGGTCCAAGTCCAAGAGCGAGCGCGTGGGAAACAACAGGACCTTCTCAGTGGAGACCCAAGGCGGATTTGGCCAGGAGCCGTGGACCCCGCAGCAGGTCAAGTCGCTCGCCGCTATCGCGAGGTGGATGCATGATGACCACTCGGTCCCGCTCTCGCTGATGGCGAACTCGCACACCCACACAGCCGGTATTGGCTACCACCGACTAGGCATTGACGGGAACTTCCCGCACGATGCTCTGTTTGGCGGTCGCCAGGAGCGCGGTGGCGGCGAGTCGTGGTCATTTTCACGCGGCAAGACCTGCCCCGATAACTCCGCGCGACCGGCTGACAGCGTGTCACGTATCGCGCAGATGCCCGAGATCATCGCCTTGGCTATTGAAGGGCATGTTGGATTCCCGCCGACCAATCCTGGCACGCCGAGCGTTCCGGGTGGATACGGCTTGGACCTTGACGGGTGGTGGGGATCGCTCACAACGTTCGCTCTCCAGGATTACCTCTCCACAGAGGAGGATGGCGTTGTCTCTCGCCAGGGCCGCGTGAACCGAGCAAGGAACCCGGGATTGACATCCGGTTGGGACTGGACCGGGAGGTTCTGGGACAATGGTTCGCTGGTCATCCGGGCTCTCCAGAGCCACCTCCTGAGCAAGGGTTTCAGCCCGGGCCGGATCGACGGCAGAATTGGCCCGAACACCATCCGGGCTCTCCAGAGGTATCTCGGCACAAATGCTGATGGAGAACTTTGGGACCAATCTCCCGCAATCGCCGCGCTGCAAGCACGACTCAACGCGGCAACCCTATAAGAAGAGAAGGGAACGACATGACAGCACCAATCCAGGGCGAGTACAAGCCCATCATCCCGCCCATCGTTCGCACGGTGGTCTACTATCTCGGAGTTGCTGCGGGCGCGGTCGGCATCGTCCTCGTGGGCAATCCTACGGTGGCACGGGTAGCACTTGCCATCGGCTTCATCGCCGGATCTCTCGGCGTGGCCTACCGGCCCACCAAGGCTGTAGCGAAGTAACCGGATGCCGGGTTGTCGATGGTCGCTACGGTGGTCACCGAGAGCCCGGCTCCTTACTGCCAGAAAGGAATGAGCGCATGACCGAGCCCGACCCTAACGCTGTGCCGCTCCGCGAGTATGTGGAGGCCATGCTCCGCCAGCGGGACAAGCATATTGATCAGGCTATCCAAGCAGCGGCTATCGCAACAACAAAGGCTGAGGCTGCTACTGAGAGACGGTTTGAGGGCGTCAACGAGTTCCGGGCGGCGCTCAGCGACCTCGCAGCGCTACAGGTTCCGCGCGCTGAGTTCACACTCGCGCTTAGCCAAATCAATTCTAAGATCGAAGACCTCAAGATTGCCACCGATACCAAAATCTCTGACCTCCGAGGATCGAACCGGGCCGGAGCCTCAGCCCTGTGGGGGTACATCGTCGGCGCAGGCGGCTTCCTCTCGACAATCATCACCGTCGTGGTCTTACTCTCTCGGAGCGGAGCGAACTGATGCCTGAGTCTGTCATGCTTGTAGTGCTGGGTGGCCTGTTTGGGTTCCTCCTCGGCAAGACTCTCGACGCGGCTCCGAGGTGGGCGACGTGGGCGGTGCTTGCCGCGTTCGTGGTCCTGGCCATCATCACTTTCAGGCCTACCATGTAGCGTCCCGATTTTGCAATCTCCAGAAGATGTTGTAACGTAGTTCATAGGAGCCCGGGCGGTCCGGGACCGAGAGGATGAAATGGACGATTTCACCGAAGAATATGATGAACTGGATGATGCTCCTTGCTGCTCAATCTGCGACGGCGTAGGTCACGGATACCCGGGCGGAGGACCTTGCCCCTTGGAGAACCGTGGCGCCTGGGACTCCTTCCGCGATGAAGAGGCCGAGCGCGAGGCCCTGATGGCGTTTGGTCCGGAGGGATTCTGATGCCCGGCTACTTTCACTCAGATCTGAACTTGATCACCTTTGAGCAGGTGGGTGAGTATGAGTACCCCACCACCGACTTCCCGAACAAGCCTCAGGTGTTCTTCATCGGA
>Ga0209414_1000035_pt1 | contig 52479 bp, 59 predicted proteins | sample LakVidmifraction_4_FD_181154 | JGI IMG/M metagenome (GOLD analysis project Ga0209414, IMG submission 181154) | Hypersaline microbial communities from Lake Vida, Antarctica - Brine Hole Two &gt;0.2 micron (SPAdes) (version 2) | ecosystem: Environmental > Aquatic > Non-marine Saline and Alkaline >...
TGTGGCCTCTGGCATGGTTATCTATTCTGCGTACAATGGTTCAGCAGGCAACGAGGTTCGAGTAGAGCACGATGACGGCAACGTCACGCGGTACCTGCACGCAGCCAGAAATCTCGTATCCTACGGCACCTACGTTCAAGAGGGCACACGTCTCCAGGTTCAGGGTACAACAGGTGCGTCCACCGGAAAGCACCTCCACTTTGAGTACTGGCCTGGAGGCGTACGTGCAAATGTTCAGAACGCTCAGCCTTGGATTCGTGCGCAGGTGGCAAACTCCGCAGCCCTCAAGCCAACCGAGCGTCGCGTAACGGCTGGAGGCCCAGCAAACGGGCGCTCCAGTGCAACTACGACCGCCGCAGTCGTACAAACACTGGGCGGAGGTGTCAAGGGTGAATTTGACGGCTGGATTAATGGCGAGTCTGTTAGTGGCACTAAGGTCTGGTTCCGAGGAGCCTTTTCTGGTGACTGGTTCTGGTCTGGCAGCTTTACTGACAAGGGCACCCACAACCTTAAGGACCTCAACCCTGCCCCACCAACCGAGCGAATTGTAGCAGATGTTGTAAATATTCGCAAGGATCACACAACAGATTCAGATATTGCGGACGTATACGCTCAGGGTGCTAAGGTGCTTATCACAGGGTACGTCACCAATGGCGAAAACATTGCCAACAATAATGGTGTCTGGTTTAAGTCAAGCAAGGGCTGGACAGTGTCATCTGCATACACGAGCCAGAGCACTGCTGGACTCAAGAATGAGACTGTAGTTCCGGACACACCTGAGCCGACCCCCGCAGCAACTCGTGTTGTTACTCAGGCAGGTGGCCCACTCAATATCCGTCTTGGCCCCGACACAGGGGAAGAGGTTGTTACCACAATTGATGAGGGCACAACAGTCCCCATTGAGGGGTACACAACTGGACTTTCGATCAGTGGCAATGCTAACTGGTTCAAGGTCTCTCGCGGCTGGGCGTGGTCAGGAGGATTTACAGACACCTCCACCACAGGGCTCAAACTTATCCAGACCGAGGCCCCGGCAGAGCCTACCCCCGATGAGCCGTACGTTGCACGTGACCCTGAGCTAGTTAATCTTGTGGCTGCTGACTTTCCATCATGGATTGAGTTCGACACCAAGGCCGATGCGGATGACACCGCACAGACTAATCAAGAGGCCTACGAGTACTACCTAACAAAGGGCAAGGACTACAAGTACTACCCTATCGAGAGCCACACGCACTGGTGGGGTGACCCCAGCGCCAACGTCACCCATGATGGCATTGTAAACTACCTCGCGGGAGCTACGGATTTGTCTGTACACTTCGTCACTTCGGCCAATCGCATTACGCGCATGGTCTCTGTGAAGCGTGTTGCATATACAACAGGGCAGCGCTCAATGTACGCCTGGACCTCAGAGAATGACCCGAAGCTGACTGAGGACGGCTATAAGACTCTGGGCTGGCTACACTACGCCATGGAGAACAAGAACCCACGTCTGCGTGGAGAAAACATTCGACTCCACAAGGAGTTCATGGCAACCTCGTGCTCGATGATTGATACGCACAAGGTTCGCACCTACGCAAACAGGTTCTACTCTGGTGATCTTGACCCAGCAACAGGACAACCTCCTGTAGTTGCTCCAGAGCCAGAGCCAACTCCCGAGCCGTCCGACAGCGTAAGCAAGTCGGACATGTTGGAGTTTGCTACCGGCCTTGAGGCAGTAGCGGCTCAGTTACGTGATAGACTAGCCTAGCTTGCATAAAAAATCCCCGGTCTCAGAAATGAGGGCCGGGGATTTTTTAGTTGAAGAGGCTATATTTACTCCTTCGAAGTGATTGAGTTGGTGTATGTGACAGTGGCAAGTACGCCGTCAAGCCTCTCTGTGAAAGCTACGGTACCCACTACAATATCTCCGTCAAACGTTACAGCAGTAAACGTGGGGCTGTCTGGGTAGTTAATATCAAGTACCATAAGACCCTCACTAACCAAATTAGTCTTTACACTATCAGCAAGGCTCGCATCATGCAGGTCTGTAGGAATAATAGCTGCAAGCACAAAAAGCAGGACTGAGATTACGAGACCTAAAATAGCAGGGAGTATGTCTGCAAAAATAAATGTCAGAACAGCACCGAGTGCTATAACAACCACACCCAACCAAAAAAGTTGCCAGCGCAAGATTGAAGCGTCAGGAACATCTGTCAAAAGAATTTCTATTATGTTCATATTTGAAGTCTAGCGCCTCACAGCTTGAATGTCAATGCCACACCGAAACTTGGGTGTAGGGATGCTGTTGAGTTGCATCATAAAGCTCGTGAAGAAAATTAAGTGTACTCTGCATCGAACCCCACAAATTGTCAGGCTCCATAGCAAGGAACGTCTCAGGGTCACTTTCAATAACACTAATGGCCGCACCCAAAGCAAGCCCAAAGCTCTCTGCGGACCTGCCATCGTACTCTGCTATGTCGCACCCTGCGGTGCGCCACATGCCTGAGGTGTTCGATGTGTGATTAGCGTCATAGACTGTGGCCCACATCTTCGGCCCAGACTGTACTTCTAAACTAACGTCATAACTCATTTTGATCTTCCTCCTCTCTGTGTATTGAACACAAATATACTGACTCATCTGTCATAAGCCAGCCTCCTGTCATATGCTCCAAAGCATCGTCTGCGCTGTCTCCAGGATAGATTTGATCTTGGTATTCATTGAGACACACCAACAAGGGGTAGTCACAGTGCACTACAATTTTTGCAGTCACTTTTGATCCCTACTGTGGCAACCCCAGCAGTGCAAATATTCGCCTGTACCGTCTGGTGTGCCAACATAGTCCATCTCATCTAGGCAATCTGGGCAGATACTTGCGTCTTCTTGAGTGCTGCGTGTCAACAACTTAATTTGCCGAGACACAATGAAACGAACCCCTTCGTAGTCAGGAGTCTCTGTGAGGACTACGGTGTCCAGTCCAGAATCCAGAGTCTCTAAAATTTCGACTTTTGCATTAACAATCTTTTGGAGTACTCTAGGCATAATTGCATCAGCAAGTTGAAAATGCCACGAGCAACAACTATCGTCATCTAGCCATGACCCCGAATCTTCTTTCATGCATAGAAGAGTAGCCAGCTCGTCACGGAGTTTAGTAGGGTCTGTCATTTAATTTCTCGCTTTCGATATAGCTGTGCAAGTCTTTTAGGATGGATCGTAACTTGTTGTCTAACTTCTCGGGCTGATCGACTCCTCGTCCAGCAATAATCTTGCTCAGATTGAGGTCTATAGCATTCTCCAGTCGAGCCTCAATGTTGGCCAAAGGCTCTCTAGGCAGCAGCCATAGCCGGATGTGAGGGATTTTTTTGAGACGCATTAGGCACTCTCACTCTCTCGGCGCTGGTCTCCCAGCTTGTGGATACGATTCATCTCTTTAGCAATTTCAATTGCATGAGGATTAGTAGGTTCTGCCTCAAGGAAGTCAGCGATCTTCTCGCCCACAGTGGGGCCGACCCACTGAATGTACTCGCCGTCTTCTTCCCAGAAGGTGATAACACCTCCGCCACACAGGACTCCGTCTGGCAGGTGGTCGTCTTTAGACATGCGGACGTGGGCAGTCGCTAAGATTGACCAGAACCAGTCACGCAGGCCAACAGGGCGGAACAGACCGAACTTTCTGAGGCCTACAAGACCAACGAACGTATTGCGGACTCGGTTCAAAAAAGAGTTCCGGCCTGTAGAGTCGCTCGCAAACCTGATGTGCTTGATTCCGCCTGTATCCCGAGAGTAGGTCCAACCACTCCCGTGATCATGGTGAGTTGCGTAGCTGCGCAGAGCGCGGCCAGTTTTTGCTACATTGTTTTTCATTAATTTCTCCTAGTTCAAATAGTAAGTAGTGCCATGCTCGGATTCGAACCGAGTTACTGACCTGCACCGTGGGCTATTTCAGCGAGTACCACTTGGAAACCGTCACGCTTACGCGAGAGTCAGAACGTTATTTTCTTATCATCCTCGTCCACCGAGGTTCATGGCGGGTCTATTTAGCGGAGTACTACTGTGTAGAGTTCCTGTGTCACTTCTTTATAGAAGCCAGAGACATACTGGCCGTCAGGGTCTGAGGCAGAAATGTCTTCACTCTCCATAACAATGTTATCATATCCGAGGGCTTCTAGTTCAATAGTGACTCGGTCGATACGGGCGGGAATGTCGGCGCTAGTAGAAATCCCGGCGAAAGAAAGCAATACTAGTGCAAGAGCCACCACCGTTCCAATCGTAATTGAGGTAAGAGCTAAATCAACATCCTTGTTGATGACCCCGTACACGATGCCTGTAGTAAAAATAGTCAGCCCCAGTATTACAGATACGGCAGCCCAGATAGGGAATGCGGCAGAGTAGGGGTTGGTGATTACGATGTCAATTACTGTGTCCATACTCATATCTTACTACAGCCCAGACAAAAAAGTCAAGCCCCGAAGAAATTAATCTCCGGGGCTTGAATTTAGAAGCTGGTGTTCGCAGCGCGTCCCTCCAGCCAGTCCTCGATCTCTAACTCGTGAACCAGTTGCAGGTTGTGACTATCCAACCCCACATGAAACTGGTGCGGCAACGACTCCTCAAGGGTGCGTGCCTTGTGTTCGTGCCCATGGCAAAGAGGAAGACCTTCGTCTCGGAAGCGCCACTCTTCGTATCGATCCGGCTGGTCACGATCACCCTCTCCAGTGTATGGAAAGTGCGATAAAAGGACCTTCTGACCAGCAATTTTAACTGATCCCTGTGAGGCAATAACCTCAAAGATTCCGGTGCCCATCCACTTTCTAGTTTCCACCATCCATGATGAATGCAGGGGGTGAACTTTGTCGTGGTTTCCTGCTATGAAGATAATCCGACCGGGTCGCTTAGACAGCCACTCAAAGGCACCCTTGTTAGGGTTCAGGGCCAGGTCTCCCAGCAGGAAGACTTGATCATCTTTCTTCACCCGGGAGTCCCAGTCAGCAGCCAAATCGGCCTCATATGCCTCGTGGTCAACAGTGCCGTCCTCACGGCCATAACCGCGAAGACCCACAACCAATTTATGGGAAATGTGGAAATCACTTGAGAAAAATTTTGTCATAACTACAGACTAATCCCTTTCATCCGGGTTGTCAACCCCTAGTCCATACCATTGTACAGGCTGGCGTTTATCCCATCTAGAGTGGTCTCCTCAGACTCTTTGATGCCCATAATTAGGAGTGCCTTGCTCTCCTTACACAGACCGAACCCATACTTGGTATATCGAAGGACACGCTCAAAAGTGCTGATTGGGTAGGGAAGCCCAGAGTCAGGATCGATCACCAGACGTTTCATGTGAAGGTGCTCAAAGAAATCTGGGTGAAAGAGAACATGGAAACCCACACTGTCCTCATCGTCTTCCGCATCTAGAACCATAGCAAACTGTGTGACCGTAAAATCAAAGTTTCTGAGCACGTCCCGAGGCATGCCGAAGTAGGGGCCATTAGAATACCCAACCGAGGAGCTAGGGTCGTCCACACCGACAAGCTCAAACATCACACCAGTTTTATCGTCCCTAAACGCCACAACTTTGTCGTTCTCATAGACAACATCAAACCCAAGTTGTCGGCAGTTGGTGACAGATTTTTTCCACTCTGAGTGAGTCTCGAAGAAAATGTCAATGTCCTTGACCTTCTGGCCAAGAAAAATATTTTTGAACGCACCTCCAGCCACGTACCCGCCAGTGACCCGGAGGAGCGGCTCAAGCCACTTGAGTTGCATATAGTTTTCGCCGGGGCGTGTAATAAAGTTAGTCATGCTTTGCTCCAATACTCTTGATAGATTTTGTGCATTAGTTGTGAGATAGCCTCATGATCTGCCTTCTCAGGTAGGGGCGATTTGTCTCACTCATGACTTGTCCTTCTCGTTGGTGCTCATAGTCCAAACATATACCCCAGCGAGGGCGAACGCAAGCCCCAAAGTCCGGAGCAAGAGATTGTCGGACGGCAGCACGGCAAGAAGGAACATGACAATGCCTACGTAGGTCAGAAATAGTCCGGTAAGTTTCATGACTAGCCCTTCACGCAAAGAATAGTCTGGAGGTGTGCAACAGGCTCCACAAGGTTGCTGGATGCTGCGATCACACTCTTAATGTCCTTGTACGCCTCAGGAAGCTCGTCAAGGATACCGGAGTCCCGGCGTGACTCGACAGTGCCTAACTGACGTGCAATCTCAGTAGCGCCCTCATCAGTGCCAGCAAAGGCACGCTTGGCAGCGCCACGACTCATCTTTCGACCAGCACCGTGAGGTGCAGAGTTGTAGCCCTGAGCATTGCCCAAACCACGCACAATAAAGGAACCGGTACCCATCGACCCAGGGATCAATGCAAGGTCACCATCGTTAGCACGAATAGCGCCCTTCCGAGTGACTAGCATCTTGATTCCGTCAACCTCCTCCTCCGCAACATAGTTGTGGTGGCAGTTGATTTCTTCCCCATACTTGACATCCAAATAGGATGAAGGCAAGTTCTCATCGAAGTACTGAGAAATTCCCGCCTTGACTCGTGACATCATCAGTGAGCGAGATCGCATAGCAAACTCCTGTGCCCACTCCAAGTCGTGCCGATAGTTGCGCATCTCAGGCGTGTCTGCAAGGAACACAGACAAGCTCTGGTCAGGTAGGTCAGCATTGTGAGGCATAGAGCGTGCAATGTTGATGTGGCGCTCTGCAAGCTCCTTGCCAATGTTCCTTGACCCGGAGTGTAGAGTGATCCAGATAAACCCGTCAGCATCTAGACAAAGCTCAACAAAGTGATTGCCTCCGCCTAAGGTGCCCATTTGATTGAGCGCACGGCCCTCCAGGTGTTCTACAGGCGCATTGAGGTCCTTGAACCGTGACCAAAACGCCTTGTCACCCTTAACACCAGACGATACATTTGCCTCGTGGGAGTTGAACCCTACAGGAACTACCCACTCAATTTTACTGCGCAGCGCAGGAAGATGCCCTTCAACTTTTTCAAGAGTGAGGTCCGTCTTCACTGCGTTTACGCCGCACCCAATGTCAACGCCAACAGCCGAAGGGCTGATCGCGGACTGGGATGCGATGACCGATCCGATCACAGCACCAACTCCCAGATGGCAGTCCGGCATAATTCGTATGCCGTGCATCCAAGGAAGCTTTGCCATGGTTCGAATTTGTTGTACTGCTTGTGGTTCAATTTCATACTCATGAAGCCACATTTGAGTGTCAACTCCAGCACCTGCTAGAGCTACGGGGTAGTCAGACATTGTTTCCTATATTTCTATGTTGTTGCACCCTACTTTTCTAGGGTGACCGGACGATTTACGTATTTCGTAATCAAGAGCACAGTGCTCTTCCATGTGACAATTAAAACAGAGTAGGTCACATTTGTCAAGCTCTTTCCCTAGGACAGCCCAAGAGTAGTCTTGAATAGCAGAGATCGTGTACTCTTTGTCTTCAACGGCTCTGTGGTGGAATGTCAAGGCTTTGAGACATGAATCGAACCCACATCGAATGCACTTGCCACCCAAGTAGTCTACACATCTCTTTTTTGCCTTCCCGCGCCTATCTATAGCTTGGGAGGTCATTTTCACTCTAGAGGCTTTAGCCCGAGTTCGGAGATATTCATTCTGACAGTCATTGCATTTAGCCCGGTACTCAGGCTCCCCCGTCTGGGTGAAACTACAGAGCCAACGGCACTCTTTGGTCTCTCCACATACTTTGCATTTTCTTATTACAGTTTTGGGCACAGTATCTGGGTCAATAGTGTCCCTCCAGTGCTTCTTTAGTGCATTACGTTTGGCTAATGTCTCAGGTGAATTCTTCATGCCTGAAAGTATACCACAAACATCAGGCATGATAAATACTACAGGACACCTCCTGAAAAGTCAAGAGATGCCCTGATAGTTTTTACCACATAGGCGGAGTCATTACACGGGCCAAATAATAATAGCGTTGGCAGTGTCTACAGTTACTAGAGTCTCATTGTCCTCGTTGTCATAGATGTATCCTGAGAACAGTTCCTCCCAGTCGCCGTCAGCATCATAGAATGCGTACGACCAATCTGCGGACTGATTGATGGAGTTGCCCTCTGCGTCAGAGGCCAGCCCCACCTCTAGTCCGGGAGGAAGCTGCTCTAGTTCTTTGATTAATTGTGCAACGTTCACTTGTTAGTCCATTCTTCTTGTGCGAAGCGTTCTGCCTCGGCGTACAGGTAGGGGGTTATGGAGTGACCCTTGAGGAACCTCATATCGGTGGGGCGTGGCGTTTTCTGGTGGGGCTGGTAAAAGGAGTCTGTGGTGTGAACAGTCTCAAACTTCTGCGCAAGAAGACCAAAACCGTCTGAAAACACTCCATGAGACACCCACAGATCAAGTACCACGTTGGGAGTGGCCTTCTTGATAACATTCGCCAAACAGAAGAATGTCTCCCCACCACCGTCACAAATGTCCCCCACAATAAGAAACCTGCCCTCCGAAGGAAGCTCATCGTCCATATAAAATCCGGTAAGAGCACCTGTATCGAAGTCCCGAGTCTTACCCGCTGTGTAGACAGGCACGCCCATAACCGTAGCCGCACGCTGAGCGCGGTCCTTGGCACCCGCGTCAGGAGCAATCACACCCACATAGGGTTGCGCCCTTGAGCCGGAGGAGCCGTCTTGAACCTCGTTCTTGATAATGCGCTCAAAAGGAAACTCTGTGACGTTGTTGCCGCCTAGAACCTCAGAGTTGTCAAAGAGTTTAGGCGCAACCGGAGAGTGGGGATCAAGAACAATGAACTGGTCAATGAAGAGATTGTTAAAAAAGTCTGCGTAGACTTGCGCCCCAAAAGGCGTGCCTCGATCAGCCCGTGCTCCCGGAATGTAAGGTAGAAAAACAATTTTCTTTGCGTCATCAGGAAGAGATTTCTCCCACATAGCAAGGTGGAAAAGGTCTTGGGGGTCATGGCCGCGAATGTCAGCAACGTGGTAGTCATAGTTATTTGCATCAAAACCTACATCGGCCTTAATATGGGACTCCCCGGCTGGGAATGTAAATGCCCTAATTGGCTTAGTCATAAAGCCAGACTTGTCTTTTGAACTGAAAGTAATCATGCTGCAAGACTATCGTCTCAGCAGGCGAATGTCAAGCGGTTACTTGGTATTTCTAGCTCTGCTTATTGAGGAGTCGTAGGGGCCGTTCTCTATGAGGTCAGCACTCTTAAAATGACTGTAGGCCTCTTCCCGGAGGTACTTAGAGTATTCAGGATGTTTTTCAGACCGAGTATCAGACAGAGCCAAATGAAGTAACCGTTCTGCTTCGGTGCGGTGCTCTTCTGGGGTGTGGAGGTTATATATACGCTTAATGTTGGAATTTTTCACATAAAAATGATCCACTACTACCCCTGCCGCAAAAAACAGGGATAGTAGAGACACGCTAACTATTAGAACTAACCAGTCCATTTCAAATTTTCTCCAAAGTGACCCCCACTACGTAGTGAGATATATCATTGCCATCTGCGTCGAGCGTAGTGACAACTAATTGACCGTCTTCTTCACGATAAATTAACTCAGAGCCGACCATCTCTTGGGATGTCAACAAGTCTTCAAAAATATTCAAAACAATATCAGACATGTTTCACTCCCCCGTACTTGATGTCGAGGGTTACAAGCTCTTTGCCGGAGTAGGATTCGCCTAGAGTTTGCACCCACTTATCTTTTACTGAGTCTACCCAGTCTACACCCGATGGGCCGTTCTTAACATAAGCAAGTGTCAGGTGTGGGCGGTATTCTAGGAAAGTGCTAATATGAGGAAGTAGCTGTAGACGCTGGTGACCTTCAATCAATTCGGGGGTTAAGTCCAAATGAGCAATGATTGTGGAGTAGTCTTCGCCCTCACTATGGGACGGAAAGAAGCCCACAGAACTGATGCGGACAGACGGAAGGGTCCACCCCTCTAGCACAGCGTCTACATACGGCTTCCACGCGGTGCCGGAGTCTAGAAGGCCGTACAGCAGAGTAACGTGCGCCTCCGTCTCAGCAACAGCGCCTTGCGCATAAGGATTTTCGGAGGATTCAGAGAAGAATAGATCATTCTCTCCTCCCTCGACCAGGCTCGTAACTGTGAGCGGCGCGAGGGTGTACATTACGGAACCTAGTTTACTGGTGTCATACCCCAATTCATTATAGACTTTGGGGAAGTCTTTACTTGTAATTGTATTGTCTGTCATTTGTTAATTCTCCTGTTGCGCGATATTTGCACGCTGTTGAGCTATCTCTAGAAGTTCATCGAGACGGTCTTCACCTGCTGGGTCCTCACCAACGTGGATGGACACAAATTCTTCGTGCTCATCTTTGGTGAGGTAACTCCACAGGTCTGATCCATTATTGTCCATGTAGGTAGTCTACCCTACTTCACGCGGAAATGTCGAAGAACAGGGGGTCTGACACCGACCGAGTGTAGACAAGATTAACCTTGCCGTCCTCTGTCTCGTCTTCCACGTTCACGACCTCTACACCGTTTTGAATGGCAATAGACATGCCATCACAGTATCCTCCACGAAGGGTGACTTCTGCTTTGGTGTGGTCAAATTTATCCTTTGCCCACAGGTCGTTCTTCATTTGGTCAGCTTCATCTGGGCTATTAATTTCTGTTGTCATAGTTATAAGTCTACAGGACTTTCCCTTGTCTTGCAACCGCTACCAACAGAAAAGCCCCCTCAGAGTGTTCTGAGAGGGCTGTTCAACTGTTTACGGTTACATGGCTCCGGAGCTACGGCGAGCGAAAAGCGTTGCGCCTAGACCGGAGAGGAGCAAGGCAACTGCGGCCCACGCTCCAAATACCTCCCAACACTACAAGGGCTACAACAAACTATTTTCAACAGAGGTTATGAGCGTGGTCATTCGAGTAGTCATATTGCCATCACCAAGCGGCTCTAGGATGAAAAAAGCTCGGCTATCTACCCGAGCGCCCATGAAGACTGAATATGTCTGCCAATCATTGTCTCGGCGGAGCGCATGTGAGGCCTCCACTCTACGCATGCGGGTGTTGGCCTCGTCTACCTCATAGGTAGACCCAGAACTAGTAGTAAATTTTATCATGATTACAGTATATACTAAACAAGGCAAAAAGTCTACAGAAATAAAAAAGGCCCCGTCCAAAATCTGGACAGGGCCTATAAAAAATTAACTACCTATGAGCGCGACCACGGCCAAAGGAGGCAATGAGTCCTTTAGTTCGTGCATCGGCAATCTTGTCTTGTACATAGCGGACACCACTCCCGAGATGTAGCACCTCAGAAATGAGTATTGCAGGGTTGTAGACTCGAAACTCGGTCAGTAATTCGTAGGCAGCAACTACAGTCTCAACTGTGTCAACATTTCTGAGAAGTCGCTCACTATAGGCCTCAAGCTGTGCGCGAGCATGCTCACTAGCACTGCCACCCGATACGACACCCTCGCCGCCCCAGAGCTGTAGTGCAGCCTCAGAGACTCGATCAGCCATGTTGTCCACGGCGTTCCAGGCTGCAACCTCATTGCGGCCAGTGACAGGCAGACTGAGGCAGGCGACAACTCGGGGGGATTCTGTGCGGTACACAGATATCCACCACTCAGATACAAAGCCTGAGGGGGTCTCCGTGAGACTCACTGAGGTCACCCCCTCAGCATCATTCTCAAAGACTCGTATAATCACTCTATCTCCCCGTCTTCAAAGGCTAGACGGCCCAACTCCTCAGAGGCAAGCAGCACAGCAATAGGGGCAGCAACAGCCAGCATTACGCCAACCCATGCCTGATAGTTAGCCAGGTCGCCTTGCCAATAGTCCAGCGTGTGAGCAAAGTTGACCGCAACAGAGATGAACGCAAAGAAAATAAGTCCAGCAATTGTGCGACCGACCGCAGCGCCACGGCGCTTGAAAATAAACAGGTTCAGCGTGTAGCCAAAGATAGCCACGTCAATGAACACCGGGAATACCCAGCGCCACTCTACCGCTGTGCCTGTAAACTCAGCAGATGCGTAGATCGCATTGAAAGACGCAATGAACGAAGTCGCCATAAGTGAGGACACAATGAGGAGCGAGAAGACCAGCATCCCAATGGAGTCTAGATTCAGCCGCCGACTCTTTTTAGAGTCTCGCTTGATTGTCGGCAGTTCTTCTGGCTCAGGCGTACTCGGCATAGGTGTAGTTTCATCGATAACGGTGTTCAAAGGTGCAACCTCAGGGTAGACCTCGGGATTAATAATCCTAGATCGTCCAGGAGGGGCGGGAGAAGATTCAAAAGGGGTGGACATAGACATACTCCAATACTATCGTACTTTAGGTTGTTTGTCTGGTACACACTCATTTAAGAAAAATTAGTTGGTTCGGATGGATGCGACCGGGCTTTAACTTTGGCCCTACTTTTTCGTAAGATAGTTCGCTGGCGTTCAGTTGTGCCACCCCAAATCCCAATTTCATCATTTTCAACGGCCCAAGTTAAGCATACCCTCTTATAGGGACACGCCTCGCACACTTGTTTTGCCTCTCGCACAATTGCGTTTGCTCCGGGGTCTCTATATTCCGGGAAAAAGATGTCGGGGTCGGAGACGTTGCGGCATAGCGGCATGCCCATAGTAAGATTTTTTGATTCGAAGGGGTATTCCATAGTTGTAAGTTTATGCCTAGGGGAGTGAAAAGTCAACTATATGTGAGACACAGAGAAAATACTTGCTATATACTGGAAGTTGGAGGACAATAGAACTATGAACACAGACACCACAGAATCCGACACCCCTACCGAAGAAGAAACTCTCCCTCGGAAGGCAACCCTTTCACAACAGGACCGCTGTGACAGCTGCAATGCTCAGGCATTCGCACATATCACACTCAAGACTGGCGAGTTGCTGCTGTGTGGGCACCACTTCACAAAAAGTGAAACCAAACTTACAACCCTCGCAACCTCAATTGTTGACGAGCGTTGGCAGCTAACTGGAGAGCGTTTAGACGTATCGCACTAAAGTTGTCGATAGTCTGATACACTAAAAGGGCTACCTACCCTCTTGGTAGCAGAACAGAGGATAAAAAACATGATCAACATGATCAAAAGCAGTTTGCAGGGACTTCTTGCAAGCTTTGTCCGTACCATCGTGCCGATTGTAGTTACACTCGTTGTGTCACTTCTAATCCGCGCCGGTCTCCCCGTTGATGAAGAACTTAACGGATCAATTGTGGCCTTTGTTAGCTCAATTCTTGGGCTGCTGTCTGGCGCACTGTATTACCTAGCCGTTCGCGTGCTTGAGAAGACGCAGCCATGGGCCTCCAAGCTTCTTGGATCGTCTTCGGCTCCCGTAGGCTATGCACCCAATAAGGACATTAAGGCACGCTCAGTGCTTGTTGTCCCCATTGATGATGTCAAGGCCACCTCTACAACCAAGAAGAGTGTTCTTGGCGCAGAAGGCACCAAGGGTTAATTTTAGATAACAGGAAGTCCCCGTTCATTGCGAGCGGGGATTTTTTGTTGTCCAGACACTTTAAATAATCGGCTAGACGGCGAAATAATGACTGCACTCCAGCAAAACAAAAGACCCACAACAAAAAATATTGCGGCTAATCTGATCGTCCCGCACACAGAACCCCCAGTTGTTTGATAGACTAGATATTCAACGTTCATACGAACATAAATTTTACCCAAACAGGGCCTAGATTTCGTGCAGACCTCAGATGCTTTATTGCGTCTTGAAGGTCTGTTTTCTGTCTCTGGCCCACTTCAAGGAGAACTGTGGAACCCAAGACAGACAATAGCTGCAAGTGCGCCAATTGTGGATGTGGAGCGAAATCATGACCATCACGCTCTACGCAAAGCCCGAAGGGACCTGCCCTCCCTGCACTGCAACAGAAAAAGCCCTCATTCGAGACAAAATCGCATTCACTAAGATCGATGTCACTGAAAATCAAGAGGGGCTTGATAGAATCCTAGAGTTGGGGCATCGAGCAGCACCCGTAGTTGTAGTAGAAGAGACCGGTGAAAACTGGTCTGGCTACGACCCAGGAAAAATCAAAGCACTATCCAGCCAGTAGCCAGATGGACATTGTCTACTACTCAAATCCAAAGTCCAACAACACACATCGTTTTGTTGAAAAACTGAATCAACCCGCTGTACGACTACCCTCAAGCAGGAGGGATGAAACTCCTCTGGTGACAGAGCCATACATTCTAATCCTTCCCACATATGGTGGAGGTAATGAAGCAGGCACTGTTCCTCAGCCTGTCGTCAGATTTCTCAATGTGCCAAAGAACCGTAGCCTCATCCGAGGCATAATTGCCGCAGGCAACACTAATTTCGGGCACAGCTTCTGTGAGGCTGGGACTATTCTTTCTAAACGATTGAATGTCCCAGTTCTCCACCAGTTTGAGGTATTCGGATTCAACTCAGATGTTACGGCAGTAGAGTCACTACTTGTCGATCAATCCCTAATCGAAATGAAGAAATAAAACATGACCCTAATTGACTCCTCCTCTGACGTTCGCGTGACGAACTCAGGAATGGACTACCACTCGCTCAACGCAATGTTGAACCTCTACGACAAAGACGGACAAATCCAGTTCGGCAAGGACAAAGAGGCTGCACGCGACTATATTATCAACAACATCAACGCCAACCTTGTCAGCTACGACTCACTCGAAGAGAAGCTGGAGTCACTGTTCACAGAAGGATACTACGAGCGCGAAGTGTTCGACCAGTACGACTTCAACTCCGGAGTTAAAGCACTCTACAAGCACGTCTACTCCAAGAAGTTTCGCTTTCCCACGTACTTTGGGGCTTTCACGTTTTACAACGCCTACGCCCTAAAGACCAAGGACGGTCGCCGCTATCTAGAGCGCTTCGAAGACCGAGTCGCTGCCACCGCGCTGTACCTTGCTCGGGGCGATCTTAAGGATGCCTACCTCTTTGCAGACAAGATCATGAGTCTCGAATACCAGCCAGCCACACCCACATTCCTCAACGCAGCGAAGAAGGCTCGTGGAGAGTTGGTCAGTTGCTTCCTCGTACGTGATGAGGACAACATGGAGTCCATTGCACGCGGCACCAACGCCGTTCTCCAGCTATCAAAGCGTGGAGGTGGTATTGCAGTGTGCCTCACCAACCTTCGAGAGGCAGGCGCACCTATCAAGGGCGTACAGGGACAGTCCTCGGGAATCATCCCCGTAGCAAAAATCATCGAAGACGCGGTGACGTACTCCAACCAGCTTGGCCAACGTGACGGCTCAGCCGCTGTCTACCTGTCTGTGCATCACCCAGACGTAGAGACACTGATCGACTCCAAGCGTGAAAACGCCAACGAGCGCATTCGACTCAATCGTCTCTCAATTGGGCTTGTGTTCACTGATGTGGTAATGGAGAAGTTCCGCAAGGGCGAAACCTTTTACACATTTAGCCCGTATGACGTTCAGCGTGAATACGGCAAGGCCATGTCCGATATCTCCATCAACGATGAGTATGCAAACCTCATGGCAAACCCCAACATCAAGAAGAAGGCAATCGACGCACGTAAGTTTATGCGTCAGGTCGCAGAAGTCCAGTTCGACTCCGGCTACCCCTACTTCATGTTTGAGGACACTGTAAACGCACAGCACAACCTTGCCGGTCGCGTGTCGATGTCTAATCTCTGTGTAGCGCCTGAAACCAAGATTCTCACCGACAAGGGTCAGATTGAGATTGGCACTTTAGAGGGTCAAACCGTAAATGTTTGGAATGGCGAGAAGTTCTCAGAAACTCAGGTTGTAAAGACCGGAGACTCCCAAGAGCTACTTCACGTTTCACTCAACAACGGTGCTCAGATTGATGCAACCCCCTACCACAAGTGGTATGTCCAGCGTGGGTACTCCCGAGGATCAGGGACAAACAAATTAAAGACTGAGGAACTTCGGACCTCTGAACTCCAGGCTGGAGACAGACTGATCAAGTTCGATCTTCCTGTTCTCGAATCCACAGGTCCTGACCTTCCCTACGCATACACAGCAGGGTTCCACACAGCAGATGGGACCTATGGAGGGACACGCAGAGATGTACCCAAGGTCTACCTGTATGGTGATAAGAAGTACCTTCTCCCGCATTTGGACGTTCTCTCTGGATCAGGACTTCCCGACTCTACGGGCCGCTTAACCTACCTTCTTCCTACGGATATTGCACCTAAGTTTGCGGTACCCCATGAGAACTCAGTGAGCAGCAAGCTTGAGTGGCTTGCAGGGCTTATCGATGGGGACGGTACTGGATCAGGAAGCAGCCGCACAGGTGTCCAGATTGCATCGAACCGCCCGGGCTTCCTAGATGAGATTCGTCTGATGCTTCAAACTATGGGCATCAACTCCAGAGTCAACGTAGGCAATAAGGGTGGCATGACCGTATTCCACCCCGGACAGAAGGCCTACGAGACTCAGGATATGTTCCGCCTACTCATTGCAGGCTCCGAAACACAGAAGCTGATTATGTTGGGGCTCGAAACACACAGAGTTGTATTGAAGCCGCAAAAACTTGACAGGGCTGCAACGCACTTTGTCAAGGTGGTGTCCGTAGAAAACAACGGAAGAATTGACGACACGTACTGCTTTACAGAGCCAGACCGCAGCATGGGAATGTTTAACGGAGTTCTAACCGGCAACTGCTCAGAGATTCTACAGCGCAGCACTGAATCCACATACGATGAGGACTTGAGCTACGAAAAGATGGGCACGGATATCTCGTGCAACCTCGGATCGCTCAACATTGCCAACGTTATTCGTGGAGGAGACCTCCCGAGAACCGTCTCGGCAGGCATCCGAATGCTGACCGCTGTGTCAGACCTATCAAACATTCGCTCCGTGCCCTCGGTGGCCAAGGGTAACGATGACACGCACGCAATCGGCCTGGGTCAGATGAACTTGCACGGCTTCCTGGCCAGCGAGTCCATCATGTATGACTCACCAGAGGCTATTGACTTCACGTCATCGTACTTTGCAACAGTCGCATTCTACGCAGTGTCGGAGTCCAACAAGATCGCCAAGGACCGCAAGGAAAAGTTCGGCGGCTTCGAGAACAGCAAGTACGCCTCAGGTGAGTACTTTGACAAATACACGACACGCGAGTGGTCCCCTGAGACTGAGGAGATTAAGGCGCTCTTCGTTAAGTACGCCTTTGAGGTGCCAACCTCCGGCGACTGGGCGAAGCTCAAGAAAAGTGTTCAGAAGTACGGCATGTACAATGGATACCTCCAAGCAGTACCGCCCACGGGATCAATCAGCTACGTGAACTACGCAACTGCATCGATCCATCCTATTGTTGCTCAGGTAGAGGCACGCTCGGCTGGTAAGACTGGCCGCGCATACGTACCCTCGTTTGGTCTGACCAACGACAACCGTGAGTACTACAAGGATGCGTACGAAATTGGTGCTCGCCCGATCATCGACCTCTATGCGGCAGCAACTATTCACGTAGATCAGGGGCTGTCTTGCACATTGTTCTTTACAGACGAGGCCTCAACAGTTACACTAAACAAGGCGCAGTCCTACGCACACAGCAAGGGATTGAAAACGCTGTACTACATGCGATTCCGTCAGAAGTCTATTGACGGTCTTGACCCTTCTGAGTGCGTAAACTGCGCACTCTAGTACCCTAAAGATTACGGAGATACCCAGTGTCGCTGGCAGATCACACAGAAATTGGTGAGTACTGGCGTATCTCCGTAATCGACAACGAGCAAGTCCTAGAACTCTGGGATGTGCAGGGTGGAGTGTGCGAATACCGCGTGCACTACACCCCCAAAAACAAAAAGCACCACGTCTACTTTGAAGACATGGACGATCAAAACAGAGAGAATAAGAAAAATGAGAGACAAGAATAACCGTATTCGTCCTGTCAACTGGAACAAAGTTGATCCGTGGTCAAAGAAGATTTGGAACACGCTCAACACCAACATCTGGTTCCCAGAGCGCATTGAGATGCCTCAAGACATTGCAGGCTGGCGGCGCATGTCCGAAGCAGAGCAGACAGCGTTCCTACAGGTGTTTGCAGGTCTGACTACCCTAGACACTTTGCAGGGAGACGTAGGAGCTGTACGCCTCCTTGCGGATACCGTGGATGACCCATTCCGAGAAGCAATTCTCTGCAATATTATCCACATGGAGCAGATTCACGCCCAATCCTACAGCAACATCTTCAACTCCCTTGTGTCCGAAGAGGTTTCAGACGATGCCTTTGCGTGGGCAGAGGACAATAAGTTTCTGCAATACAAGCAGGACAAGATTCTTGAGGCGTACGACGGGGACGACCCCATGAAGGCTATGATCGCCTCCGTGTTCCTAGAGTCTGCCCTGTTCTTCTCGGGCTTTGGTTTGCCCTTCCACTACGCCGGACGTGGAAAGCTCAAGAACACTGCTGACATGATTCGACTTATCCTCCGCGATGAGGCCGTCCACGGCTACGCAATCGGTACATGGTACCAGCAGGATGTGGCCAAGCTCTCCAAGGAGCGCCAAGACGAGCTAAAGGACTACACAATTCAGCTCGCCATGGACCTCTACGATAACGAAGAAGAGTTCACGCGATCTGTCTACGATGAGGTCGGACTGACAGACACAATCCTGCCTTATGTCCAGTACAACTGGGATAAGGCTATGATGAACCTCGGCTACGACCCACTGTTTCAGGTTTCAATCCGTGACATCGACCCGGTATTAGCTGCAAGCCTAGACCAGAGCGAGAACGGAGACTTCTTTAGTGGCACGACTGTGTACTTTGCGGGAGACTCCGAAACAATCACCGATGACGACTTTGAGAACATGGACTTTTAGTCTCTAACAGTAGAGGGTCTTCTTCGGAAGGCCCTCTTTTCTGTTGGCGCTTGACGACCGCGCTCAAGTACGATAGACTGTACGGATGGATAAACCAGTACTAATGCACGACCTACCTAGCAAGTGTGAGACTTGTGAGGAAAAAGGACTGCTAGAGCCACTTTTAAAAATTCTCAAGGCAGCATTTGGAGAGACCACTCTCGTGATTGGGTACACCTGCCACGCATGCGGAACAGGACACCTATACCGATGACTAAGAAATCCCCCGACTACGACACAATTGACGAGGCTCGACAGGCAGGACTTATTCTCTCCGCAACGCGAGAGGTAGAGTCCGCATACATTCGAGAGAATGAAGATGGCACATGGTACATTGATGATGAGCCACCCGCCCCGCCCGATCATGACGATTTCTTTATTTGGTGAACATAGTTGTATTAATCACCCCCTGTAGTACTTTTTTGTGGTAGACTTAATCTATGACTATAGGACTACACAGGCACCCGAATCCAAATCTTGTCTTAGAGTGGCAAAGTGAGAATAACTCTGGGGTGGCAGCGAAAGATGTAAATATTACTGACAAAACCACCATCAGATTTTGGACGTGTCAGAACAACTTAACTCATGTGTGGCCTGCTCCGATTGTCAACAGACGTAGGTCAGGTTGTCCTGTCTGTGCCGGAAAACTTGTTCTCCCAGGTGTAAATGATCTTAATACGACACATCCGTCTCTCGCTGCACAGGCTGTAGACAAGGAAGTAATAACAAAAATTACATATGGCTCCAGCAAAAAAATTGTGTGGCAAGACACCCATAGCCACCAGTGGAGTGCCTCGCCAAAAGATAGAGTTAAGTACAACACAGGGTGTCCGTATTGTTCTATACCCGCCCACAAAATTCTTGCTGGGTTTAACGACATAAAAACACTACGACCCGATCTTTTTTCTGAGTGGGACCACAAATCAAACACAGAAAATAAGAGAGATTATTTGACAATTGGAGTGAACTACTCAAAAAAAGTCGCATGGACCTGCAAAAATAATTCCGAACACCTCTGGGAGGCAACCCCCCACAGCAGAAACATTGCCCATTCTGGATGCCCGATATGCGCCGGTCGAGTCGTTGCCTCTGACAGATCAAACAGCCTCGGAACACTCCGCACGAATTTAATAGATGAGTGGCATACAGACAACAAAAAAACTATACACGAGACAACTGTATCCTCCGCCTACCGAGCAACATGGGTGTGCTCCACGTGCACAAATATCTGGGACTCCTATGTTTATCACAGGTCCAGCGGACAGGGCTGCCCAAACTGTATCCCCTCAGTCACCTCGGGTATTGAGGCAGAGCTTCAAAACTTTATTCGGCAGGCATGGCCAACCTCAAAAAACAATGTAAAAGGACTAATTCCTGGACGTAAGATAGAAGCTGACTGCTATATTCCTGAGCTACAGATAGCTTTTGAGCTTAACGGAACATACTGGCACAGCGAGAAATTCAAGAAGAGATTTTCTGCGCATAGAGATAGGTTTGATCTGTTTCAGGTGCAAGGTATCCGTTTGATTCAGATTTGGGAGGATGACTGGCGCGACCGGAGATCGGTTGTGGAGAAGATGATTTCTCATCGTCTCGGAGTGTCCGCACCTGGAGTAGGGGCGAACAAAACAGTCGCACAAAGAATCACCAAGCAGGAGGCAGAGAGGTTGCTGGAAGAAAATCATATTCAAGGATTCACCTCTGGGTCCGAATATGTGGGTCTGCGCCTGAAAGCCACAGATGCCCTTGTGGCGGTTCTAGTGGCCACTCAAACCGCTCCCGGTGTCTACAAAATTGACCGATATGCTACGAGTATGGTGGTCAGCGGAGGATTCTCTAAAATACTGACATACATGGAAAGTTTGCTTCAAATGAATCAATGGTATACCTTTGCAGACCAGCTAATATCCAATGGCGATCTATACCGGAAGACAGGGTTTAGGATAGATAAAGTGCTCAAACCAGATTACAAGTACCTGTATAGAGGGAAGCTACACCACAAATTCAGTTTTAGACGTAAACGATTCAAAAATGATCCCAACTTTCTATGGGACGAAGATAAAACGGAGAGGGAGTTGGCAGAGATTAATGGTCTCTTGCGCGTTTGGGATGCCGGAAAAATAAGATTTGTGCGAGATGTTGCACATTAGATGGGACTCGGCTACTATTGAATAAAGCCATCTCACACCTCTCCATCAACCTCTTATGAAAGATACAATGACAAACCCCACACTGATCAAAGAGCAGCAAGACATTGTTGACTACATCAGCAGTACTGACGAGCATGTATTTCTTACAGGCCGTGCCGGTACTGGAAAGAGCACCGTCCTGCGGGAGTTTGCTCGAAAGACTCGTAAGCAGGTGCTAGTCTGCGCACCCACAGGGATTGCAGCACTAAACGCCTCAGGAGCCACCATTCACAACCTACTCGGACTGGGCACCTCTATGCCGCCCGACCAAGGTGTGGACATGTTCAAAGTCCGCGCCAAGCGTGCGTACATTGCCAAGGAGCTAGAGACTCTGATCATTGACGAAATTTCAATGGTCTCTTCCGACCTCCTTGACGCAATTGATCGTCAGCTACGAGGCATTCGTATGAACCGTGAACCCTTTGGCGGTGTGCAGATTGTGATGATAGGCGACGTCTACCAACTCCCTCCGGTCGTCACCAAAGAGGGAAAAAAGTACTACACAAATGCAGGATACCGCTCCGAATGGTTCTTTGATGCAGAGGTGTGGCAAGACGCAGAGTTCAAAACATTCTCTCTAGAAAAGGTCCACCGCCAAGCAGACAACACCTTCATTGATCTACTCAACACCGTGCGAGATGGGACTACAACTCAGCAGGAGCTAAACCTCCTGAACACACTGGGCGCACGCCCCGGTAAGACCAAAGACGCTGTGATGTTGGGGACCCGCCGAGACATGGTAGAGAACCGCAACAACCAGAACCTTGTCAAACTCAAAGGCTCCCGCGTAGAGTACAAGGCCCGAGTGAATACAGGGTTTGGCCGCATAGAACCGGCTGAGCGGCTGATTAGACTCAAGCCCGGAGCCAAGGTCATGATGCTCTCCAACGACCGAGAAGACCGCTGGGTCAACGGCACTCAGGGACGGGTACTCGACTGTACAACGGACTTTATTCGCGTAGAGCTGGAAAACGGTATCGACCACATTATTGACCGCTTTGCGTGGGTCAATGCTGGAACACCACCTGAGGACTATCAGACTGCTCCCAAGTTCCACCAATTCCCGGTGAAGCTGGCGTGGGCGCTGACAATCCACAAGGCTCAAGGACTTTCACTCCCCGAGATCGAGGTCGAGGTCGGCAGCGGAGCATTTTCCGCAGGCCAAACCTACGTAGCCCTCAGCCGGGTCACATCTCCTCAAGGGCTGTTTATCAGCACGCCGCTGCAACTGTCTGACATCAAAGTGGACCCCAACGTGCGCCGCTTTTTTGCGGACCTAGAGATTAAACGGGTAGGATAGTCCAGTGCTCTGAGGGCATCGGATTGAGGCCACAGTAGGCGCAAGAGATGGCCTGTGAGAGCCACAGAACGTGGTCCCGGTACCTGTTGTCACACCAGAAGATTTCGGCCCCTGAGCACCCTATCTGTGCCTTGTAAGAGGCAACCACGACACAGTCATGGTCCAGGATACTTGTGCACTCTACAGCAGACTCAAGAAGGCTGTTAAGAGGGTACAAGTCTAGTTCTAGGTCCGATTCAATTTGACGCATGACTCCAGTATAGTACAAGATCATTTTTCTAAGATGGAGTATACTGGTAGTACAACACTACGGGCTGTGCCCAGATGGAGACCACTTGATTAGTCTAAAGTTCACCAGCAATAATATCTGGCAAGGGAAACAAATTATCGCCTAATAGAAAGGCGGTAACCCGTCTCGATCCTGTAGCGTTGTGCATATGCAGGCAGTTCGTTTCAGGTGGATGCAGTACAGAAAAGGCCCAGTCATTGAAAAATGACCGGGCCTTTTGTGTTGAGCTATTTATGCACCAAAGTGCATCCTGGGGGTCTCGGTTGAGGTTTCCCGGAGAGTGATCTCATAGGGGTCATCATCGTCAGCGTCAAGATACGCTTCAAGCAGTTTGGCCTCTGAGATGACCACCTCCGCGTAGGTCATATTCTCGTAATCAGTGTGACGACCAGAATCATAAGTGGTGTTGTTTGCAGTGTTTAAAATTGCCATAGCATATTGGAGAGCAACCTCTCGGGTGCTCTCTTGTACCGTAACATCGTCCCCACTGGGTACTGTTCTTACTTTATTTGACATGTTGTCTATTTATCCTTCTGTTGGTCACAGCCATGTAACGGCTGCAATATTAATAAGAATGTGCATTGTGTTATCTGTAATGACCATTAGCCACATAGACAGCCACACAGGGGTGCTAGCAGAGTATCCAGAGTTTTTCTGTGCCTCTTCAAAGGTGGGCCTAGAGGCTTTGGGGCCAATAAGGTTCTTGAGATACGAGATGTACTTAGCTAGCCGGTAGCGATCAATAATCGCGTGAGTGCTGCCAATGACAAAAAGCGCCAGAGGGCTGATCGGCAGGAACATAAATGGTACTGTGTACATAAAGCCGTGGACAACAGCAGGCCACCAACGCTCAGTCTTTTTAGTTGCCATCCAATGGCTTTGGAGAAGGTAGTCACCAATAAAGTGACAAATAATTATCCAAAAAAGAAGTTCAGCAGGTCCCAAGGTAGTTACGTCCTAAAAAAGAAGCCCCAGCAGAAACTTTCGAATCTACCGAGGCTCATTGGCAGCACAGTCTTCGATGTCGAAGCGTGTACCACAACTATACAGCATAAAGTGGACAAGTGTAGGCCTCCCAGAAATAAATCTGTGGAAGATCGTGGATGCTATGAGAATTGAACTCATCACAGTCTGCGTGCAAGGCAGACTCGCCCCCAAGGAACATGAGCACCCAAAATTAAAATAACTGCTTATTGCGTGGACCAGGAGAGAATTGAACTCTCGTTAGAAACATGCCATGCTCCGGTGTTACCGCTACACTACAAGCCCAAGTACTAGCCGCGATCCTTGGTAGACATCCGCTAGTTGATGGTGGGCCATCACCCTGTTGTACCCATACACAGAGTTGCACTGCGTTCTCCAATGTATCAGAATGGTGACTTAACTGGTAGTCCATATGGGCATACGACACGAGAGGGCTTTTCATACCTGTAAAGCCCTCCCGCTGTCGGGTAAGTGGCCGGAGCCTCTCAGGTATCCGTCTCTAGGACGGAATTCTCTGTGCTCAACGCGCAGAACAGTTCATAGGAGCACGTAGCCGTTATTTGGGCTAGGGACATCCAATCTTCATTGGTAAGTCCAAATTCGTCTTCCATGACCATCCTTTGATTGAGTACTAAGAATAGTGTACCACAGATTACTCGTCAGAACCATACACAGCGTCACGCGCTCGTCTCAGAGTTCTGATCATATTGTTTATCTCACTTCGAGTGAGAATATCGGTCACAACATTTATGGATATGATTTCTGGATTATGCCCACAATCAGAAACTAGCTCGTGAAGCAAGGGCACAGGAACATCGATGGACACCTGAACCCACTCACCGGCACGAGTCCAAGTCACATCCAAAGACGGTCTCACTGTGATAAAGGCATCCTTGGGGATGTCTTTAGAGTCTGGGTCGTAGGTTGCTTCCATGATCGCGCCTGGGAACTCAGAAGTTCCCGTAGCCTCCCACTTAGCAACTAATTTCCCATGATGAATTCGTTCTCTAGGCACGTTGGCCTCCTTATTCTCTACGGCATCTCGCCGTCAACCCAGCATCGCGCTGGGGAGTCTGTTATTCTGTATAGTTGACTTCGCTCTTCTCTTCATCAGAAAGCTTATCATAGAACTTAAGCTCACCGTTGAGAAAATCACGAAGCTGTGCAGCCTCTGCGTATGTCAACCTGAACCACGGCTCCTCGTCTGTGAAGAACTGGAGCCAAATCCATGTAGAAGGACGGTAAGAGCTATCAAAGTCTCCATTAACCGTTAGAGAGGCAGGCTCCATGATCTGAGGCATCTCAGAGAAAGGAATACCCAAGTCTGAGGGAACAGAGTACCCATCGGTACTGTACTCTGAAATGTCCGCAACCTGCATGTCATTCTCCAGAGAGAGCATAATTTTTTGTTCAGCTTCCATTTTTTGTCCTTTGTCTATTTGTTTATTTGAGTGCCCCTACCCGGACTCGAACCGAGAGTATTCACCTTAGAAGGGTGCTGACTTTTCCTTTAGCCTATAGAGGCATGTGATAGACTAGGCGGCATGCCTAGACCATATATTAACCAATGTCTTCACTGTACCAAAACTTTCTCTACTCCGCAACCTAATACTCGATATTGTGATCAAAATTGTCGAAAAGACGCTCTACGTATTCGTAATACTAGGACACTTAACTGTCGCAACTGTGATAAAAATTTTACCTTTGTGTTTACAGGGGATTTACGCATTTTTTGTGGGCACTCTTGTTCCGCTATTTTTAACAACCCCCATCGCCCCCATAGAGGCCTCCAAAACACATGCGCAAGATGTAAAAAAGACATAACCCGGCAAGCCACATACTGCAATCAGTGCCCCGGAGTATTGAGAACTGAGGATAAGATATCAAACTGGATTGATGACACCTGGCGAGGAGGCACTGACATAAAACTTTCGCCTGTTATAAGAAGTTACCTTATCAAGCAAGCCAACTATACCTGCACCATGTGTGATTTTAATACACCTCATCCTATAGACGGAGCCTCAGTCTTGGAAATAGATCATATAGACGGAGATGGAAGAAACCACAGGCCGGAAAATTTAACAGTATTATGCCCAAATCATCACACTTTAACTTCAACCTATCGAGGTAGAAATAGAGGAAAGGGCCGACCTGTGTTTTATACTCGAACCCTCAGACAGAAGGTGTAGTGGAGGTGAATGCGAGAATCGAACTCGCCTTATGTGGGTTGCAGCCACACACCTAACCACTCGGCCAATCCACCACTAATTAGACTATGAGTTATAAGTCCAAAGTTCAATATCTACAGCGCTAGCCACAGCAAGCTCTGTAAGAAGCTCTTCAACGGCAGCCTGCTCTAGACCGCCCAGACCCGAAGCAATCCGGGGGAGAGCCAACACACTGCCACCACGAGACTCAATGTCCCGAAGAGACGCAGTTACCCCGGACCGAAGCCACTGGTACTGCGCATTTGGCCCGGGACGATCCTGAGATGCAATATTGTAAATGTATCCCATCTGACCGTTGGAAGGATTTGTCTCCTCCCACACATGAATACCACCGGGCAATAAACGATTCTGAGCACAGCTATTTTTGTAGTCCCAATACATAGTAGGGAACTTCTCTTGGAACTGCGCTGCAATGCCGCTCCCCATAACACCATCCACGTTGACACCCTGACCAATGGCCATGCTAAGTGTAGTGAAGATGTCCCCAGTGCGGTGAATAATTTTTGTCATGAGTTAAGTATACTACAATTTTACTGAGAAGTCAACAGTTCGAACTTAGCTTCCTAGTCAGGATTCAAACCTAAACTGAGAGGGTCAAAACCTCTAGTGCTGTCATTACACTACTAGGAATTGGGTGGAAGCTCCAAGGGCAGGAATCGAACCTGCCATGCACCGAAGTCAGAGTCCGGCTACCCGCCTTGAGTACCTTGGAATAGCGTGTATAGACCGCCGTCTTGTGCCCCTCCCCGGACTCGAACCGAGACTCTAATCTTTAGGAAAGATTCGCCTTATCCTTTAGGCTAGAGAGGCCCAACCACAAGAGGCTATTTATCAACCCAGTCCCATACTCCGGGGCCGGACAAAAGGTCCGCCTCTTCGTGGGCAATAGACCGTGCGTAAATGTTTTTTGCTCCACGGTCACCCCAATTCAATACTGCTGAGGAGGGAAGAGATATTTTAAATATAATCAAAAATGAGTCCAAATTAAAATACCAGTCTGTAATAATATCTCTAAAGAGCGAACGCTCTTCGTACGTAACCATAAATCCGGTCATACTGCTGTAAGAAACAGCAAATGTGTTGTGTGTCATAAGTAAAGTGTACCAGAAAATATTGAATTATTCAACAATAAAGTGGGTCCCCGGAGAATCGAACTCCGATTTGAAGGGTAAAAGCCTACAGTACTAGCCATTATACGAGAGACCCAAATGCGGGGCACATCCATGTGCCACCCGAGTCGTGCTCTGCCTGTTCTTCGCTACGCGGACACTTAGGGCAAAGTGTTTCTCAGATGCCTCAACGAATCGAACGTAAGGTACCCGCTGTGTCCCCAGAGAGATTCGAACTCCCGGCACGCAGGGTCGAAGCCTGCTGCTCTTCCGCTGAGCTATGAAGACAAATACTGCTGCTCTTGACCGAGCTTTCCAAGTACGCGGAGCATCCTCCTCTGAGGGGGTCAACCGACTCAAAGTACCGTACGGTCGCAGGCAGTCGCTGCGTGGTGTCCCTAGAGGGATTCGAACCCCCGGCTTCTTGATTCGTAGTCAAGCACTCTTAATCCGCTGAGCTATAGAGACATGAGAAAAGGAGCGCGTTCTTGATAGCTACACTCAGGGCTGCGGACCGCACCCGGGACTATCAATCCCGAGAGCTACCTAACCCACGACTTCTCGCTGGAACACTAGGATTCGGACCTAGAATAACTGGGTAACAGCCAGTCGTGATGCCATTTCACTATGTACCATAGGTGAGTGAACCGCTAATTACCTCGGCCACTCGTTGCAAATTCTTCCCACACGCCCGTTAGATATTGCTAGAACTTTAGTCGTAACATTGACAGGATTCGAACCTGCGGCCTCCCCCGCTCAGGGTGCTCTTCCGCTGAACTACAATGTTTTTCCCGCATGGTGATCAATCCACGCTTGACCGTGCCACTCGGGTGATCAGACCACTGGGCACATCTTATTCCGAATCTTTATGATTTCGGATACGTTTTCTTACTGCATTGTCTGACACACCAAGACGCTTAGCAACAGCTACATAGCTTGTCAAGTCTACCTCAATTAAAAGCTCTGTAGTACTGGGCCACACTGTCCGTTCTCTCAGGTTGTTAGCGCATTTTTTACAGTAAGATGCAGAAGCACTTTTAAACTCACCACACACGCAAAAATCTAAAGTTTTCGATACTTCAATGATATGCTCTTTATTGAGCTTCCGTGTACCAGAGATTAGTTTAATCTTACTAGGACTAGGTGTACGAGGTCTACGAGAAGTGCCCCACTCGTTTACAACTTCTGACCGGACTCCCTGCCTTGATACATAGTTCTTTTGACTTAGAGGAGGGTTTTTAAGGTACTCTACAGCATTAGTGAGTTTTTCCACAGAGTCTGTAAAAACCCAAGCCCAGAGTTACATGAAAAACAAAGCAACCCTCGAACAATTCCAGTTTCGTGGTCGTGGTCGATTGCAATCCGCACAAAAGGTTCTTCACATATGGCACAAACTTCCATGGAGTCTGCTAAGATTTTCCCCCAGTCAGACCAAGGAATACCATGCTTAGATAATGTCATCCGTAACGCATGAGTTTCGTTATAGCTTTTGTATTTTTCTGGGTTCTTATTTTTCCACTCTTTCATGGCAGATATAGCACATACTTTACACTTGTGCTGATATCCATCTCTAGAGGATTTGTGTCTATGGAACTCCTCTAGAGATTTAGTTTTTTTACATAAGTAGCAACTTTTCATTATTACACTATATCACAAATTCGAACCTGTGATTTATAATACGCTCTTTTATCTGGTAACGATCCAGATTCTCAAGGCTTAACAGGCCTGCGGATTACCTTCCTCCCCTAAAAGAATGTTGTCGTTTTAAGCCTGCCCTAGCACCGAAGTGCGACCTGAGTTAGCGCGGTACGACGAGACCGCTCAGTATATATCGGGTAGTGGTTATGGAGAATTTTGAAATCCCGGCTTCGAAGATGTAAGCTTCGCACTCTGCCTCTGAGTTACACAACCGTACGGTAAAGTATATAACGGCTATACCTCCGCGTCAAGCGTAGATGTAGAGGGACTCGAACCCACGGTCCCTACCATGTCGAGGTAGTGCTTTGCCACTAAGCTATACATCCATAGAGCCTCCTGTCGGGGACGATCCGACCACCTCGTTCTTACCAAGAACGCTATCTGCCGCTGATATAAGGAGGCATATTTTGAGAGCCAAAAGTGGGAATCGAACCCACGGCCTTCTATGTACGAGATAGATGCTCTTCCACTGAGCTAATTTGGCAAAAAGTGGCCAGGTGTACACTACCCCGGTTGCCTATCCGCGCCGGGTTGCAAACCAGCTAACGGCCTCGGCAGTGACTACGGGCTGGCCACTTAGAGCCCCTTCCCGGCTACGATCCGGGTGCCTCAAATTTACAAGATTTGCGCTCTGCCGAGTGAGCTAAAGGGGCAAACGCAGCCTGCTCCACCGGACTGCACGGTGCCGGTCTTTCGATCCCGGTCCCCTTAGAATTGTCCAGTATGTAGGACAGACCCCCTTAGGAAGTTTCTATCGAGCGGACGATGAGATTCGAACTCATGACCCCAATCTTGGCAAGATTGTGCGCTGCCGCTGCGCCACGTCCGCATTATGTTCCGAGAGGAAGACGGGGAACGATCCCGCAACATTCAGGTTGGAGGCCTGACGCTCTACCAATTGAGCTACTTCCCCAAATGGTGATTGAGTTTTACATGTGTCACCCCACATGGGCTTTTATATCTATGTTGTTAGTGGTCCCACATAGAGTTCGGCATGCCTGCCGCAGAGACGCTTCACCACTAAGTTACTGTGTCTAAGTTTTTTTGCGTGCTCCCTGAGAATTACGATATCTCGGCCCTCCGGTTAAGGGCCGGATGCTCTGCCTCTGAGCTAAAGGAGCGGGTGTTGAACAAACTACCAAACCTAAGTCTGATTGTCAAGCGGAAAATTGAGAACACGAATCCCACACCTTTCGGTGCCAACCGATTAGCAATCGGTGCCGGTGCGCCTGTCCGGTTAACTTTCCTTGGCGGACAGCAGAGGTCCCGACCCCCATACCTTTCGGCACTGCTAGTTTTCAAAACTAGTTTCGACACCTATCGAATTTACTGTCCATGTGGTTATTTACACGGAAGTCATGAGCTTCCTCGATCCCATTACCGCTTAGCAGAGCAGGTGTAGGTTACCATCCTAGCCCCCATCAGCCGGGGCCTGAGCTTGCGGAAAAAGGACGAATTGCACGCCTGCCCTCTCGGACCTCTGAGTTTCGAATCCAGCGTGTGGACTTCCACACATCATTTTCCAAATCCGGTATACGCCACCCCCTACGGAGAGTACGTCCGGTGCCCGGAGGCTGCGGTGAACGGAGAGCACGATTCCCATACCTTTCGGCACACGATGATTTCCAATCATGTCCGGCCACCTGGCCGGGTCATCCACCATAACCGGCTATTGTCTTACCGGCACGCCTCTAGGACCTCAACACGTGTGTGCTGAGGGTGACAACCAGAATGAGCCAATATATGCTCGCCTCTGGAGAGGTTTACTTGTCCGCTGTATAGTTTTTAATGTGCAATTGGTTACCCGGTGTCCCTGTTGGGATCAGTCAGCACCTATAAATAAGGAAAGCCCCTGTATCTTTCGATACAAGGGCTGTCTAATCTAGTTTAGGAGACGTTACGACAGCCCGAAAGTACTGACCACAGAGATATTCCCTGCGGTTGTGCACTTGCGCTGTTGTTTGGTCATGTTCCTTAGTCTATCATAGTTTTGAAGCCCTTATCGGCTTGTAGTTATATTCTCGCACATATCTCAAACCTTGTCAAGCGGTTAGATGATATTGCTGTTTATTTTTGCCGTAATCTCTTTGATGATTTTTTCTTCTCTGATCTTGTTTTTGTACTCTATCACCATCATAAGAGACCTCGCACGGATTCTGTGTGGTTCTACAGACCAGCACTGGTGGCGCACCACAGTGTATCCGTCTACGTCTTTTGCAATGGGGTCCCAACTGCCTGTCGATGAACGGATGGGGGTCTCAAGAGTGGCCCCTCTCTCATCGACCAAGGCAAGCCACACACGTTTGCGGTCATAGGGGTATACATATGGGATAGTGCTGTCTTCCGTCACCATCCACCGAGTCCCAACAGGGGCCTTCACTGGTGTTGTATTACTTTTAAAGAAGAGCATTAGGGCGCTACACGTCCGTTCTTTTCAAATGCTGCGTAGGTGAGGGGCATGGCTTCTGCGAAGAATGCGCTCATCTGCTCAGCAATAACTTGGATTTCATACTGCGGTTTGGTTTCGAAAGCATTGCCCTCGGCATCAACACGCAGGGAGAGGAAGTTCATCAGACCGCGTGCGTTCATGGACACATACCATGTTGTGAAGATTCCCACCCCGAGCACATCCCGGGCGGCTTCAAGTGCGGTGCCGTCAGCAATGTCTTCTTGATACATCTCCCAGGCCAAATCGTGAACACGGCGCTTGCGAGCATTGGATCGCTCGTGGTGCTCCGAATCCTCGTGTGACACCAACTCGGGGTGTGCAGACGACCCCTGCTGCTTCATAGGGCGTTCGTCTGGGTAGATGTAGAACTTAGGCTCTAGCTGCACGTACCGGCCTGAGACCTCGTTGTAGCTGGCAATGCGGTGTCGCATGGCCTCCCGAGCTACAAAGATGGGGGCTTCGATTCGGAAGGTGAAGATGTTGTGCTCAAAGGGAGAGCCATGCCGTTTCTTCATCAAATAGTTGATTAGGCCTTTAATTTTACCGGTGTTGGCCAATGCGTATGCCACCTGATCTAGTCCAGTGGATACCCGAGCGGTTTGAACAACAAAGTCGTCATCACCTGCCTGCTGCTCAAGGGTTACAGTAAGTTCTGATGTGTATTTAATGTCGGACATTAGAACTTCTTACCTCCATGCATCTTGCCTCGGGATGCATTAAATCGGACCTTGTTGAGAAGCATTTCTTCGACTTCTTCGATGTCGAGACCATGGGACTCTGCGATTTCGTAGATGGTGCCCATGCCACGAATGATTGCGTCCAGCTTCTCAATGAGATAGCCTTCGGGCTTTCCAGGCGTATTGGCTTGGAAGTACTCTGTGGCATCTCCTCCTGAGGGGAATTCTACTGCAAGAGATGCGGGGGTGGCTGGCCATGAGAGGTAAACCTCGTCAGGGGCGTGCCCACTGCGTAGTTCGTCTTGAGCCTCGGTAAGCTCACTCACTTCGAGCAGGTCTTTCATGCTGAGGTATTCAACCCCGTAGCCTGCTTCTCGTGCCTCTGAGTACTTGTTGAATCCGTTGGCTTCGTTGGTTTCTCCAACGATATTAATAATTTCTGAAAGTGATTTGATCATTAGAGTAGTCTATACGAAAAAAGCCCGGAGCGCAAGGCTTCGGGCTATATTTCTTCTGTGTAAGTGGTGGAACATACTGACGAGTGTGGACCCTCTACGCCAAAATTGGAGGGTCCTAGTGCAGAGGGCATCGGCTATTTGGACCGCTTGCAAGAACCCCACGCTAGTTTATTTTGTCCCCTTATCACCGGAAGGGGCCAGCCGTGAGGACCTACTTTTAGACGGTTTCGTATTCCGATCCCCGAAAATACGACTACCCGTACACCCAGAGAGATTTGAACTCTCATGCCTTGCGGCGGCAGGACTTGAATCTGCTGTGTATACCATTCCACCATGGGTGCATGCGTACGGGATACGGGACTCGAACCCGTACGTCTTTCGACACAAGGACTTAAATCTTGCGTGGCTGCCGATTTCACCAATCCCGCATATTTAGTTGTGTTGTAGCCCCACTCAGATTCGAACTGAGAAACCATCTTTCAGGTCAATGCTTCTAAGGCATCTGCGTCGCCGTTGCGCCATAGGGCCAAACGTGCCCTGATTTTCATGCCGGACACCCGCTGGAATAGCTTATCACACTACCGTGCCGACACCCAGATTTGAACTGGGGACCTTTGGGACTTCAATCCAACGCTCTAACCATCTGAGCTACACCGGCATGTGCGGACTCGACTACCCACCACAGGCAGTCTGTCCGCAAGCTGATTCGGCAACTTCAACCTAGGGAAGTTCGCATCGTCACTCCCAAGACTACTCTTTTTTGGATAGAGCTTTCCTCATGGAATCTCGTCCATGAACCCGTGAGGCGGTTATTCCCCAGCGTGACATCTGAGAGGATCGAACTCTCCATGCGCTATGCGACGATTTTACAGACCGTCTGTTACACCAGTAACGTAGATGCCATTCTCGAAAAAGCTGTCCGATAGTGCATATAGGGGTGACCCTTAGCGTTGTCGGCAGCTTATCCGAAGGTAGCTATGCACCGTCCTCCCCAAGGGGTCACCTTAGTTTCAAACAGCTTTGACTAACCTGCGTACCCCCAGACGGTTTCGATCCGTCGATAGAAATGTGAAAAACTTCCGTGTTGCCATTACACCATGGGGGCCTATATTTAATTGTACTACATTCACGAGCGGCGGATACTTCCGTTTCCCGCTGCCAGCACGTTTGGGCCAGCAGGTGAGACTCAAACTCACAATCTCCACTCTCGTACCCCGTAGGAGAATTGAACTCCTGTCATCCACGTGAGAGGCGGATATATTCACCATTATACTAACGGGGCAAACGCCACCTCCCGAAGGAGGGGGTTTATGGGGGATGAGAATACACCCCATATTAGCAGTCTTTAACTGGATTATTGTTTCCCAGCCTTTCCACGGAATCCCTCCCGTATCTGCCACGTCCGGTCAATTGAGTTGACCATACTTAATGTCATAACCTACTCCATAGATTTTGATTCGCACATAGGCCGCTAAGCCTCTATGCTGCACTACTTTCTCGTGAACACGGGGTTGCCTTGCGAGCTTCCTCGTGCCCTGATTCTCCGAAGAGTCAGGGATTAGGACGTTTTCAGTTATGACAGGAGAAGTCTATTGCTTTATTAGTATCTTTCAATAGATTATTATAGTTGACTAAAGATGTGCTTCTCCGCGAAGTTCCGAGGCTTTTTGAGCCTCAAAATGCTTCACACCTTCATACTTTTGCTGTCACGCTACTCGTATTCTCCTCTACTTTGTGACCTTCCACGACCATTTTGTAGATTCATGGACACCCGCTCTTGCCTGACAAGCTCGAACTCAGTGCCTTCCTTGTTGAACGTCTTCCTCGTCTTACGCATATTTTACTCTAGCGAGTGAGCTAACCAGTCGGCCTTGCTCATATGTGACTTAGAAGCTTGCAGCCAGCTATACAACTGACGTGCTAAACAACTTGGATTGTATGATTTGCCTCGTGAGAGGTGAATGGTTGTCTGCCACTCTTTCCCTACCTTGCGATAGTTTATCTGTCATACCAGTTGAGGTGGGGAGTGTGTGCCCCTACTGCCTACCGGACTCCTTGTCCGGCTACCTCATGTTTAAAAGACTATCACAGCCTTTTAAGTTTGTCAACAACTTTGTAAAAATAATTTTTCGGATGCTCGCGTTGCCGTTAGCGTACAGGCGGACCGAAGCCCCCCAGTGGGAGTCGAACCCACAAACACACCCTTGCGGCCCTAAACGGATTCGAACCGTCAACCTTCGCGCAGACAACGCACTGCTCTACCTTTGAGCTATAGGGTCATGTTGGCTGTTGAGACGTGACTCTCTTTGATATTTTTCCCTGCGGCCTAAGGCCACGTCCAGTAACTACAGGGATATTTATCGAGATACAGCCGTATCTTCGGGTGAACAGCGAATCCTGACATCGCAACCTCTATTTTCACAAAATAGCGCTCTTCCTTTGAGCTATGCCCACCATACAGTAGTTTATAGTCCTACTTAAGACTTGTCAGAATGGCAGGATTTGAACCTGCAACTCCTAGAATCCAAATCTAGTACTCTACCAAATTGAGCTACACTCTGTTACTACATATTAGTACTCGAAACGGTTCTATCGGCGCTCTACACGCCAGCCTCTATACCATATCTAGATATTAAAGAAGATTTTGTCTTCTAAGCCTTTTCTTTACTGAGCTATCAGAGACACCAAGAATTTTTCCTGCTCCTCTATAGCCATCTCTTTTAACCATATCTAATAGTTCTTGATCACTAGGCCAGTCTATTCTGCTTGCCCGGCCAGTCGCTATTTTGTTTTTTGCGTCACAAGTCATACACCTTACGGACCCCACAGAGATTTCATCTGAACAGTCAATACAGACAGTGGTCTCTGACTTTGATGGCCCTCTTTTAGTATTCCCCCAGGTCGCTGTCTGTTGATGACAGTTAGGGCATAAAAACTGTAGATTATCTCTTCTATTATCAAATTTATCACCATTTATGTGGTCTACGTGAGGAGTTATTTTAACTCCTAACCACAAAAAACCCTGCCCCAGTGGGCACGCCACAGTGGCACAAACATCAGGAACCCCAAGTGACACAAGTCGTTTTCTAGTATGCACTCCTCCTCGATAAGTCCCCTGGGAGAACCACTCTTCATCTGACAGCCTATTAAATTTGCCCACTCTTTGTGCGGCAAGATGGTAGTCAAATTTAGGTAGGTCCAACCCGTACATCTCTGCGAGGAACTTCACTCTGGTGTTCATACTCCCCCCAACTTTGTATCCGAGGTTGAGTCCAACTTCCTTGATGGTCTCTGACTTGCTAATAGCGTCTTCCACCATCTCTTTGGACGGAGTATTGTTGTTTATTCTCATTACAACAGTATACCAGTAATCTATGGAGTCGAACTTAACTATAGACTACTATTTATTACTTTATTCTATGTAGTTATCAATTTGCAGGTTAGTTTTTGAAACTAAAAAAAAAATAGCCCCTGTCAATGACAGAGGCCGATACGTTTTGAGCGCGTTCGTCCTCTAGAGGGGGTAATCCTCATGCAAGAGTTCAAAAACGTTCATGTCAATACCTTACCATACATTTTACAGTGTTACCAGACCGGATGACCTGATATCTATAGTCTGACACACAATGTTCTCTGTGTCAAGCGCTTTCTCAAAATTAATTGAAATTTTTCTTACTGTGCCTACAGGAGTTTGACCACGGGCTGCTTATTTTAGAGTAGCAATAACAGGAGTCGAACCTGTGTCATCAGTGTATGAAACTGTGCCGGGGCCTCCTCCGGTCTATACTGCTCTAGTTGCAGGAGCGGGATTCGAACCCGCGTCGGAGACCGTATGAGAGTCGGCTGGGTCCACTCCAGTCCATCCTGCGCTATATAAAAAGTATAACACACTTTAACAAATTAATCTAAGTTTTTGAACTTTTTCCTAGTATAATTTGATTTTGGACTAATAGTGCCTCGGTTGAGAGCACCAAAAGTAGGAGTAAGGGTGTGGCAATTGAAGCACAAAACAACCAGGTTACTTCGGTAGTTGTTTCTCCAGTCACCGTCGATGTGGTCAATAGTCAGTATTGGGTACCCTAAAGTAGGGTTTATTTCGTTCCAGCCACAACGACTACAACTACTGTCAGCCTCTCGTATAAGATATCTTCTAGCGGCACGGCTTAGAAGGCCTGTTGCAGTAGATGCACTCACATCTCCCGCAGCCCACGATCTAAGAGAGTCATCGCTAGATTTTCTGGAAGAGCAGGCAGAACATCGTTCATATGTGTATCTGGAAAGCTGTTTTTCACAGTCAACACAGAACTTCTTGGGTTTCCTAGGGATTGCCCACGTTTTTGACTTACCAGTCTGATGAGTGGAGCTACACAATCTAGAACAGAAACTAGCAGACGGCTCTCTAGACTGAAACTCGTTGTTACACTGTAGACAAACAAATATTTTGCTTTTCTTTTGTCTATTCCCTCTACGGGATTTACACGCAACAGAGCACATAACTCGATTACCATGGGCAGAGAAAAATATTGTCTCGCACTCAGGGCAGATTTTTTCCATATACTAAGTCTACCATAGAACTACAGGTTCTACTCCCCACAAGCCAGTCTAATACCGAACTTCTCTACCCCGGAGATTATAGACTTCCGTCTTGCATAGCTACGATGAATCGAACACCGGACAAAAGTTTTGGAGACTTCTGAGTTACCACTACTCTATAGCCATATAGGTTTGTTGTATTAAAAAGTGTACCACACATCAAACAAATTGTCAAGCAGTACCGAGCGGGGGAATTGAACCCACCTATCACCAACTTATAAGATTGGGGCATTTACCATCATACTACCTCGGCAAGGGCCAGCCATAAAGACTGACCCTTACAGAGTAACACATATTTTAACTTCGTGCACGCCTAGAAGCAGCATTGTAGTCTACGGTGCTACCGTTAGCGTTAGGAGTGTGCTGCGGAGGACGCACTCTGCGTCCCATGACTACTGCACGTCCACCTGTTCCAGTAATTTGAATCCCACGATCAGAAAGCTTCCGCGTGAATGCAATCTGGCTCATAGCCTTCTCTCGCCGGTCCTCGCTCCAGTCTTCGTATGCAACAAAGATGTGCTTAATGGAGGCAGTAGCAAGAACGTCCTCTTCGGTTTCTTCGTCCAAGAACATACCCATGCGGTCCTCGTTCTCGCGGTACGCCTTTGCAGCGTCCTCGACAACAGTGCACCATCCGAGTGCGTCGGCCTCATTAGAGGCAAGGAGCTTCATAGCGCCTTCCACCGCCCAAGCCAGAATTCCCGGAAGGCCACCCTCAGGGTCGTGCAAGTACGCCTTGAGAGTTGGATCAGGGTTTTCCGGTACGTGCATCCAAGGAATAGGCCGGATACGTCGCCACATAGCTTCATCGTTAATGATGGGCCTGTGGTTCGTTGTAATCCAGAGCTTGCCCTGAGACTCGAAAGTAAAGGGCTTTTCTCCGGGCGACCGTGCTGAAATCTCAGACGATCCGGTAAGCTTCTTTACTGCGTTCTCCTTGAGACGTTCTGACTCAGGCAGTTCGTCTACCCAGATCATTCTACGCCCACGAAGTTCAGCCCAGTGGTAGAGATCAGCAGGGCTGGCCTTGCCGTCTCCTTGAGCCAGAATAGAGGAGTCCAGAGGGAAGGCATACTCTTTTGTTCCGAGACACTTCACGAGGGCTTCAACAAAAACGTTCTTACCAGACCCGGCAGGACCGTATAGAACGAACATAACGTCGTAGTCTCTACGCCCAGTCAGAGTGTATCCAAATGCACGCTGGAGCCAGTCTTGATACTCTTTGTCTCCGTAGGTTGCATAGTCCAGGAACTCTTGGAATCGTGGCGAGGGCAGCCCCTTGCTGTACTTAACAGGTGCTCTACGAGTGATGTGCAAGTCAGGACGACCCTGCATCAGCTCGCCCGTACGCAAGTCCACGACACCGTTTGCCACACCAAGAAGGTGTGGATTACTGTCCCACTGATCTACGGGCACAGCAATTCTTGGGTCCGAGTTTGCAGCGTTGATTGCTGAACTCTGACGTGCGTTGGATTTTACTTCCTTGGCCCAAGTCATTGCCGCTTTTTTGGCATCGTCATTGTTGTACTCGGCAGCCTCTGCGGCTACAATCGACCCGAGACGCTTGGAGATTTCTCGGACCTGTAGCTCTTCCACGTCTGGCATCCAGTAGTTCTGGTTCCATGCGTGCCAGCCAAGGCCCGGAGTGTAGCGAAGGTATCGGCCAAATGCGTCAACAATCCTTCGACCGTTTCCAGTGTCTGTCATCGACCGAGAGCCAATTTGAGCGCCGTCTTCTTCACTGAGCGCGTCAACATCCCTAGAGAGGTTAACGTGATCGAGCATAGAAATATCAATACCAGAGTGTTCGTCGTCTGGGTCACTCGTAATTTGCTCTTTAGGTGCCCAAGATTCAGCAGCCAGTGAGCGTATTTTATCCCCACCACCGAAATTAGACAGCGCACCGGAGTCACGAAGGGCGACCCCTTCACTTATGTCGTAGCCCATTTTCTTGGAGATAAAATCATTCTTTGGATTCTTCTGAACAAAATCAATAGCACGGTGAACGTGGCTTAGCAGCCCTGTTGGGCCGTCTACCTCTAGCGGAGGCTTAACCATTTCGTGGTTGAAGCGCAACATCATGGTCTCGATGTTCTTCCGAGACATATCATCTGTGCCCAGTTTGTTTGCTAGAGCACAGGTCATAGCGTACAGGTCTGTGGCTCGTGATCCCTCGGAGATGCCGTCAGCTAGGAACCGCTCTAGGTCTAGCTTCTCGCCACCACTGGAGAGGTCATTGATAAAGTCCCAGCCACCATTCGACCCGGGAGTGGCCTTCTTGCGGCTGCTCTTTCGAAGTAGGTCTAGCATCTCTGAGCTAGGCTCAGCAATGCCAATCTCCCAAGGCGCGCGGCCCTCGACCCACTCATAGTTCACGCCAGAGACGTGACGAGAGGGCGCGACAAGGACGTACCCATTGTGTTTGATGTCCACACCCTTGAGGCTCTTGGCGATAGACTCTAGCTTGCCAATAAGTTGCTCATCTTTGTCAATACGGTAGTACATATGCATACCACGAACAAGACCGTTGGGGCCTTGGTACGCCCCCGTCAGCGCTGTGACGGTCGGAGGAATCTCACCGTTGACCATCTCTTCAAAGCGGTGAAATGCTTCGAACCCACCAGACCGAGGGTCAATGTCAATAACGACTAGGCCTGAGTTCTGAGCCATGACTCCAATGTTGTAGTCGGGGTCTGATCGGAACCAGCTCTCGATAATGTTCAAATCACTGGAGGCATCATTCTGCCAGTTGTTCAGCGCTGGGTGCTTGCCAATGTCTTTAGGGTCGGTGTGCGCATGGTCGCATGTGCACTTACCGTTGCTTCGAATTCCGTGGCATGAAATCAGTTTCCAGTCTAGGTTTGCTGCGTAGTAGGTTGCGAATTGGGGGATAGTAAGTTGAGTCGGCAATATAGGGCCTTCTTGAAGTAGTCTAACTAAATCGGGTCCCGACCAGTGTAGGTCCACAGATATACGGAGGCAATTTCAGACGCTCCTATGTGGTATATCTACTCTAGCACTCTTTCTCGGGTTCTGTTGCCAGAACATAGGATTTAATAAAAGTGACTGTACACAACCACGGTTCTTTACCTTAGATAGATCGTTCTACAATAGAGATAGGCTAACCAACCCCTGCCGCGATTTAAGAGGTCCTTGTGTCACTATTTAGACGTTGGAAGGCGCTCCCTGGTGAGCACAAACACTATGTGCTCATCTACACGACAGTAGTTTTGTGGTGTATTGCGTATTTCATCTTTTTCCCCGAGTCTATGGTATTATTTGCTGACCGTATTTATTTTCTTTTCTGGATGATTCCAGTTGTTGTTGGTGCAGTTGTGGCGATTAAAGGCATGCTCAGCCACGACAATCTTTTGTTGGAGCGCCTAGGGGTATCTTTAGTTATGATCGCCCCCATAGCCTACGCCCTGCTTCAAGCAGGTGTGGCAGTTGGGCTGTTCGTCACACCCTCTCCAGGAGAAGATGTTACAGGCCGCATTCCTCTGATTATTCTTGCATTTTGGCTGTTTCTCACCCTGCGAAACCGCTCTCGTGAGCTGAACGAACAGCTCGACAGTGCTAAAAACCTCCCGCTAGCCAATGAACCCCCAATTGAGACTATCTAATGCCTACTCTATCTGACGCATATATGTTCATGATGACTACGGCGAACCCTCTAGCCACAGAGGGGCAGGACCAAGTTAGTATATTTGTCACTGCTATCATCTCTTCGGCAGTTCTTGCTGCGGTCGTTTCAGGTGTTGTCCAGTACATTGTGAATCGTAGAAACTCCAGGGTCACTGAACGCAAGAATACGTTTGACGCTGAGTCAGACTTGGTTGTTCGTTACAAGGAGGCAGCCGCTGAGGAGCGCGTGCAGAAGGAGTCGGCTGTAAAAACTGTGCGAGACATCTTGACTCTTTCTGAGGATCAAGTTCTCTCTTTGAAAAGCACCATCACCATCCTACACAACACCATTGAGGTTATGACCCAAGTGGCGCACACACAGCAGGAAGTCATCGACCAGCTCACTTCCGACCGTGATAGCACCGCAGAGAAGTTGAAGATCGCTCTTGAACAGATTAATTTCCAGAAAAATGAGTTGGAACGGTATCAAGAAGAGATTAAAGCTCTTATGCCCCGTGAAGACTAAATACTCTCTTTAATTTAGCGGTTCTCCAGACAGACACATAAAACTACGGTAGTATTTCCAAGAGCACCTTTTTGCTCACTTAAGGAGATACAACACATGACAAGTGAAAACTCAAAGTGCACTGTTTGTGCGGCCCTTGCAGGGCTGAATCTTGATGCCCCTGCGGGAACCTACCCTCATGTCGAGCTGGGCAATATGCTGGGGGTTTCTGAGGCCTCTATCCGGCGACACTATATACACATGGCCACTGCGGGGGAGTCTGTTTTATTGCCCCTTCGGGAAAAAACATCCGGCAAGAGTGACGGCACCCGAGGGGTCGAAGCATTTGAAGGCATCCGTGATCGTCCTGTAACTATGAAGGACGTTCGTGAGTGGGTCAGAGCCAGTGGAGACGATCCTGAGGATTTCACTCTCTCAATGTCCTCATCTGCTTATGGCAAAGACACATACTCAAATAAAATGAGCGCTGTGCCCAAGAACAAGCGTGCCGCAGCACAAGATGCTCCTGTTGCAGAGTTTATTGATGATTTCAATCCCGAAAAGATTCTAGCTACTCTCCGGGGGGCATCATTTAGACGGCCCTCCCCAGTGAAAGACTATGGGGACGGCACATTTGTAGTGTCATTCAATGACACACAGTTCGGCAAGGCGGAGGGCGGCGGAACTCCTGCAACTCTCAAGCGTCTAAACGCTATCATCGAGTCGGTAATTGTCCGAATTAATGAGTTGCGAGTAATAGGCCGCGAGCTTGGTACTCTAGTAATTATTGGTGGCGGTGACATCATTGAGGGCTGTGTCATCTTTGGCAACCAGTCTTTCAATATTGACTTGGACCGACGAGGACAGATTAATACGGCTGTGACATCGATCCTGGACCTGATCGACCGACTTGCTCCAATGTTCCATAAAGTCGTAGTGCTCGCCGCCCGAGGTAATCATGGTGAGAACCGGATTGACGGACGCAAGACCACACTCTATGACAACGACGACACAATGGTCTTCGAGATGGCACGGCTGGCAACAGACCGTGACCCCGAACTCCAGCATGTGGAGTACATCATTGCGGAGTCAGAAGCCGCAGTGTGGGTGGACACATCTGGCTGGCGACTTGCTACGACGCACGGTGACATTTATGCCAAGGGGGTGCAGGGTACGTCTATTGACAAGAAAGCACAAAACTGGTATAAAAATATGGCTATGACTCGGGAGCCGGTGGGCAGTGCTGATGTACTGATCACTCATCATTTCCACCACGAGAAGAGTTCAGACTGGGGTGCATGCGAGTGGCACCAGTCTCCCGCCCTGGACGGCGGGTCTGAGTGGTTCCGACAGTCCTCAGGTGAGTACTCTATCTCAGGCATGTTGACGTTTGCAATGTATCCGTCAACCCGATATAGTGATGAGCTAGTCGTCAGAGAGTATTAATAAAAATAATAAAAAAAAGAATAAAAAAAGAAAGGCGATCATTGAAAAATGATCGCCTTTTCTTTTTCTACCTATTGGGTTCTGCCTCGTGAGTGCAGAACCTTCTCTACTTTATCTAGCCGGTCGGATGCGGCCTGCTTCTTTTTGTCCATACGTGCCATATGCGTTCTATTGGTCCGCACTACCTTCCTTGCCTCTTTGACCACCTCTCGGGCGATGGTTCTCTCCTCCTCTGCGTCTGGAGTGCGTGTTCGATCCCCGTCAACAAGTCTCTGATACTCAATAGCAGCGTTTCTCATGACTAGGCTGTCATCCACCACTGCAACCGCCGCAAAGAACTTTGAGGTGAGCGCGTCGTAGGATTTCTTGGCCTTCTTTACTTCAATTGACGCACGACCGTTGTGGTATGCATTTACTGCGTTCGCGGAGGACCGTGATCGCCATGTTGTGTTGCAGGTCTGGCACTCAACTACTTTAGCGGTTGTCCAACGACCGCCTCCATCGAGATCAATGACCTTTACCAGGAGTTGGGATGTCCGTGCAGCACAGTAGGGGCATTGAGGGTAGCGGTCTCGGCGGACTTCTTTGCCCTCAGAGGATACAGAGAGGGTCCGACGAATCTCATTTTCATCTCGGCCACCCCACGTCCCCCAAATTGTCTCAGATTCTAGTGCCCACACAACACAGTCTTTTCGCACGTCACAGGAGAAGCAGAGATTCTTTGTGATATTTCGATCCTCTGCCGTTGTAGAGAAGAACGAGTCTTTTAGGTGTAGATTTTCAGGCTTGGCGCAGGCGGCATCCTTTTGCCAATCAAGCTGTCCATTTAATATTGCCAATTACCGTCTCCATATTGTTGTATAAAAGTATTGACTTTTATCGTAGTGTGTCGTATCATGCAGTCTAATCTTAACACAGTAACAATAAAAAATCTCATGTGTGGAGTTTTTGGGCGCACAAAATAGCCTAATCTCATTGAAATTAGGCTATATGTGTGCTATAAGCTAGCGAATCAGCTTTTCAAGCATTGTGATTGGGTGATGCACTCCATCCTGATACGGTAGACGTTCGTCTGTGGACCGAAAAATTACGTCCCCAGATCGGATAGCGAGTACTCGCCCTCTACGCCCATTGTGGGTCCGACCCGCCTCGCCGTCATACGCACTGTGATATACACGGACAATGTCACCAACTTGTAGCCGGAACCCTCCCCTAGCTGCAACCCAAGTTTCATCCTTAGGCTCTACTAACGCACGATCTTTGGCAAGTTCCGAGAACACATGAAGAGCGTCGTCCCGGGCCTGGAAGTTTGGGAAGTCTGTGTCCTCCCACACTTTGAGGAGCGCCAGCACTGTGTCTCCAGTGCCTTGTCGCACCTTAGATGCTGCAAACTGGGCTTTAACCCAGTCGTAATCAATTTTTGTCATATCATCTTCCTACGAGATGTGGATAATAAAAAAGCGGACCAGACCGAAGCCCAGTCCGCTTTTTATTTAGGAGACCCTAGATAGTAGGGAATGGGGGTGCAGGAGGAGCGCCATAAGCGTTCGCCTGCGGCTGCTGCTGCCCAGCGGCTCCCCAAGGGGTCTGAGGCTGCGCCTGAGGCTGCTGCTGAGGTGCCTGAGGCTCTACCTGACCGGGGAAGGCCGGAACCTGCGGGTCAGCGTATTGCGGTGCCTGAGGCTGCTGCTGAGGTGCCTGAGGCTGCTGCTGAGGTGCCTGAGGCTGCTGCTGCTGCTGCTGCGGCACTGGAGGCTGCTGAGGGCCACCTACTGCGGGGGCACCCAAGCCTCCACCACCGTTGACAGGAGCCAAGTACTCCATGATGGCGTTGCCATCCTTGCCGGTGTTGGTGTTCTTCTTCTGCCCAACTCCGCCTTGGAACTCTGCGCCCATGACCGCAATAGCAATTGCGTCCTCGGTGGGGTCGCTAGCAAAGTACTCTGCCCCCAGACCGAGAGCCTTCATCTTGCGAAAGAAGAACCCAAGGGCTGCCCCATTGTCAGGTGAGACAACAATGTTATCCCACAACTTGCGGTTGGCGTGTGGCCCATTCTGAACCACTGCTGTGATAGTGAACATGACCTTGTCGGTCGAGGTCATCTTGTGTGTGCAGTTCTCTACTTTAAGGTTGTAAACTCCATCAGGAAGCGGCTCAAAAGCCGATCCTGCGGTGCTAGCGTCCTTTATGAGGTCTGCCCAGTTGAATTCTGCCATGTTATCTTTGTCTCCTATGTGTCTACTGAGGGTTCTCAGCGGTTGGGTATGGGCGCGGTCCGTAGACTGCGTCCAACATTTTTTCGATGTTCAGATTATCTTGTTCGATAACCGTTCCAAGTCGGCCTCCTACGCGCTCTTTAGCTTCGTAGAGTTCCGTACCTTCGATGTACATGCGACGCGCCTTAAAGGGTGGCTGCGTCGGGTCAGGATGCTGGAACTGCTCTACAACTACGGCTCCGGTGATATCATAAAGATATGGAGCAATTGTTGCTAGCTGGCCCTGCAAATATGGGTGATACTTGTTGTCAGTCTTGTCCATGCGGTGCATGGCAGTCAAGACAATGGCCTCAAGAGGGGCGGTTGGGTGCGTTGTGAGGTCACGCATATTACGCATGAAGTTACCGAGCTTTCTCAGTACTTCACCCCACTGTTGCATCTTAACCTGTTCGTTACCTGCGAGCTTATCAAACAGCTTCACCTGCAACTCCGAGATGGAGTCGATGATCAGTGATTTGAACCCGTGCTGTCCTGAGCGTAACCACTCGTAGGCTTTGAGCACAGTGTCATAGTCGTTGACATTCACAACACAGGTGTCCCACGTTCCGTCTGGAATAGGTGGTACCTCTGTGTAAGGGTCCCAGTATCGAATAACGCCGGGGAGAAAGCGGTGTCCGCCCTCCACATCAAGCATTAGCCGAGGCCCAGGAGCCGTTGCAGCTAGAGTAGACTTTCCCGCTCCCGACGCACCATACACAAGCATGGTGATGGATCGTAGCACAGCCACTACTCACTTCCTTTCTTATCTTCTGAGTAACGAGCGTTGGGGTCCCCAACCTCGAAGAAGTCATTAATAGCGTCTTCTACAGCACTACCGTCATCTACCATTGGGCAGATTGTGAAGTATTCACACTTCCAGCGGCAATCTGCACTAGCACGCTTATATGCTACCACACGATGATCCGCTCCAGCCTCTAAAGCCTCTTTTACGCCCATTAAATCTCGAACTGCTCCATTTAGCTGTGCCCAGAAAGATTTGAGCGCCATAGTGTTGTGCTCAATTTCAATCTGATCATAGAATGGGGGCTTGGCTGTGGCCGAGCGCTTAACTTTCTTGAGCATTGTAAACAGGGCTCCAGAGCTTCGGTCCTCTTCCGTGTTGTGGTAGGATTCCAAAATCATGTACGTTAAGACCTGCTCATTAAGATGCAGCGTACTGGTAAACTGCTCGAAGCTTTGGCCGACAGTTTTGAAGTCTCGAATGAGACGCACACCATCTGCCTTCCGTCGAACACGCATGTCCAGCTTGCCTTGCAGCTCCACTTGCCCCTCAAGGAGTGGCATCACTAAAGTCTCTTCGTTGGAGATGATATCATATTCGGCATCGATTCCTTCGTCAGCAATCCACTCTAGGTATCCTTCGAGCATAATCCGCCCAAGTTCTCCTTCTTTGTCCACGTTCTCGGGATCAATTCCGGCAGTAAGTGCCGTGACCCGATCAATGGCCAGGAAGTGCATATAGGACTCTAGCAGGTCAGTACCATTTTCATAGTACTGCTCAAGTGCGTTGTGCACCCGAGAGCCGAGAGCCAGCGGCCCTGAGACTTTAGGCTTTTTGCTTTTGAGTCGGCGGAAGTAATTGAACCACCATTTTCTACGGCAATCCTTGTATCTTGAACACCTGAATCTCACTGTTGGAGACTCTATATGGCTGTTGACCATTGGTTATAGTGTTCATTTGGCATCACCTGCCTTTCTTTTGTTAACAGCAGTCACTTTTTTTGATCCTGCTTCTTGCTTTAGCATTGCTTTCAATTGTTCTTTGTCCTGTACAACTTCTTCGAAGCTCTCGCCCTTTTCGTCTAGGACTTCTTGGACGCGAGCCTGTACTGTGTCTGAGACTACATAGTCCGTGATGATAATACTGTCATGGATTTCTGAGCCAATTCGATGTACACGGTCGTTGGCCTGAGTGTCGTCTACCAATGACCAAGGTCGTTGGATTCTGAGCAATCTACGGGCAGCGGTGAGGGTTACACCAACACCACCAGCTTGAACGGTGAATAGAATTACTTTCGTCCGTTCTGCTTGAAAACTGTCGATGTGGGCCTGACGCATGTCAGGTGTAATATCTCCAGTAATCATTCCATGCTCGATGTTTGCTTTGTTCAGTCTAGCACTAAGCAGGTTCAAAAGTTGGCTGGAGACAGAAGAAATTGCAATTGAATCGTCTCCGAAGTCTCCAGACTGTAGATCAGTCATAACTGCATCGAGTGTGGCCGAGGGCTCGCTGAGGCGTACTTTGGGTTCGCCTGTAGCAGGGTCCTCTACAAGCTCCGCCGATGCCGAAGCAAACTGAATCAGCCGAGTTGTTTTTGTCAGCGAGCTAGAGGCGACAATAAATTCTCCGCCGTCTAGTTCTGCAATAAAGTTGTCCCGCATCTGGTTGTAAGCCTTCTTTTGCTTAGCCCCCATTTCAACGGTGCGAATTTCTGTGACGACCTCAGGCAGCCACGGCAGAACGATAGCCTTGAGCATACGACGAATCCGAGGATTCACTGTGGCAAAGAATTCCTCTTGCATCTCGGGGCGCACGCCTATAATATGAATACCGCCGTACTGATTCTCCATGGAGTTTACCATACGGTCCATCCATCGGCTCTTTGTTGGCCACTCTAGAGGGGCTAGCCAGTGGAGAATACTCCAGAGGTCTAGAACGTTATTCGCCAGAGGAGTCCCAGTCAGTGCAAAGCGATACTCTGCGTCTCCTGTAGCGCCCCACAGCGCCCGAGTCTGCTTCGACTTGGGGTCCTTGGATCGGTGAATCTCGTCAGCAATTACGGTGCTGAACTCAATCTGGTTAAGTTCTCCCGGGTGGACTTCGCACCGAGCCGGACTAATGTTTTCGTCAGTTCCGCCGTGCTCGACACAGCGGACAAATGCGATCCCACCATAAAAACCCAGCCGTGTGTGAGAGCGCAGTGACTCCCAGTTAATGATTACTACCTGAGGAGCCTCTTCACCGGGCAGAGGATTGAGAACAGCCTCAAACTGCTTTCTCCTCTGGGTAGAGGTGCCATTAATTACAAGAACTCGTGTGTCTGGGGACCACTTTTCAAACTCTCGCTTCCAGTTAGTTTTGAGCGTGTTTGGACACACAACCAGTGCTGGGTACGGGTTGCCGCCGCTCCGGGCAACCTCATCCATGGCCCTAATAGCTTGAGCACTCTTGCCCAACCCGGGCTGATCCGCCAGAAGTGCCTGTCGCGCTGTGGTGAGAAACTTGACTCCGGCCCTTTGGTGAGGGTATAGGTCATCGTCACCCTCCGCAAGGTCAGTGAGCGTGCGGTACTCGTACGAAGGCACAATTCTATTCTGGTGCTCATTATCAGACCACGCCTGCAACTCGGGACCCACTTCAATAGAGGCCCCGAAGGTGTTGCTAAGTGCTAGGCATGCCGACCATGAAACAGGCAGGTGCCATACGTTGTTTTTTCTGTCGAACCTAGTCCCCGGAATTGAGGTAATCAAATCTTTGAATCTAAGCTCAGACTTGATGTTGATACGAGTCTTGTCGTCAACGTCTATCTCTACTTTTACTGGCATTTCGTCCTTATCGTCTTAGACAATTCTATCACGGTTTGGTGGTAAATGTGCCTCTTTGTGGGCCTATTTAAGAAGGTTTTTGGGAGGCCAGCCGGTCTTAACCAGATACAACAGACCGTGACGGATTGCGTCCATAGCGTGGCCTGCTCCGCCTTTGTGCCAGTACCCGAGCTTCTTTAACGCGGGGTTGGGAAAGACATTCATGGCATCCGAAGGGGCTTGAAGCGTGAGAGTGGATACCTCTCTGCCGTGGTCCCTGATAATCTGTTTAAGCACGCCAATCAACTCTAGGCTGTAGGGCGCTTGAGTTTTCTTTGCTGTTGCGGCATTGATAGTGAATCGCTCACATGCAATTTCTAGGTCTGGATGCTGCGCTAGCTCATATCGAATGAACTGTGCAAACTGATCCTCAGTAACTTCGGCGGACCACTCTAGGACCGGCTCTGCGCCCTTCTCGTATGAGAAGCAGCACAGGCCGGTCATAAGGCCGGGATCAACGGCCAGTACACGTCTAATCAAAGGGTAGTACCATCCCACTCTTTGCCTTTGTTTTCTTCGTGGTATGACCAACCCCATCGAGGGAATGGCCCCTCAGCGCCAGAAGTCAAAGGAACCTGCCAGCCCTCTCGGGTTGTCATGGCCTCCTGAATTTCTGGGAGCATGGACCGAGCCTCAGCAGCGGGGACAGACAGGACAATTTCGTCGTGCACAGGCACCACCATATAGTCTGTAAATCCTTGCATGTCAAGGTTGACCAAGTTCTGCTTGAAAATCTCAGCAGCCGAAGCCTGAATCTTGTAGTTTGTCAGGCTATAGATACGGTCAGAGTCCGCAGGAAGCCTGCGGCCTGTGTTAGTTAAAACATACGCCTGACCCTCAGTATCTAGTCGGAACTGTCCTTCACGCTCTACGGTTTTCTGGAATGTTTTCACTCCGGGGTAGGCATTATCAAACGCCTGAACTACACTGCGCATTTGACTTTCAGCTACTCCGGCAGTAATTGCCATCTTGTCTACCCCGGCTCCATACAGCTTACCGTAGACTACACCTTTGATGAGCTTCCTTCGGGAGTCAGGCTTCTGTAGGGTGTCGTCCTGATAGACCTGACGCATGATTGAGGTGAACACATCACCACCAGTTTCGTCCGCCTCAAGGAAGAGACGGATCAACGCCGGGTCACCGGAGAAGTTTGCCGTGAGGCGGAACTCCACCTGATCGAGGTCAGCAGTGACTAGAACCTCCCCCTCGTTGCGAGGGATAAACGCATCCCGAACTGTGGGGTCGTTTGAGGGTAGAGTTTGTAGGGCGGGATTGGTTATGGAGTTTCCAGTAAGGTAGGGTCCTGTAGACCATGCTGTAAATGTGCCTGTCTCAGTTGACACACACCAGACATCTTCGACGGAGTGTGTTTCGGTTGCAGTTCTCATTCCAAATATGGCTTTTTTGAATCGTACAGAATACCTATCTCCATTGGACCACTCACTCGGAGGAGCGGAGAACACAGTTGATGAATACCCTAAACGATACCCAGCAAGCATGAACACTTCACGAGTGTTGGCAGACTGGCTTGACACAATTTTATGGTTTGCAACGGCAGTAGACCCATCTGCAAGAAAGGAAGCAGACATGAATGATCTAAGCTCGTTTAAAGGCAGCTCAGAGACCCATTTTAGGAGGCTAGAACTCTCTTTCAAAGAGGTTTCAATGTGGAGACCTGCTTCTTCCAACCGTGGTCGCAACCACCGAGCTTTTATTCCAATTTCATGTATGATATTGGTACCAAGAGGTGTAGGCCTAGAGGTGTCATACATCACTGACTCTTCTGGTATTGAACCTAGAATTTCTTTGTAAAATTTAGTCTCTGTCTGGTATAGAATTGATTTTAATCCAAATCCATACCCCTCCTCAACGCACCTGCCGTCTGTAATCAACCAGCCGATAAGTGCTGCGAATTTCTCTCCCTCTGTCACAGCAGAAATTGTTTTAGAAGAGAAATCAAAAGTCGCAGGTGGAGCCAGGTTCAGCACATGTCTTGTCCCTGCCTTGGTAGGCTCTAGGTGACGTTTATTTCTTGATTCGTAGTTCCACACCCACCTGTGTTCGGGGGTAGAGGCAAGAGTGTCTGACCAAGCTATTACAGGTTGATCTTCATACTTGTAGATATTCTTGATAGGCACCCAGTTGCCGTCTTTATCAATAGTTTTGTCTCCAACTACGACATCGTCAACTGAAAGAATGCCTCTGTCTGTGACTATTCTATGGGTAGTTGGGATGCACATACGCGAGGTGCGTGCCGCCATAATATTAATTGAGGGATGTAAAATTCCGTCAATAGCATCTTCTGTGAAGTTCTGGAAGTAGCTGGAGGCCAGCTTGTCGGCTTTGCGTTGAGATAGAACAGTAGAGGCAAGGTTACGAACCTCAGTCGAGCCGTCCCGAGCGAGAAGCGCTAGCTGCTCTTTGTCAATGGAGGGGTTGCCTGTAGGCGTAAACTTACTAATCTCCGCGCCCATCTTAATGAACAGACGACCCAACTGGATCGGACTTGTGATAGAGACTTCGTAGGTATCCTTACCCCACTTCTTAACTGTCTCTGTGTACGCCACGAGGCTTTCATACTTGTTCTCACAGTACTCAAGGTCCACCCGAGCACCATTCAGCTCCATAGTCGTTGCAATCCGGCGCACAGCCATTTCTAGCTCGTATGGCTCGCTGTAGGTGGCTCCCGGCTTGACCATAGGGTAGAAGTGGTCTAGGAACAGCCGGGTGGTAATTACGGGGTCCAGAGCGCCATACTGCCAGTATGGAGGGTAGTCGATGGGGACGGTGCCCCAGGTCCACCCGTGCTCCTTCTTGCCGTCATCGAGAACGCCTTGCAGGTGGGCAGCCATAGGGTCAATTAGACGTGCAGTGAGCATTTTCAGCGCCGCACTCTCGTTGGGCATAATGATCTGCGCCATAAGCATTGTGTCGTGCATTTGGTGCCAAGGGAACTTCCAGCGCGACTGTACGGAAAACCACTTAGCCTCGAAGGTAATGTTGTGGCAGATAATGGGGCCAGTGTGAAGGGCCATGGCTTGATAGAACAGGCCGGACCATTCGGCCCAAGGCAGGGTCCACCCTGAGTGGGAGTCTCCAACTTGTACAGTTCTAATCTGACCGTGCCATGGGGAGAGTGCGTCTTTTGGATTCTTGCCGGGACGTTCGCCCGTCTCAATATCCACACCAATTGCATTGTGAGGGCGCTTTTCGCCCATCCACCGCAAAAAATCAATTCCGTCTTCTAGTGTTTCCACTAGGTGCAGGCTCGGTGAGCCCAACCCGCTGCGTTCCACAGGGACCTCCGTAAGTAGTTGAGTTGCTACTCTACCTCGGATTTAGGTGTTTGTCAGTACGAACGGCAAAAAAGAACTAAATATCTTCATCGTCTTCGTTGTCGTCCTCATCCTCATCAAGCTCATACTCATCAACCCGACCGCTCATAAGAATCTCAGTCATCATCTGAGCAATGATCGTGGTTGCGTCTTTACGATCAAACCCAGAGTAAATAAGTTCCTGATGAATCTCGTGGAGGTTCATAGTAACCCCTCGGAGCGGACTCAGTTCAAAGTCAAGGTCAGTGTCTGGTTCTTGTGCTGAGTCAGTCATATACCCAGTCTACGCTATGAATTCGATACGGTAAACGGAGTCGATATCTGAATCGACCTCAGAGGCCTCGTCTAGCAGGCGTTGTGCCACTTTGGTGAGGTACCGAGCGGAGTTGCGGTCCTGCTTATATAGTGCATCCAAAACTGCTTCGGGGTCTGCACTAACTAGGGTCCAGTATCGATATTTCTCTGGAAAAAGCACAGGCTCCTGGAAGTTGGGTCGGCACTCTTCACAGGGGTACGCATCTCTGTCGATGTCATCTACTGCCGACTCGTGGAGGCCGTAGCGGGATACTAGAGGGCAAATGGCCCGGTGGTAGACGAGAGATACGCCCACTCTGGAGAGCACATACTGGCCCTCTAGGGTGCGATACAGCTCAAACTCAATCCAGCGCTGGGAGTCCTTATGGCGTGACGATGATGCGGCTAGCTGCGAGCCGTGAAATTTTAGGGTTCGTGCCCCATCTTTTACTTCATACATGTTTGTCTCTTTTCGTATACTGCAATTCTATCATCTCCTTAAGATGGTGAGGTCCCTAGGGCATTCTTAGGGCATACAACTGGAGATAGGCTATTGTTATGGAAGTACTAACAACCTAGAGCTTCTATCGTCAGACCCCGACAACGGCGCGAGCCATTTCCTCAGTGAAACCGA
>Ga0209414_1000037_pt1 | contig 51645 bp, 66 predicted proteins | sample LakVidmifraction_4_FD_181154 | JGI IMG/M metagenome (GOLD analysis project Ga0209414, IMG submission 181154) | Hypersaline microbial communities from Lake Vida, Antarctica - Brine Hole Two &gt;0.2 micron (SPAdes) (version 2) | ecosystem: Environmental > Aquatic > Non-marine Saline and Alkaline >...
GCGTAAACAGTAAAATCTAAATTTTGGTTGTGTTTTAAATAATAATAAAGCTTCTTATTTTCTACTGTTCCAAATAATAGAGAAGATAAATAAGGCCTATTATCTGTACCTATACTAAGAGCATTATAAGCATCCCATGATACACCTTCATCTCCTTTAATACATACTAGTTGATTGCTTTCATTAACAAAATAAATCTTGTCAAATAAATAAGAATCTACAAATCTATTAGCACCAAAATAATTATTAGCAAAAATAGTTTGTGGGTTTTGAAGTTCATATTCTTCTATAATTTCATTAAATTCATAAGTTTCGTATGAATTACCTTTTTTATAAAATATATAATCTGTTAGCCCTGTAAAAACAATATCGGAGAAGTAAGCATCTACTTGAGATCGTGCAGCAAAAGCAACTTTAGTAGCTGTTTTAAAAGCTTCTAGTTGAGGGTAGTTATCTATATCTATAGTAATAAGAGTAGTATCATCAATAATAGCACTTTTAAATTGACTGGTTTTAATAGTGTATATATTACCTATTCTCTCTACTGCTACTCTAGTAGGGCTATTAACATTCCAACCACCTGGAGTACTTGTAGGGTAAGGAGAAAGATTAGAAGCATCTACAATAACTTCTTCCGTTAATTGTGTAAAGTTTTTAATCACTCTATAAGTAAAATTACCTTGACCAGAGCTTTGACTTAATTGTTTTACTACAGAAAGAGTATGCTCATATTTAGTTACAGGGTCTACCCAAAATCCAATAACTAAAGCTATTTGATCATCATCTGAATTAGGAGAAGAAAAGGTAGCTTCAAATTTAAAATTACCAAACTCTCTAGGGGATACAAAACCAGTATAAGGATGAACATTTCTAGTAAGAGCTATTCTATCATTAATAACATCATATTTCCATAAAGTTCCTGAATAATATATATCAGGTGTAAGTCTTGTACCTGATTGAGGATCATCAGGAGTTAATGCAGGAAAATCAGGTGGAGATACTAATGCAGAAGTAAAATTTGTAACAGAATTATCATAATGAGAAAACAATTCCCAAGTATTAAACACCTCTTCTAAAGAAAGTGCTATAGTACTAGCTACTTCATATTCTCTTTCAGTTTGTACTATTATACCTTTTTTCATTAACCAATCAGGAATAACCTCATTAGTATTTTCTTCGTTAATAAAATATAATTGATCTTTTCTACCTATAGGTAATTCATCTTCTTGTACTACTGTAGTAGCTACCCCACTTTTAGCTATTAATTTAAAATCATCCATAGTAATCTGAGTATTAGTTTCACCTAATAAAACAGGTTGAATTCCTTCATATAAATATGTATAATCAATTAAATCTTTAGTAAATGTAAAGAAATATAAATCAGTAGCATTTAAATTATATTCAGCATTAGTAGTTGTATTAATAAAAGTATCTAAATATAATCCATTAGAATCTCCTAATGCAATTACTTGGCCTGTTACACTTAAATCCTCGTTACTTAAAGGAGAGGTTTCAACTATAGTACCTATATTTTCTAAAAGTACAATAGTCTCATTTAAACCAAAAGTACCTGAACCTCCTTTAAAAAATCTGGTAGTTCTATATAAATCAACACCAGTATTATCTTTATTAGACTTATAATCAGTATAAGTAAACATTGGTACTTCTTTATTTAGTACTCCAAAAGTAATAGAGTTTAAACCATCTACAATATTCTGTAAAGTAGTAACTTGACCTGTATTAGGTAAAGTAAAAGTAGTTACAATATTAGGTATATTATCTTCTATAGTACCAGGAGGACCTTCCGGGCCTTCTGGGCCTTCTGGGCCATCAAATCCTTGAAACCCTCTAAGACCTCTATCACCTGTATCTCCTTTAGCACCTTTAAGAAAATTTATAAAATCTTGTTGTGTTCCTGTATAGCCAATATTTAACCATATATCATATACAGATAAACCAGTATCACCTTTTTCTCCGTCATAGTAATCAAAATCTTTAACAGGGGTATAACCATCATTTCCGTTATCTCCAGTAACTCCTATATCTCCTTTAATACCTTTAAGAAAAGCTATAAAATCTGTTGAAGTACCTGTATTACCTTCAAGTAACCAGACATCATAAGCAGAAAGACCGTTTTCTCCTTTTTCTCCTGGAGGACCTTGAGGCCCTATTTGAACATCAGGCCAACTTATATGTTCAAATACAATAGTTAAATAAGCTTTAAGATCATTAAATGTAGGAAATATAATATTTTGTTGATCTGTAATATCTTGCCAATGAGTATATACATCATTTTTATTAGTCTGTAGACTTTTAATGATTACATCAGTAGCTGTATAAGAGACTTCATAATTGTTAGGAAAGCTTTTAGACACCCCTACAATTACGGACTCTTTAATTACATAATCTCTATATATTACTAGTTTAGCCATTGTATGTATTATCTATATAAAGTTGTATATCGTATATTTCAAAATTAGCATCTATTGTAGTTTCTAAAAACATTTTATTATAATTTACAATAGAGTCTAAAATATAAAAAGGTAAAATTATGCTTATAGTTTTTACTGCCCCTGCATCTGAATTAGTTGTAAATTGACCTGTACTAATAGTTATATCAGAAGTTTCATTTAAATCATTTATTAATTTAAATATAATATTACCTTCTTTAGATGGAACATTAGCTATAATCTTAAAAGTTAAAGTACCAATGTAAGTACTATTAATATCAACTAAATTAATAGTACTATCTGAATTAACTAATGCTTTAAGTTCTTCTGTTGCATTAGAATCGTTAAGAACAATATTACTAGTAGGGAACTTAAAGGCAATGTTTTGATTCCCTGTATAGGCTTGTGAAACGGTGTAATAAGGATTGTATAATAATATCCAACCTTTAATAGTTTCAGTTCCACCTTCTATTACTGTCTTACTAATTGTAGTAGTATTATTTATTATAGTAGTACCTGCTCCACCTACAGAATTTATTCCAATATCTCTATCTCTATAGAATCTATTAGCAAGAGTTTCAAAATCTACATCTCCTGCACAACATTTCAAAATATCAATATAAAGAGGATTAGTATTAACTTCAGTAAAATGCTGCATCTCCTCAATAGAAGGATAATTCATACTATTTGAAGCTCTTGGAAAAAGAGTCTCCCACATTTGAAAAGCGTCTCTTGGTGCAATCATAGGATGCTTATAACCTGAAAAACCTAATCTATATATTACATAATATGGAATAGCTTCAAATAACTCAGCATTATCAGGAATCATTAAATCTCCTTCTTCATCAGTAGGTAACCCAAAGTATAAAAAAACTACTTCTCCTTTGTTAAAGGTAGTGTATAAATAGTTATTATTAATGTAGCCTTTGTCGTGTTGGTGATATATTAAGCCATTCAATTTTTCATCGAATGTAAGCTCCGTGGTTAGCGGCAAACGACAAATACCTGTGCCGTTTCTAACCATTACACCTATCAGATATTTATTATCACAAGGAATTAATACTTTACCTTCATCAACAAGATTAAAAGATGATTTAAATTCAAAATAACCATCTACTTGCATTAACTCTATTGCTCTAGTTATATGTCGTTGAGATTTATTAACCCAATCCGTACCAGTAATATTAAAGTCAGTAAATAACTCCGCTATTAACTGTTTACTTGATACTAAATTAAATTTGCTCATTAGCTTTATAATTTGGAGTTCTTGTATATAAAGAAAAAGCATTATCTCTATTACCTTTTACTTCATTTAATTTCATTACAATAGATTTTTTACCTCTAGCAGGTTTAAATTTATAATCACTTAAAATAGGATTATATTTTTTAGCTACATACTTAGTATGCCATTGTACAAAAAAATCAACAGAAGGATGATAAACTAACCATTCTTCTCCTTGATAATTAGATACACTTTCTGCATCTTTTTTAAGATAAGGAGTACCACCTTTATCTAATATTCTTTTTTTATTTTTATTACTTTTACCCCAATCAGGTCTTAAATTTTTATTCTCATTTTGTACTACACCTATTGAACCAAATAAAGGATTTATACTAAAGTAATAATTATCATATATAATTCTATCTATTACTTTACCATTAAATTTATTTATAATCTTTTTATAAATAGTAGCTGTAATAACTTTACTTTTAATATCTTTTTCATACTTAATAGTTTTATTTAAAATAGTCGTATGTGTTAAATATTTTTCTAAATACAATTTAATGATATCAAAATTAATTTCTTTACCATCTTTAAACCCTCTTGTAAACTTTAAATTATTTAAAACATTTGTTGATGTACTTTTTATAAGAAAATCATATTTACTATTAGAGTATCTATTAATCTCTTTTTTATAATTCTCTAATAAATTAAGGTATTGTTTTTTATATGTAAGGTTAATTCTTATAATCTCTTTATATTCTATAAGAGACACATTAAGCTTATCAATATAAAGAGCATACATTACATTAATTTCTATCATCTTTGTCTATGTTTATTTCTTCTCCATCTTTAGAAGGTGCTTGATACTCTCTTCTTACAATCTTTTTAATATCTGCAATCATATCAGCAGGAAGAGAAAAAGGAAGATCATCAGGTAGCACATCAGAATTACAATCTTCTATATTTCTTGGGTCAGCAATTACTTCTTCTACTACAAGTTTACAAGGTTTTAAGTTATTAAGCAATAATATTTCATCATTTATTGCAGTATAATAAAAGATATTTTTTTGTAAGGGTAAGTGAGCTAAATATTCAAATTCTTGTAATGTACTAAAAGTGTAAATAGTTCGTCTATCTTTACTACCTACAAAATTATAATTAATTCTACCGTTAGTAGTTTGTTTTAGGGGTCTTGCTACTTTTTGTTTACTTTTTAACATTGGCCTACCTTGATAATCTACTAACTCAAATTCTATATTAATCTCTTGTAAATAATCAGTATAGCTTAATGCATTTCTTTGTAAATCTTGTTTAATAAGTAATGCTCTATAATCTATAATAGAGTTCTTAATACTTTCCTTTAAAGTGCTATTAAATTGCTCCCCAATAGAGAAAGCTATATTTTCTGCAATATTATTTAAACTAGCCATTAGAAATTTTTTATAATTTTTAAAGAAATCAAGTCTTTATTAGGTATAGTATAAGTTTTAAAATTGTTTAATTGTATATTCTCTATTCGTTCTAAACTCTTTCCATATTCACCTATAAATTGCCAATCACTTTTAGTAGTATAACTAAGTAATAAAGAAGCGTGGTTTAAATTATTATATCCTATTCCTGCACCTATTTTAACTCTCTCATTACTAAGAGTATTATTTACTGTTTTAGTTACTTTAACTGTATCTACTCTTGTAATATATTTAGGAAATAAAGGTTTATACTTAAATTGTACATCTTTTAAATCACCAGAAAAATCATTAAGTATTATAGCTTCTCCTATAAGTAATGAATCAGATAAATTTACAGTAAATTCTTTAAAATCTTTAAACGACCTAGCTCCACCATTCTTTGTACCGGGAACTTCTTTAGTTACAATTCTAGGTGTAGGATTTAATATTACACCATTAGTTTTTACATAATGATTAAAAATTGCTAATGTGTCTATTTTACCTTTAATATATTCAGTATCTATTACTATTTCAGTTTGCTTATCTGTATAGCCTCCTAATAAAGTTATTATCTTAGTACGTAACCATTCTTTTATTAAAAATAATAATAAAAATAGTATTACTATTATAAGTATATTTCTTATGTTTTTGGATATTAACATTTATTACTGTAGTTAAGAATTCCGGTTGAAATAGCTTCGGACACCCTGTTTTGGAACGATTCTGAACGTAAAAGTTCAAAGTCCTCCCTATTGTCAAAGAATAAATTTTCAATCAATACGGCTGCCCCTATGGTGTGTTTGAGAACATAAAAATTAGATTCTTTATCTAAATCTCCATCTGTAGTATCTGTTCTAAATTTTATTTGAGGAAATGTAGCTTTTATTTCTTCTCCTATTGCAGTAGCTAATATATCGCTTTTAGTTTGACCTACACTAGTAAAAATTTCAAAACCTCTACCACCACCTGCATTACTATGACAGGATATAAAAAGAGTAGTATAATTATCTTTTTGTAAATTATGTTCTATTTTTACTCTATCTACTAAAGACATATCAGTAGCATCACAAGGGTCAACTGTATATACAGTCTCTAACCCAGCTTTTATTAGTTTTTCACTAATTTTAGCACCTATTAATCTATTATACACGCCTTCATAAGCTATACTACCATCAGGAAATTTAAATTGCTTACCTCTTGTAGTATAGATACCATTATCATCTATACCTCCGTGTCCACAATCTATAATAACTATTATTTTAGGATTTACAATAAACACTTTAGAGGTCATATCTATTTGTTTTTAAACGATCAGGGGTTTCATAGATTAAACTTTTTAATCTTTCTTTAGTATTTAAAACTTTTATAAATAAATTAGAATCTAATATCCCAGGATTGGTAACAGTAAAAGAAGCAGTTAGAAAATAAGAAGAACTTAAAGATTTAATATAAATTGTAATAAAAGATTGCATCCCAACTTCAACACAATAATCTCGTGATAAACCTGTATAATTTTTATTTGTATATATATTAGGTATATAAGTAAAATCATTAGCAATAGTATTAGAAACTAACCAATTATTGCCAGAAGCTATAATTCTTTTTTGATAGTCCATTAAAATATCTACCCCTTCTACAGTAGAAATACTATACATTACTGTTAAATACTTAAAACTACTAGTACTAATAGGATTCCCTCCATCATGAGCTTTAACTATAGTAATACTATGTACATTATTTAAATTTCTAGCAAGATTTTTAACTTCTTCTAAAATATATTTTTGATCTAAAAAAGCACGTTCTGTAAATTTAGTTCTTTCTACATCTACAATACTATCCATAAATTTTACTCTATGAATTTCCTCTTTATAATCATCTAGTTTACGTGCTTCCTCTGATTCAAAAACTGTAGAAGCAAAATCCCAAAATTGAGGAAGTAAAGCTACTGTAGCTATTGTTAGTATAAATTGCAAACCATAACTAAGAAATATTTTATTTTTAGGGTTGGGTTTATTTTTCTCATTTTTGGGGGAATTTGAATTCATTTCTAAAAAGTAAAAGTTTAGTGGTTTCATTTTTATCCATTATAAATAACTTCTAAATCTTCTAAAGTAATACAAAGATCACATAAAGCATTGTTTATATATTCATAATAGTACTTACTTTGTATGTAAGCCAGTTCATCTTCATCAGTAGTACCATTCTTAGCCATAAAGTACATACCCGCCCAATAGATAACTAAATATAATTCAAATAAAGTATTGCTTGAAGTGTGATTACCATTACATTCATCTTCAAGTATTTTATTAATTTTATTTTGTACATTACATTTATATTCTTCTACTGCATTAGTCATATAAATATTAAAAATAATACTTGTAGTACCGCTAATATTAGGAAGATATTTAAATTGATAAGTAAGTAATTTTACAAATAGTTCTTTAGTCTTTAAAACTTTTCTATCTAATTTACTTGTACAGTTTTCTCTAATTACATTACAGCCAGAATCATAATCATTCTTAACAAGAATATAATAAGCATCAGAAGCTATACTTTTTTCAAGATATGCGGTTACTCTAAATTCAAATATAGTTTCTAATAAAGTTATAGGCTCTATTAATATTACTTTATATACCCCATCTTTAGAGGTACTTAATGGAACACTATCATTAGCTTCTAACTCTACAGAAAGTATAAGCTTGTCTGTAACTTTATCTTTATAGTAAAACTTAACAGTAGCATCTGCTAGTACTTCTAATATGTAAGAATCTTTTGTTTTAAAAAGATTATATCCTATTATCATAATTTTTGTTGTTATTAAAAAACCCTTACTAATTCTACATTAGTAAGGGTGTTAGTTTAATGGAGTTCCGTCCTTTCTTTAGTTACCTGCCACTCCATCAGTAGCAGTTCCGTCATCTGCTGCCGGTTCTGCGCCTGCTACAGAATCAAATGCTTTACCTATTAAAGATTTAAGATAGAAAAGAACTGCTGTTCCTGCTTGGTTAACTGCCCCATCAATAGCAGCAATCATAACTCTATTTCTCATTACATTATGAGTACGAGTAGGAGAACTATGTCTACCTTCCCAAATCATATTGATAACATCATAGTTAGCATTAGGATCAGTATCAAAAGATCTTTTATAGTAATCTCCACCGTAATCAATGTAATTACCGTTTCCTTCTTCTACACTAAAATCTTTTTCTATTAGTAAAATATCTTCACCAACCCCATCCCCATATATTTGGGCAGTAGTTGTTTCAATATTACCAAATTCAAATGTCCCACTAATAGCAGCAGTAATTGTAGTACGAGCATCTTTAGGAGTAAGTGTAATACCCATATTAGCAGTACCACCACCAACTTTAGCGGCTATTACAAAACTATCTTCTTTGTTTAATTTAGCAACTAAACGATCTACTACAGCTTCATTAGTTTCTCCAATACGCTTCATAGTAGAAACATTCATGTCTTGGATATTGTAACGAGAAGTAAATGAAGTATCATATACTTTAACTACAGCTTCTTCGTTTTCTGCAAACACCAGTGCTTTTCCAGCAGTAATACCTCCTACAGTAACTACCATAGCTACAGGTGCTTTGTAACCTTTATAAGTTACCGCCTCAATTTCTTGTCTTGGTATAGTATTAATAACTTGTACACCCGCACTACGTCCTACTGCAAGAGTAAAACTTTTACTATCTGCTACAAGAGCAGAAGCAATAAAAGCAGGGTTAGCAACAGGGTCTACTCCTTCCGGGGTTACTACAAGTAATTCTCCTCTGTCATTAAGAAAGGCTAATGCACCAGACGCAAGAACATTAAGTTCATTAGCCCCTGCTATAGTACCTCCACCTTTTTTAGCAGCATAAGCTACGTCTTTAAGTACAACTAATCTATTCATAATTTAAATTTTAAGTGTTATTCTGTTATTAAGTTTTCTTGTGCGTATGCTTGATAATTGGGGTCTGCAATAATTGCTTTAATGTATCTAGCAGTATTTGAAATAATCTCTTTAATACTATTATCATTTAGGTTAAACCCACTATTCAAAAGTAGATTAATAGGGGTCGGCTTACAAATATATGTAGTTTCTACCCAATCAGCTATAACACCATTAGGGGGAATTATTAGTATCTCTCCTGTCCGAACGACGCACACAGGGGAGTTAAGCGTTGAACCTGATAAATCAGATTCTAATATGCTAGGTAAAAATTCCTCGTTCACAAGCCTTAATTTCCGCTTTAAAGGGAACTTTTTTAATGATACACTATTGATAATTATTTCTTCGGTATTAAATAAATGACTATCATTATTAACTTCTATAATAATAGAAGCACCTTCAGAAAGTATATCCAAAGTAAATGAAAAAGGGTTAAAGTCTTTACCTCTTCTATCCCAGTATAATTGAGTATAGGAGATTTTATTCTTTTTAAGTTCTCTAGGTATAATAATCTTTAGAGCATCTATTAATAAAAAATCTTGTCTAACAAATTCAAGTGTAGTACTAAGATAATTTAAAGGGAGCATAGATAAATCAAAAAGAGTAACTGCTATACCATCTATTAATAATTTAATATTATATGTAGTAAGAGTAGTAGAAGGTAGATTTAATTCAGTATAAATATTATATAGTTTAAATTCTTCCTTTCTAATTCTTTCATCTATACAATCTCTTTTCATATATAAAGAAGAAACTACATAAGAGAAATAATCAGAAGGGAGAGTAATAAAACTCTCCCCTTGATTATTAATCTGTATTTGACTTCTAAGCGGCTTAATTAATTCTTGTATATCATCTAATCTTTTAACAGTATCTTCAAATCCTGTTTGTTTACTATTAGAGTCTGAATTAGTCCGTTGCTTTATAAATTTAAGAGATTCATTATTTAGAAAATAATCTTTTTCTTGTGCTTCAAGAGATTTAGTACTAAAAGAATTAATCTTTTGAAGTTCTGCATCTAAAGCAATATGAATTTCTTGTGGTGTCATAATTTATTATGAAGTTTTAAGTCTGCTTTCTATAACTTGTATAACTTTAGCATTTTTTTCGTTAGTCCAGAAAAGTACAGCGTCAAGTAATGTGTTACCTAATGCAACATCATTATTATCTCCATAGTAATAGCTATCTGTATTATCAGGATTATGGATAATTCTTAAATCTACGGCTCTTTTAATTTTAGCCTTAACTTCTAATTGAGTATCTTCTACATAAGCTAAGAATTTTTCAGGGCTATTTTTAATAAGTCCTTCAAGTACTAAATGTTTCTCAGCTAAATCTTCAAATACACTAATATCTTGATCAAATAGTAGAAGTACTGAATCAATAATAGACTCTTTCATTAGAATCTCTGCGAACTTATTACCAGCTCTAACTCTAGCTTTAAGTGCTTGGTGATTAGTTTTAACTTCATTTTGTTTACTATATAAGTAAAACTGAATTTTAGGAGACCTATTTACATCTTCTACATTATTAGCTACTTTACTATAAACAAGACAATATCTAAATAAAATATAATCGCTTATACCATCTACTAGATCACATTTTTTATCTAAGTCTAGTTTCTTAATGATCTTAGCTTTCTCTTCAAAATTAAAAACACTTTCAAATGCTTGTTTATCAGAAGCGTGTTCAAAAGCAATTTTAAAAGTTAATATTTTACCTTGTAATTTTTCAATAGTCATTCCATCAGCAGGAATAGATACTGAAATATTATTCCAATATTCAGAAGTAACTTTTCTCCAATCATTATCAGAAGGAGCGTAACCTACAACTTCAGGAAGATATTTAACTTCTTCTTCATATTCTAATCCTCTTAATGGGGTATTAGATTTAGCTTTTAGTGCTGAACCAATTTTTAAATTATGTAGTGTAGGATCATCACCAGGAAGTCCTATACTATTTTTTCTTCTTATTGAAAGTTCAACTGTACTAATGTGTTTAAATGTGCTCATAAAATTATTATTATTTGTTGTTTAAAAAAAGGGTAGATACTATTACCTACCCTTTTTGATACATTATATATTACTTATTATTATGCGGCTAGTTCACAGCTTAATTTAAAACAATGAGTGTTCCTACGAATAACAACTCCTAAAGTTTTAAGGAAGTGAACAGCAGACTTATCTACATCAGTAGCAAGTTGAAGATTTTTAGCGTTTCCGTTATAATCTCCATAAGAACTACCTTTAAGTAAAGTCATACCTTGTTCGACACCTCTAATCATTGAACGACCTTTTTGAGTTACCATTTGAACATTACGTTCTCCGTCATAAGTACTCATATCTACGAAATACATTTCGTAAGAAGTAAGAGGTAATCCACTTTCAGGGTGTTTAGGGGCGTTATCAGCGCGTCCACCATAATCAAGAAGATTAAGCATTTTAATAGTCACAATATGACCATCAACGTGCTGGTAAGTATTAAAGTAACCACCATATTTAAGTTTGTTACTTCCGGCAGTACCAGTTACAAATTTATCTGCAACATTACCTTCAAGTAATCTCCAACCACCTGCACCATTAGCATCACGTTTAATAGCAGCATCAAATTCTCTTGCTCCGCCTACACCAGTAAAAAGAACAACTTCCATAGAACCTGTATCAGTACCACCATATAATATATCCCCGATAGTATTATGAAGTTTCTTAACAGTAAGAAGTCCATAAGTATCTTGGTGAGGAATTTGATCATTGATACCTGCTCCAATAGGAATAGGGAAACCTGTTTCGTGATCTATAGTAGTAATATTACCTTGATTATCCCTGTTGTATTTACTCCACCACAAATGCTCTTCGCATTGTTCTTTAAAGTCAATTTCGTGTTGGTATTCTTCAAAAGGCATCCAGTAATTAGTAGAGCCGCCTTTCATTTTAAATTGAAACTCTACAGTTCTATTACTAACATTACCACCTAGTTCATAAGACTTTCTTATAATACCTATTTGGTTCTTTAATTTTCCTGGAGCTTGTTTGTTACTCTCGTTACCACTAGAGTAAGCTTCAGAAACGTTAGCACCACCTACCATTGCCCATCTTACTCCGGGTTGAAGTTCAGATACAGCACAAAATTCATCAAGACTTCTATAGATAAGTTGTAGAGTATATTGATAACCAGTAGACACAGGAAGAGGTTTTCCTTGAATACGTGCTTGTACTCCATTAGGAGAGTGAACAGTATGTTGTTGTTTAAGCCAGTCACTTTTAAAAATTATTTTAAAAGTAGAACCTGCAAGTCCTGGCTTAGCATCACTACCGTATTCAGTACTAGCAATAGAATCTGATTTTTTCATACGACCCATAACAGGCCAGTTATACTCTACATCTTCTATTTCTACTTGTTTAAGACCACCTCTTTGACCTTCTGTAAGAAAGGTAAGGGGGAATTTCTTGTTTTCCTCTCCCATAAGGTGAGTAATAACAGGGTTCAAGGTATCACTCTTAGTAAGTCGCATAGCAGCAAGCGAGTTATTCGTAGTAAAACCTTTACCATCAAATTGTTCATGAATTAGAATCCTACTTGAATTCTGTTTAGCCAACGTGTTTTCCATTTGTGTAATAAAATTAATTAATTAATAGTTTAATCTAACATTGAATTGATGCTAATGTCTTGAGTATTCCTAGATGTTATGCCGTTGGCGTCATTTGCAGGAGTAGGCTTCATTTTAGCACTTCTTTTTAATCTATCCATTAGACTATGTACATTTTTAGTCTTGGATTTTGCATCTATTATATCGTCTAATTTATAACCTTTAAAACGAATATAAGCAAATGCTAATTTTTGTTCCATACTCTCCTTAGAAGAGTCTTGCATTTCTTTACTATTTCCTTTATCATCTATAGGACTAGAAATATAATCAAAGAAACCTTCTTTATCTTTTTCAGGTACATTAACATTGTTTAATTCCCCTTTATTGATAGTTTGTTGAACGTCATCCCAATACTTAGCTGTCTCCGTATTTCTATCGTCAACACTTTGTTTATAAGTAGCATCTCTTACTTTTTTAGATTCTTTATCTCTAAAAGTAAGATCAGCTAAAGCTTCCTCTGCTTCTGCATCTACATCATTACTATCTTCAATTCTTTTTATCATAGCGGTAATACGAGTATCAGTCATACCACCTGCTTTTAAAGAATCTTTTATATAGTTTAATTTTTGAGACTTCTCTAAATCTTTAACAGAAACTTTAGAGTAATCTATTGGGTCTTTAAAAGTATCTAAAGAACCTCCAGATAGTATATGTTTAGATATCTCAGCTAATTCAGGATTTTGATTAAAGAAGCTAGATTTAAATTGTTCTAGTTTATAATTAGCCATATCATCAGATAGACTTTTCATCCCTTCATTATCATCAGTATATATCTTAACTTCTCCTTTATCATCTAAAAACTCATAATCAAGTTCAGAATGTAACTTATTAACTACAGAATTTTCAGCAGCTAATTCAGTTTTAGTTTTAACTACATTACCCTCTGCATCTACTAAATCTCCTTTATCATTAGTAGTATTACCTTCATCTAAGGATTTAAGTACATCTTCAACAGAAGTAGTAATATTATCATTTTCATCAATAATATCTCCATTTTCGTTAAAAGCTGTTCCTTTATATTTTTCAAGAAGTTCTGATTTAAGTACTTTTGTATCTTCATCTAAATCTTCATCATTAAAAGAAGTTAAAAGAGTCTTCAATTCAGCAGAATCTCCTTTACCCTTATCATCATCCGTATCTGTAGAGGAATCTATATCTTTAGCGGAATCTATAGAAGGGTCAGTTGACTCTTTGTTCCCTGTATCTACAGGTGTTGGAGGTGTGTTAAACTGATCTCTATCTGTATCACTACCACTATTGGTAATTTGATTAATATCTATACTACCTTCCTCAGAAGGATTAGATTGGATAGTGCTTAAATCTTTTGCCATAATATTTTTAGTTATTATCTATTATTATTATTTAGTTGTAGTTTTTTGTTTTGCTGCTTGTATTCTAGCAGTAGCTTCTTTTGCTTTAATTGCTATATTTTTTTTATCTAATTTTAAACCTTCTTTATCCATATTTATTTTATGGTTATTCATTTTATGATCTTCATTGTCAACTTCAAGTCTATCATCCATTCCTTCTATATCATCTGTCTCTCCTAGATCAAGTAACTTAGCATCTATTACTTTATCATAATCTTTATCAGCTTTATAGACTTCAATATCTCTAGTAGCTTGCTCACTTTCTCTTTTAGCAGCTTCTATAGCTTCGTTAGATTTAGTTATAGATTCTTGATTAGCTTGTTCTCTTTTCTTATTGTTTTCATCTATCTCCCCTATAAGTTTTTTAGTTTTAGCAAAGTTAGTAGCATCAATAAGTTCTAACATTTCAGGAGTACTTCCATTTTGTGCTAGGCTAAATCCATATTCTTTCGCTATCTGTATATTCTCACTTTCTTTTCTACTGTTCTTAACAAAGATATTCGTATCAGTACCAAGTCTATGAATAGCATCATCAGGGTTTAAATTAAGATAAGATTCTCTACCATCAGAATTAACATACTTACCTTTTTTACCATTTATATAAGCTAATTTAGATAAATCTAATAACCCTGCATAATCTTTCTCCATAAACTTCTCAAACTTCCTATTTAATTCATCGCTTATTATAGCACTTCTGAATATAGCTTGCTCACTTACAGCTTTTCCGTCACTAGCTTTACTATCTCCGTATCTCTGTCTATTCATACCAATAGCTTCCCACCATTCATTCTTAATAGATTGCATTAAGTCGATACTTTCTTTAGCATATTGAGCTAAACCCATATCTAAAACTTTAATACCTTGCATAGCTAAACTTGCAGTAGGTCTAGTTTCATCTACAACCATCATACTATTAGCGTGAGCGTAGTACATAAATTTTTCTTCATTCCAACCTCCTTTACCTTTTGGTATGATACCTTGAGGGATTACAACAATTTTATCTTTATTTTTATTTATAGTTTTTTCAAATTGATAATGAAGTATATTATATATAACCTGATAAGGTCTACCTGATTTTACAATACTTCTAACGTCTCCTGTAGATGATGTATTAAACCTACCGTTATAGCTTAATTTCTGAGCAGAACTATTATTTAATTCCATTCTATTGTATTCTAAGGGGCCAGCATCTATATAGATATCATGTACAATATCTCCTATTCTCCATAACTCGTTTACTTCACTTTCCCACTCCCATTTAATACTTATATCTCCACCTTCTTTATTAAGTTTATAAGTATCATCAACTTCCATTGTTTCTACTTGTCCTTGTAAAGTATCATAAGTAAGAAGTCCTACTTTTCTCCAACCTCTCCATTGAGTATGAAATACTTCAATACCATTTGTTTCATCTAAAATAGAGAACTTACCGTAATCCTCCTCATTTGATATATACTGGGTCGGGAGTCTTACATAACCTGTACTAATATTACTTGCATCACTACCTAATTCATTTAAAGTATCTTCTTGAGCTGAAGTAAATTTACCATGAAATCTATCTAATAATTGATTAGCAGTCATTACCTGCCTTCTTACAATCCAATCCCTATCTTCAATAAAATTACTTTTAGCGTTATTAGGAGAAGTAATTTCCCATGGGGGCACAACTTCATAATCAATATCATCGTGAAAAATACCCTTATAAGTAACAACTCTACCACAAGTTAACCAGTCAGTATAAGCATCTTGTTGCTTATCATCCATATCTTGATCAAAAGTAATATAGTCTAATATCTCTTGACCTGTAATGGCTTTATTAGAATCAAAGTCATCATTGAATTTAGCAACTTCTTCTTGTAGTGTACCTTGTGCTTCTTTATCTTTACCTAAATCAATACCCATACCCTGTAACTCATTAATAAGTTTTTGGGCATAGTAGTTTTTAATAGTTCTTTGTAAACCTTCTTTATATTTATTCTCGTCTCCTGGATTAGCATCTAATACATTTACTGTTTTAAATCTTTGTCCGAATTCCCCTGTATAAAGATCGAGGACAGGAGTTATAATATTATAATTTCTAAGTTTAGCTCCAAATCTTTTATAGTTATCAATACTAGTATTAAAAGGATTTAGTACATATTCATAATCTTTATCATCTAACTTATTCTCTACTAACCTATAAAGAGATAGTATTTCATCTTTATCATCATTATTAACGCTTTGATCTATATAGTAGTTACCAGCTTGTTTATAATAATTAAGACCGTTATCATCAGTCTTTTCTTTTTCTGCTGTACTAATCTTATGTTTAGGAAGTATTGCCATATTAGTAATATGCTCTATTAAATATATTATCTTCGTCTCCCTCTGGTGTAGAAGGTTTTTCTATCTCTGTATGAAATTGTTCCTTTATATCGTATTGTCCTACTATGATAGTAGATACAGCATCAAAATTACCTTTTTCAAGATTGAACCTTAGTAGTTCTTTAATGCCAGGTTCATCATAAAAGTAATGTAAATTTAGTAAACTTTCATCATTTTCTCCTTGCCCTCTTTTAAGTCCAAACCAATCCCTTGCATATATAACACCGTCAAGCTTTCTATTCATATTTATTGATATCCCTTTATTCCTACCTGTCTTATTAGTTTGTAACGCTTTTTTCCAAACAACATCAGGTTCATCTGCAAGTTGATGTAATCTTGTGTTCTTTTTAGCATAATTCTTAACATCACCTCTATCATTCTCAAACATAATAATAGCATTATAATAATCAGCGGCTTTAAATAGAATCTCATTAAACTCATCTGTACTATCAGGACGTCCTCTAAAGGCTGCAACTATCCTATCTCCTTTTCCTGGGGTATAGATATTATTTCTTTCATATACATAAAAGACACCTAATGAATCTCTACCTGTAATATTTTTTCCATCTTTATCTATAGCAAATGGATCATGCCATATTCTATAGAGATTTTCAGGAATCATACCAGTCATTCTATCCCTATATGGTGGACTCCACATTACAAAACAACCGTGAGGGTCATCTGTTTTCTTTAAAGGAAAGTTAGTAATAGGTTCGTGATAATGCTTTAATTCAGCATCAGTCATAAACATCTTATCCTTAAAAGTAACTTTACCTTTAACAGTAACTAGATTACCTGATCTAGTAATAGCTTTAATATCAGGATCGTGTTGTACTCTTCTAAGTTGTTCTTCAAATTCTTCTTGTTGGAATATACCACTACTATTACGACTAAAAGCTTCTCTAGGAGTAAAGGGTTCTTCCATTACATAATCAGAAAGCTTAGTGGCTTTTCTTGACTTCTTCTTCATTGCCCTCATTTTGTGTTCATAGTCTACAGCACCTGTAACATTACTATTACCGTGTCTATCTACAAACCCTTCTTTACCCATATAAGTAGCTACAAAGAAACCACATTCAGTACCTCTACTATCTTTATCCCATATATTATTAAATGCTAAGAATCCATCTGCACTAGGAGAATACATTAAATCTTCAAAACCTTCCCATTGTTTATCTTCACCACCACCAGTACCAAAGACAATCATAAGTCCTGTAGCAAATACACCTGCACCAAGAGTAGGTAAAGTAGAAGATAGTACTTCACTTAATAAGGGATTTTTACCGCTTTCCTCTAATAGTACAAAATCACTATCTTTACCCCTTGCAGCACCAGGATTATTAGTAGCAAAACTAACTGCTATTATCCTAGATTTAAAACCATATTCAATTCCTAAACCATCATTCTTTTTAAATCCAAATTTAATAAATTCCTCTCTATTTAATAATCTTCTTTTCGCCCAATCGGTATTCTTAGCTATATCTTGAAGATAGTTATCAGCCATAGTCATAGTACCTTCGGGATATAAACTATCAGCGTGATATGCTCCTAATACAGTAGTACTGTTCCTAACTAAATCAGCTTTATTTGCAGCAAGCCAACCATTCTTATAAGAATAACCTTTACGTCTAGCTTTACCTACTACTAAATGTTTACCTTTTTTTCTAGCTAGTTCAATAGCTTTAAAGTAATAATAATCACTATCAAAGAATTGAGGTAAGGACGTTTCTTTTTGATCTGATAATTCAGAAATATCTTCTCCATTAGCAATCTTATCATTAATTGCATCAAGTGTCTTTTTACTTACACGCTTAATTAAAGCAAAATTAAGGTAACCATAATGTTCTCCTGTAATGTGAAGATTCTGTAAACAATAACTGCCGTCATCTCTTTTAGAAATAACGGCAGGTAATGTAAGTCCTTCTTTTCTTCTTGTCTCCTCTTTATCCCAGAAAGCATCATACTCTTTCTTATTATAAATAGGATGGAAATTAGTGTATTTACCAGTTTCTAAAAAAGTTCTACCAGTAGCACTAAATTCTTCTGTATTATAAAATACTAAATCTATAGGTTCGTATAAATCATCTTCATTAAAATCCTTAACAGTAGTATAAGGAGTAGTAATGGTAGGTAGAGTTTCATCTACATTTAGACTAACTAATAAATCAGGAGGCAAGGATTGCAATATATCAAAACTTTTATAATCTATATGCATCCTCTACTTATCCAGTCTATATTAATAATATCAATTAAACTTAGATAACTCATAGATACATTTGTAGCTAAGATACTTGTAATATCAGTAGAGCCAAATATAATACACTTAGTAGTATCTAATTCATAATCAATAGCTAATTCATATATCATACCCGGACTAGGCATAGTATAATAATTCTTTTTATTATTGTAGTTATACACAATACTTTGTGGGGCTATCTTTAACTCTTTTTCTAAAACTTTACAGATTTTTTCTAACTTAATTATAAGAGCTTTTTCTATTATATACCCTTCTTCTATACTTGTTTGATTACTTATTATAATAGTCATATAACCCATTCTATTATAATGTTGTATAGCGTCTAATGTTTCAGGTATAAATTTCCAATCTTCACTATGTATTGGATATTTTTTACCACTTCTAGTAGTAATTAGGGTATTATCTAAATCTATAAACACAGCTTTATCTTGCATACTTAGTGGGGTTTAATACCTAATCCTAATGGGTTAGGTTTTTTATTATTACTTATATTATTATAATGATGTTCTAACATATTTATTACGTCTTGTTCCATATAACGTATTTTTATACACTTAGGGGCAAGACCTGGCCTAATATGCCAAATCTCTAATCCATTCTCTACTAGCTTATATCCCCATCTAATCATTATGTAAGCATATAAACTAAGTTGTAAGCTATAGGTCATACCTTTACATAACTCAACATTATTCAAAGGAGAGTGCATATATTCTAGTTTTCTTACAAACTCACTTGTCTTAACATATACTCCCCCTATTTGTTTCTTCTTGAAATAACCGGATTCAAAGATCATTTCATCTTTATTAGTTTTCCAATCTAAGATACAAAATTGACGTCCTTTAACAATAAGAACATCAATCATACCTGCAACTTGATAAGCTGTACTATATATTCTTTTTTCAGCAAATATAGTACAACCTTTATTAATAAAAACAAGTAGTCTATCATATATAACAGGATAGTTAACTCCAATATCAGTAGCATCTAAATCGTGCTTAGTCCTTATAACTAATAACCCTGCACCTAGAGAAGGGCTAATTAATTTATTAGTTAAACCTTCTTTATCATTCTTACTTTTATTAATACCATCCTCTAGGAAATCGTGTATTTCATTTCCTCTTGCACAGGCATCTTCTGTAAGTTTCTTCCATTTATTAACAACTAAACTTACTTCATTATTGTTAATAGGGTTTTTATATAAACTTTCTAATGATCTAAAATTTCCATCTACAACAATATCTTTACATTTACCTCCATCAGGTCTAACTTTAAATCCGTTATCCCTAAGAGCAACATACATACTCCAATATTTACTATTAAACTTAGGTTTGTATTTATCAATTAATGTAGTAACACTAGTATATACTAAACCACTATCATCAGTATATTTATGTTCTATAGGCTCAAAAGTTATAGTAGTTTGTTTTTCTACTCTATCCATTTCAATACTTATTAAGTTATGCTTCTCTATTTCCTACAGTACCTCCACCGTATAATGTACCTTCTTTCAATTCTTCGTCTAGTAGCTTTTGTTTAAGTTTTTCTATAGTTTCATACGCTTTAGGTAAACTATCATTAATGCTCATAATCTTAGTAGTAGTACCCATTAAAGAATCAGTAAGATAACTCACCTCTCTCTCTAACTCTTGTTTTTTCTCTTCCTCTATTTCTGCATCTAATTGTAATATTTTATTTTTAAGTCTATCTCTAATTTTTTCTTTTCTTTCATTAAAAAATCTAATATCTTGACCTAAAGAATAAATAGCTCTATTAGCATTTACATAAGTATAAAACATACTACTTAGATTAAGACCTTCAACTAAAGCTACACCTGCTGCACTAATAAGATTATCTAACTTCCAGTTATTAGGTAAACTAGCATAACTTATACAAGAAGTAAAACGAGCTTCATCTGCTAAATCCCTGTACATAGATAAAGGGTGATAGTACGTATATACAAACATAAGTTCTTTAAAAGCAAATGCTTTTTTTCTACCATCGTGATCTCCATCACTACCTCTATCTCTAATAAGAATAGCTTTAAATTCAGGTACATTTCTAGCTTCTGGTTTATTAATCTCTAATAAGCCATCATTATTAATTAAAAATATATCATTATGAATTTTTCCCATTATATTGCTTCAACTTGTTTTAGTAATACTTCTAATTCTTCTTTATTACCTATAATACCTTGAAATAAGAATTCTGTTTCATTCCCTCTTTTACCTTTAATGGTTTGCTTATCGTTAAAACGTAAATCAACAAGTACTTCTAAAAAATACCCTAATTTTCCAGGAGCGTCTTTTACAAAATAGTTTTTATAAGTTTCTTTAAAATTTAAATCAATTAATAGTTGTTTCATATTATTAATTCTACATTAGTCACACTCATTATTTAATTTAGGTAAAGGCTCATTAAGATCAGTCGAAAGCATATACTTTTTATAATCCTTTTTATTAATCTTTCCTTGTTTATGAAAGAAACTTATTAAATCTGTTTTAATTTGTGTTTTAAAAGGATTAACTACATAATTATATTCTTCTTTAGTTAATTTACTTTTATATAAATTAGCTATATCTTCAATAGTCTTAGGTTCTTTCATTAGTCATACTTATTTTTAATCTTTACTATATCCTTAGTACTTCTTAATTCCTCTAAAGTTATATTATCTGACCTTTCTTTAGATAATATTTTATTACGAACCCTTAGAGCATATAATTGTCTCTCAAACTCTATCTCTCCTAGTTCTTCTCTTCTATCTTTAAGTTCTAAAGTTTCTTGAATTTTTTCTCTACCGTGTTTCCTAATAAAAGTACCAAATAAAGGAAGTCTTACTTCAATACCTTTTTTAAAAGCATAATTACTAGCTATAAATTGACTATCTACTATTTCAGCTATTTCTTGTATAGATAATTCAAGTTCATTTTCTCCTATAAGTTCTTGTTGTATTTCATTAAGAAAAATAGTAGTAGTATCATCTAGTTTCATATACTATACTTTTTTAAATGCGTCTTTAGGTGTAATAGGGAATTCTGATACTTTAGGTGTAATATTCTTAACTGCTTCTAAAGCTTGTTCTTCTTTTCTATGTGCATCCATATTAATACCATAAAAAGCAATAGCATTAAAGAACAGCTCTCTATATAAAAGATACTCTATATCTTGTTGAAGAAATTCAGCAGAGTTTTTAACTACATAATCGCTTGAATATAGTAAAGTTCTTTCTCCTGTACCTGCATCAGCAGAATAAAATCTTATTGTCTTTACTTTACCTTTAGTAGTAATACTAATACCTAAAATTAAAGGAGAATCTTTTTCTATAAACTGTCTGTTTATTTCTTTAATAAACTCTTCCGCTATATCTCTAAAGTTAACATTTCTAGCCATTATTTCTTATTTGTGTTATTTTATTTGAATTTTCTATGAATTCATCTACAATTTCAGGAGTAGTAGCATAATAAACTACTTCACCATTTTTAACAGCTTCATCACAAACATCTTCTTCTAATTTAGTGATTGTATAGCCGCCATCCATAAAATGATCAAATAGTTTATTTACTAAATCTTCTGTAGTTTCTACATATATAAAAACATTATTAATCGTTGCTTTAAAGTATATTCTACCCATTATTAGATTTTATCTCTCCTAGTCTAACTCCTAACCACATACGAGCTTCTTTATAAGCTCTATAAGCTTCTGCAAAGTTAGCATCTTGTAAGAATTTTTCTTTAAGATTATTAACTTTTCTTTTTTCTGAATACCACATAAAAGTACTTAAAATAACATCTATTCTTTTACTTATCTCTTCCCTTAGCATATTAAGATTTGTAATTTCATTATCTACTAAATTAATAGATTTCTTAGATACTTCTACAGCTTCTTGAATTTCTTTAGGAGTTTTAGCAGTCTTAGTTGCTTCGTAAGGGAATTCTTGTCCTAAATTTCCTTGAATCTCCCCTAAATACATTCTACCTTTCTCTAATGAAGTAGTAGCTAAAGATAAACCTCTACTTTTACTCTTTATACTCAATTCTCTCATAGTATTAAGTAAAACACTTGAATCTACTCTTACTTTACTAAATGCTTCAATAACTTCTTTGCTCATAACTCTATATATTAATAATTTATTACTTGTCTAGTACCAAATATATATATTTCTTTAATATCAGACACCATAATAATACTATTTTTTACATTATTCTTTAAAATATTACTTAAAGCTTATTAGAAATAAAGACCATATACACCCGATTTCTAAATATTGATATAATGCCATACCTTATTATAATAACATTGGCGATTACTCTCCTTTGCCCTGTACAGACTGATAACGGAGCTATAATTCAATCACATTTTCCGGTAATTTGAATCTTATCTTATATACAATATCATATTTAACGTCATTTGTTCCAATAGCAAACTCAGTATATATAAAAAACCATTTAAAATTAAATTTCCTAGTATGTGACCATCTACAATACAATAAAGTCTTTATATTACCAGGATGATACCATATTTTACCTTCTCCTATATGAGATACAGGTTCATTAACTACTCCTATCATATTATTTAGCTTACCCTCTTTACCTAATACCCAAAATGCCCATAATAAAGGACTAATTCTTTTTTCATTTTTAGTTATTCTATCTATTTCAATTTCTTTTATTTGATAACTTGTTGGATTAATTTCAGGAGCATTAGTAAACATATAATTACCGGCAGGATTACGTATAGCATTAAACCAATAAGAAGCTTTAAATCTACCCCATCTTGTTGAGGTATCTATTCCTTTATCCTCTATTTTCTTTATATCAAAATCTACTCCATATCTTTCAATTTCATCATCATTTAACATATACCAAAGTTGTTTATTATACCAACCCCCTTCTTTAGAATGATATTTCATTCTAGTTTCTGTTCTTTTTATAAAAGGATATATAATATACCCTAATAAGATATAAGGTATCTTACCTAATAGAGCTTTCCAAAGATCATTCCAAAAGTTTTTCTTTAATTGTCTTGTAGTCATAGTTATATATTTTATTGTAAATATAGTAATATGTTTTAGAGTTTGTTTACTTTTATTGCTTAATATTTTTATTAAATAAAATTTAAAATATGGGAAAGAAAGTAAGTAGTTATGTTAATGGAGATGGAAGAAAAGGTTACCATTTTCATTGTGAAGGGTGTAATACTGCTCACGGAGTTATTACAGAAGGAAAAGAAGGTCCAGTTTGGGGATTTAACGGAAATAAAGAAAAGCCAACTTTCACGCCTTCTGTATTAGTTAGGTGGGTTAGCTTGCCTGATGAAATAGAAAGAGATAAAAATGGTAAATACATACTACAAGAAGATGGAAGGATTAAAGGTGCTAAAGATGAGGTGTGTCATTCTTTTGTTACTGATGGTATGATTAGATATCTTAATGATTGTACTCATAATTTAAAAGGAAGGACTATAGAATTATTAGATTTTTAATTTCTTATATTTATTACTATGAATGAAGAAGTTATTTATTTAGAGCAACCAAGAGGTTCTAAAGTATGCGGTCAAACTTGTTTAGCTATGGCTTTTGGAAAATGTATAGAAGATATATCTATTATAATTAATACACAAGGTGGCACAAGAAATCCGGATATATACAAATGTATTAAATATTTTGGTTTTAAATATAAATATAATAGAATAAGTAAAAAAAATAATATTATACCTGAGGATTCTATTGTTAAGATAGGTTTTAAAGATAGTACTTGTACTCATTGGGTTTATAAAGTTGAGGGATATTTTTTGATCCTACTGAAGGTGTTTTAAAAGATTATAATAAATATAATAATGTAGAATTTATTAGTTATATTAAAATAATAAGAGATGTTGAGATTGGTTGATAAATAGAAAATTATATAAAAATATGTTTGTCACAAATATATGGAATAATTGTGATAAATGGTATTATTGTATGTACTATAAATACTGGGGTTATGTGTTGTATTAATATGATTTTATATGTTGTCTTAATATGATAAAAAAATTTTATAAAAAATTTTAGGAAATTTGTGGGAGGCTGTATCACCCTACACAGAACCCATAGCTAAGTTTTGGACATTGAAGTACCCCGTACTAATTAATGTTCTAATAGGCTCTAAAAGATAGAGCATAACTTATTTAAACGTATTTCTTATGAAAACCGTACAAATTTCCGCTGTAAAGCGCATTGCAACTGATGAAGTTAACCTTGTAGTACTTGTGTTAGCTAATGGTAAACCTGATGTAGTAAGATCCACTAAGGAGTTCCTTAATGATCTGAAAGGTTCATTTCTTATTGATGATAGTATCAATAGTATGAATCATCCTCAAGTGCGTAAAGCATTACGTAACCTTAAAGGAGGTATGCTACAAGGAGACTTGAAGTATGCTAAAGCAGGAGATACTTGGATTGTTACAGAGAACAGCCAAGTTGTTAAGAACCCAAAGGCTAAAGGGTTTGGTCAATATGCTATTGGAGATGCTAAAGAGTACGAGAAGGATGCAACTATTGTAGTTGACGGCTTCTTGACTTTTGATTTCCAAGAGGAAGCATATCAACGTGAAGAAAATGCTGAAGCTTATGCTGCAAAGCGTGTTAAAGCTACTGATGCATTTGATATCGCTCCTGATGCTGCACCTGCAAAAGCAGATGATGCTGCATCAACAGATGAAGGCTTGGAAGAGGACTCAACTCCTGTTGCTAAAGGTCAGCCTGTACCAGCAGCGACAGCTGAAGAAGCTGCAGAAGCTACCAAAGAGTAGTGATTAATTAATCTAATAAGGTTTGTAATACGATCTACAAGCCTTATTTTAATACCTTACCTAATGACAAAACCAGCACCTAATACAACACAAGTTATTACACCTCGTGGAATTAATATCGGGGTTAATATACAAAATGATTTAATTAACCTTGGAATATGGAGTTATATTAACATTGATAGAGTTATTACAGTACGTGATGCTGTAGCTCGTCAATGTGTATCAACTGTAAACTATTCCTTTAAATAAACTACGATTATGAAAGCAATTAGAATAACAATAGCTACACTACTTGTAGGAATATTATTCTTAACAGGTTTAGTAGGAGTACTATCTGAACCTGTTACATTTGTATTATGGCAGTTCCTTATTGTGAAAGCCTTATCATTTGCCGCACTCGTATTCTCTTACCAAATGATGAAAGGTATTGTAGAAATAACACGTTAGCATCTTACCTTACCAACCTTGTAGATAACTTGGTTGGTGTAGGTGTTGCGACTGTGGTCATAGTTTTCACTGCTGTAGTCATAGTTTTCATTGTCCTTATTATACATACAATTCGTACATTCTCCAATCATCTATTATACAGGGAGTTACGTCTTATCCTATTAGTTGTGTTGACTAATATTTGGTGGTTAGATATGATTAGGAGAAGCTTTAGTATTTATTGTTCTATTCTTTTGGTTAGGTAGTAGAACATTATATTAAACTTAGTCTTGTTAAAGCATTGAGACGCTTTGAATATTATTATCTCTGGTGGTTCTTAGATGATTCTATTTATTTCAATGTCTGAGACTATGTAGACTGTTATGTCTAACTTCTCCTACATCATTATCTCTAAAATTATCTCCACCTAAATCTCTAGTCGTTATTATAACATCACCATCAACAAATATCCAACCTCAACCTTATTTTCAGACTCATTCTGACACTATAATTAATCAATCACTTAATTCCTACAAACATTTATTAACATTCCTACAAGATTATTGGGTATCACTTAAACATTGTGTATATCAATTATATTATGTATGTACTATTTAATATCTTTGAAGATCATTATATTTTAAGTGTTAAATGATTAGGTTTGTAGCTTATTATTTCTTACTACTATAAAAGTATTAAAGAAGAAAGTGTTAGTTAATTAGTAATCAAGTAGTTAAGTCTTAAAAAGTGGACGTATACGCCACTAGAGTGGCTTGTGAGGCCACTACGAGACCTTTTTACTAGAAGAATTCAATATTTCCCTATACATCTGAATATGGAGGTTATAATATACTTAATAATTAAAGAAGTAATCAAACAGTAATAGTTTAAACTCTCATTCAATATTATAATCAAATAAGGTGAGTAGCTTATACTTTAATAATTACTAATCAAATAAGTGAACAAATGATCTTATTAGATTTATTATAGATTTATCATTTATTTATTTATCACTTGGAAAGATGAGGACTGATGTAGTCTTTCCACTTACACAAGTTAATCAGTCTGGTTATTCTCAAATACCATATCGACCTAGGACAAGTAAGAGATTATGTTCGTTATATTATGAAATATTAAATTATTAAGTTGTTGAAAGGAAACCGGACATCCTAAATAGAAGGTAGTAATATATAAATGTTTAATTAAATGCCCATCGCGGCTCTTGAATGAATTTAATTAAATGAGTGACGAATATATTATAACAACAAATCGTTTAGAACTTTAAACTCTTGCCCAATTTGTAGATATATTAAATTAGACTCCTGATGTTTCAAAGAAATAATCAGATATAACAAGTGAGGAGAAACACATAAAAAGCCAGTTAAAATTTAATGAAGTATGATAAAGATACAAGCTACAAATAGTGGTGAGAGTTTATTTATTAATTAAACACTAATTATAATGGAACAATATTGTATAACTGTTGATACTACAATTGTAGTATATTTTATAATAGGGTATGTTATTATTAGAGTAGCAGAAACTATACTTACTTTTATATTAGAAATAAGAAAAGAAATAAGAACTAATAATTAAATCTTAAACTAATGAATAATACATTAGATCATATAATAGATCAACTTGATAAGCACATAGAACAACAAGGTATAGCTTTATTAAATAACGGAGAATTAAGAGATATGCTTGTTCAAGTTAATACGATAGAGTATAAAGTCTCACATACTAAAGACAATGAGCAAAAAGTAGCTCTTAAAGATATAGGCTTTAATCTACCTGAAGAATTTAATCAAGATGATTATATACTTAAATCAAAAGCAAGAAATGAAGCTTCTGAGGCATTTATTGCAGGTGTTAAATATGCAGTTACTAAACATTCTATTAACTTCCATCAATTATATACTGCTGCTTATGAATGGGTACAACAACATACAACTTAAATCTTAAACTAATGGATATAATAGAACATATCATAACAGCTATAGCTAAATCAAGTGCTAGTGGTATAGCCCCTAAAGAACTTACTAGAGGTCGTTTGACTAATATACTTAAAGAAGCTCAAACTACTATTAATATAGAGAAAACTAGTGCAGATATTGAACATAGAGAAACTAATGCACCTAATATTGTTAAGTTTTACACTACAAATCAAGTAAGAGACTTGTGTAGTGATGCTTTTATAGATGGTGCTTTATGGAATCTTAATGATAAAGTACTAACAGTTAAAGATATACCTTGTGGAAAATGGGTAGACGAACACGTTAAATAACCACTAATAATTTAGAGTAATGGCTAAGTATATTAACTTAGAACTTTCAGGAGACACCATAAGACAAAGATTATTAGATAATATTAATAATAAGAAATCTATTTTAGATGAATATAAAGACATTAAATCTAATACATCAGACTTAACTAAAGATATGCAACGTCTTGTTATAGGTATGATAGAAGAAGAAGAATAATTTAATACATACAATATGTCTAATAAGAATAAAAGTCAAGATAGTAAACATAATGTTAGTGGTTCTAAAGCCACTAATAAAACTCCTAATACTTAAGTTTGGGAACAATCTAAAACAGATAGAAATAAAACTAAATACTCTTAATACTATAATTATGGGATATTATATTGAAGAAGATTCTAAAGGAAAACACATAGGTACTTCATTTATGGAAAAATGTAATGCACTAGTAGATGATGGAGCTATACTTACTAGAGATGACAACTTTCAAGAGAATTTAGTTGTCGTAGTAGATAATGGATGGGCAGCAGCAGCGGGTTATGTTTATAGTGAAAAAGAATTTAAAACTTTTAAAAGACCTGACGGTAGACCAAAACAATGGTTTATATATAATCATGCTAAAGAATTGTCAGGTTATACTAAAGATCACAATTAGTTATGGGAAATAGTGGAAGTTATAAGAAAGGACACATACCACACAATAAAGGAAAAAAGTTAGATGAATATTTATCTAACTCTGCTATTGAAATAATTAAAAAAACACAGTTTAAAATAGGACAAACTGCTGGAGATAAAAGTAATAATTGGAAAGGTGGTATACAAACTCCAAAGAATGATTGTATTCATCTTTATGATGGAGTAAATAAAAGAATACGTAGACCTCGTTCAGTATATGAACAACATTTTGGAAAAATACCAAAAGGTTATGTTATATATCATTTAGATTTAGATAAAGATAATGATGAACCATACAATTTGGAAGCAATATCCAGAAAAGAATTATTAAAAAGAAATAAATCTATAGTAAATCAGTTTCAATAATATTATGCAGGTTGATAAGCAGATAACGGAGAGTTAGGTGATTCCAACAGTAACAGGGTCAATCCCACGAAGTCCTATTTACATAAGCTGTTACTTGTGTAATACTACCCTGTCAACCTGTTTTAATTAACAATTTAAATCCAACTATTAATCTAAATCATGTAAGAAAAGATGTCAAAGCACAGGTCTATCCTAAAACATGAAATGTGGTAGTGAGCTTTAGGCTACTAATAGTTGGTATTTTAAATAAACTACTGAACTTTAATTAGTTTACACTGTCTGTATAAATTAACATAATTGGTATTGAGGGGAATGACAAACTGAACCTCTATTAATCTGGTGATACTGACAGAACCAATGGTGCAGTAATATTTATACCAGTAGTTTATATATTTTATTAATCTTAAATTCAAACAAATGGAGAATAAAAGAGCAAAGGTAATTATGTTATCTACAGATGTTATATTAACTGCTAATGGTAAAGAACCTAAAAATATGTTTACTAGTAATGGTAGACTATTTACAAATGGTTTTATAATAGGAGAGTTAATAAATGATAAAGGAGATTTACGACAAAATCATCTATACTTCACGACAGATGAAAACCCTAAAGAAGGTGATTGGTGTGTAGTAGGTGGAGGATTAGGAAGAATTGGAGTTAGTGAGTTTCAAAAGAATGTAATGTATTCTATAACACCTAAAAAAATTATAGCTACAACTAATACTAAACTTAAATTAAAAGAACATCAGAATGGGTGTATGTTAGATAGATGTTTAACAAATGCGTGTAATGATAGTTGTAAGTTACCTCAACCATCTCAATCATTTATTGAGAAATATTGTAAAGTAGGTGGTATTGATGAAGTATTAGTAGAATACACTAATTCTTCTGTAATATCTTATAAAGGTGAAAACGGTGTACATAAAATAGCATCTAAACCCAAAGTAAACTCTCATAATGAGATTACAATTCATCCTATTAAATCTGATGAAGAACAAGCATTAGAATTTTTAAAAGATATTCATGTTGAATGGGCAGAGAATTGGGGTATAGTAGTAGATATGTTTGGTCAAGATATAACAGATGAATGGGATAGAATAGTAAAACACCATTCTAATAAATAAAGTATAACTAAACTCTTTGTTCAAAGATAAACAATAGATAGACTTCTTAGTCTTACGAGATGTTCCTAAAAAAAAGGAATCCTATTAAACTTGAATCAGCAAGTTGTGTTTATCTGTAGAAATATGTAAATATAGGGTTCATTACACCAATAGGTAATGTTCATATCCCATTCTGAAACAATGGGCAAAGAGTTTTTAATAAAATAGATAATTATGGGAGATAAACCAAAAAAAATTCCACCTATACATATAGGTGATGGTCTTTATATGATAGACAAAGGATGTAATATAGCGATAGCCGTAAATCATCATACAAATGAAGTAGCATTTATTGATACAATGGATCTAGATACTGCCCTTGATTACTTACAGAAAGTTAAAAATAGAATTAAATAAACAATGGCACTAACAACTAAAGAAATTATTACAGCTATTAGAGATAAATTTAATCAAGCACTAACAGAGAAATCTGGTTGGGGTAAAAATGAACTCAAACAAATGCACGATAATATCATAATAGATGTTTTAAGTAATATAGAATATAAGGAACCTAGAGAATGTACTATGTGTGGTGTTCCTTTTTTTACAGGTATTTGTAAAGAATGCGGCTATAAAGAGTAAGAAGGACACTTAATAAATACTCCATCTTCTGTAGTATGAAGTAAATGATACTACAAATATTCTTTATACTGTAGTTATGAGATTTAACAATGGAGGAACGAGTATAAAGAGTAAATAAAAAACTTAATAACTTTCCAAGATATTGAGGACACCAGTTTCAATTTATTGTTTTAGGTGTAAAATACATACAATCAATTAAGCTTGCCCCCGAACCCGCTTAATAACTATTAAACTAATTTAATACTTATGATTAAATATAACTATAAACTTATCTCCCCCCAAGATGATAGTAAACACATTAAAGAACCTCAAACCGAAGGAATTTAACTTATTTTGGAAACAAACAGTAATAACAGAAACAGAATCATATACTTTATTATATAGAATAGAAGATTTAATAATGTATAAAGTACATACTAAATTAAAGAGTATTTATATAGTTCGTAATCAAGGACAAACTATTCCTGATGAAGCTATACCTATTACTAAAGACGAATATGAGTTTCTTATTCTAAAATACATACTATGAGTAAGAAGAGAAAAGAGTATGATTTAGAGCAATCTCCATTTTACTCTTTAAATACTAAATTAAGAGCTACACTTACCGAATTAAAGGCAAGTACAGGGGAAGAACTAGTTTTAGCACGTAAAAGATATTTTAAACAAGATGAATATGTTAAATTTATTATAGATAATGAATTTGATATTGTTACATATCATAATCTCTCTACTATTGCTAAAACTATACTACAATATATAGTATATAATTGTTTAGAATATAATTCACCTACTTTTAGATTTAAAGTAGTTGATTTTGCAGCTATAGTAGGTTATGATACCTCTTATATACATAAAGGAGTTAAAGAACTTCAAGACTGTAAATATATAGCTAAAACAAGTAGTAAAGAAGTTTATTGGATTAATCATAATAAATATTACAAGGGTAATTTTATGATTGACAAGTACGTAAAAACTAAATAAAGGCTTGTAAGACTATATTTTATACGCCTTTATAACTAATATCAATCTCTCAAATTAATTAAAAATGACGTACACAGACGATCAAAACAAGGCATTGGATAGTATGTCTATATGGGTAAAAAAGCCAGTAAAAACTCCAGAAGATTTACTATATACTTTAGATGGTGCAGCCGGTACAGGTAAAACTACTATAATGAAAGCTTTTATTGAATCTCTTTCAATTAGTAGAAATCAAATAGCTGTTACAGCTCCTACACATCAAGCTAAAAAAGTTATATCTAATGCTACTGATTATCCTGCTAGTACTATTCAAAAACTATTAGGTTTAAGACCTGATGTATCTTTAGAAGATTTTAATCCTAATAATCCTAAATTTAACCCTATTGCACAAGATCAAATGGGGTATTATAAAGTAGTATTAATAGATGAATCTAGTATGCTTAATGCTGCTGCTGTTAAATTACTTAAAGAAAGAGCAGCTAAATATAATGTAAGAGTATTATTTCTAGGGGATGCTTATCAATTACCACCTGTAGGAGAAGCTATGAGTAAAGTATTTACTTCTGTTAATAATTTAAGTACTTTAAATCAAGTAGTAAGACAAGATGAAGGTAATCCAATGACTCCTATACTTAAAATGCTTCGTACAGATATTAAATACGGAACAGAAAATGGTATAGCAGAAATGATTAAGATAGGACAATCTACTAGAGGGGAGGAAGGATTTAAATGTTTAGAAAAAGATGCTTTTGGTAATGAATTACTTAATCTATACTATAGTACAGAATATCAACATAGTGCAGATCACGTAAGATTTTTAGCTTATACTAATACTAGTGTAGAAGCTTGGTGTGGTGCATTAAGAAAGAAAATAGTAAAGAATTCAGATAGACAAGTAGATTTTAATGAAATGTTAATAGGATATAATACTATTGTAGATAGAAAGACTAATGAAGTTATACTTGAAAATGGAGAAAGCTATGAAGTAATTAATATTCAAAAGGATGAAAGTCCTGCAGGTGTTCCAGGTTTTTATGTAAAACTAGCAACAGATAGTGGATATACCACAACAGTATTTATTATAGATAGTACAGATAAGACTCGCTTTTTAGAATTATATACAGAGAAACTTACTAAAGCTAAATTAAATAAAGCTTGGGCTCCATATTATAATTTTAAGAATAATCATCTTACTATGGAAGATATACCTATTCCTGGAGAACGACCTTGTAGAAAAGATATATACTATGCTTATGGTAGTACAGTACATAAAGCTCAAGGTGCAACATATAATAATGTAGCATTAAATCTAAAGAACTTGTATATTAATTATAAAATATCTGAACGTAATAGATTATTGTATGTTGCTTTAAGTAGATGTACAAATATGAACCTAGTATTAATATAGTACCGGAGTTATCCGCCCTTTTGGGTGCTACTTAAAGGATATCTACATAGAATGGTAGTGAACTATGTTTTTAATTAAAATCTAATTATAATGAAAAAAGAAGAGGAAGAAAGAGAAATAGTTATAAAAAGGGATACTGTAGGTGTTAAAGCTTTTGAACAAGCTATTATAGAAAATACTGAATATTTTCCTATTACAAGAATAAAATTATTTGATGATTCTAATTTTAACCCTTATTCACACAAATCTAAATACCACAAATAATGAAAACATTTGAAATCATATTTAAATATGATACTAAAGCAGGTAATGGTAGTTATATCAATAGATTAAAAGATAAAAGTGCTGAAAAAGCTTTTTTAGCGGCCCTTAAAGATTTAAATGCTGACAGAAATGGAGATTACACTCTAACAAAAATAAAAATAGAAGAACTCTAAATTTAAGTTATGGAGGATATACTAACAGTAGTTAAAGCTAATGCTAAAACTACAGGAGATTTTAGGAAATGGTTATTTGTTAAATTAAATAAAAATGAACAGAATTTCCGTAACTTTGGTAAATACCCTAACAAACTTAAAATACCTTTTCTAATAGAATATTTAGAAACTAAGAATATCAATATTCTTGAAGCAAGTTGTTATTATGCTGCACTAAGTAGTAATCAAGCTAGTAATTTTGAAGAGTTACTAGCTTTTACTATCATTAGTGAATTTAAAAGAATAGAACAAAATAAGACAATTAATTATATACCTTTTTAATATGATATATTTTATAACTAATGAATCAGATACTTTAAAAAAGTATAAGACAAAACTATACAATAATATTACTGCTTTAGAAGATTCATTAGTTACTTATAAATTATTTAAAAAATGGGTAGTAGAGTCTTATAAAGATAAAGTAAAAATTATTGCAATAGATTTAGAGACTACAGGATTAGATGCTTATAAGGATAAAATAGTATTATCTACTATATCTACAGAAGAAGACAGTTTTGTATTTCATAGTGCTCATTGTAATGAAGAACCTTATTATAAATATATCAAAGAAAAAGACTTTACTATTTTAGGTCAAAATATTAAATTTGATATTAAATATATTAAGACTAAACATAATATTTTCTTTACTAAATTATGGGATACTATGATAGCTGAACAAAGGCTATATATGAAATCAGGGATGCGAAATGGTTTAGATTCTTTAGCTCAAAGATATTTAGACATATATCCTGATGCAATGGATAAAAGAATTAGAAAGGAATTTATTAATTGTAATCCTGTTAAGTTTAATGTATTACCTAAACATATATACTATGTAGCAGGTGATGGAGAGACTTTATTCCCTGTAAAAAGAAAGCAGGAGGTAAAGATCAAAGAATATGGTATGGAATTTCTTATATATGATATAGAATTTCCTTTAATATCTATTATTGCTAAAGCAGAACTTACTGGTTTTGATTTTAATATAGATAAATGGATTGAAATATATAAAGACAATCTACAACATAAATTTGAAACAGAGAAGAAATTAGATATAGAGTTTATAAATCTAAGGGAAACTATACAACCTAAAGATATATTATATATTAAAGGTGGTAAATGGGATAACGAAAGAGTACATAATAGTCAATATGATGTATTTAATGACGATGGTACTACTAATGTATTAGATTTATTTGGAGAGCCTATGTCTAAACAACTTCTTACTAAAACTAAGAAAAAAGTAGATAAATATCCTAATAATATTAATTATAGTAGCGATAGTCAAATTGCAGAGATATTTGGTAGATTAGGACAACCTGTATTAGATAAAGCAGAAAGTTTAGTTATACCTAAATTTCAAAAAACCGGTAAACTAGATAGAACAGGTAATGGGTATCAAACAGGTAAAGATGCTATGCATACTTACTTAACTATGTTACCTAATACAGTAATGAAATCTTTTATTAACCTATTGTTAGACCATAGAGGTTATTCTACTGCTTGTAATAATTTTGGTATTAACTATAAGAATAAACTTAATCCTGTTACAGGTAAGTTACATACATCTTTTAGACAAGCTAGTGCCGATACAGGTAGGTTTCAAAGTGGTGGAGGTACTAAAGAACCTGATAAACCTAATTTTCAAAATATACCTAGTAAAGCTCATTATGCTATAGCTATGAGAAATTGTTTCTTAGCTAAACCCGGTCATAAAATAGATACTGCTGATTTAAGTGGTGCTGAATTAATTATAATGTGTTCTTTATCTCAAGATTTAAAACTTCTAGAAATAGCTTCAGATGATATGCATAGTTATATTGCTCAAAAATGTTGGAGAAAGATTTATAAACTTAGAGCAATGAAACTTATTACATATCATGATGGTTTAAGAGTTGCTAATGGTTTACAATATACAGATAAAAAAATAGTAGATAATATTAATAAATATATTACACTATCTAATACTTTTATAGTCAGTAAAAAGACTAATAAAAATATTAGAACTAATTTTAAACCTATGGGATTTGGAACTATTTATGGTATGTACCCTAAAAAAGCTACAAAAACTTTAAATCTTAATTCAGTAGATGAAGGTGCTATTGTTATTAGTACTATTCAGAATGAATTTCCTGATGTATTTAAAATGGTTATTGCTGCATCTGCAACAGCTAAAGCTAATGGATTTCTTATACTTAATACTAGAACTAATTCAAGAGCTTGGTTTCCTAATCTTATAGAATTAAAGAGAGGTAACATAAGCGAAAAAACTCATTTTGGTTTAATAAGTAAAGAAGAGAGTGAAGCTAGAAATATTAGAATTCAAGGTACCCAAGCTGATATGATTAAAGAAGCTACTGTAAGAATACAAAAGTGGATAGATGATACTGGATTTAGTTCTTTTGAATGTGTTTATGATGAAGTTAGTGAAAATTGGGTTCCTATTGTTAATAATGATATTACAATGCTTTCTTGGATACATGATGAAATAGTAACTGATTTTCCTGCTAAACTAGCAGAAGATAGATTTAAGCTCCGTTATCTATCTATACAGGGAAATGTCATAGAAAAAACTAATTTTCCTGCACTTAAAAAAGCTATTATGAGTGATACTTGTAATGCTTATTTAAATAATGTTACAATGGATGTAGAATATGATGTTTGCGACTACTGGACGAAGTGATAATTAAATAATATTAAATATGAAACAAGAGTTTGAAATGACACAAGAAGAAATGAATGATATTATTTCTCTTAATAAAAATAAAATGCCTGTATTAAAAATAGGAAATGTATTAACAGGAATGGATTTACAAGAAAGAATTAATTCTTATTGGAGAGGACTTGGAGGTAAATACGGTTTTAAATATATGACTGTTGAAGGAAGTTCAAAAGGTAAACTATTTTTTTTAGCAGAGCCTACTCCTATAGCTGTTATTAAAACTACAACTGAACTTAAAGTAGATGAATACATAGAAAATGCAGAAGGTCATTTAAGTGTTGAAGTAGCTAAATCTATTAGAAAAATAGTAGATCAATTACAATGGTGTGGTTATGAATGTGAAACAGGGGCATTAACACAAAATATTGCTTTTATAGCTTTAAATAAATTAGCAACTAAAAAAGAATAAAATGAAATTAAAAAGTTTAAATGCAGATAAAGAAAAGAAAGGAGTTAAAAGTAAATCGCCACCTACTGAAAATGTAAATTTAATAGATAATCCTGTTTCTTTTAATAAAGGTGATATAGTGGTACTTAAACCTAATGTGCTTAATTACTCTAGTGATCTTAAAAAAATTGCAGGTTTGAATTTAGAAGTTGAAAGATGCTTTAATAGAGATTTAGGAGAAGGTGTAATAGCTGAAATATTATATCTTGTAGGAAGAGATGTAAAAAATCCTTATTTATCAAATCACTTTAAAAAGGTACAATAATGCAAATAGATAAGAAGAAATTAGAAAGACAACAGATAGGTGTTGATAAATGGTTTGAAGTACAAAAAGGTACGCTTCATTATTTTACAGGAGTAGGTAAAACTTTTACTGCTGTACTTATAATGAAACGTCTATTTAGACTTAATTTAAATCATTCTATTGTTATTTTAGTTCCTTCTGAAATATTGCAGAAACAATGGAACGAAGTACTTAATCTTAATTTTAATAAAAAAGAGTTGTATACAGTTGAGGTATTTACCCCTAATTATATTATAACTAATGATATTAGAATTAAGACTAATACTTTAATAGTAGATGAATTACACGAATTTTATAGTAAAGAGTTTGTAAAAACTGTTAATAAAGAATATATACAATATGATACTAATTTAGCTTTAACTGCTACTTATGAAGATAGTAAAGGAAGGCATGCTGATATCGAAGAGTTATACCCTATTATTGACGAAATTACAGAAGAAGAAGCTATAAGAGAAGGGTATATTACTCCTTATGTTGAATTTAATTTATCTGTAAAACTAAACGATGTTGAGAAGTCTCAATATGAAAGTTACACTAAAGTTATTAGTAACAATATTAGTAAGTTTGGTAAAAATGGTTTACCATTAGCTGTTAAATGTTTATCAGGTGGTAAACATACTAATGGTAGAATATATGAAGGCAAAAGCTTTGTATATGGTTGGGCAGCTAAGAATGGTTGGCATAAAAATTTAAATCTTAGTAATCCCAGAGATGAACAAATTAATGATTTATGGAATCCAAGTAAAGTATTTGGATATGCTATAAATCTTATGAACGCTATTAGAAAAAGAAAAGATTTATTATATCATTGTGATAGTAAAGCAACTACTTGTGCTAATATAGTATTTAAGTTTCCTAATTTAAAGACTATAATATTTAGCCAATCTACTGCTTTTGCAGATAAATTAAATCTTACACTTAATAATAGAGACCCTAACTCTAGTGTTGTATATCATTCACAACTTAAAACAGTTCTAGCTCCTAGTCCTACAACTGGCAAACTTATTAAGTTTGGTAAGACTAGACTTAAAAAACAAGCTATGGCTGCTATTAGAAATAATGTAGCAAGAATACTTTGTACTGCTTCTAGTCTTGATAAAGGATTAGATATACCTGATTTAACATTAGGTATTACTGCTAGTGGTACAAGTAATTTTACCCAGTATAAGCAGAGAGGAGGGAGATTAAAAAGAATTTTATTTGGAGAAGATAAAGTAGCTTTACTTATTAATTTATACGCAGAAAATAGTAAAGAAGAGGATTGGCTAGTAGCTAGACAATCTAAATCTACACATAAAGTACATTGGATTGATAGTGTTGAGGATATATCTTTTTCTCCTAAAGATAAAAAAGTATTTAAAATAACAGATATATGATGTAATGGTAATATTAGACGAATACGTAGAATTCTTAATAAAGCACGATTTAACTCAAGATCAATTATTGTTCTTATTATTATTGTATTATAATAGAGTAGATTTAATTAAGAAATATAAACAAACTTTTCCTAATGATGAGGGTACTATGATTTCTAAATATCTTATTAATAAACTAGAAGAAAAAGGGTTTATTAGAAGAAGTGAAGAAGGGTTATTTTTAGAGGAAAAATTTACTAATGTTTTTGTTAATGAAAGAGAATCAGTAAATGAAATATATGATTTATATCCTGCTTTTGCTCTTAGTGATAAAGGAGTTAACATACCTTTAAAATCTATGGATAAAAGAATATTTGGAGAGATTTATATAGGAAAAATTCAAGGGAGTAGTAAAGAACACAAAGAAGTAATAAAAGATATTACTTATGGAATTGATAATGATTTACTTAGAATGGGTATTAATAAATTCTTAGTATCTGAACATTGGAAATCTATTAGAACAGAAAGATTTAGAAATAATATGCAAACAGGTTCTGGTTCAGAGTCTTTATATGAAGATTTTTAAGTATGGCTAATATATTAAAACACATAACACCGGGAAAAGCTGCACAAACTGCTTTAGATATAGTACAACAAGAAAGAGAAGAAGGTCAGTTAGGCCTACTTACTCAATTTAATAGTTTAAATGTATCTATGGGTAAGTACTTTAGATTTAATATTGTGAATCTGCTTGCAGGTTTATCAGGACACGCTAAATCTTATTTACTTAATATCTTAACTAATAATTTCTTAGATTATAAGAAAGATGGTTTAAATCATAGTATTACTTATATTCCTATTGTACTTCATTTTTGTTTTGAGATGTCAGCTTATAATGAGATTTTAAGAAAAGTAGCAGGTGATTTAGGTATTAGTTATGGTTATTTATTAAGTAGTCAATATGATAAAGATTCTAAAAGTTATAATAAACTAACAGATGATGAATTAGATAAAGTAAAAGCTTGTTTAGATCATTATAAAAACGATAGTATATTATTTTTTGAGAATTCTGGTAATGTGAAGCTTATTTATAATACTGTAGAACATTATTATAATTATTATAATAATCTTCCTAATGCTATAAGTGGTAAAGTAGTTTATAAGTTTATAGTTAATATAGATCATACTCTTTTAATAGAAACTTTAGATGAACGATCTACATTAGATTTAATGGCTAATGTTGGTAAAATTGCTATATCTATTCGTAAAAGATTTGGAGCAATGGTAAATCTTTTGGGTCAATTAAATAATAATATAGAAGATCCTAAAAGAATTACTAATCCTGCTCTACATTATCCTATGAAGTCAGATATCTATGCACAAGGTCAATTATATAATGCCTGTGATAATGTGTTTACAACGCATCAACCCCGACTGCTACAAATTAGCTTGTACGGGGCGCAGAAACTACCTACGAAAGGATTAATACATCTTTTAAAATTAAAGGCAAGGCACGGTTCTGTAGGGAGTATATGGCTTATGAATGATTTAAATGAAGGGAGAATTAAAGAAACAAGTGTACAAGAACTTAAAAAACCTAAAGAAGATGAAAAAGATTTAACAGAATATGAATAAATTTTAAGATATTATTGTTGTCTATATACTATAATGTGTTATATTTGTAGTGTTATTAAAGACGGCAATACATATAAATGTATAATTAATAACAAACACTTAATACTAATGTCTGAAAACAAAGAAAAAATGACAGAAAAGACAGACGAGAAGAAAACCGATAAGGTTTTAACTAAAGAAGAAGCTGTCGCAAGTAAGAAAATTCCTACTTCCCCCTCTTCTTCTTTAGTACCTTCTTCTAAAACTTTAACGTCAGAAGAACTTGCTACATTAGATTATACCGACTTTAGTACTCCTGCAAGAATGTTGGAATTAGGGAAAGTACTAGCTAAAAGTCAATTAGTTCCACTTAAAAAGCCAGAAGATGTAGTTGTGGCTTTAATGACAGGCAAGGAATTAGGTTTACCATTTGTTACTAGCGTTAGTCAGATATATCCTATTAATGGACGACCAACATTAGGTGTACATATTCAAAGAGCTGTTCTATTAAAAAATAATATAATTATTCAAAAAATAGAAGATGCTGTTAAAATCTTTGAATTTGTAAAAATAGATGCAGAAGGTAAAGTACTTAAAGAGCCTAAAAAAATACAAAAAGAAGGTAAAACTGTAGAAATACAAGTACCTATTGTATTAGGAGAAGGTACATTAGAAGAACAACCTAAAAATTCTGCTAAAAGGCATATTGATACAAGGACTACTTATAAATTTACTAGGGAAATTAAAATGCCTAGTGGTAAGTTTAAAGAAGTTACTGCTACAGGGTCTTTTACTCTTGGTGAAGCTAGAGAAGCTGAATTATTAGTTAAAGATGTTTGGGTAAAGTATTGGAGAAGAATGTTAGATGCAAGATCATTTACAATAGGTGCTAGTGAAATAGCAGATGATCTATTATTAGGATTAAAACCTGCCGAAGAAATGGGAGCAGATTTTATAGAAGATACTGATTACATACAAGTACCATAAATTAGGAGTAGAGTACTCACACATATACACAACAATTATTTATTTATTAATTAATTTTTAATTTTTTATTATTATGAAACTACAAAGTTTAACAAATGTTCGTCCAACTAAAGATTTAGGAACACAAGTAATTGCTTCTTGTACAAAAGGGCAATTTAAAATTACACCAGAAGCTGCAAAACAACTTAAAGTTGTTGAAGGGGATTATGCTGATATTCTTGAAGATATCGACACTACACCTTCAACCCTTTATTTAGCTAAAGGACAAAAAGGTAATGGAGGAAAACTTGCTGGTCAAGGAACTCTTACTTTTTCTGCTGCTGTTGCTTGGAATTTAAGTAAAGCTGATGAAGATCATAATACTCATTATAATCTTGGTGAAGGTGTAACAGTTGGTGAAGGAGAAGATGCACAAGTTGTTTATCCTCTTGAATTTGGTGAAAAAGTAGAAAAAATGCAAAGAGGGCCTAAATCAGAAAGTACTGATGATAGTCCTGTAAGTGCTTCTGCTGTAGAAGATGAAGGCAACTCTTTTGAAGAAATGTAGGGCATTTTCCTACAAAAATTATCTTAAATAAAATAAGGCGGCTATGTTATAGCTGCCTTATTTTGTTTATATTTACGTATAAAATAACGTTATTTTATTAATTAAATTTTTTAAAAAATGAGTGAAGAAGCTAAAAAGGAAACAGGTATGTTTGGAATCACGCAAGACACCAAATCTACTAATAATGTACCTTTACTTACACCTACTAAATTAGAAGGCACAAATAGTGAATTTCCTTCCGGATGGAAATTTCCTGTAGCACGACTAGTTAATGTAGTATGTAATCCAGAATTCGCAAAAAAAGATGGTAGTACTACCCCTATTTTGCAATTTGTATTTAGAGATGCAGATCAAAGACAACATACTCATATTGAATGGGTAGTAGAATCTGATGATGCTAAATTTGAAGATAAAAGAGGTTGGATGAATAGTCGTATTAAACATATTTATGAAGCTGTATTTGGTTCTTTCCCTGAAAAAGGTGTTGGTACCAATGCAACCAGTTTTGTAGAATTTTTTAATGCAGTTGCCGCAGCCTTTAATGGTGTAGTTACAACAAAGAAAGTAGGAGATGAAGAGAAGAAAGTTAAATATTATCCTACAGTTAATCTGTATTATAAATTAACTTATTATAAAGGCAATCTTAAATTTTCTCTGGCACCTAACTTCTTAGAAAAGAAAGAAGCTAGTAAGCCTTGTAAATTACTTACTATAGATTTGAAATATGATAATGTAGAACCAGATGTAAAAGCTAAAGGTACAGGTATCCCAGGTATGGGTGCAAGTAGTTCACCTAGTAGTGGTACAGATGATCTACCAGATTTCGATGAATCATACACTTAGTATTTAAATATAACTAAAAAAGTGGTAATAAACCTTTATTACCACTTTTTTTATACACTTATGTAGATGAACTTAGGATTATATCCTACCTTAACTAAATCCTATATACTTGAAAGAATAACACAAGAACAAATAATGGAGAAGTACTTAGATATACCTGTAGTAATAGGTGTTAATATATGTTCTCCTCTTAGAATAGATAATAACCCAACCTGCCAATTTTATTATAATCAACACGGACGTCTAAGACTTAGAGATTTTAATGGTCATTTTTGGGGAGATTGTTTTGATGCTGTAGCCTATAAATTAGGAGTTAATGTAAGCAATAAGAAATCTTTTCAACTAATAATTCATACAATAGCTAAGGACTTTAAAATACATAAATATAAAGATGATACTGAAGTTAATAATTATGATAAGATAACTAAAGCCTTTTTTAATAAGAAAAAAGTAAGACCTAAAGCTGAATTTAAAATTATACCCAGACAATTTAATTATCACGATGATGGTTACTGGAATAAATTTAATGTTTATAGAAACTTACTTACTATTGGTAAAGTATATGCTGCACAAGAAATAGCTATAAGAAAAGATGGTGATTTTTTTACAACTATTTATAGGTATAGTTTAAAAGATCCTGCTTATTGCTATTATGGAGGTAAAGATGAAAATGGTATAGGTCAATGGAAAATCTACTATCCATTTAGGAAAAAAGGGGAACAACGATTCCACTCCAATTCCTCATTCTTACAGGGAAAACACTTAATAACTTGTGGTAGAGTAGGTATAATTACTAAAGCATATAAAGATGTATTAGCTTTTAGAAGTTTTGGATTTCAAGCTGTTGCTCCTAGTGCTGAAGGTGTGCTACTTACTAAAGATCAATATTGGTTTATGAAAACTAAATTTGATTATCTTATTAGCTGTATGGATTATGATAGAACAGGTATAATAATGGCTAAGAAACTTAGAAATATTTATAGGATAGAACCTATAATGTTTACTAATGGGTTACATAAATCTAAAAATTACGGTTCTAAAGATTTTGCAGAGTATGCAGATAAACAAGGTATAGATAATACACGACAATTACTTAATAGTATCTATAATAGATACACCGATGACTTTTCTAAACTAGATAAGTATTATTATAAATCTCTTAATTTTATAAAGAATGACATTTCCCCCTCTTAAAAATGTTGAATTAAAAACTAATAAATTAAATACTCTAATAGTAACTGGATTAACGGAAGAACAGAAGAACTTCATAATCAGTCATAAGAATAAAAAAACTTTAGAAGAAGCAAGTAAAAAACTTGGTATTAATTGCGAGACTATACTTTTAATAGGAAGTACTAATAAATTAAATACTTCTAATATAGGTCCACATCTTGGTCAATATCAAGGTCCAGATACAGGTAATAAAGGTAGTTGGCTAACTCCTAATAGAGAAATTCATTATAGGGATTATAGATATTCTTATGAACGACAAAAAAAGACTACTTGGTTAGTTAATATTTGTCCTGATATGAGAATGAGTATTACTTCTTTAAAATGTGTATTAGATTCAGAATATTGCTGTATATGGAAAAGAAAGAATTAATATTAAAAATAGTTATACCTGAATATCCTAGAGAGTTACAGATAGCTAAAGAAGCTAGACCTAAATACTATGAGTGGACAGGTATAACTATTAAATGTAAAAGCAAGAAACTATTACAAAAATATATCAATCCTATTTTTAAAAATGATATAATAAAAAACAATGGTAATGTTCTTCCTATACATCTTAAAGAAGATTATAGAATTGTAGGGTTAAAAGGTAATAAAGTATATAGTTATATTGACCCTATTGATGGTGAATGTGGTATAGAAAAATTAACTGTTAAACAAAATGAAAAACCTACTAAATATATACTTTGTGAACCAGATAGTAATAACGGAGAAGTAGACCTTATAGTAGATAGATATACTAAAGTTATTGCTAATGCTACTAAAGCAGGTAAACCTAGATACCAAATTATCAAAGGTCAAGATATGTATAGTGGTAATTTAAATGAATTTACTAGAGCTAAGATAGTTAATTTTCTAAAAGAGTTTTATTATCAATCTAAATTTAAGGATTTAAGTATTAGTGCTAATAATAGAATGAGTATTTCTATTAGTGAATCTTACCCTTTATATGTGAAGATGGAGATAGTAGATACTATTAGAAATTACTATGATAGAACTAAAACAGGAGAAGGCGGAAGATGGGATGTAGGTAACAGAGCTTATCCATACATTAAAACCTTTGTAGATTTTCTAGTCAACGGTAAAACAGATTCTAATTTTAATGGATTTGTAAAAGATGATGATAGACTTCACGTAAGTGGGGAAGGTTATTATTTTACACCTTGTTTAAACCACGATGATAGAAAATTAATATTTTATATTTATAAAGATAACAGAGAGTTATGGAATAGGTTAACTGAATTCATAGACTAAAAGAAATAATTATGAAAATTAAAAGAACAGAATTAGAAGTTAGTAATATAGGAGATTTCAAAGAAATCAAAGCTAATATTAAAGCAGAAGATTTAGGGTTAGCCCTTACATTGGTATCTAAAAACCTGTATTCAAATCCTATTGGATCTTTTATTAGAGAAATAGCTTCTAATGCTGTTGATGCTAATAAACAAGTCAATATAGAAGATGCTGTATTGATTCATATTTATCAAGAAGGTGCCGAGTATTATATAGAATTCAAAGATAATGGAACAGGTATGAGTCCTGATGTATTTGAAAATATATATTCACATTGGTTTAGTTCTGATAAAAGAGATAGTAATGAATCTATAGGAGGTTGGGGCTTAGGGTCTAAATCCCCTCTATCTTATCAAGAGAGTTTTGAAATTGTTACAAGATCAGAAGGAAAAGAATATCATTATATATATGCTAATGAAGGTTCAAAACCTGCTGCTACACTATTGACTATTAATAATACTAATAGTCCTAATGGAACTACAATAAGAATTGAAATTAATTCTTTAGATACTTTTAAGGTATATAATGAAACTATTAAACAATTAGCTTATTTTAGAAACATCTATGTAAAAAATGATGTAAGATACTATGACAATAATTTTAAACTATATGAAGCTGATGATTATATTCTAAGAAATGTTTATCAACCTTTTGGAGTAGAAATGCACATTTGTTTAGGTCAAGTAGCTTATCCTATTAATTGGAAAATTCTTAATATAGAACAAATAGATATACCTGTAGGTATTAAATTTGAAATAGGAGAGTTAGATGTTACTTTAAGTAGAGAAGAAGTAAATTATACTGAAGAAGTAAAAGAAGTACTAATAAGAAAAATAGCAAAAGTTAAACAAATCTTATTAGATAAATATAACGAACAACTTCAAATTACTGATTTTAAAGAGTATATTAAAATACTGGAAGGAACAAAAAAACCTAAATTTATAATAGAAGATGTATCTATTATAATGACTAAGTTTGACATAAAACCCATCTTTTCTCCTTTACCGGGAATAAAGATTGTTAAAAAATACATTGATGATCTTTTTTGTTTTTATACTGTAGAAGAGCTTAGAGGTAATAGAAGAGGAAACTCTATTAAAGATTTATCTTCATATATTTCAGGTTCTTATAATTTAGATGCCTATTTAGTAACTGATAGAGTAAACACGTATGATAGTGCTTATCTTGGAAATAGTATAGCTTTAATAAGAAGAAGAAAGATAGGTAAAGGAGAAATGGTTAAAATAGCTAGAGCTTTAAATCTTCTTGAAGATAAAAAAGCAGGTGATACTACTTGGCCTATTTATAAAGAAGGTTATATAGGTGTTATTTCTAGTGTAATCAAATATATTGATAATTATGTTACTACTACTTTTAAGGGTTATAATGGTATAGCTCCTGATTATTGGATTGAACAGTATAAAGCAGAGCAACAAGGATTATATGAAGAAAGAAAACAGACTATTACCCATTACACTATTTATAATACAAGAAGTACTGTAAATTGGGGGGAGTTAATAGATAGGTATAAAGCTATATTTTATATAAGTAAAAAAGAAAGTAAAGAAAATATAATTGCTTATGAATTTCTTTATAGTTTACTTCCTGCTTACTTTAGAAAAAATAGTACATTTCTTATTATTAACCCTAGTGTAATTACTAAAGTAAAGAATAAACGTAAGTTTGTAGCTGTAGAAAGAATCTTTAAGATTAAACAGTTTAACAATAGTCTTTATAGGATTAAATTATCTTATTTAGTAGATAATGCTTTTCCTACTGGTGCTACTTTATTTTCTTTTAGTAAGTTATATTATGGTAAATATAGAGCACTTACTGGAGAATATAATAAACGTTGTAGGATATCCCACGATGAAGTACCTGTTCAAGATAGTAGTTATGGGAGATCTATTTCAATTAACATAGTTGAACATTTTAAAGATCAGTTTAATGCAATTAAACCTAGTAAATATAGAACACACTTAAAATATGAAGAGAATTTAGAAGAACTTAAAACAATTAGAGATAAATTAGATATACTTAATTATCTTGATTTAAGTTGTCCTCATAATTATAAAGTACAAATTATAGAAAAACTAGGAGTATTAAAGTTAGACGTAAAATATTATAAAAGAGTTATTAATAATTAATTTAAATTAAATAAAGATGGCAAAAGCAAAAACACCAACAGCTAAAGTGAGTAAAGCTAAAACAGCTAAAACTGTTAAAAAACCTTTAGATGTTATTTCAGCTAAACAATACGGTAGAAATGTTGTATTGATTGTAGAAGGAGAAAAGTATTCAAGGTCTTTTCCTGATAAAGTAGTTAGAGATGCTGTTATGGCTTCTGTAGTTAAGTATAATACTAAACCTACTAAAAAACTTCAAACTCAACTTTTAAGTACTATGTTAGAACTTGAAAAAGCAAAAGAGAAAAAAGAAGGAAAAGTTAAAGAAGCTGTAAAGACTTTAAAAAAGACTAAGAAAGCTAAGAAACCAGAACCTGTAACATCTACAGAAGAAGAGATAAGGAAAGCTAAAGAACTTTTAATTAACAATAATTATGTTATATCCAAATCCGCACCTAGAAGGTCAGGAGAGTATTGATACCATAATTTCTACCGTTCCTATTGCATTAGATAGTAACAGACCAGAAGTGATAAAGGCAGGGGAATATTACCTGCCTTATTCCACTGGGTTTGAAATTGAATGTGCTCAACAACCTATTTTTAATAAAGAAAATTTTACTAATATACCAAATATTTTAGAAGTTAATGTAGATTTAAGTGAACAAAGATTTAGAATTCCTAATGGAATTGAAGGACTTAAATGTTTATATAATATAAGTCAACAATTAAAGCTAAATAGTGCTTTAAATGATGGAAGTGGTATTCATTATCATATAGATTGTACTGATATCTTTGATGATATTACTGATGATAATATTACTGAATATAAAGAAATTCTTTTAATGAGATTAGACCAATGGAGATATAAAGGTGCGTATAATAATCGTAATATGGCCAGAAGTAGATGCTGGGTAAGAGTTCACAGTTATTGTAAAACCATTGAAATTAGAATAGGAGAAATGACATTTGATTATGATCTTTTATTTAAAAGAATTATAGATGCTAATGATATTATTAGAGATTTTAGAGCTTATATTAAGAAATCTAAAATTATTAGAGAAAATGTAAGTCTTGCGTATGAACTAGAAGATTTTAAAGATGTACTTAAAAATAGAATTAAAAAAATTTAAATTATGCCAAAAGTTAAAGAATTTGTAGATAATAAAGGTAAGATTCGTATTAATCAAACAGCGGATAACGGTAAATTAGTACATTCTTCACATCAAGGTTATCATAATCTTGAAGATGCGATAGAAAGTACTATTAATTCTAGTATATACTATCTAAGGCATTATAGAAAAGAATTGACTATAAAGCAAAGAGAACGTATTATTAGTTCACTTAATAGATTATGACTAAATATGTTATTACAGGCGTAGATAGAGCCGGAAAAAGATTTAGTCCTATTACTACTTACACACCTCAACACTATAATATTTGGAGTGGTACTTTGTGGAAACTAGTTAAAGGAAAGAGAAAAAGAATATTAACTTATAATAATTAACTTATGGCTAAAGTAACTTATCATAAATCACATACTCTTATAACATTAGATGGCAAAGAGTTTAACTTTGCTACTCAACTATACCAAATAGGAGTGTATGGAATAGTAAATAATGACCCTTCTTTACAAAGTTCTTTTCAACCCCAACAAATTAAAAAAATGGAAAGAGATCTTATGAAAGATAAAAAAGAAGGTAAAATTAAAGATTTTATACTAGGAATACCTATAACAGTAACTGATGATTCTGGGTTTTGGGTAAAAATATATTAATAATTAAAATATGAAAAAATCTAATAAACCTGATAAACATATAAACATTAAATTCAGAGGAATAGATGATTGGAATAGACCTGTATTTAAAGATGTAGATAGTTGTATTCATTATGGTAGTACAAATACTTTATTTACTAATGAAACACCAGAAGAAATAAATATTTATATTAGAAGTAATATAAAAGAATTAGAGTATTTTGGTGGTTCTTTTAATTGTGAGCCTCATGGTGGAATACCAAGTAATTATAAATTAAATATAATAGACTAAATTATGATAATAGGTATAAGTGGTAAAATAGGTAGTGGTAAAGATACTGTAGGTAATATTATTAGATTTTTAATTCAACAGAAAAGAATAAAAGAAGATCCTTCTTATAAAGATTATTTATTTTGGTTAAAAGTTGATGACTTAGAATATGAAGGTGATTATGAAATTAAAAAATTTGCTGATGTTCTTAAAGATATGGTATGTTTACTTATTAATTGTACCAGACAACAATTAGAAGATTCTGATTTTAAGAATAAAGAATTAGGAGATGAATGGGACACTTATAGTGTAGCAGGAAAAGGTAAAGATGGTTTAATAACTTTTAATAATACTTTAAAAGAAGTTAATGCTTTAATAGGTAATTATGAAATTACTAGAATACCTTTAACACCTCGTAAACTTCTTCAATTATTAGGTACTGATTGTGGTAGAAATATTATTCATAATAATATTTGGGTTAATGCTTTGTTTGCTAATTATAAAGGATTTGTACCAGGTAAAATATTATCAAATAGTGGTAGAGCAGATTATATATATAGACAAGAAGCTTCTAATTGGATTATTACTGATGTAAGATTTCCTAATGAATTAGAAGCTATTAAATCAAGAGATGGTGTTACTATTAGAGTGAATAAATTTGATGGTCTTACTATGGGACAAATTGGAAAACCCAAAGAACACGAATCAGAAACAGCTTTAGATGACGCTAAATTTGATTATGTAATTGATAATAATGGAAGTATTGATGAATTAATTGAAAAAGTAAAACAAATATTAATTATAAAAAAAATATTATGACACCAGAAGAAATTAAAATAGAAAAAAGAGAAAAAGACTTTAAAGAATTTAAAACGTTATGCGATCCTTTAATTAAATATATTAACGATAATTACCACCCTCATACTCATATAATTATTGATTCTGTTAGAGCTGAATTATCTACAGGAGAAAGAGCTTATACTAACAAAGAGTTTATAAGAGATTAATTATGGATAAAACATATCCCACTTTATATGCTAGAGATAGCAAAGGTAAAATACTTCAATGGAAAATTAAAGTAACAAGAGAAGAGGATTCTATTAATATTGTAAAATCCTATGGAGAGTTAGATGGAGGGCAAGTTATTAAATGGCAACGTAATATTCAAGGTGTTAATATAGGCAAAGCTAATGAAACTAACCCTTATGAACAAGCTTGTTTACAGTCTGAAAGTACTATAAGGAGACAAAAAGATAGAGGCTATATGTCTTATGACGGTCTTAAAGAAAAATTTAATATTACAGTTCCTATAAATCTTAAACATGATTTAGAAATGTTTTTACCTAAATCTCGTGTAGATGCTTCGGGTAATGTTAAGCCAATGAAAGCTCAACAATATTATAGAAGTAATAAAGGTGGTAAAAATAGTTTAGGTTGGACTGATCCTAGTGGTAAAATTTGGACTGATAGAAAGTATTTTTATCTTAAAAATCCTAGAGCAGTTAAAGAACCTAAATCTATTATTACTACTTTTCCTTGTATGATACAACCTAAGATAAATGGTGTTAGGTGTACTTTACAAATAGACGGTGCTGAGATTAAATTACTAAGTAAAGAAGGTAAGCCGTATGATATCCCACAAGTTACAGATTTCTCTACTTTAAATTCAGATATGTTTGAATATAATGGAGATAAACTTGTATTAGATGGGGAATTGTATATACACGGAGAGATATTAGGAGATATTGCAAGTGCTGTTAATAGTACTAATTTAAATACTCCTAGAGTTAAATTTATACTATTTGATTTGGCTATTGAAACTTACACTAATAAAGAAAGATGGGGTATCATTAGAGATCATATTAAACCTAAGTTAGAACAACATCTTAATTGTTGTATTGAACCTATTAGGACTTTTCAAATAATTAATGATGCAACTGTTCAAGACTTTACTGATAAATTTATTAAAGATGGGTATGAAGGTTCCATACTTAGAGATTTTGATGGTATGTATGCTTTTGGTAAACGCCCTCAAGCTATGACTAAATTAAAAAGAGTTATAGATAAAGAGTTTATTATTATTGATATAGTATCTCAAGATATTGACCCTAGTAAAGGTTTATTTGTATGTATCACTAATACTGGTAATGTATTTAAAGTAACCCCTAAAGGTGATGATGCATTTAAAAGATATGTATTAGATAATAAAGAAGATATTAAAGGAAAACAACTTACGTGTTCTTTCTATGAATATACTGATGGAGGTTTACCTTATCATATCATTGATAACCTCATAAGAGATTATGAATAA
>Ga0209414_1000038_pt1 | contig 51637 bp, 62 predicted proteins | sample LakVidmifraction_4_FD_181154 | JGI IMG/M metagenome (GOLD analysis project Ga0209414, IMG submission 181154) | Hypersaline microbial communities from Lake Vida, Antarctica - Brine Hole Two &gt;0.2 micron (SPAdes) (version 2) | ecosystem: Environmental > Aquatic > Non-marine Saline and Alkaline >...
TCAGTAACACTACTTACATTCCAATTTGAAGTATCTGGATTTGCTGATGTTGCGTTACGAAACATTTGCCCCGTATCAGTAACGCTACTAACATCCCAATTTAATGTATCTGGATTTGCTGATGATGCACCTAGAAACATTTGATACATACTAGTAACATTAATTAGATTGGGAACATCCGTTGCGTTAACTAACATATTTTCACAACTAAAAAAAGCTTCTCGAAAACTAGACCAAATAACATCGCCCCATTGCTTTATGTCCGTAATTTTTAGTTTATCACCTTCATTGTTAAATTGAATTCGATTAAACCCATTAATATACTTAGCCTTAATCTCCAAAACATAAATCCCACTAGAAGGCAAAGTAATAGTCTGTTCACCGCTTAAATTATTGAAGTTAGCTACAACAATATTATTTTGCTTAGCTACTACATCGTAATCACCCTCAGCACCTGTGAACTGGAATTGATTTGAAGGTGTACCAGCCTTTGTCGTGTCTACTTCGATTATAAATGAAGCTGCTTTTTGCCATATAAAAACTGTACCCCTCATTATTTTACTAATTTGAGTAGTTCCTCTTTTGGCATCTATTATGTTTTTCAATCCTATTTTCATTCCTCTATGAAATATATAGTGGTAGCGCTTTTAGTTGTAATGGCATCATAATCAGCTAATGTCAAACTTACAAACGCTTGAATTTCCGCAGTCTTATCGAGTTTATCTGAAAATTTAGCATCACTCTCTGCCTTCGTATAATTCGTAGCATTTACCGCATTGGCTTTCCAATAATTCAATTCTATGACCGCACCACTTGTCAAGGTGTCTAAAATCGTAACTACAGAGCCTGATACGCTGTATTGAGAATCTCGTTGCAAGGGGGTATTTCCAACCAAAAGACTATCTACCTGTGCAATGTCAAAATCTGCTGTTATGGTTTGCGCTCCTGAAGTATAAGTCTTTGTCTTTGAAAGTAAGGAAGCTGTCCCACTTCCATAATCCTCATAACGCTTAGAACCATCTGAATTAAATACAGTTACCTTATCATCTGCAATAGGGGCTACGTTGGAAGGCTCTTTCCCGTTCCACGTTGCCTTCTCGGCATCGGTTACAAATCTATTAGTAGCATCTTGTGATATGATGCTTGGAGAATGATTTGCTGGATGTGTGTAAACTGTGTCATTATCAGTGAACACCGCACCTAGTGGAACTGCTGTTTCAACTAAAGGATGCGAAATATTTGTTTCTTTTGATGTGTTTAGATTAATAGCTATTTGTTGCGTGTCCTGAACGTCTTTTAATTCCTTACCTCTGTTTGCTGCTAGTGATATGGTGTTGTCTGTACTATCCAAACCGTCGTAAACATCTCTCTGAGCTACCGTGGTATCTACCTTTACACCATTATAAGTGGGATTTCCATCTGCATCCTCCCCAAAATTTTCTAAAATTAATCTGTTAATGAATTCGTGACTGTCATACTCTATAGCTAAATTTTCGTACCCTAAAACTCTGCTTCCTTGATTTCCGTATGTACCGTGTTGCACACCAATTATATGATACCTTATAACTCTAGGTATAACATTACTTCCAGCTATTATAAACTCAAACTTAGGCATAACTCCTAATGCTACTTCTAAAGAATCCATGCTATTTATGTAACCTGCTATAGAATCTGGTTGGCTTTCTAGATTTATTTTATATACAACTATGTTTAGCCCTGTGACTCCTTCTGTGCCCATTATCTGATCAGCAGTAACATACTGGCTTTCTCCATCTAGGAAAACCCTTATTTTAGCAAGTGCATTAATTGGTGACTGAAGGCTTAATTCGTCTGTAGTCTTGGCTTTTCCAATGAAGGTATTAAATATATTAGTTAGGGTGGCTAATTTATTTGTTATTTCTGTTAGTGTACTCATCTTTTATATTTTAACACATTAATACTGAACATAGCCACCAGAACCATCAGGAGAGATTGCTCCAGGTATTTCTTTTTCTGTTCCATCAACATAATTTCTACCTTCTCCTGAATTACCACTAACATTTGTAGTTTTTAGCATCTTAGCTATTAACGCATATAAATTAGTATCATCTAAAGGCCCATCACTACTAAATGACCCAGGCATTTTTAGGTAGCCTTGCCCATTTATGGTTAGAGACGGGTGTGATAAAGCCACCATTACTTTACGCCACATCTCTTTGCTCATAGGTTCAAAAACAATCTCATCTCCTTCATAGTTTATTGTGCTTAGCATAACTACGTTGCTATCAGTTTTATGCACTGTTGTTTCACCCTCTGATAGCCCTCTCATAGATATATAGGGTATTCTAATTTTAAACTTTATTCCTGTCCCAAAAAATATATCCGTGTTGTCTTCGCTAAAGTACAATAATTCTAGTGTACCTGTGTGTCTTTCTTTAATATCCATTAATTCACTGGTAAAAGAAACATCAGCATACTTGTTATCTGTTTCTTTTATCTTAGCTGTTATTTGCTTGCCATTAAAATTAGCGAAGTCAATAGTGAATTCATATACTTCATAGTTAAATATATTGTATAGGCTGCTAACTACCACAATTTCTTCTTGATCTTGGCTTGTTTCGTATATTACCACTATTTCAGAAGATTTGGACTCATCAAAAAGTATATTTTGTATCATAAACCACGTGCCTCCATACACAACATAGTTTCCAATTACTGCCCAAGTGGGAAGGTAGCCATTCAAAATATACGTACCATTAGCTGAGCCATTATAGTAGTCATAAGTACTTCCTGACCCAAATCTAATTGCGGTTTCGCCATTACCTATACTGTAGGCTATAGCATCTCGCTTATCTTTTCTGTTCATGAAGTCAGTTTGTTTGGTGACAGATAAAGATGTGACCAGGCTGTTAGAATCAGTTACTGTAGCCTCTATTGTCTTAAAGCTAGATCTTATTTGGGTTGTCTCTGAATCACAAGTCTGAAATCTCTGCACTTCTCTGTAAGGTAAATCTACATCAACTTCACAACTGAGTGTGTTTTCATCAGTTTTATAGAGGGAGCAGTTTTCCCAATCAACATCCTTTTTAAACCTTATGCTGTTTGCTTTTGAAGGTAGTGGTGCATAGGCAGAACTTGAGCTAACATCTTCGTAAGCATTAACTGTAAATCCTTTTTGTACTTTGCAGCCATATTTATCTCTTACATAAGCAGTGTAATCCCCCTCTGCTAGAGAGCCAAATGCATTGCTGGATTTCCAACCTTGGTTATCTAAAGAGAATTCAAGTATAGTATCAAATGAGCCTAAACCTAAACCATGCACAGATATATTAGCTGTGGAACCACTAGGAAAAGAGCTGACTATAACACTTACATTTTCAACTAGCAGCTTTGGTACAAATGGGGTATAAGAAGTTTGGCTGCCATCAACAGCAGTAAGTACTATGTTATAGTTTACACCTCTACTTACGAGTACATCTACTGGGTTATCCCCATCAGTATTATCTACTCCATTAACAGAAGCCACAACTACATTAGTTGTTATTCTAGCAATAACCTCAGCGCAAAAATCAGAAGCAGCACCAACAAGTTCTACCTTTTCTATTTCAATTGGCGCTGTTTCACTCTCATTTGTTATGTTTATAGTAACCGTATCAGGGCTAGCTATATGCGTAAAAACAACATTAGATTGAAGTGCTGTTATAACAACTCTTCCTGTACCTGCGTCGTTTGGGTAATCAACAACCCTGTACCTATCTGAGCCATTGTAATCTAACCTAAATGCCCTACCGTAATACAGAGCTGAGTTACCAAACCATCTATCTCTAGGATCTGGCTCTCCATTTGAATTAAACTGATCATACCATGGCGTGGAGAATTTATATGGGTTAGACCTCACCTCAACAGCTACTTCCTCTAAACTCTGTGGGTTAAGATTATCACCAATGGTTATATTGGCACCAATATCTGGAACCCCGTTAAATATTATCTCTATTTTACTCTTAGCCATTGTTAGTGTACTGTTTTAATTCCCATGTGCCATCCCCGTTAGGTTTTAGCTTTTCTAAATATCCTTTCAATAAATATCCATTACTATCTTGTAATTCTACTAACCCATAATTATTTGGCACTAAATTACCTAATATATTTGACTTTTCCTGCATTTTTTGAGATAATTCAAAACTAACAGGGAATTTAAACTTTAATTTTTTAGGTATAAACCTGGGAGAGTCTAAATCACTATTTTTAATTATACCATCTGGTTGGTTTTCTACGTATGGTTCACCACCTATTAGCTTAGTACCTAAATTGCTGTTTGCACTTGAGCTAGCATACCTTATGTAATCATCAGGGTATTTAGTTAACCCAGAAGATACCATTGAACTATTACGCAAAAATATATTAAATGGAGACAATCTTAAATTGCCTGCCGTCTCTGGACTGTATATTCCAGTAGGTGGCTGTTCAAAATGATCTTCCCAAGTTGCAAATCTAAATACACCAGTTTCTGTGCGTATTAAGTCTAGCATAATTAAGTCTTTATCGTATGAGGTATCTTCTTTAGGAAATAGCAGTTTTGGCTTTCTTCTTGCAAACTCCACAGCCATAATATCTGCTCTGAATTTAGAAACTAGCCTCAAGATGCTGTCACCACTGTCGACACTTGTGGTGTAGGTGTTAAGCCCATTGTGCTCTATAAGCCCCACAGCTTCTTCATATAATCTATCGCCTTTAGGCTTTTCGTAACCGACTTCAACACTAGAATAAAACAACTCTGGTATTTTAGACTCCTCTATTCCTGAAACTTTTATGTAGTTAAAAACGCCATCTATTTCTTTTCCTAATCTAATTGTAGTGTTTCTATTGTAGAAGTAAGATTTGCGCTCTATGCGGACAATTTCTTTAAAACCTCTAGTTTCTATGCCCATTCCTAAGTTAAAAACAGCTAAGTAAGATTCTAGGAAATCTTTTAGAGAAGTTGTTATTCCTTTATATAATTCATCCCCGTCAGCAAAGCCTCTAATCCAAAATCCGTGAGCCACTGCTACAAGAGAAGCTATGCCGTCTTTTTCGTACCCAATATCTGTTCTACCTAAAGCCTCTGAGTATAGCGCATCATCTCTCCCAGTTACTATGTACAGTAATCTATTCAAAGCTTCAAACGGTAGCACTACATTAGTTTGTGTTGTTCCGTATGAACTGTCTTCTCTAACAGTTAATGACGCTTCTTGTACATTAAAATTCATGTACATGTAATCATTTGGGCTAAATATGCCTCCGCTAAAGTATCCACCAGCAATCCAAACAAAAGCTAAGCTTTCACCCTCTGATAAATCAATATAATCATTGTAACCAGTAACTATCCTAGAACCATTAACTGCGCCTATGTCTGGCGCAAGGTATAATTCTTTTCTCTCTTTTAAGTCATAACTTGTTCCATTTTCGTAGTGCTCTAAGTAAACACCTAGGAAGCCACCACTAGCGGATAAGTCACTTACGTTTAGTATGAAATCCAATGAGAACTCTAGATCTAGCCGCTTATCCCTATCATTAACACCATAGAATACAGCTTCAGCTAAGCCATTAGGTAAACTGCTTCCTTCAGAGTATTGGCCTCTAAAAACACCATTTACTAAGTCATCTGATATGTATGTGATTGCTAGAGGCACAGTAAGGCGGCCTATTCTAAACCCATCTCTTGATCGTATTCTCAGGTGATTTTCATCTTTGTATATATCTGCTATTTCCAATGAACTTTCTAGGAATACTTCTCTACCTCTTATTTCAGATAGTGCTATACTTAGAGGTGGAATGGGCTTACCATTTAATGTTTCTCTCCTTTCTAGTTCTACGTCTTCATTTCTCCTAGCTTTAATATTTTTCTCTAAACCACCTGAATTTGCTTTTATGCTTACTACCCCATCTTTACTAGTTATGGTCATAATATCTAAGTGGGTTTTGTAGGCATTAGTCCAAATATCTGTCTTAGGGTGTTTTTCTTCCTTTAGTAGTAGCACTTCAGCTTTAACCCCGTACAATTCATCTACTAGGGATAAAAAAGACGCACCTGTCCCAACAAACTCAAGATTATTGCTAAATTTTGTAAATAAGCCATCGTAGTTACTTACCTTTGTGTATTCTTTGTCGTCCTCTTCCCACCCTATTGGGTCTGTTATTGTTAATGGCTCAAGGTTTTCGTTTTTTAGCACGAATCTTACTCTATTATCTAATGTTGGATTTATGCTTCCCATTAATTCCAGTAAATATTTTTGCTTGCCCACACTTTGTGGTCAATATCTATTTTAGATTCTCTAAATATAATACTATTCTTGTTATTTTCAACTGCTTTTGTGTTCTTTTTTAGTTCTGACAACATATCTTTGTCATACTTACTAGTGTATGTTTGATTAGTTGTGTATTCCATGGTCTTTACTCCACTTGTTTGGATGCCTTGGTCTGTCATTTCTCTCATAAAGCTGTGGTAATCCTCTACAGAGCTTGAAACTCTTTCATTTTCTTTTAGTGCTACCACAGTTGGTCTTGAAGGTGTTAACCTTGGATTGCTACCATCGCTTTCTGATATTACTTCTTTTACGTAAGCATCTCCAACCATAGCTTTTTCTGCTGGCCCATCTTCTCTACCATATCTATATTTAGGTATAGGCGTTGCTAACACAGTTGCAGCTTGTGCTGTACCTAGTGCTATTGTTAGTGCGGTTAAAACACCAGCAGATATACCAAAATCAGCATAGTATGTACCCCCACCAGTTGATGCAACAGCCATTACTGCTTTAGTTGTATTAAAGGCTATATCAGCTAAAGCAAAAGCTTTATTTAGTTTTGCCTGTTCTATTTGAGCTTTACGCTTTTCTGCCTCTAGTATTTTCCTGTCTTTTTCTTGCTGCAGCTTTATTCTTCTTATTTGGTCAGCATCACCTTCAGCCATTTCTAATTGCTGTGAGTAATACTCATCCTGTCTAGCAAGCTCATCGTCTAACTTTTGGATTTTTGCTTCAAACATTGCATCTCCAAAAGCTGATAGCGCTCCAGCTAATTGCAAGGCTAATCTTTCAACATCTTCAACAAATCTTTGTTCTGCTAAAGCTTTGCTTTCTGCATTAACTAAGTAGTTCTCAGTTTCTATATCTGATTTGTCCTTTTTAAACTGCTCTAAGTCAGCAACCATTTCGGCTCTTTTTTCTGCACTTACCTGCTCACCTTCTTCTTTGGCATCATTGTTTTCTAGCTGTTTATCTAAAGCTAAAATCTGTAACCCTAATCCCATCAATGCATACTTCTTCTGTATAGCGAAAACACGTTGCTCATGTCTAGCTCTGGCATCTTGTATCTTAAAGAAATTACCCTCTGCAGATTCTAACTCATCTCTAAATCTATCATTCTCTTCTATACCTTCCTGGTTAGCTTCATTAGTAGTTAACTGCAACCTAGCATCAGTTAATTCCTTAAGTTTGTCTATTTCATCGTCTAGCACTTTCTGTCTTTGCTTTTCTTCAGTTATAGCCATAACAGTTAAAGCACGTTGATACTTCTCATATAGCAGTGTCTGCTCATCAGTTAATTTCTCTCTAGTTTTACCAGTTAATACAATATCTTCAATCTCTTCATCACTTAGCTCTCTAATTAACTTACCTGTGTCTTCATTGTATGTGCCCAGTAAACTCAATCTATACTCCAACTCATCTCTAAGTTTAGTGGATATGGCCTCATTAGAATTCTCTTGTGCGTCTAATTTTTCATCCAAGGAACTTTTCTCATTCTCTAAAATTTCCTCGTTTACATCAGACTCTCTCTGCAATCTAAACTGATTGAGATTAAATAGGTCTTCATCTAATTTCTGTCTCAGCTCAAAAAGAGCTTTCATTAATTCACGCCGTTCTTTGAGTGATAGTTTATTAGCTTCAGTTTCAATTTTAGCTGCATTAACTATCCTATCTTCAGCTAAGCCAAAAAGTATTTTATTTAATTTTTTTATTTCATTTAACGTAAATTCTTTATTCTCATTAAACACTGCTATTGTTATAGCCTGCTTTTTTTTCTCTTCAGCTAGTAAATCCTCTATTGTTTCTACACTTCTACCTTCGTTGTTATAACTAAGTCCACTATTACCTTCCCTATCTTCCTTTTTTAGCCTTTTTACTTCCGCGGCTTCAGCGCGCAATGCTTCTATTATTGCTTTACTTGACGCAATTTGTGTACCTGCTCTAGCAAACTCAGCAACTTTTATAATGTTTATGGCATCTACTTGCGCCTGTACAACTGCTTTTTTACGCTCTATTTCTTCCTCGTCAAGCTTTTCATAGGATTCCCCTTGAGCTGCTCTCAACCTCATCTCTTTTTCTATCAATGCAAAACTCTTTTCTCTGGACTCATCTCTACTTTTATTGTACCCAATCTCCGCTCTTGAAAACCCTTCTAACCTCATATTTATAAGTTTTAGAATCATTTCACTTTCAGACAATTCTTCATTGAACACTTTGTATGCAACTACTACTGCAGCTATGGCAGCTAGCACAACACCCCAAGGTGTTGCAGTCATAACCATGTTAAACCTGGATTGCGCTGTTGTTGCTGCTCTAACAGCTATTGCTTGCTTTAACACAGCTGCTCTACCTATACCTGTAGCTAAAGCAAAGCTAAGCTCTGCAGCAGTGGCAGCAGTTTTTATAGCAGCTAAAAGAGTTGTTGCCAATGTGAAGGCTTTTGTAACTACTATATATGTAAATAGAACAGCTGAGTACTTTAGTATGTTGGTTATTAGTTCAGCGAAGTTATCTCTAAGATATATTAGCGCTTGCACTATTTTTCTTGTGCCTTGGTTAGCTTGATTAACTTCTAATATGTAAGTCGCCCATTTATCTGTTATATCTCCAATTATAGAAGATATACTTTTAGTTGCAGCTTCAACCTCAGCATTTAAAGCTATATTTTCTCTGTACTCATTGGAAGATCTTTGCAATGCTTCTTCTAACACACCATAGTTTGAAGCTAGCGCACCGACAACTGCAGTAGTTCTTATTTGATTTATGCCCACTTCTTGTAGTACGGCATTTAGGTTTTCTCCTCCGTCTTTTGCATCTTTTAAGCCCTCAACAAACTTTTTGAATACAACAGTTGCATCCTTTTGGAACTGCCTTGATAATTCTTTCTGTGTGAAGTTTGTTAGTGACAGTATTTTTTCTAGCCCTTCACCTGATACAACAGCATTATCCACTGCTTTAAATGTTAACTGTATTGCTGACCTAGATGCCTCAGCTTGCGCGCCAAGTGCAGATGTAGCCGCACCCAATCCTAAAACAGCTTCTGCTGATGCACTATATAGAGACACACCTTTTTGTATTTCTGTAGAGTTTGCAAGTATTTGTGCTTCTGTTGTTGCGAAGTTGTTACCTAGATCAGTTATCACAGAGGCTAGTCTGTCTACGTTTTCAAAACCATCTTGTGAAACTTCAACAAACTTAGCTAAGTTCTGAACCTGACCACGTGAGACTATATCTGACGTCAGTTTAAGCTTCTCAACAGCTTCAGAAAAAGCTAATATGTTTTTTGATCCCTCCACACCCAGTTGGCCTGCTACTTCAGCTGTGTTCAGTAGTCCTTGTATAGATACACCATTTAGCTTATCTCCTAAGTCTATAACATCTACACCTAGATCCTTTAGGTCTTGGCCTGCAATGTTAGTTGTTTTACCTACGGCTATAAGCTGCTTATCAAATTCTACTATTGTGTTAAATATATCTCTAAATACTTGGCCTATTAGAGCTAACCCTGACATTAAACCTATTGTCGTTAACACTTGTCTAAGAAAGCCATTTAAGCCTCTTAGTGCTGAGCCAGTGCCACGCACAGTGTTTGCATAGTTCTTTAAAGACCTATCAACAGCTTTTACTCTTAGATCTAGTTTATTGTACTCCTTCTGGGCCCTTTTTATTTGGCCAGAATTTCTTTTTTCCGCTGAAAGTAGATCTGCCAACCTTTTAGCTGCAACAGCTCTCTTTGCGTTTAAAGTACTGTATGTAGAAGTTAATGCGCCATTAGCCTTTGCGCTAAGCGCAGAAGTTTTTGTGGCTTCTTGTTGTGCTACTTTCTCTGCTTGTGTTAATCTAGTTGATTTCTGCTTAGCTTTAGTTGCCCTGTTCTGAGATGCTGTCTGTGCTTCTTTAGCTTTCCTTGCTGCTTCTGATGCCTTAATAGAAGACACTTTTATTTTGTTTGCTGATAATTCTGCAACTTCTTGTTTTTTTAGAGACTCAATTGCTTTCTGTGTTGCTAGCTTCTCTGCGTTTTTAGCTGCTATGTACTGTTTTTGGCTGTCAGAAGATTTTAATTTTTTACTCTCAGCATTAAGTATTTTAACAGAGTCGACAAGCTCTTGGTTAGCTTTAATGGCATTTTGTATATTTTTTTGGTAGTCTTTACCCCAGTTTAAAGCATCATCAGATATGACATCTTTCCTAGTTATTATTCCATCATTTTTTGCCATTAGCTTCTGAGTTTTGTTTTTTAATAGAATTTATCTTGTTTTCAACTTGCATTTGGTACGCAAAATACTGATTATAGGTTAACGTGTTGAAGTCCCCAATATTGAGTCCTAGTATAGCACAGTATGAAGCTAGAACATCATCAATAGTAAACTCATCCTCTTTACTATCTTTACTATCTTCACTTTCTTTTCTTTCTGGTAACATCTTTTTGTAATACTCTGCCTGTACTACAAAATTGTTTGATTCTCTTTCTATCCTGTCTATGCTTTTATAGTAGGCTTCTGTAGAATTTGTAGCTAATTTAAAACCATTATCTGTAACAATGCTGTGTATTTCAGGATTATATTCAAATCTAAGGCAATCGCAGCTAGTTACCATCACTTTACTTAAAGATATTAGGTGGTCTATTTTTTTAGAGAGCTTAAATATCTTTTTGGATTCTTCTGATCTGTGCTTCCCTAGGTGCACTTCATATAAAACATTCCATAGATTAACTAGCTCATCTAACTTTTCTTTTGACAAATCTGATTCCCGCGTTATGTTTGTATTCAGCAAAAAACATTTCCCTGTCTTTTCTATATCCACAAACAACTTATACGGAATTGTGTTCAAAGAGTTGTATATCATATTCCCAGCATTTTTCTAACACTTATAATGAAAAAAGGTAGCATCTCATTAGATACTACCTCTTCCAATTCTTTATCTGTTAAACCAAAAAGTTTATCAGATAACCAAGATTCACTTCTTAAAATAGAACTACTCTTAGGATCGCTTGAGCCAAATGTAAAGGTATCACCTTTTATTTCAACATAAAATCCTTTAAACCAATCACCAGAGTCTTTTCCTGTGAATGGCTCACCTTCTTTTTTCCTACCTCCACTAATATCTTCTGTTTTGGCAGAATAAAAGCCGATTGGACTTCCTAGAATATCTTTACTTTCTACAGAAATTCTCTTTTTCTCAATATCAACAAGGTTCTGTTCATTAACTCTTATGAAGTCAAATATCTGCTTTGTCAGACGCCCTATAGACATGCTTTTTACTCTTTCCAACTGACTTCTTAGAGTTGCCATCTTTTACTGCTATTTTATAAGCTCGTTTAAGTTCTAATTCTCTCACACCAGGTTGCATGCTTTTAAATACATGCGTGCCAGAAAATTCCTCTGTAAAATCTGCAAAGGACTTACTATAGCCCTTTGCAAAAGTTATCTGCTTGTACTGTTTTTTTTCAGAAGCCATAATTACACAGTTATAGTTATTGGCATTGGTTCAACACCTTCAAAAATTATAGTGCTCTGAGTTATCACACCATTTATTTCAAGTGTGGATCCTGTTTCGAAACCAGTCCCTGTCACCTCGTAAATGCCGTCTGCACCAGGTGTCACAGTTGAAATAACTTGAGTATCACCAGCTGAGTCCTTCACCAATAGATCTCCATCTTCTAGGGAGTTAACTAGTGTGCCACCACTTTTAACCTTAAACTTAATTGAAGAAGATGAACTTGATACACTCTCCAAGTCTAAGTCAAAAATTCCTTGTAGGTTACCATCTTCAAGATCACTTTCCACTAAAACCGCGCCCAATACGTCATCTTTGTCAGAGAATACTATTCTACCTCTAACAAAAGGAACTTTTTCTTTGGTTGCTCTGATTCTAGTTACTTCCATAGAGGTTATCTTACGCCCTTTTACTTTTGTTCCATCAGAAGCAAAAATACCGGAGTAGTCTCCTTCTTCGTTGAACTCAAACAGCTCGCCATAGTTTCCTAACTCTTCGTACGACTTAAGAGCTGCATACGCTGCAACACTAAGGTAGCATTCAAAAGTTATAATCTCAGTTCCTTTTGATGTGACTTTAGAGAAGTTTCCACTCTCAAAAAGCGTATCTTCCGTAGAAGCGTCAGCAAGTTCGTAAACTGGGAAAAGAGGCACTATAGATTTAGCTGCAATTGCTGCTCTCCAAGATGCTACATCTTTGAAGTCTGCTATATCGTCAAAGGCAAACCCATTTGAAATAACTGGGATTGATAGCTTAGATTCTATACAGTTGTCCTTAAAACCCGTGTTTTTCTTTGGGTTTTCGTCTGATGAACAAATATCTGAATATGTTTTACTCATGATTATTGTTTTTAATTAGTTAATTGTTTATACAACTTACATTGTAATTTACTTTACCCACCACAGAGAATGTGTAGTATGGGTGCATGTCAAAAGCAAGTAGATCTCTGTAAAAAAAGTCACCCAATGAATTCTGAACTCCCGCCTTTAAAGTTGGGGCACCGAATATATGGGTTTCTCTAAGCAATCTTATGGCTTTTATCTCAGCTTCTCGCTTAGGCCTTTGGCCTTGATCAGGAAATATTTTTCCTAGATCTAATATGAATACGACTCTGAGGTCTGTGGTAAATCTAATACCCTCATCACTTACGTGGTCCTCATCGTCTATCATAAATATAGAACCTTTGGTATCGTCATTTAGAAGAACATCTCGGTATTCACTACTACCTAAGTAGCTTTCTAAAACTGGGCTTCCTTTCTTATCGAAATTCTTTTCGGCTATTCCAAATACATTTAGCTCATCCCACTCTAGTTTGTCATGCAGCTGTTTTTGCAGCTTTCTGGCAACCAGGTCAATTCCTTTTGGATTATCTATAGTATATATCATGTCACACCCACCCTGTTGATCCGGTTATTGCTGTTGGCCCTATAAATACTGCTCTACTTATACTTCTTATTGAGTAGTATCTTTTAACCAATATTCCTTTTGCAACATAAAATCCGGCGTCATTCTTAGCTCCCTCCAATTCCACTTTAAGGTTTTGGTAGGATAGAGAAGAATTACGTTCTGTTAAATTTCTTCTATTTGAAGATACAAATAATTCTAGCATTCTTATAGCCACAGTGTAGCCAATAGCATCATCGAATATTGGAGCCCTAGTAATAATTAAATCTGAGTAGTCATTATCATACTCATACTCAACACGTTTCTCTAAAGCTTCATTCAACACTGCTACTACTGCCTGGGATCTAACTGAAATAAGATAAGCATTAAACTCAGCCATATCCATATCTACTGCAGCGACTGCAGCATATATGTTTTCAACAGAACATAATTGGTGAAAGTTAGTAAACTCCCTAGCTGATGCTCCAGTAGACGTGGTTTCATTTAAAACCACATCACTGTTTGCATCTAAAGGTTGGTCCCAACCTATTCTATTTTCTAATATAGTTAAAGCTTCTTGGCTATACATATATTTCAGGTTACACTGCTGCTGTTAGTTCAGCTTCAAACAACTCAACACCTTCATCTGATAGGCTGTCTATCTTATTAGCTAGTGTAGAGTCTAAGTTAGTTATTACAGCTTTTGCTATAGTTGTATCTACAGTTCTTGCAGAATTAATACCATCAACAACAGATTGCTTAGTGTATGTTGTACTCTCGTAAGTGTATGCTGCGTCACCTTCTGTTTGCTCATCATCTCCAGCAGTTGCCTCTTCTGTATTAATGAGGAATATAGAATCTACATTGTCAATTACAGGTATAGCTAAAGCTTGTGAGGAAGTGAACTCAGCAAAAGGTTCATCAGTGCTCCATTTTTTCAATAGAATAAAGTTACCTGATTTTGCGTATACAGCTTTAGGAGATTGTCTAGTCTCTTCAGCAAGAATACCATACATTAATTTACCTACGTTGCTTGTCTCAGTAAGAACAATGTTTCCAGATTCCCAGGGAGATATTACTGTTCGCGTACCATCTCTTTCAACAGTAACAGTTCTGTCAACCAGCATAATAGTAAGACCTAGTCTTCGTTGGAGTAACCCTTGAACCTGCTCCTCATCTGGTACTGGAATTGTTGAGCCTACAAAGTTCATAGAAAAAGCGTATTGCTCTCTAGTCTGTTTATTGGCTGCCAAATTATCAAATGTGCCTTCATCCATGTATAAAAACCTAGGTCTAATACCTTCGGATTTAGCTTCTTTAATAACTCTCTTTAGATCATCCATAGGAGTGGCATTCAACCTATCTGACCATCTATCTGTAACTCCAAAAGAATTACTGGCTTTGTAGCCATAATCAATTCTAATGCCTGAGCCTACGTTGTTCTCGTCGTCAATTACTGTAACACCACTAGAAAATCCTTTTAAGAATATGTATTCTAGTTTTTCGTGTACACCCATTGTCGCTCTAACCTCATCATTGAAGATCTTATCTACAATCATTCTGGTTTCAATGTTTCTGTTCTGGAGAACATCAATATCAGATAAATTCTTTTCGGACATTTTAAACTTCATGGATAATTTTGCAATATCACCTGAAGCTTTTCCAAAAGAATCTCTCCTCTTTAGAGACGCTGGTGAATCCATTGAGACTACATCAGCAGCAACAATATTTGAATTCACTTGTAATGTGTTCCATTTAAGGTCCACACTTAACTCCTCGGTAAGCATGTCTTTGTACATATATGTCAAAGCGGTCTTCTTACCGTTAACCCTTTCGTTTACAGTATCTGCTATGGATTTAAACCAATTGGCAAACTGAATAAATAGTGATTCGTTCATGGTTTAAGTTTTAGTTTTTCATGTAAGTGATTAGTGGACTAGCAGTGCGCACTGCGGCTAGTATGGAACTCATATCGTAAGGCGCAGCCTTATAATTTAAAGTTCCTCGGATCATAATACCGACCATTGGTTTTGATGTCAAGGTGGTAGAAATAACATGCCCTTTATAGGTATGTCCGGCGGGTAGTGAAGCATAGGCTTCACCAGAAACTGGCATTGGCAATAAATAGCCATTACTAGTTTTCTCGATAACAATGTGGCCTTCTTGAATTACTTCAGGAGAAAAATTGGTTACATCTAGTGTTTTTCCTCCTGGAATTGCTTCTAGGACTGCTACAACTACTATGCCGTCATTTCCCGTTTTGTAAGCGGCTACACTCTGATCGTTTAAATCTGTGGTAATTCCACTCATGGTTTAAAGATTTTAAGGTTAAAAAAAATTATACTTTCATTCCATCAATAACTCCGTCAACTTCCTCTTGCGAGACTTTGGCAGGTTTTCCGTTGCCAGCTTGCCCACCTACATCTACTTTGTCAGCATTTTGCTGTACAAGTTCAGAGTACTCCGCTTCTAAGTCAGTAATCTGAGTGTCAAAAGTTTCGTCACTATCTAGATTAATTCTAGACAGCCAACGTTCTTTAGTCTGAGGTTTAAGGCCTTTCAAAACTTCAGATTTCTCAAAAGCTTTGTTTGCTGTTGTCCTCTTAGTTTCAGTTTGCTTGCCGGCTTCAAAATCAGACATTTTCTGAGAGAGCCCACCTAAATTCTTAGCCATGGCTCTCGCCCACTTTGGAGTGTCAGCATCGAATTCATCTGGGTCATCATCTTCGTCGTCTTCATCTGGATCAGCGGTACCCTGTTTCTTACCAGTTTTTGTTTTTAACTTCTTAGCTTTTTCCAACTCAAATTGTCTATTCCTGTCGTCGGTCTTAGCTATTTCAGTGAAAGGCATAACCTCGTTGAAACTATTTACTGCTTCGTCTACTGCCGCATCTTCTGCGTCATCAGCTGGCTTTTGTGCAAGTTTGTCCGCCAAAGCGTCCATCCTCTTCTGTGATAGGTTTAATTTAGGAAACAACTCCTTAATTCTTGCTACCACCCTAGCTTTTTCTACTGCCATGTCTTGAAATTATTTATGTTTATTAATCGTAAAGCTAAACTACAAGGAATTATTCAATAAAATGGCAAAAAAACATTTTATTTTCAATAAATTTCACTAAAAAGCCCCTAATGTAAAATTAGAGGCTTTCTGGCACAAAAATCAAGACAAAAAATAATCAAATTGGGAGGTTCAATCATTTACGAGGTAAATATACAAAATTATTTGAATATACCTTGGTTTTTTATGGCTATTTTCCTCTATAAGTCATTGTTTGACTCTCTTGGGTTGCCAGGGTTGTTTGGGTCAACCCCACCTTCACCGGATTTTTTATTGGTGTTTCTCTCTTCTTTTTCTTTGTCGATCATTGAGATCTCTTCTGTGATATCATCAGCAAGATCTATTATAGAGACACCTGTTTTTTTACTCATTAAACCTGAGTTGACTGCTTTAGTTGCAACATTAACTCTTTCGTTTACATCGTTAGGGAGTATAGAATTAAATATTATATCGTAGTACAGTCCAGAACCTTCTTCCTTTAAAGATGTATTGGTAGTTGTAACTACTCCACTAACGATAACATTTATACACCTATCTATAAAAGTTCTAGTTTCGCTTCTCCTCATCTCAGCTTTAAGCTCTGTACCTAAGAACATCAATTTAACTGTCTTCTCAGCAACATTACCAAGGGCTTTAAGCTTATCCAGTGAAAGGTTAGGGACACCTGAGCCGTGCGATATGGCATCTTCTAACTTATCAATTTCAAGTCTATTTAAGTCAGGGGCATTGTTTGCTTCTAAGAAACTAACTTTCCCTGTTATCTCTTTACCATCGTCATCATATTTAAGAGGTATATTGAAATGCTTTCCTGTTTCATTCTTAGTTGGTAAATTGTTTACCTTACCAGTTGTGACTAGTATTGGGTGGCCAGAATAGTCTGTAGAATCTCCCAGTTTAGATAGTGCAACTTCGTGCCTATCTATAGAGCTTTTAACTTGATACCACTCAGGTAAGTACTGCTCATCATATACAATAGGGATTCTATCGAATCCGTGTTTCTTAACTGGCTCTACTAGTTCCATTGCACCTATACCATCTGATAAACTGTAATAATCCTCAGCGTCCCACAACTGTATGTTTTTTACCGCCTTTGTGCCTATTGTAACTGTGTATTCCCACATGAACAGTATCATGTCCCCGTAAGAATCAAAAATAGGTGTCATAGTGCCAGACTCATTATCAAGTACTTTTGCTTTTATTTCTCTTTTCTGTGAACCTAGTCCTAACTGCTTAAGCACTTTGTTAAGTACAGATGTCTTTTTAATTGGAACTATGTAGAAATGCACGGCAGACTGAGTCTCAGACATTTTAATCATAAGCGCTCTTAACACCTTGGAGTCCATTCTATTTACTCTCCATAGCTGCTTAACTAAGTTGTGCAGTTTACCTTCTACAGAGGGTATCAAGTTAACTGGCCTACCACAAACAAATGCTGATAGTGTTTCAACTATGTTTAAAGCATGGTTGAGGTGTATGCGTACAGCTTTGTTTTGGCCTTTGTCTTTTTGAATCCTATCTACTTGGCTGGGCCTTTTATTTCTTTTGTCTTCTTTGTATTCAGTAATGTAACTTTCTATATCGGTCCTAGACTTGGTCTCTCTACGCAAATTAGCAACAGCCTTTTTAGGATCTTCTGCCAACTCAGCTTTAATTTCTTTTAAATTATATGCCATGATTTTTGTATAGATAATATATGGGTGTAAATCTACAGAATATTTTCCAATAAGGCTATGTAAAACACCAAGAATGCTAATCTAATAATCCAATTCTACACTTTCTTCTTCTGTCATACCATATTCTCTCGCATTGGCGTGTATCTCAAACCACATATTCATAAAGACTGTGTCCATAATATCTGGTGATTCTCCTAGCAGTATCTGCTTCATATCCTGTTTAGGTATAACCTTAAGCTTACCATCGTGATCTACTTTGTCCTTCTTAAACGCTTTTCTCTCATGCACCATTCTGTCTCTTATAGAGGTAGATTTATCATATTTCATCTTGGAAACCCTAGGAGAAACACCTAACCTGCCTTCATTTGATGCCTGTCCGCATTTATATATAAGCTGAGTTTTGAGGTTTTGATAATTCTCTACAATGTTTTTCTGTAGTGTACCATCAAAAATCTTAAGTGGCTGCGCATTACCATGAAATGATATAGCACCAGGTAAAAAGCCATCTATGTAACCACCAACACCATCAGCGTCAAACAGTATTCTTGAGTTTGGCACTCCATAACGGCTGGCCATTTTTATTATAGCATCAAGAACTTGCTTACCATTTGATTTAGGTACTATCTCTATGTCTTCTAGACTAAGTCCTTCAAAATATGATATTATTAGTTTGTTAGAACCTTGCAAAGCTATGTCAGCTACAATCCTATTTTTATTAGTTCTTACACTTTTACCTAAATCAAACATAGATAAAAACTGCTCAAAGCCAAAGATGTCCTGATCAGTCTCTAGATACTTCCAGTTAGACTCTAATAGAGATCTTCTAGTCGCTTCATCTTGACTCAATAGATTCGCTAGATATGCTGGGTTGACTTTAAGTAGCTCCTGATTCTGGTATATGCTGCCTGATATGAAAGTTAGTGACTTTATGAAGTCCTGTGGCTTTAAACCTGACTTCTCGACTAGTGCTTGTAGAAAACCACCAGACTTATCAATAACTTCTTGCTCAGAGTCACCCCAAATGTAGGCCTCTCCATATCTAATAAAGTATCTAACTATGCCATCTCTTTGCTGCATAGGGTAACCTGTGTCTTGGTCTATCCACCATGAAACTAGTTGTGCAACCCATGATTCAGGGTCTGGATTGCATGTTGCTCTTACGTAAGGTTTCACACCTGACGTGCTCCTGTTTCTAGATAGCAGATAAAAGAACATTCTTTCACTAAAGTGGGTTAACTCATCAAATCCTATAAATGGGACTTGTGCGCCTTGCCAATCCAATACATTTTTTTCATATTCTAGGTGTGAGAATTTAAGTCTCGCACCTGAAGGAAATAGCCATTCCATTGATGACTCTCTTGGCACTGCACCTAAATTTGGGTACACTTCCATTGATGTGTCCCATAAACCACCCTCTAGTTTTATTTGTGGGCTTGTTCTTCTAAATATTACACCTCCCCAACTTGCTAAATCAGAATGTCTTAGGAACTCCATTAATAGGGCATAGGTCTTACCTACGCCTGCAGCTGACCCGCCAATAACAATGTCTGCGCTGCTTGATAGGAATTTTTCTTGGAAGCCTTCCTGTGGTTTTATTACTTTCTCCTCTTGTTTTTCTTCTTTAGGCATTTTTGTGTGTATTATATTGTGCAGCTAATTTACTAAAATTTCTTGATTCAAGGTTTTGCTTTTTCATAATCGGTTTTTGCAGAGTTGGAAAATTTCCTGGGTGAGTTTTTCTAAAAATGCAAAACTCCCCTGGGGATATTATTACTAATCTCGGTTTTTCTAGTTTTGGAAAATTCCCCCGGATATACTATTACTGATCTCGGTTTTTCTAGTTTTGGAAAATTCCCCGCGATAGTGTAAAGGTAAACGCTAAGCAGGTTTCCCCGCCTAGCGTTTCCGTATTAATTATTTTTTGGCCTCAAGCCCTATTGGAATTCCCCATGCAGCCCCTTGAAGTGCTCGGTATAATTCATGTTTCCCGTCACATTACACATATCGGAATCGTAGGGCACCAGCAATTTGGGTAAGGTGTTTATATTTGCTGCTGTGAAGTATTCATAGATCCCACTCTGATAACGTATACAAAAATCTTCTTGAATGTCAACGCTCTCAGCGCATGTAAAACAGGAGTCTAATATGTCCTTCTGCTCTTCGTAAGTCAATGTGCGCTTGGCTTTGGTTACTGCTTTTAAACTCATAATTTTTAATTTTTAATTTTTAATTTAATTATTTTTTGGCTTTAGGCTTGGCTTTGGCCTTAGGTGCCGCCTTAGCCTTTGGCTTGGCCTTAGGCTTTTCCTCAACGACCACTTCGCCATTTTCTAATTCGGCTATGGGGGTTCTTAATAAAACGCTCACATTATTTTTAAATCCTTTTTCGGTTTGGTAATAAACCTTATTCATAATTAAGGTTATAAATTTGGATTCACTTTCCACGATGTGGCTTTTTCTGGGATTTTTTGGGTCCTCTAAATTTTTCATTTCGAAAAATAATTTCCCATCCTCAAGGGTTTTCTTGGTAAAAACGGTTTTATTGACTTTCACCTTGAAATTGATTGAATTCTTGGAAGCGATTCTGATTTCTGTTCTCGTTGATAAATTCATAATTTTTGATTTATTTAATTTCAGCAAAACTTTAACAAAATATTAACATACTCTATATTAATGATTTTTTTTGCCATATGTAAATATACACTTATTAATTAAATAAAAATAGCGTTTCATGATTTATTTTTAATTTATTTTAAAATATTTTTTAATTAACCCTTATATAAAAGAGTGGGCGCGTATACAAATAAATTCCGAATAAAAAAAACATTTAATAAAATTTTATTAAAAATATTGGGGGCCCTGGTGGGTTTTATTTATTATTTAAAATATTTATAATTATATGCTTTTATATAAGTTTTATTTATTATTTAAAATATTTATAATTATACGCTTTTATATAAGTTTTATTTATTATTTAAAATATTTATAATTATATGCTTTTATATAAGTTTTATTTATTATTTAAAATATTTATAATTATATGCTTTTATATAAGTTTTATTTATTATTATTTAAAATATTGGGGGCACTGTGGCTTTTATATAGGTTTCACTTTTCATTGAAAGCGGGTTTTATTTATTATTTAAAATATTGGGGGCCCTGTGGCTTTTATATAGGTTTCACTTTTCATTGAAAGTGAGGGTATAAGTTTCACCTTTCATTTAAAGTGAGGGTATAAGTTTCACCTTTCACTGAAAATGAGGCCATAAGTTTCACTTTTCATTGAAAGTGTGGCGTTGTGGGATTGCAAATGAGCCAAAGCCTAAAACCGCCTCATATTCCTAGACAGTCGGAAATCAAATTTAATTCCTAGACAGTCGGAAATCAAATTTAATTCCTAGACAGTCGGAAATCAAATTTAATTCCTAGACAGTCTGAAATCAAATTACCTTAGTTGGTCTTAATAGGAATTATGTAGTGAAGTAAATGGTGAGGCGTACCTCACCAAAAACCCATGTATATTAATACCTCATCTTCTTTTTGCTTCAGCTACTGCTTCTCCCAGTAATTCTACTTCTTTGTTTAGCATAATGAAGTATTCTTTAGCAGCTCTCAGTACAATTCTTAGAATTCTCATAGTGTTTACAGTGTTTAAGTCAATGAAATTATTTGGCCATTCACCCATTGTGAGAAGCTTAAATGTGCCTGTTTTAATCTTACCTGTCTTTCAAAATAAGACTCATAGCCTACCTCAGTGTTACGTACCCAGTCTTGAAAACTGCAATTCTTAACTGAATTGCCACAAGCTATAAACAAAGCTTTTAAATCATCTTGGTCAATCTTTAAATTTAATTCCTTCATAATTTTTAATTTAGGTGTGAATAACTTAATTATTAATCACATTCAAATATAATATTATTAATTAAATTAAAAAAGCCTAGATAGCAATGATTTTAAATGCATTACTCTGCACAGACGGGGCGTCCTAGAAGGTCTTACTGAGCAGCTTCCCCTTGACCTAGAAGGTCTTACTGAGCAGCCTCCCCTTGACCTAGAAGGTCTTACTGAGCAGCTTTCTATTGACCTAGAAGGTCTTACTATGAACCACCTATACACTCCTAAAACCTTCGACTCTCACTCAACCTCCTAGAAAGTGATTCTCTCAGACTTTCCTAGACACCTAAAAATCAAATCCCACGTTTCTCAACGTAGGATTTATAGTGATTAGTATTTATTTCTCAGCGACTTCCTTAGACTTTGCTTTGGCTTTATGTGCTGCCTTAGCTTTAGGTTTTGCTTTAGGTTTTGCTTTAGGTTTTTTGGTTTCTTCAACAATTTTTATGGCGTCCTCAAGGTCTCCTATTGGGATTCTTTGGATAACTTTAATGGGGTCCTTAAAACCTTTATCTTTTTGGTAGTATACCCTGTTCATCATAATTGTGACGAATTTGGCTTCATCAGGTATTACTGCGTTTTTAATGGGATTCTTTGGGTCCTCACTGTCTTTCATTTCGAATCTTTGCTTTCCATCTACGATAGATTTAATAAAGATTGACTTGGCGATTTTTACCTTAAAACTCGTTGACGTTTTAGAGGTGATTCTTAAATCAGTCCTCGTTTTTAAATTTAATTCCTTCATAATTTTTAATTTAGGTGTGAATAACTTAATTATTAATCACACTCAAATATACTACTGTTAATCAGTTAAAAAAAGCATAGATAGCAATGATTTTAAATGATTTACTACGCGCAACCTAGAAACCTAGAAGGACCTTAAGAGTGCATAAAATTGGCTCCTACACTTTCGTCGGTCATTATAACACGTTGAGGTTCCTAGGCACTCAAATTCCCTCACAGTCCTAGACAGCCAAAAATCAAATGCTACGCATTGGATTGACTTAGTGAGTCCTACTAGGAACCATGATTCACTCAGCAATAACCCTGTTAGGTATTGCTGTTTATTTATTTTACTGCGAATGTTTTGGTTGGCTGTAGCGGGCTCTATCTATATTTTTTCCTATGAAGCTTAGAATGTATAGCGCGGTTTCTCTATCATAGTCTAAGTGTTCTATACCCAGCACTAAATTCTCTTGATCTGCGAATGCGCCAATGGGAATACTTTCTGCGAGTCTAATCATTCCTAATTTAACTGCATCGTACCCTAAAATATCTTCTTTATCCCATAGGTAGACTGCCGGTCTAAGGTATTCACCTAATAGTTTATTGATATAGGCGTTGGAAAGTTTGCTGTGTAAGGCTTTGTCGCTCATAATTTTTTATTTAGTTATTATACTCAAATATAAATATAATAGTAACATAAAAAAAGCCTAGATAGCAATGATTTTAAAGGCATTGTAAATCATTCCGGGGAAACCTAGAAGGTCTTATTAAGCACTGTATGCGTGTTCCTGTTCTTTCGTCGAGCCACTGTTTAACGTCTAATTTCCTAGACAGTCACATTCCTAAATATTCTCAGGTAGTCAAGAATCAAATTAACACATTACAAAACATTCGAATGCACTGCTAGGAGTAAAAACTACTATAAATAGAAGGACAATCACAATCGTTCGTGAAGGCAATGGTTAACACACACTTTCCTAGGCCGTCACATTCCTAAGTATTCTCATATAGTCAAGAATCAAACTCAACTTCTCCCATTTTCTGGCAATTGAACTATCATGACTTGCGAAGTAGGTGCTTTGCTTTGATTGTGCTTATTGTACCCATCAAAGTATTTCATAAGTTTCTCAAGGACATCTAACCTATTATTTAGTTTGATCTTCTTAGTATTGCCTACTTGAACTTTATGCCCACTCTTATCAGTTTCATATATTGCCTCTATATCCATTGTAGAAATCATTTGCCTTGCGGCTTTAGGCATATCATGGATATTCTTTAAATCTCCGTCCTCGTCATATAAATCTGCTAAGTCAAACCTAGACATGTTAGCAAGGTCTAGGATTACTTCATCTAAAGTTACCTCGTTTCGGATTGCCAAGGCTTCGCGTATAGCTAGGACTTTAACCTTAAATCTGTCTTGGTTTAGCATTTGCCAAGCTTTTGTGGTAATACTACTCCTCTTCATATTACCTGTGTCGTATGCAGATTCGTATGCTGCTGTACTATCACCAAGCAGCACAAATGCCTGGCAAAATGCCTCCATCTTAGGCGAATATTTGTAGTCATCTACGGTCTTCTCTTCTAAACTTTTTAAGCTACCCATTATGCTTTCTTTATGTGACCTAATTCAATTAAAATCTCAAGCTTTTTCATAACCTTTTCTCTATCTTTTCTTGATAATAAACTCTCCTTATTACTAATCAAATTAGCTTCCTCTAAGGTACTTTTATAATCCTCGATTAGAGCCTTGGTTTTTTTCTCGCGTTCTTTTTTTATGTTCTGTAAATTTTCAGAAAAAGGAAAAATGATACATTCCAAAAATAAATAAATCTTCGATAAAAATATTCTATACATAATTTTAGATTTTTTATAAATATACGACTTTATAGAGAAACAAAGAGAAACAATGGAAACAAAGAGAAACAATGATTGTTTCTCCATAACATTATGGTGCTCAATGCTTTATAGCGACTGCGGAAACAATAATTATAGCTATTGTTTCTACCTAACACTGTGGTGCTCAATCCTTTAAAGTGTTAAAATGCCTATTTCACCCAAAAAAAAGGCCGAAACCCTGAGAATCGTCGTAGTGGAGATTCCGGAGCGGTTATGGCTCCCTATCTATAATCATTATAGCATAACTCAATTATAGAGGTTTGTCTACTTTATTGTTTCTTTGTTTCCTTTCATCCCGAGATCAGACAGAGTCTATCATATCGTAGAAACAATCATTGTTTCTCTTTGTTTCCATTGTTTCTCCTAGATAAAATGTCGAAAAAAAACCCCATAGGTTACATATTGACCTCCCACACTTAGTACCCAACAAGATAAACTTGAGATCTATTTAGAAATGCAGCTACTATAATCCCAATAAAATAAACACATAAAAAAGCCGAGATACTGTGTAAAAGAATTATGAAAACTTTTAATATCTCGGCTCATCCAACGAACTTAAAAAACGTGCTTTATTCTTTACTTTTTGACATGATTGCCATGACCACGATTGCGCTAAATATAGCTGCAATTATCATTGCGTGTTCAAACCAAAGTATGCCTGTATCAGGTATATCCACTGTCTTATTTTTTACGAATTAATATGTGCTCTTCAATAAACCTAAAATCGTTTATTTCATCTTGATCTATAAGTTCCTCCTAATCTATAATCAACACCTACTTTTTCTAGGCTGTCAAAGTTTTTTCCAGAACCTTTTTATCTGTAAACTCTTCGTAATATAAATTCATTTGCGTACACATATAATTAATAGAATTTCTTTTGCTCATAGAGCCCATTAATATCCGACTCTAAGTCCTGTGCATACGCATACTCATTATCATGAAGCGCTTGTGAATGTAGAGCAGACAACTTCTCTATTCTGTTTTCAATACTTTCATTAAAACATTGACTCTCGTCACTAACCTTAATCTTATCCATAATATTCATTTATTTATTTATTTATTTATACTGTTACTAATAGTCAAATATAATAAATACTAATAGATTAAAAAACAAAGATCAAAATGATTATAAATGCATCACTCAGTCTATGTGTATATAGGCCTAGTTATATAGATCAATTCTAACAGACCTCTATTTAAAGCTGTATATTTATATTAATATTATAACTAAGCGCGACCAGACTGACTGTATCAGCCTCCATTATACATTGTTAACATATATTAGTTTCAAATATGGCATAAAAACCATGTATACCAGGGCCTAGTTATATAGATCAAATCTAACAGACCTAAATAACAGTATAATATATTTATATTAATAATATAATTAAGCACGACCAGACTGACGGTATCAGCTGACAATATACACAGGCGACTCAGTCTGACATAAAAATAGCCCTTTATATAATATACAAAGGGCCTAAAGTTTTTTTATTTATGGATTGCTAGAAGCCACATAATTCTGGGAAGTGCTCTCTAATATCATGGAGCACTATTTCACCGCCCTCTATATCTTCTGGGAATTCTATTTGGTGGCCAAAGAACTCTAAAACCTCCCTGCAATTGCTTATCATGCGTAGTAAGGCTTGGGCTTCTACTCTAGATAACCCACCATCTTCGTCATTTAATTCGTCATTTAATTCCTCTTCTACTTTAGCTTCTCTTAAATCTGTTAAGGTGTCTAAGCACTGCTGTAGATTTTCTTCTGTGTTTTGAAATTGGCAATATTCCATGTTGCTCATAATCTTTGGTTTAAATTATTATTATATTCAAATATACTACCATTAATTAAATAAAAAAAGCCTTTATAACAATAGTTACAAAGGCTTTTTAACATACATCAATACATAGCCTTAGTGCTTAAATGTCTAAGTACATGCAAACACTCAACCCCACTAAAACCCAAGAATTTTAATAGGTAAGCTAAATCATGATGCTCTTTGACATCTTTTATATTTATACCCCAAGATTTTTTAATTAAGCATTCTAAAAGTATAGTTTCATCTTCTGAGCCTTCTACAAAATGTTTTTTACCTGCATAATATTTGCCAAATAGCTTAAGTAGATAACCATCAGTGAATACTTGATTCTCAAGCATTTCTTGGTGTTCTTTATCTTTTTCATCCAATGGGTACAGAGCATAAAAACTTTCAAAGTCTTTGTCGATCAGTATGTTTCTCCAAAATTCATTCCCTTCTGCAGTATCAGTCCAATCAAAACCGAGTTTAACCATACCTGCGCATATATTACGATCAAATATATCTGGGTTTCTAACACCATCATTCTGCTCCGCCTGTCTTTCAAGCATCTTTTCTTGTATTTCCTTTGGTACTCCATTAAATGTTAAGCTCATAATCTTTAGTTTAAATTATTATTATATTCAAATATACTGGTACTAATTAAATAAAAAAAGCCTTTATAACAATGGTTACAAAGGCTTTATGGTGTGTTTATCCAGTGTAATTATACATCAAAGAAGTCACTATACAGTCGTGTGATTTCTCATTGTCAAAATTACCATCATACATAAACTCTTCAATGTTTGCTTCTGTGAGCATCTCAAGTATCTCCCATTTTATACTTCTTATGTGCTCCACATTAAATATTGGGCTGTTTGTAGCAATTAAAACCTTATGCCATATAAGCTCGTCAACGTTAGGTGTTATAAAGCCTTCTTCTAACAGCATTTGTAATGGCGGCATGTCGCGCTTAGAGATGTGAATGCTAACGAAGTCTGACCACATTGATAAGAGTCTATCTGTATCAACATAGGGCAAATTACATTCATCTGGCTTATGTTTCATGTAACCATCACCAACTAAGCGAGTTGAATGCCTGTCTATGAAGTCGTACATAATTAAACGTTGCAGCTCTTCACCCATAACCAGTTTCATTGCCGCATCTATTGTTTTCTCCTCTACATTTACACCCAATACCTCTTTGTTTTTTGAAAACAACTCATAGAAGTCTACTAAGACGTCAAGGGATTTTTGTGTAAGTCTTAATTCTTTAAATTTTTCAATGCTCATAATCTTTAGTTTAAATTATTATTATTATATTCAAATATACTAACACTAATTAAATAAAAAAAGCCTCTATAACAATGGTTACAAAGGCTTTTTTTATTTAATTAGTCTGTGAAATTTTCAAATAGATAACCTAGTATATAACCCCTGCAATCTTCTGCTGCATCATCATCATCGCCCTGGTGTATAAGCTCTTCAATGTTTACTTCCATGGACCCCAGTATTTGCTTTTTTCTGCTTTCAATAAAGTTCTGTGAGAAAAGCCCTGAAGATGTAGCTTCAATTATTTTTCCCCAAAGTACATCTAGTAAATTTGGTTCAAACATGCCATCATCAAACATTTCACTAAGATAAGGAACAAAACAAATGTTTTTGTAATCTGCATTTAAAAGCTCCCATGCTTCGATTAAACCTTCTTTACTAATGTAAAGCCTATCTGGGTTTCCTTTGCCTGGGTAATAGTCTCCTTCTATAAGGGTGTCAATGTTTCCTTCTATAAAAGAATACATAAGCATATCTTTTACCGATGATTTTTTACCACTTCCATTACACTTTCTCAGTGCGTCATTGATAAAAGTCTCACTTAGATAATCTTCTGGCAGCCCAGTTATTTCTGTTATGCCAAGCAGCAACCTGCTTATGCCAGTGTGAATGTCTAAAGCTTTTTGTGTTATTCTTAATTCCTCGTAGTCCATAATCTTTAATTTAAATTATTATTAATATTCAAATATACTATTAAATATTAGATCAAAAAAACCTTTATAACAATGATTATAAAGGCTTTAACCTATTTACACAGTTAGCAAACATTTGATTCAGGGTCGAGTAATTTTTTTAAATCTACCATTATCTCAATATGCAATCTAGTTGTGTATTCGCAAAGTACATTTTCGATTTCTCGCCAATGTTCAGGACGCTCTTCAAATAATTTATTGCCGTCCATCTCTTCAAATTCTTTTAAGTCATTCAGGCTTAATCTATGTGATAGAATACTGCTAATATTCCCCATAATTTTTTTGTTAATTGTTAACCTTTTTGCCATAATAAACGATTTGCTAACACCACCTATACACAATAAAGCGATTGAGGATAGCGCTAATATTAAACATTGTGCTACACTTTACGGTGCATAGCCAAACCGATTATAAAGGTTTTAATCTACTTGCACATAATTAAACTCTGTGTTAAGCAACTTAACTGGCTCACCTACACCCATAACCCAAACACCTTTATTATCTACGCCCATAACCCAAACACCTTTATTATCTACACTTTGGTTTTCTGGCGTTTCAATTACTTGGTGCACACTATTAGGTGTTATGTTTCCAAATGCTTTTCCATGTGCAGTGCACACAGTCACCACTATCTTTTTGCCTTTCATTTTTTCTCTGATTTCCTCCTCAGTTGAGGTGCAGTTGTATACTTTATGCCTAGAAAAACTTCCCTTAACTGAGAGAGTAGTTAGTGAAACTGTTTTACCTACTAACCCACACCTTTTACATTTAAGAATATCGAAGTTTCCTTCCATGGTCACTAAGTTAACTTTTTCAAATTCATGCGGATTATTATTTAGACTTATTGTGTACATACTATTTATATATTAGGTTAAAATTATAATTCTTGGTCTGTAATAAGTTGAAATCTATTCCCTTCTAAGAATATCATGTCCTCAAAGCCATTGTTATCATCTATAAAATTGGCTATCTCCATTCTACCCATCTCCTCTATGAGGTCGTCTGTTGTATAACAATCAGAGTCTAATTCTTCTGTGTGAATATGTCTAACTAAATACATATCACCGTGGTCAAATCCATCACCATCATAAAACATCACCATCATGTCATAAGCTGAGGTTTCCCTGTACATTTCTTTTGTGTTAGCCATAACCTCAAGATTGCCATGAAAATGCATGCGGTTTGCTATAAGGAGTAATGCCTCATCACTTATACTGCTGACTGCTTCGTATATGTCTGCGTAAGTGTTTTTAATTATTTGTGGCTCCATAATTTTTATGCGTTTAGGTTTAAATTATTAATATTCAAATATACTATTAAATATTAATTGAAAAAACCTTTATAACAATGATTATAAATGCTTTAATCTACTTACACATAGTTTTTATGGGTTTAAATTTCATCAGGTTCGGAGTCTTCACTCCATTCTGGGTTGCGTAAGTGGAAGCGCTCAACCTCAAAGGCGAAGAGCCTCACTTTCCATTGATCCACCTTGCCTGGCTTTGCCAGCTCCATTTTCCATCTGGTTGTGATAAGTGTTTCATCAATGCTCATACCCCGTAAACGATTATGCTGTAAACCACCATTCCGAAAAGGCATGCCGTGACGATTATACCAAAGACCTGCATTGCTGTTTGTACATATTTATTTTTCATAGTTTTTTAGTTTAAAGTTTTGCGTGATTCATTTCTATATACTTCTAAAATATAGTCATAGTCAAATTTATAGCTCTTTAAGGCTTTCACAGTTGACTCTACATCTCTAGTGTAAAAAGCTTCGTGGTTATATAACTCCCTAACTATTACACCTTTCTTTCCATTTTCTTTTAGGTCTTGCTTAACGCCGTTCTCATAAATTGAATGTATCTTATTAATTAATTCTGCAGAAGATTCTTTTGGGCAGTATAAACCACCACCTAAATGTGAAATCTCTGTGCCAAGCTTCAGCTTTAATAAACCATCTTTAAATTGGTTTTTTCCAAAAGCGAAGAAGGCTTTAGCTTCTTCAAATGCTTGGGTTTGTTCATCTTCAATGTAATCTTGTAAGAACTTCATAATTTTTAGTTTAAATATTAATAATAATCAAATATACTATTAAATACTAATTGAAAAAAACCTTTATAACAATGATTATAAATGCTTTTATTTAGACTAATCTATATATTCCTCGGTATACCTAGCCTTACTCAGAAAGCTAAACTCATAGGCGGGTAAACCGGTCTATTCTCTACACCTATTAGTTATTATTTTCATTGTTGAAATTATTAATGGTTTACAGATGAGCACTATATTAGAGATATTAAATTTTACGGGGTTCAAAAATCAAATCAGACTTTAGTTTTATAGGAGTCAAAAATCAAATCAGACTTTAGTTTTACGGGGCTCAAAAATCAAATCAGATCAGCTGAATCAAGCCTAAAATATTTTATATACAATTATATTATTATAATAACAGAGACTGATACGTGCTATAGAAACAATCTCCAGTAAGATATATTAGATGAGATATCTGTTTAAAATTAGCTGTTAATTTCCGTAATCTTCAACATATAAATCTATTAATAACTTAGTTTTTTCAAGATCTTTTTTAAAGCTTCCTTTCTTTCTGCATCTCACAATCCTTTTAACTAAGTCAAACTCCCATACATTTAATTTTTGATGGCGCGCAAACTGATATAAGCTTCCACTAGCTTCGTCATAATGTGGGGCGACACAAAATTCACTTACATGTTCTACCATATCAATAGAGGCATTTATCCTTTCTTTTATTATTGCATTAGATTTTTGCGTGCCAAACATAGCTGTAAGTTCGGCTGCACCAGCATTGATTGGTGAGCTTTTATCCTCTTTAAAATAAAACATTTCAGCTGTTCTGTTATATAGGTAGTCTAGCCTCTCAAAAACAAACAGCATGTGCCAAAAGTTATAACCTTCACTACTTTGTGGCCAAATGAAACCTAAGCCTATGTTTATACACTCTTTACTGTGTAAGTCACCAAAAATTTGCTCTACATCTTTTTGTGTAGTACCACACCGTTCCATAGCCAATTCTGCAATTCTTTTTCTTATCTCTGCTGGTAAACTTTCGTATTTCATTATTTTAGACTTATAAAATGATTTGGCTTACCACTATTGCCAACAACAGGTAAACGTAATAATTTAAAAACGGCTTCTGCTCCATCAAGGAACACCTTTAAATCTTCATCAGGTTCACGAGTAAACTCAAATCTTTTTTTACCAACTTCTGTTAATTCCCTAAACAGTTTTGCTTTATTCACATTGTCTTTTAGTTTCATAGTTCTAAATATTTTTAAATTCGCAACTAATATTATCTGCATATCAATAGATTCTATCCAAGCCATACACAAACAGTTAGCCTTAATACTAACCACTTGTATTGAAATCAAATACAATTTGACATCCATAATCTATATCATTTGGGTCTCCATACATAACTGTAATTTTAGGGTCTATTTCATTATCAAATATTCCAATTGTATTGTATCGCATATCTATGCTACAATTCATTTTCTTCAACTTGTTAATTTGGAATTGTATTTTCTTACCTATCTTTATAATTTCTTCTTCTCTATCCATAATCCATTTTATAGTACATGCAACTTTATAAAACATTCACAAATCTAAGTGTGACATTATTTTGCCGCAGTCTGCGCATTGAGAATCACCATGTCTATTTACTGGGAACATGTCTTGATGTAAACATTTACTAACACCAGATAAAATTAACTGTTCATTTCCGTAATCTTCAACTAGCTTCTCACATTCAGCTAGTTTTTTAAGACCATCTTCTTGTGTGGTGAAACCAGCTTTGCCTACTTTCAGAATTTTTAAGGCAACATCTTTTTTTGTTATCATAATTTATTTAATGTACTTTCGGTATTTAGATGTATGTATAAATCAGTTCCACGAAGTTGCTCTTTACTCGGCAAACTACTAACAGTAACAGGTGTAGCAAATAATTTTACTATTCTTTTAGATACATCATTAATATTTTGCTGCGTATCAGTTACACTAGCACTATGCTTACCATCTAATTCAAATAGCAAATCCTTTAGTTTTTTAATTTTATCATTCATAATTATATATTTTTATTTAACCTGTAAAACGGCTTGCCATACCCAAATCCGTTATATACAATGCTAGTAATCGTTATGTAATTGGCATTCGCTAACATCATAAGATTTAATTGTATTACCATTTATATCAGCTACTATCAAATCAATACTAGAACTATAGTAACCATTATTAAAGCCATATCCAGGTACTTTTACAGAGTGTCCGTTAATTGGCTTTAATTCAATTCCGTAATCCCCTACTCTATTAAAGAAGCTATCACCCGTAAGGTCAAATTCTAAACCATAGAAGTCGCTTATTTCTAAATCTGCAAAGTCTAAATAGTGGGTCTCACAACAATCTGGGTCGTGATTTGATAATAGTCTAGTTCCGTCATCGAATACTAGTTCATCATTTTGAATTTTTACTGCTTTTAATTTTTTTCTTTTTACCTTAATATCTGCGTAGCTATTAAGTAGCTTTACAATAGCTTCAGTTAAGTAATTGTCTTTAATAACTTCACCAGCTTCTGTTCCATCAGTTGCTAGTTTTAAAAATTCTTCTGCTTTCATATTTAATATGTTTTACATTTCTACTTCTAACCCAGTGACTATCCTATAAATTTCTCTGGTTATGTGCACGTCATAATCTGCTTCGTGCAGTTTACTTTTATCGATTTCTATTCCAAGCTCTTTTGCCACACTCATAAGCTTAAATGCTGGCATCCTGTGTCTTCTCTTTTCTAGGTAAGTAGATGCTAATACCATTACATCCTGTGAGTCTGACCAAAACCAAGCATTAAAGTAAGGGTCATCGTTCAGTTCAAAGAATTTTCTTAGGAAGTTATCATCGAAGCTTATGTTGTTATACCCAACAAGAAATATCTTATCTTGCTTGTCATACCTATCTACATGAGTTGAAAGCATTACAATTAGTTTCTTGTATACACTTTTCATAGTTGGGTATTTAGCTATTTGCTCTTCAGTTACTTTACTTATTCTCATTGCTTCAGGTTCAATAACAGCTTTTGTGTGCGGTCTAACCTTAAAATCAAATGCCTGTATGATCTCGTCATTCTTTTCAATAAAACCAGATATGTGGTGTATTGAGCTTTTATTTTGATTTAAGCCAGTGGTTTCTAAGTCATAAAAAATCTTAATTACATTTCTCATTGTATTTATTTCTATTATTTTTTCTGGGTACATTTTAGCATACCTGTTCATATAGTCTACACCCCCTTGAGAAAGCTGTTTCTTATCTATGAGTTTGCTTTCTATTTTAAATATAGGGGTTGAGTCTTCATATATCACACTATTTATGCGACTATAATCTTTTAGCGGGTCTAACTTATCCAACCCAAAGTAGCTTTTCTGATATACCTTTGGTGGTTTCAACTCTACTGTCACCAAGTTCATACAGTTCAAACATGTAATTACTCAATCTACCAATAAAGTCCCCAGAGAAATGGTAATCTTCCCACTGTGATGGGCTTATTTTACCTAGGCATAGATCACTCATTAAATGTAGATTGCCCATTATCTCTTGAATCTCATCCATGTATTCCTGTTTATCGTATGCAACTACATCACTTTTTTCTATGTCAACCAACAGCTTTTCTAAATCCTTAGCTATATGTATGCAAACACTGTTTATACTCTCTGGATCTGTTTGTGATGATAGGTAAGTCTTTATAGACAACCTAAATTTCCAATTATGACTCTTAATTAATTCTGGCATCTGTGATTTTTTTGTGGTTAATTCTTCCTATTGCCTGCTTTCTAGCGTTGGCATTTGTGTTTCTTAAATTGTTTCTATTCGTTACAATCCTTTTTCTGGTTTTAGGTGTGAATAGTTCTACTTGGCCATTGGAGCCTGTTAACCCTGAGAATACCCAAACACAGGCTTTAACTGCCCAGGAGCAATGATATTTTTCCCCTTCTTTTACGTGTTTAGGGTAGTAATCTTCTGGCAATATTTGTACATTTACTGTCTCCATATAAGATTAATTTTAATTATAATCAAATATAATACTAAATATTAATTAAAAAAAACCTTTATACCTATGATTATAAAGGCTTTATTGAGTTTTAATCTATAATCTTTATATGCTCATACCCATCTTGATTGAAGTTTTTCATCCACTTACGTAAATGAGCTAATGATTCCCTAGTACTGGTGCCGAATTCTTTTTCTATATGCGAGGTTGCAGCAAACATATTAGTCTCTCCTGAATCCCTTAAATCATTTAGAAAATAAAATATTATTTTTTCTTCTTCAGTAATCTTTAAATCTGCCATGGTTTATTTTTTATACCGTTTATTTTTTATGCTATTTATTTCTTTTGTATCTACTAATTATTGCTGTAACTAAAACTATTAGGAACATAATAGCTGCTATGCCTAAAAGTAAACCCAATGCATTTAAAATTTCTGTCATAATTTCTAATTTTTTTTTACGCTATAACTGTGTAAATTTCATCTATATATGTTTTTAAGTCATAATCAAACATGATGTTAAATATTACGTTAAAAAAACCTTACTAACAATTATTATAAAAGCATCTACTCCACTAATTTTAAAACCAGGCTTGGTTTAAATGTAGGTGAGCACATACCACAGCTGTGGGCTCTTTTTGGCTTTCTGTAAAATTGGTGTATGCGCTCACAAGAAGGACAAGCGTATTGATACTTTCCTTTTGGTGGAGTAACTGTGGAATCTCTATCCTGTTTAAAGGTTCTTTCTCCTGTGTAACCTATAAGTCTGCATACCATTTTCCAGGCTTTTCCATGTCCGCCGTCACCATACATTTCATAGGCTATTGCATGTGCTATTTCATGCAACACTGTGTCAATTAATATATGCTCTTCTTGTAGGTTATTAACAGCCCAAGGTTTGCTTATAGTTATTTTCTTTTGATACATGTCGCACTTACCTAATGCTCTTTTATAACCGCCAAAAGCAAAAGTATAGCCATAATCTTCTGCTATGTTTACTTCAACACCATTAGACAGCTCATAAGTTTTATTAACCATAGAAACTGCAATTTCTTTTAAATCTATTAGATCCTCCACAATTTTTAATTTAAATTATTATTAAGAATCAAATATAATAATAAATAATGGTTGAAAAAAACCTTTATAAAAATGATTGTAGAGGTTTTAATATATTTTAAAATGCCGTTGATTTTAACTATTCATACCCATTTTACTTGTGTATAGGTGCATATCAGAAGCATAGTGGTGGTATACACCAACCCCTAAACCCAATGAGTCAGCTACCTTTTTCTGCAGTTTAGAAAAGCAATACTGGTCATTAGAAAAACCATACCATAGATCATTGGACCTCATTACAACATCCATTTCCACTTTATTATCATTGGATATTTGAAAACCTATAGATAAAGTACAAGGTACATCATACTCCTGCAGGTGTTTTTCTTTACCGTCCATTATAGTGATCCAAGCCTGTCTACTTTTATTGTTGGTTCTTAGATCCTCTATACATTTATCAAGCTGGCTATTTCTTTCCCATTGGTAACCATAGTTACTGTTGACTATACCATCACCTCCGTGCATGGTGTCCCAAACTGGCGCTTTCTTAGCTAGCTCAGTTACACTCCTGTTGGCTGATAAATACCACTCAAATTCTCTATTCGCATAGGTTTCATTCCACTTACGAAAAGGCGTAGTTATTATGCTGTCCAAAGGATTTAATATAACAAAACCCACAAACCTAAGTCTATGGGTGCCGTTGTTTCGTACTTCTCCATTCTCATGTATTTCTCTATACAGATCTTCAAATGCGTGTTGCGCGTTGTTGTATACTAATGTTTTCATAAAATTTATTTTTCTCCTGTTGAACCAAAACCACCTTTCCCTCTCCCTGTTTCAGATTTGTATAGATCACCTATACCAACTAACTCAGGCATAGCGTAATTTACCGGTATTAAAATGAACTGAACTAACTTAGCTCCACGTGTTATTTCTGTAGTGCTTTTGCCAGTATTTATTACGTGTATGTGTATTTCTCCTTGGTAATCCTCGTCCACTACTTGAGCACCAACAATAAGCTTTTTCTTGGTTGCTACACCAGACTTATTCATTGCTACAAGCATGTGACCTTTAGGCACTTGCACATGTATACCTGAAGGTATTATTGCATCTTCATTTGGGGTCAATACTATTTTCTCTGCACTATCTGGTACAAAGAAATCTATACCAGCAGAATTCTCTGTCCCTCTTTCTGGTGTTTTCACACTACAAACTTTTGCTATTCTCATATCTATACTATTTAGCGTTTAATTAGCCCGTAATAGGCTCAATATTATTATTTATATATTATGCAGCCAAAAATATCGGGCTACAGCCTGACTGATGTCTACCACTTAACTGACACTCTCACGTATGATTTAAGCCAGTCTAACCCATACGAAGGATCAACCTTAGTTTTAACCATTCTAACCTCTTCAAACACATCTCTGTACACAGCTCTCGCTCTGAGAATTTGAGACTCAGATAAATATTCGTCTCTATTGCTGTGAGTATAGTTCTCTTTCCTATCACATAATATAAGCAATGTGCATCTACACTTCATTCTTTCTTCCAGCAATTCCTTTTTAACCACTCTACTTTCACAACCTCTTATGCTGCTGTACACTATCTCTGATAAATAACTCCTATCAGATATTGAATTTTCAGGGAGTATGTAACTCCCATGAAAATCAAATTCTTTAGGTATGGTTAAATTGAAGTGTTCGACAGGCCAATTAAGTAAACCGTGTAGCATATCGCACACTGTTGATTTACCCTGTTGGTCTGCACCTTCCACTATTATGTTTCTAATCATTTGTTAAAATTACTAGATGTGCTAATCTTTCATAGTCTAAAGCCCGCTGCTTAGTAAAGTCCCAAACAGCATCGTACACACTAAACAGTATTGGAGTGCCATGTGTATTAAAAGATGTGTTTATCAAGCACATGGAATTTGCTTTATCAAGTATTTTTCCTATGATTGTGCTTCTGTCTCTTACAATTTGAGGACGCCCGCTATACCTAGCCTCTAATGGGTATTTATGAATAATACCTTGGTATTTCTCAGATAATGATACATCTTCGCAAATATCATGGGTCATAACCATGTATTCATTTGAAGCTAACACTCTAGAAACATTTTCAGATTTGTCGAACACACACTCTACATATTTATTGAGTATTACAGGTGCCATAGGCATTACTGTATTCCTTCTGTTTATGTGATTTATGTATGCAACATTTTTTGCTGTGGGTAAAGCTAATGTGCTTGTGTTACACAAAGCTCTTGGTCCAAACTCCATATCGCCATGCATGACGTTGACTATGTGGTTCTTATCTATAAGTTCTACAACAGTCTGTATGAATTCCTCTTCAGAATCAACAAACTTTACTGGCGAAGTAAAATTTATGTTAACTTTTTTCGATAATTTCCTTTTGCCAAAACATAGGTCTGAAAAATCAAATGCTCCTATGTATTTTCTATACATTCCTATTGCTGCACCTTGATCACCAGCTAAAGGTAAAACACATACTTGGCCTTTTACTCTAGTCAATACGTGGTTGTTTAGCTTTACATTATAAAAGCACCCACCAGATAATACAACATTTTCTATGTCATAAGCAGAAATAACTTTACTCATTATATTCTCAACACAGGATTGTATTACAAAACCAATTGAACTGCGTATGAAACCTGATGTTGGCTGTTCTACAACTTCAATTTCTTTTAACCTCTCTATGATTTTAGCAAATTCATTGTGATAGCTAAGCTTAACTCCCAGCAATGCAGCAGAGTCTAAATGCTTTGTAGCTTCGGTTTTTGGCGTAGCACCACCCATGCTAGTCCAGATATAATCAGTAATACGATATGACTCATGCTTTAATAACTGAATACCTTCTAGGCTTACATTCTCTTCTATTTTAGACTCATACCCAAGAAATTTATACTCATCTTGTGTTTCTTTCATACCGCAAAAGGAAGTGGCATATTGGTATAATAAACCCAATGACCTTTCGTACCCATGTATACGGCTCACTAAATCCAATTCACCAGGTTTTTGTTCACTTAATTTATAAACTGATATAACTTCCTTTTCATTTCCAAAACCATCAGCAACTACAAAGTGGGTGTTGGTTTCTATTTCTACCCCAGCATTAGTCCTGTTCTCTAAAAATGCTAATGAAGAATATGCATGAGCATCGTGGTGTGTAAACTCCCTTGAAAGCAGCACGAGTTTCATGTCATATCTGTTCATTAGCAGATGCATGTAATCGTAGTCGTAGTACTTACCTGGGAAATACCTAGGTTCAAATGTGTCGAACCAGTGTGAAACAAATATCTTGGCACCCTGCAATTTGGCAGCTTCAACATTTCTTATTATCTCCTCAATTGATTTCTGCGGGAATGCAGAACTTGATTTTATCCCATTGAGCCTTTCCTCCTCATATCCTATTGGCTTTTGTGTGCCATCATAGAATACGGCGCTGGAGTTATGCCCTAAGGTTATCATAAGTCCAGCGCTGTTTTTTCTGTCTAACATAAATCTACTTTACAAATTCTACATTACCTAAAGTAACACACTCTCGCTTTTTGTTCTTTTCATTAACTACTGTGTAGTATATTTTAGTGAGAGTTTTGTTCAAAGATAAGCTTCTAATCTCACCTTTACCATTCTTAGTTTTTCCTGCCGAGAAAATTACTGTTTTACCGACATCCTCTAACGCTTTTTTGTATTGAGCTGTCTCCTTAAATTCCTTTAGCTCAGCTACTCTGTCATCCTTTTTTTCATCAGCGGTTCTTGTGTCCTTTTCTTTAGGTTCAGCTTTTGGCTTAGCTTCTGCTTTTGGCTTAGCTTCTGCTTTTGGCTTAGCTTCTGCTTTTGGCTTAGCTTCTGCTTTTGGCTTAGCTTTTGGCTTAGCTTTTGGCTTAGCTTTTGGCTTAGCTTCTGCTTTTGGCTTAGCTTTTGGCTTAGCTTCTGCTTTTGGCTTAGCTTCTGCTTTTGGCTCAGTGGCCACTACCTCTGGTCCCAATAAATCATCGTTGGTTTCTTCTTTTTTTGTCTTCATGTCTTTTGTTTCTGGTTCACTACTTGGTTTTTCGGCAGTATTGCCTTTTTTACTTCTTGATTGTAGTAGGTCTTGAAGCATTTCTTTTTCTAATCCTTTAGATTTCAGCAAGCGCTTTTCAGCTATAGCAGTTGCCAGGTTTTTTATATCCTCTTGACATATCTTCAGTATTTCTAAGGAGTTTGCATTTGTTTCGCTTACTTTTTCTATAACCCTATCTCGGAAAGTTCCTTCTTTTTCTCCTTGAAATGATTTGTATGTTTTGCCTGTCTCAAGTACAATTTCATGTCTGTCCCTAAATGCATAGTGTTTTGCCTTCATTTTAAATTATTTATGTTGATTATTATGTTCAGCTAATATACTTATATTAAATAGAAATAAAAAACTATTTTAATAATGATTTAAAATTATTTTTAATGATTAGAATGGAACCCCGTCATCATTGTCTATGTTGTCTCTATTCCCTTTAGATGAGTTTATACTTAAACTGAGTATCTGTATATTGTCTTTGGTATAACCTAAGCTAGAATCAATCCTGTCAATTGATGCAGAACTACGCAATCTCCCTTTTAATTTTAAGTAGTTGGTTTCCCCACAGAATTCTGCAAACTCAGCTTTGGTTATAGTAAATTCTTTACCTCTACGTTTAGCATTACTTTTTATTGAGTGGTAAGTATAAGATATTGGGTCTTTGTATTTAGTGTATCTGTGCCTATGCTTACTACAAAATCTATCTCCGCCATTTCTTTTATTCTTACACCTGTATGCTACACATATATGATCAGGTTTATTGCTAGAGATCTTAAACACTAAATTCTTTTTTATACTCTAGCACTATAACTTTTACTGCGCTCATCAAGCTTTTTTGGGATTTATCTTTTCTCCCTAATGCTCTCATAACTTCAACATCTATACTTCCTTTAATCATTAAGTGGTGTATGAATACAGGTTTTTCTTGATTTTGTCTATGAAGTCTAGCATTTAGTTGCATGTATAATTCTAGGGACCAGTTGAGACCGAACCAAACTATTGTATTTCCCCCATACTGTAGGTTTAAACCATGCCCACCAGAAGCTGGGTGCATAATTAGTATTTGTATTTTACCTTCATTCCAGTCATCTATGTGTTGATTTGTTTTTAACTTTACTGGGTCATACTTTTTAAGTCGCTTCATTATCCTAGTTACATCATGCTTAAAGGAGTAGGCTATAATTATAGGTTGGCCATTGGCTGACTCAACAATTTCCTCTAAAGCATCCAATTTAAGATCGTGTATTTCATGCGAATCTTTATTCATGTCATAAACAGTGCCATTTGAGAATTGCAGCAATTTATTAGAAAGAGCTGCAGCATTCATGGCAGTTATATTGTTTTCCTCACCATCAATTTTTTCAAGTAATTCAAGAACTTTTTCTCGCTCAAACTCTTTGTACTTTTTCTTTAAGTTATCTGGGAATTGAATCTCTATCATATTGTCATTTCTCTCAGGTAGGTCTAAATAATCTTCTGAACTCATACTTATACAAATATCTCCTATTGCTTCGTGTATTCTAGCATCAGAGCCTTTGTTTATGTCAAACTTAAACTGCACATACGGATTTTTAGAGAAAAATTCTCTTCTAAAATGACTTATAAACCTACCAAGCCTTTTACCCCTGTCAAGTAGATACATTTGTGCCCAGAGATCTAGAAGCCCATTTGGTGAAGGTGTCCCAGTTAAAAGAACAACTCTTTTAAAAGAAGGTTGCACCATTTTTAACGCCTTAAATCTAATTGACTTGTGATTTTTAAAGCTACTACTTTCATCAATTATGCACATATCAAAAGGCAGCATGTTACCTCCATACAAACCACACAGCCAAGCAATGTTGTCCCTACTTATTATGTGTATGTCAGCATCTTTTCTCAAGGCTTCTTCTCTCTTTTTTGGATTGCCTAAAACCTTAACTATTTTGAGATCTTTGAGGTGATCCCATTTTTTTATTTCAGAGTCCCAAACATGTTCAGTAACTCTTTTAGGTGCTATTATTAATATCCTCTCAACATCCATTTCCTCGTACATGAGTATCTTTGCTGCAGTTAAGGATGAGGCAGTTTTACCTAAACCCATGTCTAGGAATACACCGCAATATGGATTGTCCACTATGTGTTTTACTACTCTGTCTTGATAGCTGTGTAAATCAGTTTTTTTCAACATCAGTTATGAATTTTTTAACTTCGTTCATTGTGTCAATCACTAAGACTTTAAATCCCATATCAGTAAGTCTTTTGTGGATTATTTTCTGTAATTTTCTAGGTTTATCTTTTGTAGATTTTGTTTCAATAAAAAATAGGCGGCCACCAGGAAACAAGCACAGTCTATCTGGTAAGCCGCTAAAAAAGTCAGGCACCAATTTTAGTGCCCATCCGCCTATTCTTTTTGACTCATCAACTAAGAGGCGTTCAATTTTTTTTTCACTGTCTTTTTTTGCCTTATTCAAAGTATTGATTTTCTTGAATAAAATTTTTGCTTACCATAATGCTTAAATGTTTTTGTTGATGTGTGGTACTCCCATTCTTCTAAGCCTTTCATTATGTCATTTATTTCTCTAGTGGTGTAGCGGTTCATATTCTCTTTTTCTTTGCCTAAACACTCGCACCATATTTCTGCTATGCAGACAAATTGCTTTTCAATATCACCATCAGCTATTGGGTCTCCTATGTATGTTCTTCTTTCAAATAACTCTCTGTCATCCCAATCATCTGGTAATCCTTTTTCTAGGTACTGCTCTATTATACCAGTTCTGTCATCAATTTCAATATGTTTTGATTGCTCGTCTTTAGCTGCAGCTTCAGCTTTTCCACTTAAGAATAGTTTCTCGCCGTTCTTATATGCTGTGTAGGCTTCTGCCCATATTTGGTCTACTTCATCAGGCAATTCAGTCCAAACATCTTTTTTAACTAGGTTAGGGTTTATGTCTACTGGATTAAATCTACGGTTACCAGTTGCATCAGTTAGGAAATCTTTTTTGTTTGTTGTACCTACAAATATGCATTGCCTTTTAAATGTCTCAGAAGATCTAGCGTATGCTGGTCTAAATTGATCTTCTTGTTTGGTTAGGAAATGTTTTACTGCCTCTACCTCAGCTTTTCTAAAACCCGATAACTCGGCTATTTCTATTATCCAAGCGCCTTGTATTTGTTCTAAAGCTTCTTTACCTTGAACAGTCATGAAAGTATCTGAAAACCACTGCTTGCCTAATATCTTAAAGAAGCTACTTTTGTTTGTGCCTTGATCTCCAATCAAAGTTAGAACCATATCAAACTTACACCCTGGGTTCATTATTCTGGAGACTGCACCCACTAAAGTTTTTCGTATTGCCTCTTTAGTGTATATATTATCCTCTGCACCGAAATAGTCTATGAGTAGATTATCAATTCTAGGAACTTTGTCCCATTCAAGAGAATTCATATAATCTATTATTGGGTGGAAAGATCTCTTTTCAAACTCCAAAGCTAAAGAGTCATCTATTTTAAGTGAACCTGAAATTCCGTAAACACTTTCAATATAATTTCTTACACCTGAGTAGTCAACATTTTTTATTGGCTCTGATTCTGCTATTTTTCTCCAAGGTAGGTTTTTAAATACATACCTCTTGTTGTCAAATTTGTTTTGCTTAAATGCCTCCTTTAATCTAATATCATTTGCAATTATAGCAGTTATGTTGTTTGCTGTAGATAAATATCTACCTCGGCCATCAACATCTAATTCTGTCATCCAATCAATGTCTTCTTGATCACCCTCTATGCCATTGGTGTCATTGGTTTGGTCTTTTTCTCCATCTTCTGTATATTCCCCAAATTCATATTTAGCATTAGATAGATTGTCCCCAGCGATTGTTTTTTTAACCTTTTTATCTTTTTGCACTAGATCTTCCATGGCTCTAAAGCTTGGCTGTCTATTTCCTTTTGGTGTGCCATCACTATCTTTGTGGCTATATAACTGGAGCCTAACTAAGTCAAATGCATTACTTAATTTACCTGAACATGGGTCTGTACCATGGTGAGAAAAAGCAAATTTATCTTCATATACAATAAGCCCAGAAGAAGTGGAGCCTTTTCTATAAGTGTAGCGGTCTTCTTTCTCAGTAGCTAGGTATATTTCTGATAGGTATTTTTCTATTGCTTCTGCTATAGTGTATGACCTGCAAAACGCGCCAACAATTCCCTTTTTGTTTTCTGGGTCTTCTTGCTTTTTACCATTTATTGAAAGATCGCTAAGAGATTTTTTTGCAGTTGGCCACAAACTCGTGTCTTTCCAGTCTGTGTATGAGTTTAGTTTCTCATCAGCATCTATCCAAGGGCCGTCTTGGCTTCTAAAATAGTAGTCAATGTCTTTTGGATTCGAAGGCCAAAACATCAACCTATTAGTTTCAAATGTAGTGTTATCAAATAAATCAATGCCCATTGTACCAGCAATGCTTCTTGATATTGCTACGTACTCGTCAGCTGTTACCTCCCTATTTATAGGAATTATCAATCTATACCTAGGGTTTGCTTCGCAGTGTTTGTGTGTTGCGTGTATTAAAGCAGCATTGCCAAAAAGTAGAGTGAAGTCATCCCAAAAATTAATGTGTGCAAAGTCAATATCTAAAGTTATTATTTGCCTGTGAACTACATTTTTAGGGTTTCTTTTACCACCTCTTAAATAGCCACCAACATAACCTCCTACGTCTTTTATGAAGCCCTGCTCCTTTTTGTTTGCGGCTATAAATTCTTTATAAGTTTCAGTTGTTTTGTTTTCCCGGCTTAACTGCCTAACAAATTCTGAGTAAAGTATTTTTTTGTTTTTCCAAAGTTTTGATTCAGCACTTCGCCCCTTGGCAATGTCAACATACCCATCATATTTCATAAATGCATTATGTTAGTCTTTTTTATAGTATCTAGTTACATATCCATCTGCTTTTAAAGGTAATCCTTTAGCCCAGGTTACATCTTCTCCCATTATAGCACACATTGATTTAAGGGTTTCTTCTGCGTCAGCATTAGGTTGCTCTGCAACAGCTTCATCATGAACGTGCATAGTTATGTCAAACCCAGCTTTATCGAGTCGTATCATTGAGTCAGCTAAGAGGTCTCTTGATATAGCTTGCACTATATTCTCAACAATTTTACCTCCGTAAGTCTCAACATATATCCATTGGTTTTTCTCTAGGTTTCTGTAAGCTACTGCTTGATCTCCAAACTTGTTTTGTTTAAACACTGGGTCCCAGTAATACAGAGATCTACCAGAGGGTAATTGTATTCTTATGCATTTATCATCACAGTGGAATGTTATACCATTGTAGTTAGATTTTACTGTGCCTCTTTTCTTTAGGCATGAGTACATACAATCACCCATGTGATGCCAGAGTTTGACTATGTTTGGATTTGCTTTTCTCCATTTACGAACTACAGCTTTCATTTCAGCCGTGTCCATACCCATTTCTTCACCCCCCATTCTAACCATTGCACCTACTGCACCTTGATAGCCTAGAGCTAACTCTGCGTTTTTACCTTTACTCCTCAGTTCAGATCCTTTGGTGACTTCCTCTATCGGTACATTAAACATTAAAGATGCAGATGCCTCATATATCTTTCCATGAGATCTAAATACGTCTTCTCTCCATTTTTCTTTTGCTAACCATGATAATATTCTAGCTTCAATAGCGCTGAAGTCAGCAACTACAAATGTGTGATCATGTTTTGCAACAAACGTGGTTCGTATCAGCTGAGATAAGATGTCTGAGACGTCTTCAAACAGTATCTCGATCAATTCATAATCATCCTGTTTTACAGCCTCTCTAGTGGCGTCTAAATCACTTATATAATTTCTAGGTAGGTTTTGAAGTTGTACTAACCTGCCAGCCCATCTACCTGTACGGTTAGCACCATAGAATTGAAAGAGCCCGTAAACCCTGTCATTATCACAAGCGCAATTTAGCATCGCAATATATTTTGTGGTCGAGGTTTTGGCTATTTTTCTACGGTAATTTAAAACATCCGCAACAGGGCCCAAGCCAGCTTCTTCGATTAATCCTTCGATGTCATCTTTTGCTAATGATTTTACTTCTCTTTGCAAGTGCTTACCGAGCCAATCTTTAAGCTGCTTGGGGCTGTTGGGATTTTCTACACCAGATAATTCTATCATCTTGGCCTTTATCTTAGCTACGTACTTGTAGTTTATATCTCTACATATTGTAGCCATTTTAATATCTACTTTAATGCCACGGTCATTTATCTCCTGGTCAAGTATGTAGTTTTCTCTTTCAAATTGTGGTATTTTATACTCAGATAGTATGTAGCCTATTTCTCTTTCTGCTTCAACATCTCTGTTGCAGTATTCTTTAAACTGCTCCCACTTTTCTAAATTGTCTGATGCGTAATTTCTTACAGCATAGCCATTGCGTTTTGTAGGTTTAATTGGTATGCAGAAAAACTTTATAAGAGCTATACCTGCTGAAGACTTCCCTTTTTCACCTAAATCTAAGGCTTTAGATACACCACCTAAAGAGAGAGGTAAGCCACAATATGCGGACTTTACAGCATTACAGTACCACTGGTTTATGGGTATGTTGTAACCCATTGCTTTAAACACCTGTCTTTCAAATGAGGCATTGTGTGCGTGTTTTTCTACTCTTGGGTTTTTTAGAGCATCCGTGAATTCTTTTGGGAGTTGTTCCCCTAACGCTAAGTCTATTACCTTTATCGTCCCATTATCAAATGCGTAGGCACACATTAAGCATTCAAAATCTAATGCTTGTGTATATTTATAATGACCTGAATCTTTAATTGATATTGAGCTAAAGGTTTCCACGTCAATGTGTAGTTGCTTTATCATATATCTCTGTGCTTGTTTCTTTAAAAAATAAAACCCCAACCTACAGATAGCAGAATTATGAAAACTGCATACTGTATAATAGCATTACTGTTGCTAATTAAATGTTGGGGCTTTGTTTGTGAGGTGGATGAGTAACGAACTCACCCACCACTTAGGTTTGTTAGACACTAATAATCTCAGTCATATAATGTAGTGCCAATTACATTAACCCATCTGAGTCGTCATCTGCACCGAAATCTTCTTCTGCAGTACTTATTTGTCCACCAAGACGTTCTCCTTCTTTTAGTTTTTGGATGTTGTTAAGCCCACAAGCAATACCTTTACTACCCCCAGCATCATATGCATAAAATGATAGTGATGCTCGGCCGTAGCAACCGCTGTAGAACTCTTCTTGGCTAATTATTTCGTCTAGATTCTCATCAACAATCTGAGGTTTACGGTTACTGTTGGCAGTCAAAAACATTTTGCCTTCGTATGCTTCATCATCTTCCCGGTCTTCATCCCCATCTCTAAGTGGAGTTTTTAGGTTCTTAGGAACTTTCCCCCCAAATTTTCCTTTTCCATCTTCCTTAGCTTCAGTTATAGCTTCCCTAATTTTTTTCAGGGTTTTCTTATCTGACTTGTCAACTACAATTGAAACACTGAACTTTTTTGGTTGGTCCTCGTTAAGAGATGTAGGCTCAAATACATGGGCATAGCTAAATCTAACGTTTCCAGTGATAATTCTTGTGCTCATAACTTTTTTATTTAATTAAATATTCAATTCAAATATACAAATAATATACTGATTAAAAAAATAACTTTAAAAATCATCTAAAATTATTTTTCCCCATCAGCAAATTCATCCTTTGCGGAGTCATTTACATACTCTTTACGCTTGTCACTATCTACTACTAATGAAGGTGCTCCTCTAGGTTTATTTACAAGATCAGAAAGCAGATCAGGAAATGCAAGCTTCCCTAGTAGCTTTTCTATACCAGGTATTCCCAATAGTTTTCTAGGAGCATAATAATCATCCTGCTTAAATCTCTTACCCCTAAGCTTTTTAATTACAGAAGCCTCGTCAACCCATTTTCTGTTCGCTCTACCTTCTACTAGTTTGTAGCCATCCCATTTCTTGCCATTATTAATAGCTTCTTTTGAAACGTACTCAGAAACTGCTTTCTCCCACATTTTTACTTGTGGTATTTTAGCATAGTTCTCTAATACTTCTTCGTCACTCATAAGTCTAGGGTCATTATCATTTTCAGAAAATTCATCTACAGCGACTTGTAAACTCATCTCAGCAAAAGCTTTACACTTTGGAATAGCTTTGCAAAATTTACACCAATCCCCAGGTATAGCTTCACCTTCACCATTATGCGCTTTTTCAGCTGCTGGCATAACAATGTTGTGACCCCATTCTTTTAAATCCTGAGCATGTATCTCCCACACAGATATTGAGTCTAGTCTTGGTTGAACAATTGTAAGCCTAACTGTGTGTATGTCGTACAGTATCTCAGCGGTGTTTAAAGCACCTAGGCCATAAAGCTTTAACTGAGTATTTTCCTCTGAAGATACTTTTACCCCCATGCCGTGTTTGTAGTCAATAACTTCCAAAACACCGTCAGCTACTATACATGTATCTGTGGTTCCAAAGCCACCAGAAACAAATTCTGAAAAATCAACTTTTTCCTCAATTAATATTTCAGCTGACTTAGTAACTCTTTTTGCTGCGGTGTACTGTTGCACAACATAGTCAACATATACCTGTACAAATTCCTCCATCTCTTGAGAGTGCATCTTGTCTAACATAAAGGGAGCAACTGCCTCAGCATGCTCCTTTTTGTTTAGCATTTTTAGGTCTCTCTTTAGATTAAGTTCTGCGAACTCATGCGCCAAGGTTCCTTCTTTGGCGTAGAAATTCGTTTTACTAGGAAAGTGTGACTCAAGCTCTGCACTAGGTGAGCAGTTCATCCATCGATTAGCACCAGAAGCAGATAAGTATGCGTGGCCTCTAGCACTGTGATCTATTTGTTTTTTTCCCATTTTACAGTTCTAATAAAAAGGCATGAAACTCTTCGTAATCTTCCTTTTTAAGGAGCGTCACGTTGTCAGCTTTCAATTCAGTAAGCTTAGCTTTTATTTCTGTCTTGCTAGCCTTAGCTTTTTTAGTCACCAAAGCCCTAATTTGGTCTACTGTTATAGAGGTTGTAGTCTCGTCAGCAGATTCTTCTTCTTGATCCTCTGCAGGGTTTGGTTCTGGCTCTTTTTCTGGCTCAGCTTTTTTAGCTCTAGACTTTCTAGTTTTAGCTTTAGGGGCTTCAGTTTCAGGTTCAGCTGCTTTTTTAGTTGGTTCTACAGTTTCACCCACAGCATTGATTAGAACATTTAATGCCTCAACATGGTTGGCATTCCCAGGATTAAATTTAATCTTGATTTCTGCATTCATAATTTACGTATTATAGTTATTAATAATTGTGTTTAATTTTTTAATGTACTGATCTAAAGATATAGTGTTATTATGTATTATAGTGTCGTGCAGTATAGTTTTCTTGTGGAATAGTGTAGTCGTCCAAGCTTGTGTGTTTATAACTGCTCTGTATTCTTCAGCCTCTAAAATTATCATACCCTCCTTACTTTTTACCCTCCAATTTTTACCTGAGTACAGCTCCTCAATTTCTAAACCTGTATATGTAGAGAGGCGGCTCAATTGATCAGAATCTAACTTGCTCTCGCCTTTTAATATGCGGTCTAGCGCGAGTTTAGGGTATTTTACACAGGGGAATAATTCAGCAGCAACTGCTTTTACTTCAAGGTTGTTACCCTCAATTATTTTAGTTAGATCTATTGTTTTCATATTCAGAATTTATTTATACAAATATACAAATAAACATCAATATTATAAAATATATTTATAAAAAAACTAAAAAGATATTATTGGAAATTCTTTGTTTCTCCCACAGTTTGCACAGAGTGTTGCAAATCAATAACTAGGGAGTAGAGACTTGCTAGGTAGAAACAATGGAAACAATACCTGGCAAACCTTCATATAATCGTTTATCCTTTCTTCTAGGCTATTATAAATCAATAAACAACAATTACAAAAGTTTGTCTCTTTTATTGTTTCCTTTGTTTCTCGGCTGTCCTAGACTTAGGTATCAGTGTCTTAAGGCTATAAACAATGATTGTTTCTCTTTGTTTCTCTTGTTTCTCTTGTTTCTACCTAATAAGCTCATATATTAGCCTGGTTGAGTTTAATTTGTTTTTCTAGAACCTAATCAAGCTGTAGGTTAAGGCTACGCCAAACGTAGCTGAACCTGTATGATCTAACCCTATAAATGGGCCTAAACCAAATCTTTTTTTGTTTACAACAACATTTTGAGATGTCATACCAATTACATGCATTTTTTTATTGGAATTTGTGACTTTAATGAGTATGTTGTCTCTGAAAAAACCCCTGTCTTTTCCTATTACTATCCTCTGCTTATTAATAATAGTTATGTTGCTTAGCGATATGCCAGTGTTTCTTGCAATTCCCTGTATGCTGTAATTAGGATTGCTAGCACTAAAATCTCTGCTGAATACTGATTCCACTTCAGATTTAAATGGTATGTCAACTGTGTCTATTACTACCTTAGTTTCTATAACTGTGGCAGATATTACTCTCTTAAATTGCCTAGTTATATCTTTTAATGAGTCGTCTTTTACCCAAATTTGATTTTGCAGTTCTTTGTTAGTTACATTCAATGTATTCACTTTAGAAACTACCTGGCCCATTTTAGATTCGCTAACCTCAACTTCTTGTTCTAGGTTCTGCATATTGTTTTTTACCCTTTCTACATCATTACTTTTATCACAAGAGTTTACAACTGACAAAGTAAGCAAAACCAGCAAAATAGCTATTAGGCCTAAGCTTACTTTTTTGTTTGAAATTATTTTTTTTACATTTACCATAAAACTCTACTTTTTCTTGCACTTTAATAAAAAGCATAACTACCTCAGTCAAGCCCTTATCACAGCTCATATCTTAGGTCGTTTTTATGGATTGGTCAATTATCTTTTAAGCGGAGCTCAATTTCTATGTTATTGCTATTCTAGGTACCTCTTCGCTAATAACCTATATTGATTTTATTTCTATTTGAATTTCTTTAATTTCAGCTTCTTCTAAGCTGTTTATTAGCTCTTCAATAGCATCACCAGAATTAGCGACATCCATGCTGCGATCATCGTCTATATGCATAAGGTTTTGGCCAATTATAACACAACCTAAAGTATCTCTGTTAAAATTACCTACGTGTATAAGTATTTCACTTCTACTTGGTACGTCTTTAATCCATATACATAAACCAAATTTAGGTGAATTGTGTAACACACCAGTATATATGCCTTCTGGTATACAAGATACATAAGACTCATTGTCTAACCAGGGTAGTTCTAAACTATCCCATACATTTAGTAGCGAGCCATTATCTTCTAATAGGTATAGATTTCCTATAGTTTGACACTCTTCTGGACTGTACCTACTTATTAGTATTTTCATATCTTACGGTATTTCTTAATCTCTTCTAATAAGTTTTTATTCTCCAGTTTAAGCTCGACAACCATCTGTTTAAGATTGTTGTTTTCATTTGTAAGTGTAGACATTTCAGAATGTAAGGCTTTTAAATCTTTTCTTTGGTCTCTATTTTCATCTTTGAATCCCTCTATTTCTCTGGTTTGAAAGTCTACTTTTTCGCGCAAACTTTTCATAAATTCATTGTTCTGCTCAGCCATTTGTTGATAAGCTTTTCCTATCTCAATATTAGCGGTGCTTTCAGATTTCTTTTCCTCTGATTTCTTAAGGTTTTTACCACCAAAAAAAGCCACAATACCTCCAATAGCTCCAGTAATTCCTGTTATTATAATTCCTAAGTTATCTGAAAATACGCTCATAATATTCTATTTTATTTGCTTATTGGCCTCTCTAACGTTCTCAAAAGCTCCAGGTATATGTTCAACAGATTGTAAGATAAAAGTCAACACGGGATCACCAGCATAACATACCACATGTAAACGTGCTTTACTACTCTGCTTTAATTGACATGAACATTTAACTAGTGTTGCTAGCACTACCAGTCACCAACTGCCTAATACCAAATTGACCTGTTACAGCTAAGTTGCTGTGCTCAGTGTGTTTTAAATTGTTCTTAAAGGGTTTTAGCATTGCGATTATTTTATATGTTTATAGGCTGTTGTTGACAAATATACCTAAATTTTATTTAATAAGGTACAACACTTCGTTTTTATGTTTGTTGTTTTAAAAAATCAAATCCTATTATGTTTTTGTTGAAATATACTACGCTATATAGCTACATAACTTGTAGAAAATGTAATTATACCTGCCAGTATAAGCGCACCGCTCTCGTATCTGAATGCTT
>Ga0209414_1000039_pt1 | contig 51243 bp, 46 predicted proteins | sample LakVidmifraction_4_FD_181154 | JGI IMG/M metagenome (GOLD analysis project Ga0209414, IMG submission 181154) | Hypersaline microbial communities from Lake Vida, Antarctica - Brine Hole Two &gt;0.2 micron (SPAdes) (version 2) | ecosystem: Environmental > Aquatic > Non-marine Saline and Alkaline >...
AAGGAATGCCCTTACCAGCAATAAGACTATGCTGAGGCGCATCAGAGGCTCTCCCCTTCGGTCAGATCGAGGAAGAGCTGTTCAAGATTTTCATTTCCCTTGCCACGTTTTTCCGACAACTCGGAAACGGTCCCATCAAAAAGCAGGCTCCCCTTGCCTATGATACCGATGCGGTCACAGACATCGGCGGCTACCTCCATACCATGGGTGGAGAAGAATACGCTCTTGCCCGCATCAGCATACGCCCTCATGGTCTTCTTCAACAGGAAGGCGGCCTTGGGGTCGAGGCCCACCATGGGTTCGTCGAGAATAAGCAGGCGGCTCTCATGCAAAAGGGCTGCCATAATGCCAAGCTTCTGCTTCATACCGTGCGAGTATGAGGAGATCTCATCATCGAGGGCACCCTCCATCTGGAACATGGATGCATACTCTGCAATGCGTTCTTTGCGTAATTCTTGGGATACTGCAAAGATGTCGGCAATGAAGTTCAAGTGCCTGGAGCCTGTCATCTTCTCATAGAAGAGCGGCTCATCAGGGACATAGCCGATCATGGCCTTAATCGCAAGGCTATCCTTACCCACCTCTTTCCCTTCGACAAAGATGGAGCCGCTATCAGGGGAGAGAAGTCCTACCAGCATCTTGATGGTGGTACTCTTTCCCGCCCCGTTGGGACCGAGAAAGCCGAATATCTGCCCACTCGCTATAGTGAGGCTCAAAGCATCCACTGCATTGGGCTTCTTAGGGTCGTAGCGTTTGCTTACTTGTTTGAATTCTATCATATGTCCTCTTTTCAGATTGTAGTATACGAGGAGATGGGGGGAATGGCAATAGCTATTTAGATGATTTTCGAATTAGCTTTTCTCTCATTAGGTTTTCCTCTATCATGTTTTTTCAAGTGAATGAATATGCATAAATATTATTATTTAGGCTTAATTTGCTGGTTTTCTTGATTTATTAGAATATTTATACATACTATCTTGAATATTCTTACATAGTTAAGTACACTCCCCCTATATTTATTACACAGAACAGGGAGATTTTATAGTATGAACAAAGAAAAAGTGATTCTGGCATACAGCGGTGGCCTCGATACTTCAGTGATCCTCAAATGGCTGTCCAACAAGGGCTTTGACGTCATCGCCTATGTGGCAAACGTCGGACAGAATGAGGATTTCGCCGCCATCGAGAAGAAGGCCTTTGCAACAGGGGCTTCCAAAGTCTATATCGAAGACCTGCGAGAGGAACTTGTCACCGACTATGTATTCCCCGCCCTCAAGGCCAATGCAATCTACGAAGGCACCTATATGCTGGGCACCTCCCTTGCCCGTCCTATCATCGCCAAGCGTCAGATTGAGATTGCCAGGAAGGAAGGCACCGTCTACGTAGCCCATGGGGCCACAGGCAAGGGCAATGACCAGGTCCGCTTTGAGTTCGGCTACTACATGCACATGCCGGAGGTGAAGATCATCTCCCCCTGGAAGGACCCTGAGTGGCTCGCTGAGTTTGAAGGTCGCTCCGATATGATCGCCTATGCACAGAAGTATGGAATCTCCATCAAGGCTTCCACCAAGAAACCTTTCAGTGAGGATGAGAACCTAATCCACATCAGCCATGAGGCTGGAGTCCTTGAGGACCCCTCCCTCAGATGCACAGAGGATGTGTTCAGCATCACCCTCAGTCCCCAGATGGCCGCTGACAAGGAGACCACCTTGAGCTTCGAGTTCAAGGATGGCATCCCCGTCTCTGTGACCAATGAAGATGACGGAACGGTTATCACCGATCCTCTGAAGATGGTGCTCTACCTGAACAAGGTCGGCCATGACAATGCCATCGGGCGAGTCGATATGGTGGAGAACCGCTACATCGGCATCAAGAGCCGTGGGGTGTACGAGACACCAGGATGCGAGATCCTCTGGAAAGCCCATCATAACCTTGAGGGCATAACCATGGACAAGGAGGTCATGCATCTGCGTGACTCGCTGATGCCCAAGTATGCCAACCTCATCTACAACGGCTACTGGTTCGCCCCTGAGTTTGAAATGCTCACTGCAGCGTTCGAGCAGAGCCAGAAGAAGGTGACCGGAACAAGCAAGGTCGTCCTCTATAAGGGCAATGTCATCTTTGCAGGAGTCAGCAGTCCCCTCTCCCTCTATGACGAGGCCCTGGGTTCGATGGACAAGGCCGGCGGCTATGAACCGGTGGATTGCAAGGGTTTCATCAACATCAACGCCATCCGCCTGATGGCCAACTCCCAGAGGGGATAGGCTCGGTTGGGTTCTGTATGATATGGCACAGCCATAGGAAAGGTTCTTTTTTGGAGATTGCACATGAATACACAAGAAATACTCTTGAAAGCGGTAGAAGAGGCAATGCAGACGGTCAACTCCACTGGGGAGGGGCCGTTTGGAGCCGCTGTTGTCGATCAGAAAGGAAAAATTTTTCTTGGATCAAATACTGAAATCTCAAGCTGTGACCCGACAGCTCATGCAGAGATCAACGCCATTCGCAAGGCCTGTAAGGAAAAACAGAGCCATGACCTATCTGGCGGTACACTCTATACCACCTGCTATCCCTGCCCAATGTGCATCAGTGCATGCATATGGGCCAATATCAAGGAAGTCCATTATGGATGCACCCTTGAAGACGCAAAAGGGTATGGCTTTGATGACATCTTCATCTATGACTTCATAGAAGGAGGTTGCAAGGATGAAAAGGTGCTGAGCTTACATCCTGAGAACAAGGAAGCGTGCCTGGCGCTGTTTGAACAACATACAAAGATGAGATAACAACTACTCTAGGCATTATGGGAGATAGAGAGCACTATCAACCCGCTTGGAGCAGGTATCCTCAAGGGTTTTGACGAACTGGCTGAACCAGGGGTTGTCCATCACAAGGGTGTTGTTGGAGACCTGTATGCAGGCACAACAGTGGATGCATATGCTAGGGTCCTCCTTGGCAAGGCTGCCGGTGGGACATACTGCATAGCACTGACTGTTGATCTTCTTCGCCTTGTCCTTGAGGATGGGCATGTAGGGAGGGTCTGCTAGGGGCATATCCTTCTTATATGGCCTGTTCCCTGGAGGATACACGATCGTTGTCTCACCATTGAGGTAGACTGCAAGCTGGTCAAGCAGACGGAAGTCCTCTATGTCAGGGCGTTTGGAACCCACCTTAGCGGTATAGCTGTGCTGACACCCTATGGAGGCCGCCCCTATGAGGGGGACCCCTTTTGCAAGCAAAAGGTCCTCCATCTCAACGAGAGCATCCTCGAATGCACGGTTGCCAAAGCTGGCAATGGCCAGGGCCCTACAGTTTGTGCAGGTGACATGCTCTTTGATATACTCTGCAAAGAGACGTGGCACCCTTCCCCCATATACGGGATAGGCAACGATGAGGGTGGTATCTGCCAAAACCAAGGGTTTTGCCCGTTGGATGAAGTGGGTCACATCACGTTCGACAAAATGTTGTTTTGTGGCTTTGGCCACAGCAAGGGCACAAGCCTTGCTCTGGGCGGTAGGACTGAAAGTAAGGACAGTATAGTTCATAATAGCTCACTGTAGTGTTCGATCCCCAAGGCGAGGATGTCATGGATATGTTCATCATTGAGACGGTAGAGGACGTTTCGGCCATCCTTTCTAAACCGCACGAGACGGCGCGCACGAAGCAGTTTCAGCTGCTGGCTTATGGTACTTTGCTGCATACCCAGCTCTTCACTGATGGAGTTTACCCCTCGCTCCCCTCTTTCCAAAAGAAAAAGGATCTTCAAGCGGGTAGGATCTCCAAATACTTTGAAGAAATCAGCAATATCGACTATTTCTTCCTCCAAAGGCATCATTATATCCTGCATAAGGGACCTCCTGTCCTTAGAGTATACAGGGAGAGCAGAAGAAAGAAAAGCCGGAGTGAATTTTGGTTATCATCACGATGAGAAGATTATTTTGACAGTATATTTGCAATAAGACAAAAATAGAGTACAGTAAACAACGATATGACGATTTCAGCGGATACCCATATGGAGTGTCCCGAAAAAGGTACAAGGCGAGACACCCCACCCCGAGCAACAATGAACCGGTCTCACTTGTTTCCTTTGCAACCTATCACAATAAGACAAAGCCGAAACTAGAGCAACCAAGCACATACCATACACCTGAGAGGAGGCGTTCCATGGACATCAACAAAGAGGGAGCAAAACTGATTATAGGCAACCGAGAGGTGCCCATGACTGTTATCACGGACAACATGGGGGGCAAATCCCTCGACATCACCCGCCTGCGTAGTGAGACAGGATTCATTACCTACGACCCGGGCTTTGTGAATACAGGCTCGTGCATGAGCTCCATCTGCTTTGTCGATGGGGAAAATGGCGTCCTGCGATACCGTGGCTACGACATTGAAGACCTGGTAGACCATTGCGACTTTGTCGAGGTGGCACACCTGCTCATCAAAGGGGAACTTCCCGACCTGCCTGAACGGCACAAGTATGCGGAGATGCTCAACCGCCACTCCCTGTTGCATATCGACATGCGGAACTTTTTCCGTGACTTCCCCCAGGAAGCCCACCCCATGTCCATCCTATCAGCGATGGTCGCCTCCCTTTCGGCCTTCTACCCTGAAATAGCCGATGTCGACCCTGAAGAAAACGTTGACCTCACCATCAGCAGACTGCTTTCCAAGATGCGTACCATCGCAGCCTTCAGCTACCGGCAGATGAACGGCCTGGACTTCAAGGAACCTTCCTACAAGTTCTCCTACTGTGAAAACTTCCTGAACATGATGTTCTGGACACCGGTCAATGCCTATGAGCCGGACCCCTTGCATGTGAAGGCCCTGAACATCCTTCTGATCCTGCATGCCGACCATGAGCAGAACTGCTCCACCAGTGCCGTAAGGCTTGTCGGAAGCAGTGAGGCGAACCTCTATGCATCGGTCGCAGCAGGCTGTTGTGCCCTCTGGGGTAGCAAGCATGGCGGGGCAAACCAAGAGGTCCTTGAAATGCTCACCAAAATCCTCAACGAAGGGCTTACCATTGAAGAGGTCATCGCGATGTCCAAGGACAAGGACAACTCCTTCCGACTCTCGGGATTCGGGCACCGTGTCTACAAGACTTATGACCCCAGAGCCAAGATCGCCAAGAAACTTTGTGAAGAGGTGCTTGGAGCCGACAGCAAGAAGGATCCCCTCCTGAACATAGCCCTTGAACTGGAGAGAGTCGCCCTGAGTGACCCCTACTTCATAGAAAGGAACCTCTATCCTAACATAGACTTCTACACAGGCATCATCTTCCATGCCATGGGAATTCCCGAGTCGATGTTTACCGTTCTCTTTGCCATGGGAAGGCTTCCCGGCTGGATAGCGCACTGGTTGGAGTGGAGACACGACCCCTATCAGAAGATCGGACGGCCCCGTCAGGTCTATTCGGGCCTTCAGTCACGAGAGGTCCAGCCGCTTGAAGACCGTTAAGGCACTTATCTTTGATTTCAATGGCACGCTTTTCTGGGATACGCTGTATCACCAGAAGGCGTGGGCTGCCATTGCCGAAAAATATGGCAAGCACCCCTATACAGAAGAGGAGATGCACCTGCTCAATGGCAGGACCAACAGCGAGACCGTCGCCTTTCTTGTAGGAAACGATCTCCCTACAAGTCAGATCCTCGCTATCTCAGACGAAAAGGAACAGCTCTACATAGAGATGTGCCAACAAGCAATGCCTTTGAGTCTTGCCTCAGGCGCTGTGTCATTGTTCCAACGGGCACACAAGAGGGGCATCAAGCTAGCCATCGCCACCAGTGCAGGGCCGGACAACATGGCATGGTACAAGAGGTGGTTCTCCCTCAATGACTACTTCTCTGATGCTCTGATCATCACCGACGACTACAAGCGCAAGGGCAAACCCGATCCCGCCATCTATCTTGATACATTGGCGGCCTTGGGTTTGGAAGGCTCTTCCTGTGTGGTATTCGAAGATACCAAAAGCGGCATTCTCAGTGCCTCTAGAGCTGGCATCGGTACAATATACGCTATTGCAAGCATAGGTGCGGACATAGAGACAACAGCGGCCATGGGAGAAACCCATGGCCACCTTGATACTTTCGATCAGTTTGTCCTAGAGTAGGGAGACCAGAAGTTCCCCGAACGCCTTGGTGCCCAACAGTTCACAAGGGATGTTCTCCTCCTCCATCATACGATGGAAGTCGGCTGTCACCTTGCCACTGGCAAGGGCTCTCTCGACAGAGAGGAAAACCCTGTCAGCAGCATCATCCCATCCCAAGTACCTCAGCATCATCTCAGCAGAAAGCACCAGCGAAAGGGGATTTACGATATCCTTGCCAGCGATGTCAGGGGCTGTCCCATGGGTAGCCTCAAAGATGGCAAACTTGCTGTTGAAGTTTATGTTCGCCCCAGGGGCGATGCCGATGCCACCCACTGCCGCCGCCAAGGCATCGGAGACATAGTCCCCGTTGAGGTTCAGCGTGGCTATGACATCGTAACGATCGGGGGTGAGCAGGATATTCTGCAGGAATGCATCACAGATGCAGTCTTGAATAACCAAGGCCTCCATGCCTTCGCGCTCGATTGAGATCGTGCCGCTCTTGTCCTTCTTCGCCCCGAACTCCCGCTTTGCAAGTTCATAGCCCCACTTGAGGAAGCCTCCCTCGGTGAACTTCATGATGTTCCCCTTGTGTACGAGGGTGACACTCTTGCGCTTGTTCTCCAAGGCGTAGTCTATGGCACTTCGGATCAGGCGCTCACTCCCCTCACGGGAGACGGGCTTGATGCCGATTGCGCTGGTCAGGGGAAAGCGGATGTTGGTGACACCCATCTCAGTCTGGAGAAAGTCGATGACCTTCTCCACCTCGGCGCTTCCAGCCTCCCACTCGATACCAGCATAGATATCCTCGGTATTCTCTCGAAAAACTACCATCTCGACCTTCTCGGGGTGCTTTACCGGGGAAGGGACTCCACTGAAGTAGTGTACCGGGCGCAAACATACAAACAGGTCCAGGTTCTGGCGCATCGTTACGTTCAGGCTTCGAATCCCCTTGCCCACTGGGGTGGTCAAAGGTCCCTTTATCGCAACGCGATAAGTCCTGATGGCATCAAGGGTCTCATCGGGGAGGTAGGACCCTGTCTTGTCCTTGGCCTTCTGCCCGGCAAGCACCTCTTTCCAGACGATGCTCCGTTCGCCCTTGTAGGCTTCCTCTACGGCAGCATCGACAACGCTTTTCATGACAGAGGTAATTTCGGGCCCGACTCCATCACCCTCGATGAACGGGATGATGGGATGGGAGGGAACACTCAGGTCCAAGCCCTCTAAGGTTATGGTATCTTCTCGCATCAGACTTTCTCCTTCAGGACGTTGAGCAGGCCACCTGCAAGCAACATCGCATGCTGTTCGGCTGTGATGTCACAGTTCAGTACAATGGATATGCCCTTGGTCTTGTTCACCAAGACAATCTCGTCGTTCCCTATCTGTGTGCGGATATCCTCCAGGACAAGCTCATCGCCCTGCTCCAGCTTCGCATAATCCTCGGCCTTCTTGAAGGTCAGAGGCAGGATACCGAAGTTACAGAGGTTATTCTGGTGGATGCGCTCTATGGAGAGGGCGATGACCGCCTGGACTCCCAAGTACATCGGACAGATGGCGGCGTGTTCACGACTGCTGCCCTGTCCATAGGAAGAGCCTGCAACGATGAAGTTGCCCCTTCCCTCTTTCTGGTTCGCCTGACAGCGAGCGGCAAAGCTCGGGTCGACCGGCTCGAAGACATACTTGGAGTACTCCACAATGTTGGAGCGGTACTTCAGGCGGGCACCGGCGGGCATAATATGGTCTGTGGTTATCTTGTCTCCCACCTTGATGGTCACCACGCCCTTGAGCTCGTCCTTCAAGGCATTATTCTTTGGTGGGTCTCCGATATTAGGACCACGGAAGATCTCAACATCGCTGCCATCCTCAGGAGGGAAGATCAACATCGAGTCATCGACAAGGAACGTAGCAGGTACGGTCACCTTAGGATACACAAAGCCGTGATCTGAGAGAGGGTCGGTAATCTTGCCGGTAAGGGCACCGAGGGCCGCTACCTCCGGACTGACCAGGTAGACCTGCCCGCTCTTGGTTCCGCTACGGCCCTCGAAGTTACGGTTGTTGGTCCGTAGCGACACCCCGTCAGAGCCGGGGCTCTGGTGGTTGCCGATGCAAAACCCACAGGCACTCTCAAGGATACGGGCTCCGCTAGCAATGAGCTTGGACAGAGATCCGTCATTGGCAAGCATCATGAAGACCTCACGGCTTCCGGGAGCTACTCCCAGGCTCACCGAGGGGTGTACGACCTTGCCTCCGAGAAGGTCTGCAACCTTCTTCATATCGACATAGCTGCTGTTGGTGCACGAGCCTATCAGCACCTGGTCCACCTTCTTGCCAGCAATGTCCTTGACCAGGACGATGTTGTCTGGGGAATGTGGCAGGGCAATCCTTGCTTCCAGAGTGGAGAGGTCGATCTCAAAGAGGTCGTCATACTTGGCATCAGGATCAGCGGCTTGAGGCGTATAGGCCTCACCTCTGTTGTGACCTTCCAGGAAGCGGCGGGTATTCTCATCAGAGGGGAAGAGGGATGTGGTCACCCCAGCTTCAGCTCCCATATTGCAGATGGTCGCCCTCTCGGGAACCTCAAGGGTTGTCACGCCCTCTCCTGTGTATTCAAATATGCAGTTGACGTTACCCTTGGTGGTGAAGTGTTCCAACACCACCAGGATGACATCCTTAGCTGAGATCCAGGGCCTGAGTCGACCTTTCAGGCGAATCTCGACGACCTTGGGGGCGATGAGGTGGAAAGCTCCCCCTGCCATGGCCACAGCCACATCAAGTCCACCCGATCCGATGGCTATCATACCGAGGCCCCCACCTGTGGGGGTGTGGCTGTCACTGCCCAAAAGGTTTGCTCCTGGACGCCCGAACCGCTCCAGATGCACCTGGTGGCAGATGCCGTTGCCGGGTCTGGAGTAGATGACACCCTTGCTCGCTGCAACACTCTGCAGGTAACGGTGGTCATCGGCATTTTCAAAGCCGACCTGTATCGTATTGTGGTCCACATAACTGACTGCGAGTTCGTTCTTGACCCGGCTCAGGCCCATTGCCTCGAACTGGAGATAGGCCATGGTCCCGGTCGCATCCTGGGTAAGGGTCTGGTCAATGCGGATGCCGATGGGATCGCCTGGCTTCAAAGAGCCCTCCATCAGGTGAGCTGAAAGTATTTTTTCGGTAAGTGTCTTGCCCATATGAACTCCTTTGGGTTGTTGTTCGTAGTGTATCCGATACAAGGGGTGAGGGAAACCTCTCAAGCGATGACAGTGCGTCTGCTGATGACCAATGCAACGCTCAGTTCAAAGAATACCACAACCAAAGTCCCTATTCCAATAGAGAAGAGCACAAGGGAGAAGGAGAAGGTCTCATAGAGGTACCCTCCCAAGACTGCCCCTATGATGGTACCGACGGTAAGCAACACCTCGTGCACGATCATGCGACTCGATCGGTTGATGCTTCCGCTTGCCCCATGGAACATGCTCTGCGCGTATGCTGTGGCAAAGAGGATGCCGAACAAGAGGAAGAACACGCCATAGGAGAGCATACTGGAAAATCCTGTGAGCACTAGGCAGGAGAGAGCAAACAAGATCTGGACCAGAAAAATATAGCGCTTTTTGAAATGCCAGAAGCCGAACTTGCCCAACAGGAGGAAGCTTATGCAGGTGGCCACCCCACGGAAGAGCAGGAGCAAGCCGGTGAAGCTTTCGCTGATCAAGAGCACATCCTGCGCATAGAGAGGGAAGATGGTAAGGATGACACTCATGCCGGTATAGAGGATTATCACCCCGATCCAGCAGTAGAAGCGTAACGGGGTACTCGCATCGACCTTCTCTGTATCGCGGTTTTCCTCTTTTTCACTCTTCATCGCCCTAATTCCTGGAACGAGGGCACTGCTGCTCGCGATCATCAGGAAGACCAGAAGGAACAGGGCGATGGAGACAAAGAACGGCAAGGTGGTCGATCGCTCGACAAGAACCCCAGCAACAAAGGAAGATACGCCTACCCCGCTTGACCAGGAAAAGTTGAAGGCATTGGAGACTCGGCTGAGTTGGGCTCCTTCCTTGCCTCGGGAGAACCACCCCTCGATCTGGGGCCAGAGCAGGCTCATGAAAGCCCCATAGAAGCCCAAGGAAACATAGGCTACAGCAAGGTTGGCAGTTGTCGCAAAGAATCCTACCGAAACAGCCATGCCCAACAGGGATATCTCCACCAGGTTCCTGGGCTTGAACTGAACGGTGTAGGGAGAGAGAAGTATGCAGAACAGCAGATATGCACCCGTGCTGACAGAGGCTGCAATGCCGATCTTGTCTGCTGTGAGATGAAAAAATCCACGGAGGTGGTAGACCATGGCAAGATTGACCATGGCAATGGTGAGCTGAGCGACAAAGGATGCCACGTTGAGCACCCAAAACTGTATCGAATCGACTTTTTCTGTGGTGAATTCCATTACAGTCTCCTGTATAGGGCAATGTATAGCAAGTTTAGCCCACCTAATGCAAGAAGCATTATTGCGTAAAGGACGAATAATGGATACATTTGGACTATGAACAATGACATTCTCCAAAATGCGCCGTTTATGGCAGCAGCTTCCTCTTTTTTTATTGCGCAGTTACTCAAACCATTCATCAATGCTATCTTTGAGCGCGAGTTCGACTGGAGTCTCTTGCATAGCACTGGAGGAATGCCTTCTAGCCATACTGCCGGGGTTATCGCCCTGACAACCAGCATAGCCCTGACTGAGGGTGTAGGCACCGTGTATTTTGCCATAGCGATTACGTTTGCTGCCATTGTCATCCATGATGCCATGGGCATCAGGCGCGCTGCAGGAAAACAGGCAGAGGTCATCAACGAGTGGAGCCGACTCTTAAGCGACATCCACCGCGATGGCCAGTTCAACCCGGAGAATCTCAAGACCATGCTCGGTCACTCCTTCAGTCAGGTGCTCGGAGGCACCCTCCTTGGCCTGATCATAGGCCTGACAACAACCCAGTATATAGTAGGAATGTAGGCAACAGTCACTATACTGCATATATATTCGTGTATGCTTGACTCTTTTTGCATAAGTATACATCATGCTCCTTACTAGTTAAGGAGTTTTCCCCATGAAAAAAATATCTATTATCCTCTTGGCCCTCTTGTTCGCCCTTTCCCTTCCCCTGTTTGCCACTGGAGCAAAAGAAGAAGGGCCCAAAACCTATGTATTCGCCTCTGATGCCACATGGCCTCCCCTTGAGTTTGTGGAAAATGGAGTCCTCACCGGCTTTGAAGTGGAGCTCGTCCCCCTCATTGCAGAGAAGGCAGGCGCTTCCATGATCGTGAAGAACATCCCTTGGGATACCATCTTCGCTGGCCTTGCAAACGGAGCCTATGATGGTGTCGCCTCGGGTGTCACCGTCACCGAAGAGAGAAAGGCTGTCATGACTTTTTCCACCACCATCCTGGAAGTGGGACAGGTTGTCATCATCCGCACAGAGGATAAGGCTAAGATCAAGGGCATCGACGACCTTACAGGCAAGAAGATCGGGGTGCAAATCGGCACCACCGGAGACTTCGCCCTGGATGACTATTCTGTACAGAAACGTGCCTATGACGACATCGGCCTCGCTATCGAGGACATGCTCAATGGCAATGTGGATGCAGCTGTCTGTGACTCACTCATCGCCAGTGACTTCGTGCTTGCCAACGACAACTACAAGAGCCGCCTCACTGTAGCGGGCGAGCCCTTCACCAAGGAAGATATCGCAATTGCAGTGCGCAAGGGAAATGACAAGCTGCTCGCCCTGGTCAACAAGGGCCTTGAGATTGCAATGGCTGACGGCTCCTTCGATGCACTGAAGAAGAAGTGGAATCTGCTCTAAACAGCAAAGATTCTAAAAAAAGAGGAACTCCGGTTCCTCTTTTTTTATCCAATATGCCGTAAAACCCCGTCTCTTCAGGTTGGGGATATAAGGCATCCACCCTTACACCGGGTTCTGCTGTTTTTCAATATACTGTTTGATCGTGTCCAGCGGAGAGTCGCCACATGAACTGGCAAAATAAGACGGGGACCAGAGGACTCCTTTCCAATAGATTTTTGAAAGTTCCGGCATTTGCTGGCGTAGCTTTCTGGACGAAACTCCCTTGAGGCTATTCACCATTTTTGAAACAGTTGTTTTTGGAGGATACTTCACCAGGAGGAGATGAACATGGTCACTTTCGCCGTTAAACTCTGTCACTTCAGCATCGGATTGGGTAAGCACATGAACAAATATATCTTCAAGGGCAGACAGGGCTTTGCTGTCAAATACCTGTTTCCGGTATTTGGGGACAAACACCAAATGAATGTGCATAGTGAAAATGCAATGCCTGCCGCCTCTGATATCAGGTTTTTCCTTCATAATTCCTTGACTGCACCATAAGGCCAATTATAAAATCAATGCATGAGATTGCGCAAGGCATACAGATTCAGACTTAAGACCAACGGGGAAATTGAAGAGCTGTGTCTTCAATTTGCCGGGTGTCTGGTTGATTGGAAACGGACAGAAGGGCTGTCTTTTCTGAAAACGGCCCCGTCACAGACATTGCAGCAAACGCTGTCTTTTTTGGAGAGGGCTTGGAAAGACGCATTTGACCCGAAACAACCAGACAAGAGGTTTCCGGTGTTCAAGAAAAAATTCACATGCTCCGATTCGTTCCGATACCCTCAGGGATTCAAGCTGGAAGGCAATAGGGTGTTCCTGCCTAAAATAGGATGGGTTGGATTTTTCAAAAGCCAGGAGATCCATGGAACGCCCAAGAATATGACCGTATCCAGGGATGGGGAGCACTGGTTCGTATCCATCCAGACGGAGCAAGATGTTCTGGTTCAACAACGGACGGTAGTCGACCCGTATCAGGATGTTGTTGGCATAGACATGGGCGTTGCCCGGTTCCTGACCGATTCACATGGAGGGTATGTCGAGCCATTGAACAGTTTCAAGAAGCTGGAAGAGAAACTGGTCCGGGCACAGAGACTCCTATCCCGAAAACAGAAGTTTTCCAATAATTGGAAGAAGCAGAAACAGGTAGTGTCCAAGATTCATAGCAACATTGCAGATGCCAGAGCCGATTTTCTTCAAAAGCAGTCCACGACCATGAGCAAAAACCACGCTGTCATCGTGGCCGAAGATTTGAAGATAAGGAATATGTCAGCATCAGCCAAGGGAGATAGGGAAAATCCTGGGAAAAACGTCAAGGTCAAATCAAGCCTTAACAAATCGATCCTGGATCAGGGTTGGGGCGATTTTGTTCGGATGGTTGGGTACAAACAGCAATGGTCCGGTGGAAAGCCGGAACACCGGTTCCCCGATGAAGCAGGAACCAGCAGGACCGGGTGACCGGGACCTGTACCCTAAAGGGCATACCACCCTTACACCGGCATAGCCGGGAACAGGAATCCCCTTCCTTTAGGTGGGGGAGGATGTCAAGCATTGAATATCTGTTTCACTCTTTTTTATGTATATTTATTCTAAATATATTGACAATTGATGCATAACTATGCATTATCTCGTATATCACATGAGGAGATTACATTATGAAAAAACTTATTACCATCGCTTTGGTCATACTTCTGGTCGCTCTGGTACCTTTATTCAGCGCAGGGACTAAGGAAGATGCGGGAACGCCTTCCTATATATTTGCAGCGAACTGTGCATGGCCCCCACTGGAATTTGTCGATGAGAACGGCGATATAGTCGGCTTTGAGATCGACCTGGTCAACGAGATTGCCAAGGTGCAGAATGTGGAGATTACCATTCAGAACGTCGCTTGGGACGGGATCTTTGCAGGCCTCTCCAACGGTGCCTACGATGCTGTCGCATCAGGTGTTTCAGTAACTGATGAGAGAAAGAAGATCATGGGTTTCTCCACTCCCATCATGACCATCACCCAGGCTATCCTGGCTCCCAAAGCCACCACCGGCATCACCTCCACCGCCTCTCTGAAAGGTAAGAAGGTAGGGGTTCAGCTCGGTACCACAGGCCATATCTTCCTTGAGTCCTATCTTGAGGCCAATCCCAACATGAAGACTGTCATCAAGGCCTACGATGAGATCGGCTTTGCAGTGGAGGACATGCTCAACGGCAACCTCGATGCAGTGGTCACAGACTCGGTCGTAGCTAGCGAGTATGTCCTCTCCAACCCCAACTATGCAAGCAAGCTGCATGTCAGCGGGTCTGCAAGCGACCTAGGCGATCCTGAGCCGATTGCCATTGCGATGCTCAAGGAAAATACAGCTCTAATCAGCTTGGTCAATGCGGGACTGGCAAAGATCGTAGCTTCGGGCAAGATGGCTGAACTGCAGAAGAAGTGGAACATCCTGTAGACAACAAAAAGGATTACAGTATGTAGGGAGAGCCGCCGTGAGGCGGCTTTCTCTTGTCCTAATCTTTTGAGAATTTTTGTATGACTATGCCATTCATCTCCTTTCTACTTGAATATTTATTCAATCGTATTGACAATACATGCATAATTATGTAGTACTAACACTACCAATAAAATCAATGTAATCAGTGAGTAACCATGGATAAAGAAGAAAAAACATATGACGACCTGCAGATACATACAGCTAAGCAGAGAATGGTATCGGTAGACCCTACCGACCACAAGAGAAAGCACGCCATCATCCAGATGACCGATGGGGTTCTCATACCACGCAAAGGGGACGGGCACGTACTGAACTCCTGGAGAATCACCTTCTTCTTCGCCCTCTCCCTGCTTTCAGGACTTGTCATCTTCAAGCCAGACCCCTATAGGGACATCTTCATGGTTGTCATCAAAGGGGCACCGGTAACCTTTCAGGCGACCATCCTCGCCATCTTGGGGGCCATCATCATAGGAACCCTTACGGGCCTGGGATCTGTGAGCAAAAGAAGATGGGTCAATATGGTCAGCGGTGTCTATGTGGAGCTTATCCGCGGAATCCCCCTGCTGGTCCAACTGATCTTCATCTACTATGCCATGGGCCGGTTCTTCAGGATCCAGGGCATGGTAGCCGCGGTCGTCGCACTCTCCATCTGTTTCGGAGCGTATATGGGTGAGATCGTGAGGGCGGGTATCCAGGCCATTCCCCGTGGCCAGATGGAAGCGGCCATTGCAGTAGGACTCAGCAGGGGCCAGGCCTTCAGGTATGTCATCCTCCCTCAGACGGTCAAGGTCATCCTCCCGGCCGTCGGCAATGAGTTCATCTCGATGCTCAAGGACTCTTCGCTGGTCTCGGCAATTGCCCTCAGCGACATCCTGAGAAAGGGCCGGGAGTACATCTCCCGCACCTTCCTCTCCCTGGAGACGATGCTGGTTGTAGCATTGGTCTATTTGGTCATCACGCTCGTACTCTCACGCCTCGTAGGGATGCTCGAGGAAAGGTTGCAAAAGAATGGCTAGGATACGCATAGAAAACCTCACCAAGGAATATCATACGGATAAAGATGTCATTAAGGCAGTACGCAATGCCTCACTCACCGTGGAGAACGGCGAGGTTGTGGTCATCATCGGACCCTCCGGCAGTGGAAAAAGTACGCTTCTGCGGTGTGTGAACAAGTTGGAAATACCTACAGGAGGACATATCTTCATCGATGAGGATGATGTGGTCGATCCCAAGGTGGACCTGCGCAAGATCAGGGAGGAAGTGGGCATGGTATTCCAGAGTTTCAACCTCTTTCCGCACCTCACCGCCCTGGAGAACATCACCCTAGCGCCTCTCAAGGTCAAAAAGATGACCAAGAAGGAAGCCGAGGCTAAGGGCCGCAATCTTTTGAAGATGGTCGGCCTTGAGGAAAAGGCTGATGTGCACCCCAACCAGCTTTCCGGTGGACAGCAGCAGAGGGTCGCCATAGCACGGGCCCTTGCCATGGAGCCTAAGGTGATGCTCTTTGACGAGCCTACCAGCGCCCTGGACCCTGAGATGATCAAGGAGGTCCTTGATGTCATGCTCAGTCTTGCAAAAAGCGGCATGACCATGCTGTTGGTCACCCATGAGATGGGCTTTGCCAAAGCGGCTGCGGACAAGGTGGTCTTTATGGATGATGGTGAGATAGTAGAGGTTGCCACTCCCAAAGAGATGTTTACCAAGCCCAAGAGTGACCGCACCAAGCTCTTTTTGGACCATATACTCTAGCATTCACTGAGTATATGCCAAAAGACCTGCCTACATATCGCTGTGGGCAGGTTTTCTTATAGTATACCATGACTAGTCTAGAATATATCTCAGAAACACTTGTCGATTGTAACCCTTGGTTGTATGGTTTTTCCAAGGAGCGACCTCATCATGCAACAGAAAAAAGAACAGAGCTGGCTGGAACGCCACATTACCCTGCATACCTACGACGACCCCAAGGCTGAGAAAGAAAATGCCATCACCCACCTGGTGGGGGCCGCTTTGGCCATCGTGGCCTTCGTCATCATACTCTTCAAGCTTCCCTCGCTTCCTACCCTCTCGCTGAAGATTGGGATGGTCATCTGGGGCCTTACCATGATCTTGCTCTACTCAGCGTCGAGTCTCTACCATTACCTTCCCTATGGAGATGGCAAGAGGCTGTGTAGGATATTGGACCATGGCAACATCTACTTCCTGATAGCCGGCACCTACACCCCGCTGCTGATGTATGTGGGAACAAACAAAGCCTATGCAATCCTTGCCCTGGTCTGGGGCATCGCCGTTGTAGGCATCCTATTCACCCTCCTCATATGGGGGAAGATGGGAGCTCTGCACGTAGCGCTCTATATCAGTATGGGATGGCTGGTGGTGCTTTTTTGGAATGATGTCGTCCCTTTCCTGCCTGCAGGCATTGCACCCTGGATCATTGCAGCAGGGCTTACCTATACGTTAGGGGTATTCTTCTACGCAAATAAGCGCATCCCCCACTACCATGCCATCTGGCATCTCTTCTGTATCGGGGGAAGCGCTCTCTTCTTTATCGGCTATATGCTTAAGCTGGTCTAGTTCAAGAGCTCTGCTATATCCCTATACAGGACCTCTTCTGCGACAAAGCCCAGATAGCCCTTGACCACCCTGCCATCCTTGTCGATAAAGACAGTGGTGGGCAGGCTGGAGGTCTGGAACGTCATGGCAAATTCACCGTTATCGTAGAATACCGGTCCGGTAAACGGGAAATCCTTGATGAAGGCGTTGATGGTCTTCAGCGTCTCACGCTGTCCATCGAGTGCATCGAGGAAGATGAAGCTGACCTGGTCGCCATACTCGTCAAAGGCCTTCTGGAAGTGAGGAAGCTCCTGCTTGCAGGGTGGGCACCATGAGGCAAAGTAGTTGATGACCGCAGGCTTGCCGTCCCTGACATCATTGAATGAGGTCATGGTCCCGTCGAGACGGGTCAAGGGAAGGTTGGGTATCACTGGAGCCTTTTCCTCTTCTGCTTGCGCATCAGTATTCGGCACTTCCTGAGTGGGCGCAGCCCCTGGTGCACCGGTTGCAGAAGTTGGAGGCAAATCTTCAATAACAGGGGCTGTAGGAAGCTGATCTGCAGATATTACCGGAATAGCTGACGGTACGACTGCCTCAACCTTCTTAGGCTCAGCAGCTTGAGCAGCCGTTGCTAGGATTGGGGTAAAGGAGACTGCCGGGGCATTATCCTTGAGCGCATTGTAGGCGACAGCTGCAATGGTGATCACCACAGCAAACGAAATGACCGTTATGAGAAGGGTTCGTGTTTTTTTGTTCATACGATAGTACTCCTAGAGAAACAATGCTGCCGGGTTGAATCCCAGCACCAAGGATATGCCAAAGGCCAGCAATATGATGCCGCTGACAACTGAGATGATATTTGAATGCTTCTTGATCGAGGCGAACACACCCTCAAGCTGTTCGAGCAGCACAGCTGCAAACAGGAAGGGAATGGCCAAGCCCATTGCGTAGAAGAACAGGGTAAGCATGCCCTTGTAGATGAGGGCCGCATTGGCAGCCTGCATCAGGGCAGCTCCCAGGAAGGGACCTACACAGGGTGTCCACCCGAGGGCGAAGACAAAGCCAAAGAGGATGGACTTGGGAACGTTCATGTTCGCCATGCTCTTGAGCTGCAACTTATGATTCGTATTGACGGCCTTAAAGAGGACCACACCCAGATTATTCAGGGCGAAGATGATCAAGAGGCCTCCCCCTATCCTGTTCATCAACAGGAGGTGATCTTGCAAAAACTGTCCTACTGTGGTGGAAGCAGCTCCAAGGGCGACAAACAGTATGGTGAAACCCAATACGAATGCCAGACTATTCTTTAGCAGCACGCCTTTTTTTGCCTCATCGGCTACCCCACCTGCAAGATACGAGAAATACAGGGGTAGGATGGGAAGAATACAGGGGCTGATAAAGCTAATGATTCCTTCTAAAAACGCTGTTACATATGCCATGATTGAGCATAGCACAACCAAAAAAGGTTCACAAGAGGTGAGAAATCCGCTACAGTCATTCCATGGGCAAAAAACAGAAGGAGAAAGAGGGTGCAAAACTCTTTGACCTCCATTATCAGGAAATCTATGCCGAGCGCTGGCCCTCCTTGCGGCTTGCTTTGCTCGAAGAGAGAAAACCCGTCGCCTTCTGCGAACATTTGGAGGCTACCTATTATCTTGATGAGGCTTCCATCATAGCAGCTCGTCTTCTTGGTGTCCAAAAAGGCGACCATGTCCTGGACATGTGTGCCGCACCCGGTGGCAAGTCCCTGGTATTGGCATCATCTCTTCAAGGCAGCGGGCGCCTCGTAGCCAATGACCGGTCTGCAACGAGACGGGGCCGGCTGAAGATTGTCCTAAAGAACCACCTCCCCCTAGTGTGGCAAGAGAGTGTGCAGGTCACTGCCCACGATGCCTCCAAGTGGGGTCTGTATGAGCAGGCTCTCTATGACCGCGTCCTTTTGGATGCTCCCTGCTCAAGTGAGCGCCATGTCCTCTCCGATGCCAAGGCTCTGCATATCTGGAGGCCCTCCAGGCCAAAAGCCTTGGCCATCCAGCAGTTTGCCATGCTTGCAGCCGCCTTGGAAGCGGTAAAGATAGGGGGTTTCATCCTCTACAGCACCTGTTCCATAGAACCTGCTGAAAATGAGGGTGTCATCGAAAAGTTGTTTGTAAAACGGGCAGGCAGGTTTGCAATAGAAGACATATCAGGTCATGAAGCTGAAGCATGTAGGTATGGCTCCATCATCCTGCCGGACAGGGCCAATGGCCGAGGTCCCTTGTATTTTTGCCTTATCAGGAGAATTTCATGAGTAGTGTAGCAATAGTACGGTGTGAGAATTATGACCAGGAAAGGGTGGACAGGGCTGTTGAAGATGCCTGCCTCGCTGCCAATATGCCCTCAGTCGCTGGCAAGCGCGTCTTGCTCAAGCCCAATGTGCTTTCAGATGCCAAGGAAGAGCGGTGCATAACCACCAACACCGCTGTCGTACGTGCTGTGATCCATCTGCTTAAGAAGCAAGGGGCGAAAGAGATCCTCATGGGAGACTCCCCCGGCCTGCAAGGACCTGCCTTTGTGCCAAGGGCCTCTGGCCTTGATAGGGTCTGTAAGGATGAGGGAGTCCTATGGGTGGACTTTACCCAGAATCCCACGACCAAGCTTGTTCCCTACACCCGTGGCAAGAGCCTCCCCTTTGCCTCTATCCTTGAGGAGGTCGACCTGCTTTTCAGCCTGCCCAAGCTCAAGACCCACCAGCTGATGTACAGTACAGGAGCGGTGAAGAACCTGTTCGGTCTGGTTCCTGGCCTGCACAAGAGTCCCTGTCATGTGCTTTTTCCCACCCGCGAGCTTTTCGCAGCCCTGATGGTGGGCATACTCTCCCTTGCCAAGCCATCGTTTTCCCTCATGGACGGCATCATCGGCATGGAAGGACCCGGACCTGCCAACGGCAAGCCCAGGCATGTGGGCCTCATCCTTGCTTCAAAGGACGCTCTCAGCTTGGACTACGCCCAGGCTGTGGTGATGGGCTACGACCCCCTTACCATCCCCATCATCGCCGAAGGACTCAAGCGTGAAGAGGGTTCGGCTCCCTCTTCCTATCCGTTGCTCGATGCCAACGCTCTTGTAGTGGAGAGCTTCCAACGGATAGCCCAGCAGAAGCAGACAAGCTTCTTCCACGCCCTCATAGCCCCCTTCTTTCTCAGCAAGTATATCCGATGGAAGGTGAAGCAAGACCGCAAGGCCCCTGTATTCCTTCGTGAGCCCTGTATCCAATGCCGAAAATGTATAGAGATATGTCCGGTACACGCATTGCACCTTGAGGGAAAAAGCATCATCATCGACGAGAAGGTATGCGTACGTTGCTACTGCTGCCACGAAGTCTGCCCGGCACATGCCATTGAGGTGGACGAACAACACAAAGAATAAGGGGCCACCATGAGCTTCACCACTCTCTTTATCAGTGTCCTGCTCTCCCTGTTACCGATCAGCGAACTGAGGGGGGGCATACCCTATGCATACTTCAACGGTGCTTCACTGTGGCTTGCAGCACCACTGTGCATCCTGACCAATGCCTTGGTAGCACCCATCGCCTATACCTTTTTAGCCACTTTTCACAAACTCTTCTATACACACTGGGCTTGGTATGCCGGCTTTTTTGACCGTTTCGTAGCCAAGGCACAAAGGCGGGTCTCTCCCAAGGTAACCAAGTACGGCTATTGGGGCATCCTGCTGTTTGTTGCAATCCCTTTGCCGATAACCGGAGCATGGACAGGAACCCTCGGTTCCTGGATCTTGGGCCTTGACAAGCGAAAGACCATGATGGCAGTATTCGGTGGCGTCATCGTCTCCGGTCTCATTGTCACCTCGCTTGTAGTCTTGGGGGTGGGTATAGACTCGGTCTTCATCAAACGAATCTGAGGTACCATGCATTTCAATCTAGAAAAAGAACTCAATACTGAGCAGTGCGAAGCTGCTTCAAAGCTTAACGGCCCACTGTTGGTCATTGCAGGGGCTGGCAGCGGAAAAACCCGCATGCTCACCTATCGCATCGCACACATGCTCGAAAGCGGCATCGACGAATCGAACATCCTCGCTCTCACCTTCACCAACAAGGCGGCAAAGGAGATGGGCGAGCGCATCAGAAGCCTGACAGGTCTGAAGCTGAAGAAACTTACATCAACCACCTTCCACTCTTTTGGCATGGGCATACTCAAGCAGTATATCCAGCACCTGGGCTTCAAGAACAACTTCACCATATACGACACCAACGATAGGATGGCCTTGCTTAAGGAGGTCATCCTCAACCTCGACTATCTTGTCGAGAGCTTTGACCTCTATGAGTTGTCGGCCTTGTTTTCAGACATCAAGACAAAGCGCAAGGTATTCGCCCCTGGAGCTACTGACAAGATCCGCAACCTCTACATCGAGTATGAGAAGCATCTCAAGGCGTACAACGCCGTCGATTTCGATGACCTCATCATGAAACCTCTGGATCTGTACGAAAAGAAGCCGGAGATTCTGGAAGCTCTCAGAAGCCGCTACACCCACATCCTCGTCGATGAGTTCCAGGATACCTCCCTTGCCCAGTACAGGATGGTGGAGATGCTCGCACAGGAGAGCCGGAACCTCTGTGTCGTCGGAGACGACGACCAGAGCATCTACAGCTGGAGAGGGGCAAACTATGAGAACCTAGTGATGTTCGAGCGCGACTTCCCCGAACACCTGGAGATAAAGCTGGAACGCAACTACCGCTCGACAGGGACCATCCTTGAAGCGGCGAACAAGCTCATAGTCCACAACCAGGCCCGGAAGGTGAAGAACCTCTGGACCGAAAGCGGCAAGGGCAGCTCCATCAATTTGATCCACCCCTCTGACGATGATGATGAGGCTACGGTTATTGCTGACCGCATCATGGAGGCGCACAAGAAGGAGGATAGGGCATTCTCCGACTTCGGGGTTCTTGTGCGTACCAACTCTCTCATAGCTAACCTGGAGACTAGGTTTACCGAACGCGGCATCCCATCCCAAGTGACGGGAGGCCAGAGTTTCTTTGACCGCAAGGAGATCCGTGATATCGTAAGTTACCTCAAGGTTATAGCAAACCAGGATGACGACATCAACTTGCTGAGGATCATAAACACCCCAAGGCGGGGCATCGGACGCACTACCTTGGAGAAGATGCGCAAGGTTGCAGAGGACCACAAGTTCTCGCTCTTTGATGCGCTCTCCCTTATGGCCATCGCTACCGATGGGCAGATACGCGAGGGGATACAAAAGGCAATCAAGCGATTTGTAGAACTTATCAACGAATACCATGAGCAGCTCTTCTCAAGCAGGGGCAACAAGGCCATGGTCCTTCGTTCCCTTATCAAGGAGATAGGGTACAAGGAACTGCTGGAGAACGAGCATCCGGAGAATGAGGGCGTGGTGAACTTCAAGATGAAGGGCATCGACATGCTGTGCAACATGCTAGGACGCTGGGAGCGCAATGCTGAAAACAGCAATGCATCCCTCTTTGACTTTCTCAACCGCCTGAGCATCAACGGCAAGGAACAGGTGGATGAGGATGGCAGTGGCAAGATCGCCCTGATGACCATCCATGCCTCAAAAGGCCTGGAGTTCGATACGGTATTCCTTGCCGGAGTGGAAGACCATTTCATCCCCCATGCCCGCGCAATTGAAGATGACCCTAAAAATATCGATGAGGAGCGCAGGCTCTTCTACGTCGCCATAACAAGGGCCCGTAGGGTCCTGGTGATTTCCTCTTGTGAGAAGCGCAAGCGCGGTCACGACCTGGTTACCAGCCTACCCTCTCGCTTCCTCGAGGAGATGCCCAAGGAGCTCTTTGACGAGGAAGATCCCTCACGGCCTCTGGAGGCGACTGAGATATCGGACAAACTCAGGCTCTTCCGGGAGCGTCTTGCAGCAAGGGCAGCCTCTTCCTGAGCAATAGGCAATCTATTTCCTGAGCAGCAACATTCAGCAAGTGACTCGAGGGCTCCTAGCTAGTTTCAGCAAGGGTAGTATGATATTATTGTGTTATGAGAAAAAGAACCGTTGCACTAATATTACTCCTTAGCCTCATTTTTTTACCCCTTTCGGCAGAAATCACAGCTTCCTACGAGCCAACTTCTCCACTTGAGTTCACCAAAGGCTCTCCTCCTTTTTCCCCCACTAACTTTATTGCACACTTGGGAAGACTTACCATAACAGCCACAGCGGGAGAGACTCTCTATCAACCAAGCTTGGTCGACGCTAACATTTCCACCAGATTCGAGTTCACCGGTCCTGTTACCTGGTGGAGCCAAAATGGAGTGCCTGTCTATAACAACCAAAGCACCGGATTCTTTTTTGGCGCAGTCGTCACTGAGCTAGGAGTTACCAGTTTCCATACCCTATCGCCTGGTGGCGGAACATCTCCCATGACCATAACACAAAAGGATCTTGGGGTCTCTGTCTTTGTGGCAGAGTTGTATTTACTTGGGGATCAACCTTCTTCCATCTACAAGCCTGGTGCGCTCTATACCATGAACAATAGTAATTCCTTAGGATCTTTCAATGTGGCTATAGCTGCAAATGACCAAGGAATATATTATATGTATGTCCCTAAAATCTATGTCCCCTTCCCTGGGCAGACTATTATCCCAGGAGGAGCGCCTCCACTTAACTCTCCTACTGTCGCCCCTCCCGGAATACGAGCTCTCCCCTATGGGAATGGGGGCGATCAACAAGTCCTCCAATATCTGCTCTCCATAATCAACGAACCTCCTATCCATCTTCCAGATGCATATGAAACAAGAAAGATTAAAGTTGCTCAAGCCAATATTAGACTTGAAAATGCTACAGCGGGTAAAGACTACCAAGTCGATATCAAATTTACCAGCACCAGTGTCTCCCCCGCATACCAAGGGAAGTTCCACCTTCACCTCGATGGCAAACTCAGCCGATATGGTATCGCCTACGACCTTTTTTTCAACGGGAACTATGTAACCCCTGGAGTTCCTATTCGTTGGGAAGGAATTCAGACCACCCAGAACAGGCAGAAGGATATCCAAATGACAGGAGTCATCCAAGATGTTGCCGAGCGTGCCCCATCTGGAACCTACAGCGATACTATCACCGTAAACATTACCCCTGTTGATACAATATAGGCCAAAACCATACAAGGACATTAGCTCGTCTTGCATAAGTGCGCTAAAACTGTGTATTGTCTTCATGAATACTTGGAGGAACATACATGTTTGACATCGACTACGCAAAAACCCCGGTAACGGATTTCTATGGAAGCAACTGCTTTACAGAAACAGAAATGGGCAAATACCTCAGCGACCCTACCATCAGGGAGCTTAAAGAGGTCCAGCGTGGCCAACGTGAACTCACCTCCGATATGGCTGACTATGTTGCAAGTGCGATGAAACAGTGGGCACTCACCCGAGGCGCCACCCACTTCTGCCACTGGTTCCAGCCCCTTACAGGTCTTACAGCCGAAAAGCACGACTCCTTCATCACCCCTACCAAGGGGGGTAAGGTATTGCTTGAGTTTTCAGGCAAGGAGCTTATCAAAGGCGAGGGTGATGCCTCTTCCTTCCCAAATGGAGGCTTGAGGGCCACCTTTGAAGCCCGTGGCTATACAGCATGGGACACCTCCTCCCCTGCATTCCTCAAGGATGTTTCTGGAATAAAGACCTTGTATATCCCCACAGCCTTCTTTTCCTACAATGGGGAGGCCTTAGATCATAAGGTACCCCTTCTGCGGGCAAACCAGGCTATCGAGAAACAGACACTTCGGGTATTGCGGGCCCTAGGAAATACCAAGGCAAAACGCGTCATCGTCAATGTAGGCCCTGAACAGGAGTATTTCCTGGTCGACAAGCAGTATTATGAGATGAGACCTGACCTTCGCATCACTGGGCGTACGGTGATGGGAAACCTTGCAGCAAAGGGACAGGAGCTCAATGACCACTACTACGGCACCATCAGTGATAGGGTCACCATATTTATGCGCGAGCTCAACTATGAATTGTGGAAGCTCGGCATCAGCAGCAAGACACAGCACAAGGAAGCGGCACCTAACCAGTTTGAAATAGCTGTTGTCTATGATGCTGCCAACCTTGCAGCAGACCACAACCAACTGCTTATGGATGTACTGAAGAGCGTAGCTCTACGACATGGCATGGTAGCCTTGCTCCATGAGAAACCTTTTCTCGGTGTCAACGGCTCCGGCAAACACGACAACTGGTCCCTTGCCACTGATGATGGAACCAACCTCCTTTCACCAGGGTCAAAACTTGAGGACAATGTCCAGTTCCTGCTCTTCCTAACCGCCTTCATCAAGGCTGTGGACGAGTATGCCCCCCTTATCAGGTGCGGAGCGGCTACTGCTGGCAATGACCATCGACTGGGCTCTTCTGAGGCACCTCCTGCCATCATCAGCCTCTACCTGGGTGAACAGCTGAGCTCCATCCTCGATGACATCGCCGAAGCAAAAACCAGTTGCAAGAAAGACCGTCAGTTCGTCAAGCTTGGAGTCTCCATGCTCCCTCCGCTTCCCAAGGACCTGACTGACCGAAACCGAACCAGCCCTATCGCCTTCACAGGCAACAAGTTCGAATACCGCATGGTCGGATCTTCACAAACAGTTTCAAATGCAAACATCTACCTTAATACTGCAATGGCAGAGGTGTTGGAAGAAGTTGCTGACAGGTTGGAGAAGGCAACGGACATAGACGCAGAAAGCCACTGCATCATCAAGGAATTCTACCAAGACCACAAACGTGTCATCTTCAATGGCAACGGCTATGATGCCGCTTGGGAAGTGGAGGCTAAAAAAAGAGGCCTGCCTAATTTCAGTGATACCGTCAGCGCCCTTCCTGAGATGATGAGCGAAAAAAGCCTGCACCTTCTGGCTAGCCAGAAAGTCCTCTCAAAAGGCGAAGTCCAGTCCCGTGTTGAAATATCACTGCAGACTTACAGTAAACAAGTCACCATTGAGGCCGCCATCATGGTTGAAATGTGCAGAAAGTATGTCATCCCTGCTGTGACAAAATATTTGGGCATCTTGAGTCAGAGCATTGCACACCAGGAAACCATTGGATTGGATGCAACCGAACAGCGTAAGATTGCAACAACCCTCTCTTCCACCCTCAACAAGAGCATTGCAGCAACAGAAGAGCTTCATGTAAGCGTAGCCAAGGCCCTCTCCTACAAGGAAGAGGTCCTTAAGCAAGCACAGCTCTATCGTGATGAGGTATCAAACCAGATGCTCGCCCTTCGTAGCCATGTCGATGTGATGGAGACCTATACTGACAAGAACATCTGGCCGTTCCCAAGTTATGACGACCTGTTGTTCAGGCTGTAGGACAACAAAAAGGATAGGTTCCTTTAGGAAGAATGCAATCAGTAAAATCGTACTGAAAGAAGAGGATCGTCTGATCCTCTTCTTTCAGTACGGAATAAACCTATACAGTAGGGTAGAAACTGATAATCTATTAAAAATTTATATAAACATATACATTATAATAAGTAAACTTGCATGTATTGCATACAATTCATGGTAAGTTACATAATATAATAAAAAAAACAGTATTTAAAATATACCAAACTCGGAACCTTACAAATCTAATCTAAAATATTTCTATCGTACCGTTCTCTTCTTTCATTATCTAATGCGAGTCAGGGTTCATGCTGATTAGAGCCTGAACACTACCCCTTCATAGCCACTGAGTATGACCTTTTCATAAGAAAAGCGAGGCTGGCCTGAAACTGGAGAAGTTGAGTAGATCTCTTCATTCGTATTTCGCAAACCAAACTCACCCAATGCGGCCAATTGCTTTTTGGACGAAAAGTTCAAAACCACAAGGAGTTGAGCATCCCCAAGGGTGCGGGTATACACCATAAGGCTTGTGTTCTTCTGATCCTGGAACACACACACCCCATGCTTCATAGCCGGTTCAATTGTACGCAATTCAATGAGAGACCTGTAGAAGAAAAGCATGGAATCCTGTTCAAGCTCTTGATTTTCAACAGCAAACCAATTAGCCCGCTTGGTAAAGGGAAGCCATGGCTCCCCATCTGTGAAGCCATGGTTCCCTCCTACATTCCAGACCATAGGGCCCCTTTGGGGATCACGGCCCTTATAGAAGGGCCAATATCGCCGTCCCAGAGGATCTTGCATGTTTTTACGGCATACAGAAGAGTCTCGTAACCCAAGTTCCTCACCATAATACATAAACAGTGCTCCCCTTTGGGTAAATTGGAAGAAGGCAGCCAAACGAGCCTTTAGCTGATTATTGGAAAAACGTGATATCGATCGGCTTACATCATGGTTATTCAACACCCAAACCGGCGTACGATGCATTCCTACGGCTTCGTACCACCGCTTTGCAGAACGTTGCCATTTTTGAGCTGAAAAGCTTGTAGTGATGAGTGAGAAGTCAAAGGTAAGGTTCAGCTCATCGCCATGGCTTCCCAGATATGATGCAGCCAGTTCAGGCTCTCCAGGACTCTCTACCATGATCTCACCGACAAGCATCCGGTCAGGGAAGGTATCGACAAGTTCTCGAAGCATCTTGACCTTGGAATGGGACTCAGGCCTATTTCTGTCAAATATATGGCGTTGCATGTCATAAGGTCGGGGCCTGCCGCCAAATAACCTCGGATTGTCCCGTAAGGATTCATCCTTGATGATGGAATTGATGACATCCAGGCGGAAGCCATCAACACCCTTCTGAAGCCAAAATTTCACCTCTTCCAATATTGCATCGACCGCAGAAGAGTTTCGCCAGTTGAGGTCTGGTTGCTGGGGAAGGAACGAATGGAAATAATACTGGCCTCGCTTTTTGTCGAAGGTCCACCCCTTTCCTCCAAAAGCCCCTTTCCAGTTATTGGGTACCGTGTCGTTCCAGATATAGTAGTCAGCCTTATCGGAGTCTTTGGATTCTCTACTTTCCAAAAACCAAGGATGTTTGTCTGAAGTATGATTCAATACGAGATCAAAGATAACTTTAAGTGAAAGCTCATGGGCTTTTTCAATCAGAAGTTCTGCATCAGCCATAGTTCCAAACAACGGGTCTATACCCCGATAAGCGGAAATGTCATAGCCAAAATCAACCATGGGTGAGGTGAATATGGGATTTAACCAGATGGCATCAACACCAAGACTCTGGATGTATTCCAATCGCTGGATTATGCCTTGCAAATCACCAACACCGTCACCGTTGCTATCCTGAAAGCTTCTAGGATAAATCTGATATACAATACAATCTTGCCACCAAGGTAAGTCCATGCAAAACTCCTAAACGCTAGTATACAACAGGGCTAGGGGGAACGGAACAAGAAAAACCACTTTGCACCAATTTGCATAGCATTTCGGCTTCTTACTAGCATTTGTGGTGCTTGGAAAAAACCGAAAGCCTAGCAACCTATAAAAATAAGCCATACAAACATATTGCATAGTAAAATTTACGATATAATAAAGATGGGTAAATACTAATTGTTTTATGCCTATTCTAATGCATACTATTTAGTTTACTATTGGTTATAGTATGATTTATTCACAATTAAATATTGTATCTATAATTTTCGCTATATATTCAATATACTATATATATTTTATATTAATGACTAAATATTTATGCTACTTTTGTATAATTATTGTACAGTTTTTATATACTATTAAACTGATATAACATTGATATTTAGCTGATATAGTAAAATTAACACCTAATAACATACTAATTTCTTAACTTTTAACACTGTATGGATACTAAAACAGTGGTTTTTAGTATTGAGCCTTACAAATATTTTAGTAAATTAGGCTTATTATTATACTCTTTCAGTATTGTACTAAAGTAAGAAAAATACATGAATTGGGTAATAACACAACATTACACTAATCATTTGCTAGTGAAATACCATAAGAAACGCTCAAACAAAAAGGTTTGTGTAGAGACTTCCTTAGTCCTGACCGTGCTTTTTAGAGAATTCCTTGAGGGAAAACCGTATTCCTGCAGCCCATCCCAAACCCATGCTTGAAAATAATTCCTCAAGTTCACTTTTAAATGAGGGTTCAATAGAAAACGTCGTAAGGATTTTTTTCTCTTTTTTAGGTTTTCGTGTTTGATTAGCAAAAAGCTGTTTAGCTTTTTGACTGCTGATGCTACTCTCTTCCACAAGTTCGGGTTCGTTTTCCGGGTTTCTTTTTAAAGCCATTTCTATCTCCAAATTTCCAAGTTTATAGTGCTGATCGCTTCAAGCGTTGTGGGTTTCAAACCCTTCCCCCATTTTCTGAAAAGCTGAGGAGCTGATCCAGCTTCCTGAGCCTTCCTGAATAGCGGGTCAACGGGAATCTTATATACGGTAAATTTACCTTCTGAAGCAGAAAGAAAAATATCTCGATGCTGTTTGATCCTATTATCAAATGAGTTAATGATAATTCTTGAATGCTCTACCTTGGTGCGAAGATTTTTTTGCAGTTTGGAAAGTTCTTCAATGAAAATTTCCAAACCGTCCAGACTAAAAACCTCGGGAGTCATTGGAGAAATGATTTCATCACTAGCTATGAGAGCCGCTCTTTCCAATCTTCCCAACCCTGGAGAAAGATCAAGGATAATTCTTTCAAATCTGGAAGATAGGTCATGAACGAGATCCTGTAAGACAAAGGGTTCTTCGGCTAGCTTGGTTTCTGCGTAGTTCTTCAGAGTCCCTCCAATACCGAATGTTGGAAGCAGATAAAGATTAGGTATTTGTGTGACGGGTACAATTGCATCTGCACTGAAGCATTTACCTTGCACCACATCAGCTAATTCAAAAGCAGGTGCTTCCTGTAAAAACCAAGACGAAGCATTTCCTTGAGGATCAACATCTATCAAAAGCGTAGTGTACCCATCAATCGCAGATTGACAAGCGAGAGTTCCGGAGATGGTTGTTTTGCCTACACCGCCCTTCTGCAGGTGGAAAGAAATAGTTTTCGTCATATTTACCTTTATTACTAGTATACACATACTCTTTTACTAGTACAAGTATTATTTAATAAACTATTTTATACTATTTTTGATATAATAAGTAATAATATTTTATATCAAAAAAGTATGATTATAACTTGTTTCTATAGTAAATTATTTAGTTTCAATGTTGTTTTGAAATATTTTCAAACTGTTTTCATACTACTTTTTACAATATGTATGAAGTAGTGTAAGAACTAACACATTCATATTCTTGAATATTTCTCCAAGTTTTTAAACAGAAAATTACATGGAGCCTTACAAGTTACAATAATCCTATCTATACCTTCCAAGTAAGTAAGTAACTCAAAAACATCGCAACCTGATTAATGAAATCACAATTACAGCACCAAGCTATTAGAAGGGGTATTCTTCAAAGATCAGTTTTCATCGTAATACTATGAAGAGAAAACACCACTTGTTCTCAAAATTCTCAATTGGATATATGTTGTAGCAGATCATATCAATGCAGGCATACGTTTTCTACACATGACTTCCATAATCAGTTTTGTCAAATCTTGTTTTATAAAAATACAAAATATTTCTTCATACTGATAAATTGTGTACAATTCATATGCATTTGGACTGATGTACATCACAATCCCTTAGGTAAAAAGCTCTGAAACGAATCTGGCACACGTAGAACCGCTGTGACATATTTTCTTGGTATAAGTGACTGTTAGGGGTAGTAGGTCATCTTCAAAACCCACTTATCCTTTTCCAGTTATATTTGTCATGCTTGAAAATCACCACAAGTTCAACTAAGGTAAACAACCAGCTGATAAGAACAAGATCGGTTACAAGACTGTCCTTGCTTTGGATCTATAAGGACTCTATATGTCTCAGCGCAAGGAAAGCCTGAGTCTTGATAGAAACATGTCAAATACAGTTAATCATAAGAATCATATAATGTGAATATGGTTTAAGCATAATATTACTATCGAATATACCTATTTTTTATAGTAATGATATCTTTATATTAGTTTTCTACTACAATTTTTATACTACAATGATATATTAAAGATATTTAATGCATCATTATAGTAAGGAACAAATGTATAAAGCTATTGGTATTAGGCTGTTGTTATACTGTTATAGTAGCTTTTTTATACTATTTTATACCTTTAACTATATAGTTTTAACTATATTTGTTAAAAGATTTTATAGGTCTACAGTTTCCTACATCATATTTCATCTTGATCAGAAATCAAACAAATCTCAACATTGTTATAAGTTTTCATATCAAAATATAAATAATTTACTGTATATAAATACAAATTTACTATAATTTATGTAATAATTCGATATTATTTTATTTGTGGTTTTATGGTATTTTACTATAAATATTACTTGGATTACGTTTAGTATGTATTAAATCAGTGGGAATCTATAGTGTTTTGATGCTGAAACTCATGTTTATTAATAAGAACCCATATAATAATTTATATTTATTATATGGGTTCTATTACTATCGCTATAGTATTTTATCATATTCTATAGCATGAGCAAGATTTTCATTGCCTAGGAAAACTCACAATAGCCTGCTATCACATCACGAAGCATGTATGCACTGTCCTTAGGGATTCTCTCTTGGGTTTTGTAATTGACATATATGATGCCAAAGCGTCGGCTATAGCCCCATGCCCATTCGAAATTATCCAAGAACGACCAGATGAAATATCCTTTGAGCTTGATACCTTCATCAATGGCTTGCTTACAGATGGCCAGATGCTTGTTTACATAGTCGCATCGAAACAGGTCATGGACTCGCCCATCTTCCACACTATCATCGTTGGCACAACCATTTTCCGTTATGTATAGGGGAAGCTCTGTATCCAAAGCTTGGATGTAGTGCAGGACTCTCAGTAAGCCATAGGGTGTTACCGGCCATCCTTGGTTCGTTACTGGCTGCCAGACCGGAACATCCCTGTGCTTGTTCTTCTGCTGTTCGTCATAGACGACAGCTCCTTCCTGGTAGTAGTTAATGCCAAGGAAATCTATCTTCTCGGCTATGATCTCCATGTCCCCATCTTCAACGGGATAGGTGATGCCCAGATCCTCTGTCACCAGCTTGGGATACCCTTTGCTGAAGAGAGGCAACAGGAATACATCGGTATTGAAAGCTTTGGCGTATTCACTTGCCAGCTTATCTTCTTTTTTCTTGGAAGCAGGTCGTGGCATGATGGGGTTGATTGTTGTCCCAATGGGGGCCGTCAGAGCTGTATTCCTGTAGGATTGCATTGCAAGGCCATGGGCAAGGTTCAAATGGTGGACAGCCCTATTGGCCTGTTCGTCATCTTTGATGCCAGGGGCATGCTCGCCGCTGCTATAGCCAAGGTAGGCAGAGCAGAACGGCTCGTTAAGGGTTATCCAACGATCGACATAAGGGCCCAGATGCTCATAGCAAGCCTCTGCATAGGCTTGGAAGTGATAGGCGGTCTCACGATTGGCCCATCCTCCCTTCTCTTGCAACACCTGGGGAAGGTCCCAGTGGTAGAGAGTTGCCACCACTTCAATGCCTTTGCTCTTGAGGGCCTTGCTGAGGCGGATGTAATAGTCCACACCCTGCATGTTGACTTCGCCTACCCCGTCAGGGATTATCCTCGGCCAGGCGATGGAAAAGCGGTAAGCCTGGAAGTTGAGGTCAGCCATGAGCTGGATGTCCTGTTCATAGCGGTGGTACTGATCTACAGCAACGCTGCCGTCATCACCATTCATCACTTTCCCTGGGATCTTGGCGAAGGCGTCCCAGATGCTGGGTTTGCGCCCACCCTCTTCGGTGGCACCCTCCACCTGATAACTCGCTGTCGCACATCCCCACAAAAAATCTTCATCAAACTGAACCTGTTGCATTATTTCCAATCCTTATTGGTATAGTTTTGAAATGTACATATTCTAGGTAGCGAGCCACCCCAAATGCACCTTACCCTAGCAAAGACAAACAAATGATATCATAGCATAGTATGGCACTCAACCTTATGTAAAATCTAGAACAAAGTTGTTTCAGTGTACAAATTATTGATAAACCAATATAACTTCTAATATTTATTATATTGTTTTATACCTAAATATATACTGTAATTAAAGCAAATCCATACTAACGAGTTCCCAACGCAGTTCTACGGGATCTGCATAGACAATAGCATTGATCCCAAGATTCACGGCTGCCTCACAGTTCTCCAGAAGATCATCCACAAAGACAACTTCTCCAGGCTCAACCTGCTCAGAAGCAAGTATCTTAGAGAAGAAATCCGGTTCAGGCTTCACACTCTTCAGTTCTAGCGAAGCATAGACAGCATCGAAGATTTTGTATTGCCCACTTTTACGATGCTGCTTGAAATGGGCATCTTCAGTGTTGGTGGCACAGATTACGCGATAGCCCCTTGTCTTGAGCTCCTCTATGATCTCCACCACATAGGGGTCAAGCTCCGGCTTGAAGTGCCTTCCCCATAAGGAGTCGTTGTGGGGTGGGATAGCAATGCCAGTCATTTGGGTGAACTGGTTCCACATTTCCTCTTCATCGATGGCCGCCTTGCTATGCTCTGCAAGCAGGGCGGGGAGCCTGGGGTCGAGGGACGTGAAGCTATCATGACCTGCAATGCCGAAATCACGCAAAAGCAGCCGTTCCAAAGAGGTATCACAGTGTTTTGCAACAACTCCTCCCATATCAAACATACAGAGCCTAATTTTTTTTTCCATACGGGAAGCTTATCAAAGGGAAGAGAAATCTTCTAGTGCTTTTATAGATTCTAAAAATAGGATATTCTAAACAGAACCAAGGAGTGAATACATCATATGAGCATATTTTTCCCAACAGACTACACCCCCAAAATGAATCAGATCCAGACTGAACGTGCTATCAAGTACATCAAAGATACCTTTGAAGGCGAACTGTCAGCAGGACTGAAGCTTAGCAGAGTAACCAGCCCTCTGTTCGTCCCCCGAGGATCGGGTATCAACGACGACCTCAATGGCATCGAGAGACCGGTACGTTTTCAGATCGGAAATCTTGCTAACAGGGAGATGGAAATTGTCCAGTCCTTGGCAAAATGGAAGAGGCTCGCCCTTGCCGATATGGAAATGAAGCCAAACTCCGGCCTCTATACTGATATGAACGCCATTAGGCCCGATGATGACATTGATGCGATACACTCAATCTATGTCGACCAGTGGGACTGGGAGATGGTCATGTCCGAAAAGGATAGGAATATTGAATTCCTCAAGCGAATCGTCAAGAAAATTTATTCCTCGCTGAAACGAACAGAGTTCCTTGTAGGTGAGATGTTCCCCCTTTGCCCCCTTACCCTACCTGAGCGCATCACCTTCATCTATTCGGAGGATGCTCAAAAGGAGTACCCCCATCTGACCCCACAGGAACGCGAGAAGGTCCTCGCAAAGAAGTACGGGGCCATCTTCCTTATCGGCATAGGATCTCCACTCGCTGATGGGATCAGCCAGGGAGGAAGAGCTCCTGACTATGATGACTGGTCCACTCCCAGTGACTCTGAGCATACTGGCCTCAATGGAGACATCATCGTATGGGATACCGTGCGTGAGGATTCCCTCGAACTCTCTTCCATGGGAATCCGTGTCGACATAGAGACCCTGCTCAGGCAGCTGGAAATCAGGAAGTGCCCTGAACGCTCTGAGCTGTTCTGGCACAAAAAACTACTCAACGGTGAGATGCCCCAGACCATTGGAGGCGGCATAGGCCAGAGCAGAATCTGCATGCTGTTGCTCCATAAGGCACATATTGGAGAGGTTCAGTCCTCAGTATGGCCACAGGCAGTTCTCGATGAGGCAAAAAGCCTTCATATAACACTGATGTAGGAGTCTAGGATGAAACTTGTCAGTTGGAACGTCAATGGATTGCGTGCTTGTCAGAAAAAGGGCTTTGAAGAATATCTCACCGCTATTGATGCAGACATATTCTGCTTGCAGGAAACTAAGCTGCAGGAGCATCAGATAGAGCTCGAAATCCCTGCCTACCATACCTACTGGAGCTTTGCAGAAAAGAAGGGTTACTCAGGTACCGCCCTTTTCTCAAAGGTAGAACCCATCTCAGTCGAGCAAGGCATAGGGCACGAGCTGGACAGTGAGGGGCGGGCTTTGACTGCAGAGTTCGAAGAGTTCTTTGTTGTATGCTGCTATACCCCCAATAGCCAGGACAAGCTTGCACGCCTTTCGACTCGTATGGATTGGGATGATGCATTCAGGGCGTATGTCGCCGCCCTCAAGGATATCAAGGAAGTGATCATCTGTGGGGACCTCAACGTTGCCCACAAACCCATCGACCTGAAAAACCCCAAGGCCAACGAAAAGAATGCCGGCTATTCCATCGAGGAGCGGGAAAGCTTTTCCCGCCTGTTGGAGGAGGGCTTCACTGATTCCTTCCGCCATCTCTATCCAGAGCTCACTGATGCTTACTCCTGGTGGTCCTACCGCTTCAATGCAAGGGCGAACAATGCAGGGTGGCGTATCGACTACTGGCTTGTCAGCGAAGAGTTGAAAGACCGGATCGAGGAGAGCAGCATCGATGCTGAGATCCTAGGCAGCGACCATGCCCCGGTAATCCTGACATTGTCCAAATGATTACTTGAACTGTTCTTTGCTCTCGTAAGCAATATGGAGAGAGTGTAAGAGAGAGAAAAAGAAAGAACCAAATAGTATGTATGAAAGCAACAAAAAGCCTGAAGGATACTTCCTTCAGGCTTTTTGTTATCCAATAACATAACACCTTGCTTTGTCTGCACTCTTTCTTCCTAGAGGGAGAAAGAGGGAGCCCTACAGCAGGTATGCAGGGATATTTCCCTTACCTTTCAGCGATCTTCCTATTTTGTGTAGAAAGGATCTTCTTACACATCCTTATGGACAGGGGTGTGACTTCCACCATCTCATCATCTTTGATGAACTGGATGGCCTGCTCAAGGGAGAGCTTGGAGATGGGAGTAAGGGTTACCGGATCATCATGGCCAGATGCACGCATGTTGGTAAGCTTCTTGGTCCTGGTCGGGTTGAGTGTGAGGTCGAGGTCACGATTTCGCTCCCCTACGATTTCCCCTTCATAGACAGGATCTCCAGGCACGATAAACCATCTGCCCCTGTCCTCAAGCTGCCACAGTGCATACGGTACAGCTACACCAGAACGGTCACTGATCATCGATCCGCTGAAGCGATCAGGAAAATCACCCTTGTAGAGTTCGTAGCCCTTCATGAAGCTGTTCAATATGCCCAAACCTCGGGTATCGGTCATGAACTCGTCATGGTAGCCAATAAGTCCTCGGGCGGGGATCTCAAATGACATCTTGACTCTTCCGCTATCAGTATAGGTAATGTCACTCATCTTCGCTTTGCGTTTTGCAAGCTTGTCCATCACTTGGCCACTGCTCTCTTCAGGACAGTCTACGCTAAGATATTCAATGGGTTCGGTCTTTTTCCCATGCTCATCTTCCCTGAAGATCGTACGGGGTCTTCCGACACAGAGTTCAAAGCCTTCACGACGCATCTGTTCCACGATGATTGCCATCTGGAACTCTCCTCTTCCCTTTACGGTAAAGGTTTCATCGGGGTTTTTATCAACCCTGATGGATACGTTGCGCAGCATTTCCTTCTGCAGTCGTTCCCAAATCTTTGCAGCTGCGACTATCTTTCCTTCCCTACCTGATAGGGGGCTGATGTTCTTTGAAAAGACCATAGATACGGTGGGTTCGTCTATGCTGATCCTAGGCAAGGCCTTAGGATGTGCATTGGTACAGATGGTGTCCCCGATGGAGACATCCTCTACGCCTGCAAGGACGATGATGTCTCCACTCGCAACATTGGTTGCGTCATGGAAAGTAGGACCATCATAAGCCTGCAACTTGGTGATACGGAGCGGGCGCAATACACCCCCTTCCTTTACACAGACCAGTGAGTCATACATGTTCGCTTTTCCGTTGATAATCTTACCAATAGCGAGGCGTCCAAGAAAATCGCTGTAGGATAGGTCACTGACCAACATCTGAAAAGGTTCTTCATCATCATAGGTAGGGGCTGGGATATAATCGATCAGACAATCCATCAGCTGATGCATATTGTCATCAAGATCAGTAGCCTTCAGGCCACACTGCCCATTCTTTCCTATTGCAAAGAAAACAGGAACCTCCAGCATGTTCTCGTCATCGCTGAGCTCCAGCAAAAGGTCATACACTTCGTTGAGGACCTCTTCACTACGCGCATCTTGGCGGTCAACCTTATTGATGACAATGATGGGTGTACGGTTCAGCTTTAAGGCCTTCTCAAGCACAAACCGAGTCTGGGGCAAGGGTCCTTCAGCAGCATCAACAAGCAAGACAACGCCATCAACCATGGAAAGTCCCCGTTCGACCTCGCCTCCAAAGTCTGCGTGTCCTGGGGTATCGATAATATTTACCTTCACCCCTCTCCATCTGATAGCACAGTTTTTTGCACTGATGGTAATTCCACGCTCCCGTTCAAGGGTTCCGCTATCCATAATTCTATCCTGGTTATCGCGTGAAACCAGACCGCTCTGCTTGAACAAGGCATCTACCAAGGTAGTTTTGCCATGGTCGACGTGAGCGATGATGGCTATGTTCCTAATATGCTTATTTTGTTTAATCATCAATAATTCCTTCGGCGTCAGTGTATCATGAAAAGGTTATGGTACTTAATACTCCTAGACATTCTTAAGGGTTTTTTTTCCACTAAAAAATTTAACTAGGATCAAGGCGAACATACAGACCAGTGCAATGCTGATCGTAGCAAGGCCACCGGCTATGCCGATTTTCTGCGCAACAGCTCCAACAATGATCGGCATGCTTATAGCGCCGACGGTCGCAGTGGCGATGGTGGTCCCTACTGCAATAGTCGAAGCATTGTATTTGGGGTTCATGGTGGCAAGAACTGTCGGGTACGTACCGCTCATGGCAAGCCCAAAACCAAAGATGCTCATATAGATAAGGCCATAGTTCCTTGAACTGACCATGAGAAAGAAAAATACAATCTGGAAAAATCCCAAGATCACCAAGAGGAAGTTCTTGTTCAGTCTGGTTGAAAGGAATGCACAAAGAAGCCTTCCTATCAGGATGAAGATCCACAGAGCCGAACTGGTTGTCTGTGCCAGTGAGGGACTGAGGATACCAGAGTCGGTAAAGTAGGTGACCAGCCATCCCATGATGGAAGCTTCGTTACAGAGGTAGAAGAACAGGATAGCAGTGTTGAGCCAATAGGACCGGCTCTTATAGAACCCGGTGGCTACATCCTTCTGTTTTTCGATGCTCTTCCCCGAAAGGGTGGAACGGCCAAAGAAAAACATCACAAGGATCTCAAGGACTACCACGGTCCACAAGCTGATCCTCCAGTGTACACCAAACACAGTGGTGGTGAGAATTGCAAGGAAAGGTGCTAGGAAAGCTCCGACAGCAAATGAAGCATGCAAAAGGTTCAGGGATGCTGTCTTGTTCTCTGCAATGTCGCTCATCACCACATTGGTGATGTTGCTCATCGTCCCCCGCCCTATTCCAGTCAGGAGAAAGGCAAAGAGAAGGAACAAGGGATTTCCCGTAAGGGTCATCAGCAAGAAACCGATGACAAACCCTAGGGAGAGAGTGATCGTACTCTTCTTCCTCCCTATAAGGTAGGGAAGAAACCCGCTGATAAGCAGGGCAAAAAAGTTTCCTACTTGGTGAGCGGAGATAACGGCGCCACTGAGCACATAGCTCATATTGTACTCTGCTTTCATAAAAGGAAGGATGGTCCCTATGAGGGTGTTCATCATTCCACTGACGAAAAAAGCAAAGTACACAGTGTACATCAAAGGAACATCTTCCTTCTTGACACACAAAATCTTAGCAATCGACGGCATGAAATAACTCCTGAAAATGTGATGAAGAGGGAACAAACCAGAATTGTAGGACCCTACCAGTATGTGATACAACTATTTGCAACAAATGTCCACTAGCAAAAAAGTTAGAGGCCTTACAAAAGAAGGCCACAGATGAACAAATCAGAGAAGGCCGTAAGGTATTGGCACAGTGATGTTCGACCTCTACCTGGCCTCTAGAGACCGTATTGTACGACAGGACGTGCAAGCTGTCCTTGCAACCATCGACCGTTTACAACTGATGCTACCGCCCATTCGACCGTTTACAACTCATGCTACCGCCCATTCGACCGTTTTGGTCGATTGAGCGGTAGATTATTCACCTTGAAATTTCAAAGGTGTTCGCTCAGATTTCTCTTTTATTCCTAGGGTAGAAGCCCCTTACAATTCGATCAGAGAGAGACTCAAACTTTCTTTCAATGCTCACGATAGTCTTTAGGAATTCTGTATCGTCTTTTCCTGTAGTGTCTTCCAGGTTCCAGTCCTCCCTATCCTTGAGATAGGGAACGGCGTTAGCGAATCCGTAATCCAAAAGATTCTTTACAGCTTGTATGCACGGAAATATTAATTCAATACTTGCCTCAAAGTACAAAAAAGGGGGGGGATAATATAGAAACTGAGGTTTTTACTTTTCGATCAGTATATATATAATGGGTTCCATGACCAAACCAACTATCTTTGTCTACAACTATCAACCACGCAAGACTCTTGCTACAGCCCAATCGCACAATTTGGTAGCTTAAGCGGTAGAACCTTCTTAATATTTGATTTTATAAAATACAGAACGTCCCGTGCGAGTTCGTTCAAGTTTTTCTGAATCTACAAGTTGACCTAGCACTTCTGTCAGGCTAGTTCTTTGATATCCAGTAGCTATTTCCAATTCAGACCGGCTCATACCTGCTGACTCTCCTATCAACAATAGAATTTGCTCCTCCAAAGAAATCTCCTTCAGTTCTTTTGTATATTCTATCACTGGTAGCACTACACGAATAAAAACTGAAGAAACCTCAAACTCAGGTTTTGATGCATAGTTCTTATATTTTTCACGAATCCGATCTATGCCAGTACCAAATTTTTCAATAATGTGCAGACGATAAAACACTTCAGCGATAATCAAATTACGTGGAATGGATATTTGACTGTAAAGGTAAGCCGTTTCACTCACACCATCAGGGAGACTACCAGGCGAAGTAATTTCGATACGATCTTCGTACATGGCAATTTGCACTGCACCATTTTGATCGTAACGTCGATGAATTAACGCATTGGCTACAGCTTCTCTGTAAGCATCCCTTGGAACTTGAATTCTTGAAATCCGCTTGAATCCTTCTACTACTTCGTAGGGTTGGTACCACTTATCGAATATATCAATGGCCCCTTGGTACTGAGAAATAATCGATTGATAGGTCAGATCAACACGATCCATAAATTCTGAATTTGTTTTGCCAAAACGAATCGCAATTGTCGCAGATTGAGCATTATGATTCGTATCCGCCAAGAGTTCTCCTGCACGCAAATATCGATTTTTATTCATAAGCCCTAGGGTTCGCAATGAGTCATCACTGAGTTTCGTTAACCCCACAGCTTTCTGAAGTTCTCGCTCCAAAACAGTAAAGCTCAAATCATCTTCAGTCGATACGAGTTGATCAAAACTAATACCACTTCCATCAATAGCAAGTCTGCGGTGTTCTCCAGCATCTAGAGGCGTTGAAGAAGTATCGCTTCGCTTATATGCTTTTCCATTATAATAATATGGTGTTTCTTTCCCTTTCATTACCTGTAATTCCACTAATGCCTTCTCTTCTATGATAACAGTTTTTATAATAAAGGTAGGACGGGGAATAATACTATCATTGATTTTGTTTTCTACTTGAAGTCGAAACTGCTCTGCGTCCAATACCCCAACAATTGAACCATCTTTAGAAATTCCAAAAATAATCTTCCCATCACAGTAGTTTGCATAAGCACTGACTGTCTTCAAGAAGGTATCAGATATTTTTTCTTTAAATTCAAATGTAGAATTCTCTTTTTCTGGATACAATTGGGCAACCACCTTTCAATAAATTAGTAACGCCTCTTTAGTGTATCATTTTATATCGCTCTTATCATTATTTTTCACAATAAGACGATTTTTAAACCTCAAGATAGGTGTTTAATATTTCTACCATAGGGGTTAACAGACCTTTTTATAGATTTTCACCATATTTTTCTTATTTGAAATACATACTCCCCTAAACGTGCTAGTGCAATATGCATTAATTCACGTACACATTCCTAGTCCAGAAGCCCCTTGGCTATCCGATCAGAGAGAGACTCAAGCTTTCCTTCAATGCTCGCGATAGTCTTTAGGAATTCTGCATCGTCTTTGCCTGTAGGGTCTTCCAGGTTCCAGTCCTCCCTATGCTTGCTTGCAAGAGTCGGGCACTGTACGCCACAACCCATGGTTATGATGATATCGACAGAAAGTAAGGCATCAAGGAGCTTGGGCTTCTGACTTTTTGCCATATCAAGGCCATACAGATCCTTAACCAAACGCAAGGCATCGGCGTTTATGGAAGTCTTCAGCTCTGTACCAGCAGAGAAACTGGTAAATACTTCAGCATGGAACTTCTTTCCCAAGGCTTCAGCTATCTGGCTCCTACAGGAGTTATGGGTGCAGATGAAGGCTACTGTCGGCTTATAATCATTCATACCTTCCCCCTTGTATCCTTCAGCAGAGAGAGCACTTCTTCCTTGGATAGGACTTTTCCAGAGGAAAGTACCTTGCCATCGACAACCAGAGCTGGTGTGGTCATGACTCCGTAGGTTGCAATGGCTACAAAATCAGTGACATGCTCGATGGAGGTATCCATACCCAATGCTTCTAGTGCTTGTCTGGTATGCTCCTCAAGCAGGTTGCAGTTTGCACAGCCCGAACCCAGGACCTTGACCGGGGAGGATACTGAAGAAGATGAGCTCTCCTGTTGGTTTTTTTGAAGTTTCTTACTTTTTCCAAATCCAAATAGTGCCATATTTACTACTCCTATGCTTATCAGACAAACAGATGTCCGAATGCGTTGAACATATAACCGATGAGGATAATCCCCACGGTAACTATCACGAAGAATAGGCCTAGCAACTTGGGCTTTATCGCCTTGCGCAGCATGACCAAGGAAGGTAGCGATAGGGCGGTGACCCCCATCATGAAGGAAAGTATTGTCCCAACCCCCACCCCCTTAGCCCAGAGGGCCTCGGCTATAGGGATGGTACCGAAGATATCTGCATACATCGGGATACCCACAAAGGTAGCAATCAAGACCGACAAGGGATTGTTCTCACCTAGGACTAAGAGGATAGCCGAGGCAGGTATCCAGTTATGTATGGCCGCCCCAATGCCGACTCCTACAATTACATACCAGAATACTTTCTTCACTGTAGATCGCACCTGTGTCCAAGCGTAGGAGAGGCGGTCTTTTGTACTGAGGACCTCTTCTTCACCCTCAACGCTCTGTATGTTCATGATGAACGGCTCCACATGAGCCTCCATATGCATACGCTCTATAAGAGAGCCTCCAAGGACAGCAAGGACTAGGCCAACCACCACATAGGCAATTGCTATTTTGGGTCCGAAGATGCTGGTAAGCAACACCAGGGAGCCCAGGTCGACCAAGGGGGAAGAGATGAGGAAAGAGAAGGAGACTCCCAAAGGAAGACCGGCACTGGTGAAGCCGATGAACAGGGGGATGGAAGAACACGAGCAGAAAGGGGTCACCGTACCCAGCAGGGCCGAGAGTATGTTAGCCTTGATGCCCTTGTATCGGCCAAGTATCTTACGAGTCCTTTGAGGTGGGAAGAAGCTCTGGATATACGAAATAACAAAGATGAGAAAGGAGAGCAGGACGAATATCTTGATGATATCGTACAGAAAGAACTGCACACTCGCGCCTACCCTCTTTTCGATGTCCATGCCAAAGGCGGTGAGCATGCTCCCTACCAATGCATTAAGCCAGTGCATGGAGAGCATCTGGTTCTGAAAAAAGTTCCAAGCTACCGACAAGAGCATACCCCCTTCTGAGTAGTACAGGTGATCTGATCGACAAACGATCGGAAATCCTGAATGACGGGGCAGTTAATGGAATAGTAGGACCATTTGCCATCTTTACGCACCTCAATCAAAGAGGCCTGGGCAAGGATTCGCATGTGGTGTGACAAAGTTGGTTGTGTGATGGAGAACCGTTTGAGAAGTTCACAGGCACACTGCTCGCCTTTGGTGAGCAACAGGATAATCTCCATGCGGTTACGATCACCAAGAGCTTTAGATATCTGTACAAAATGGTCATTGTCCATGGTAGCCTCTCATATTGATAGTTATCAATATAATAACAAGTCATATAGACCACTGTCAATATGTTATGGGAAAGAATACACTTTTTCTTCATATTCCTATGCTTTGAACCTGTTCCATTTTCACTTCTGGTTTGGAATAATCCACTGTTTAGTCACAATGAGTATCTAAATATTTTATACATAGCATGCCAGAGGTTACATATTTTGAGATTCAAACCATCAACGCTGTCGTGAGGTCTGGAGAAGAGGTGGAAACTCTGTTTTTAACAACGAATGTGCGGGTCAGGTCATTCAGCCTTCATCCAAACGGGCCGTTAGCCAGCTTCGCATATTCCAAACGTTATCAGCAATTATTGCAAAGGCTTTATCGAAAATTATTGCAAAGCATTTGATATAACTACACACCGTATGTATGATATAGTAATGAGAAGTTCTGATATTATAAAAATACTCAAAAAAGACGGAAGGGTTATACACAATATTAGAGGTTCACATCATCAGTTCAAGCATAAGGAAAAATCTGGAAAAATTACTATTCTACATCCTAAGTCAGACTTGCCAAAACGTACTACAAAAAGCATTTTCACACAGGCTGGGTTAAACTGGAGGGATTTTATATGAGATACGCTATTTTTATTGAAAAAGACTCCTCATCTGATTATGGAGTGACGGTTCCAGATTTACCTGGATGTTTTTCTGCAGGTTCAACAATTGATGAAGCTATTACTAATGCTCAGGAAGCTATACTCACCCATATTGAAGGGATGTTTATGGATAACGATACTATCCCAACCACTTCCTCAATAGATATACTCAAACAAAATTTCACAGATGAGGGATATATTTGGGCTTTATGTGATATTGATACATCTAAACTTTCGGAAAGTGTGAAACGCGTTAATATTACTATTCCAGGAAGATTATTAAGAAAAATTGACACGTATGCTAAAGATGAGGGAGAAACCAGGTCGGGGTTTCTTACTCATGCAGCTTTGGATTATATGTCAAGAAATTCTTGTCAATAAGTCCGCTATAAAATCCTATAACAGCAAAAAGCCAGTTCAATTGTGCTCTACCTAAATCGCCAATATTTTGTTCTTATCAGTTTGGTTTAAGACTAGTGAATAAGAACATCAAGTGTTAGTGCTTAATTCCCCTGCCATGGATTGCTAAGTAAAAATGAACGCAAACACACCATTTGGACAATACCTCAAAGAGGCCGAAAACAACTTCTTGTTTTCGGCCTCTTTGTTAATTGTCTTTTTTATTCCTCGTTTTGAATGCCTTTTGTGAGCACTACCAAGATAACAATACTGTTATTTGATGGCTTTACCGTAGTAGGCAGCTTCAAAAATCATCTTGATATCGGCAGTAGTAGGAGTTCCTGGGTTGGTCAGGGTGCAGGGATCCTTAAAAGCATGGGAGCTCATGCGGTCCAGAACTGCAAGGAACTTATCTTCTGAGAAATCAACTTCAGTGCAATCCTTGAAGGTAAGGGGGATGTCCATCTCCCTGTTCAAGCGCTGGATCTCATCGGAGATGTTCTTGATACCCAACATCTTCTCTGCATACGCATACTTGTCAGAGCTTTTGCGGTTGTATGCAATGATGTAAGGAAGCAGGATGGCATTGGAAAGACCGTGGGTCACTCCAAACTCACCACCGATCTTATGTGCCATGGAGTGGACCAGACCAAGGGATGCGTTGGTGAAGGCCATACCAGCAAGGGCGGAAGCCTCATGCATCTTCTCACGTGCCACAAGGTTCTTAGGCTCCTTGTATGCTGTAGGAAGGTTCTCCAGGACCAGGCGCATAGCCTCAATGGCATACGGGTCGGTAAAGGAAGTGGCTGCAATGGAGGCAATGGCCTCGACAGCGTGTGCCATGACATCCATACCGGTGTTTGCCGTGATGTGGGCAGGCATGGTCATGGGGATGCTGGGATCGAGGATAGCGATATCAGGAACCATATCAGCGGACACAATTGGGTACTTGATATGGGATTGGGTATCGGTGATGACTGAAAATGCTGTGATCTCACTGGCTGTGCCACTGGTGGAAGGAATGGCGATGAATCGGGCCTTGTTGCGCAAGGGGAGCATTGAGCCGGGCTCAATGATGGATTCGAAGCTGATCTCAGGATGTTCGTAGAAGCACCACATGACCTTTGCAGCATCGAGGGCAGATCCTCCGCCAATGGCTACGATCCAGTCAGGTTCAAAGGCAAGCATCTCTTTTGCTCCGCGCACAACAGTTTCAACTGAGGGATTGGGCTCTACTCCATCGATAACGATAGACTTGATGCCTGCTTTCGCTAGCAGTGCCTCAGCCTGGTCAAGGAAGCCAAACTTCTTCATGGAACTGCCACCGGTGACCAATGCGGCCTTCTTGCCTTTCAGCAGGGAGAGCTTCTCCAATGCACCTTCACCGTAATAGATTGTCCTTGGAATTGAAAAACTCATGACGCTCATATGTATCTCCTCATTTCTAACCCTAACGGGTTGTGGTATCTGTATTGGGAACCAAGTAAAAAGGAATTTCCTTTCTCTCTGTTCCTTATAGGTAACAATATATCGATAAAATAGGAGCTAGTGAACCACTTTTACGAAATTAGTGTTATATTATCTAAACTTTTCTCATATTATCAATATCAATGCACTTTATATATATTTTTATACATTTTTTCTTTTTAATATTTCATTAATCAGTATTTTTGTGAAATGGTACATATTATTTTAATATTTACTACAAATTCTTGATATTGTAAAAAATAAAAACGTAGTTTGTGGTTCTTTACAATCAACACTGCGGTGTCTAGACATGCTTGCATGACAAGAATTTATAGGTAAGTATGTAAAAGAGGAGTTTTAGATGAATACAAGCCGGCTGTTTACTGTTGGTGAAGAATACAAGCATTTGGTCCTACTATTCAGGACTGTACACTATATGAGTAAAGCTCGAAGAGAAGAGCTCATGGACAAACATTTCATGGAAAGGGTCATGCTTGGAGTAACACAGGTAAACGGATGCCCCCTCTGCTCCTATGCCCACACCAAGATGGCCTTGGAGATGGGAATGGAAGAGAAGCAGATAGAAGACTTATTGGGAGGGGAACTGGATGATGTTCCTGCTGAGCAGCTGAAAGCTGTCCTGTTTGGCCAACACTATGCAGAGACGAAAGGCAGACCTTCAAAGGCTGCCTGGGATGAGATAGTGGAAGTGTACGGTGAGCCTACTGCAAAAGGTATCTTGGGCACCATCCGCATCATGATGGTGGGTAATATCTGGGGTGTGGTCATCGGATTGCTGAAAGATAGGATACACCATAAAAAGGTTGATCCGCGCAGCTCCTTGGGGTATGAGTTGCTGCTCACGTTTGCCATGATACCGTTCATCCCTATTGCCGCCATCCATGCTCTCATTTTATGGATACTCGGGACTCCCCTACTTAAGTTTGGCGAGGCCTAGGTCAACAGGGACTCTAGGATGATCCACAGCCCTGACAATCCTACAAACAGGTAGACGATGCGCTTAAGCAGTGCTGCAGGGATCTTATCGAAGAGCTTCAGCCCCATAAAGGTACCCAGGGCAATGGTTATCCAACCCAAGGGTATGAGGGGCAGCTGCTCAACCACCAAAGCCCCGTTCATTATCCTAATGAATATGGACTCTAAGTTACAGAAGAAAAAATATGCCTGAATGGTCGCCAGATACTCAATCTTGCCAGGAACTGCTGGAAGCAGGTATAGGGCGACCGGCGGTCCCCCTATGCCAAAGAATCCGTTGCCAAAGCCGGCAATGGTTCCCATCAGCAGTCCGTTGCGGGGACAGGCCCTGATCTGGATGGATTGGGAGAATGCTACAAAGTAGAGGGAGATGGCAACCAACGCGAAGCCTAGGATGATCACAAGGTTTCCCCCATCCACAGAGAGGCTGAAGAAAGTGACAAAGGCTGCTATGAGTAGCGAGGTGAATAGCAGAGGAAACAGTGTTCGCCATTGGATTTTTTTCCAGTACCTGATCATAAGATAGCCAGTACTTGCCATGGCTATGAGTTGGGTCAGGGTAACTGCTGTGGAGAAGGCAAAGAGTCTGGGAAAGACTATCATTGCGATGATGGGAAACCCAAACCCGATATTTGCCTGAAGAAAGGCACCCACAAAGACAACTACGACCACGGCCATTATATCACCCATCACACCCTCTTGGCGAACAGTGTAGCACAGTATCACCAGCAAGGGGCGAACAGGATGGGTAAAGCCCAGAATTGATTCAAAAAATGATTGATGTATTTGGACAAAAAAAAGGCCCGGCGGCTACCTACTCTCCCACGGAAAACCGTAGTACCATCGGCGTGAGGGCGCTTAACTGCCGTGTTCGGGATGGGAACGGGTGTGTCTGCCCTGCTGTGGCCACCGGGCCGGCCAACACGAGGAAGCACGGAAGATTCCGTACGGCCGGTCTTGGCAGTCCCAATTCGGACTGGAAGAAAACAAAAAAATACAAAGACAAAGACAAAGACAAAGACAAAAAGAGAAAGGTCACTACAAAAACAGGATCCGGTCAGAGAAGTGAAAACGGACTAAAAAGTAAAAAAAAGGCCCGGCGGCTACCTACTCTCCCACGGAAAACCGTAGTACCATCGGCGTGAAGGCGCTTAACTGCCGTGTTCGGGATGGGAACGGGTGTGTCTGCCTTGCTGTGGCCACCGGGCCAGCCAACACACGGGAGCGCGAGCTCGTGCTCGTGCGCCCTGTCTTGGCAGTCCGACTTGTGGGGACTGGAACAGTGATATGGTCAAGCCTCTCGGATGATTAGTACCGGTCGGCTGAACGCATTGCTGCGCTTACACCTCCGGCCTATCGAACAGGTAGTGTCCCTGTTTCCTTATGCCCGCTCTAGGCGGGGGGGATGTCTCATCTTGGGGAGGGCTTCCCGCTTAGATGCTTTCAGCGGTTATCCCTTCCGAACGTAGCTACCCGGCAGATGCCGTTGGCACGACAACCGGTACACCAGAGGTTCGTCCACTTCGGTCCTCTCGTACTAGAAGCAGGACCCCTCAAACATCCAACGCCCATGGCAGATAGGGACCGAACTGTCTCACGACGTTCTGAACCCAGCTCGCGTACCGCTTTAATTGGCGAACAGCCAAACCCTTGGGACCTGCTCCAGCCCCAGGATGCGATGAGCCGACATCGAGGTGCCAAACCTTGCCGTCGATATGAACTCTTGGGCAAGATCAGCCTGTTATCCCCGGAGTACCTTTTATCCGTTAAGTGACGGCGCTTCCACGCGCTACCGCCAGATCACTAAGACCTACTTTCGTACCTGCTCGGCTTGTTTGCCTCGCAGTCAAGCCACCTTGTGCCTTTACACTTGAGAGATGATTCCCAACCATCCTAAGGTGACCATCGCGCGCCTCCGTTACTCTTTAGGAGGCGACCGCCCCAGTCAAACTTCCCACCTGGCACTGTCCCCAGACCGGATTACGGCCGGGGTTAGAAAACTGGAGAGGGAAGGGTGGTATTTCACCAACGGCTCCGCGCAGACTGACGTCCACGCCTCACAGCCTCCCACCTATCCTACACATCCCTGTCCAGGTCTCCATGCCAAGCTGAAGTAAAGGTTCACGGGGTCTTTCCGTCTAACCACGGGTACCAGGCATCTTCACCTGGACTTCAATTTCACCGGATTTCGCGTTGAGACAGCGCCCATATCGTTACACCATTCGTGCGGGTCGGAACTTACCCGACAAGGAATTTCGCTACCTTAGGACCGTTATAGTTACGGCCGCCGTTTACTGGGGCTTGGATTCGCTGCTTCGATTGCTCTGACAACTCCTCTTGACCTTCCAGCACCGGGCAGGTGTCAGTCCATATACTTCCCGTTGCCGGTTCGCATGGACCTGTGTTTTTGGTAAACAGTCGCATGGGCCATTTCACTGCAACCCCCTTTCGGGGGCCATACTTATCCCGAAGTTACGTATGCATTTTGCCGAGTTCCTTAACGCGAATTCTTCCGTGCGCCTTTGCATTCTCAGCTCGCCCACCTGTGTCGGTTTATAGTACGGTCCCCCAGAGACGCTCCTTAGAGACTATTTCTCGGCACGACGACTACGCGCACTTCGCTCCACCGTAATGGAGCTCGCTCACGGCTCGCCTCAGATCCCGGATTTGCCTGGGATCCTCATAAGCTCGCCGCTTCGGCCGGGACTACCGTCGCCCGGCTGCGTTTCGCCCTATGCGTCGTCCCATCGGGACTCTGGGAGGTGCTGGGATGTTGACCAGCTTCCCATCGACTACGGCTCTCGCCCTCGCCTTAGGGGCCGACTAACCCTTGGGTAGATTGACTTTACCCTGGAAACCTTAGGCTTTCGGCGGACGGGGATCTCACCCGTCTTTTCGTTACTCATGCCTGCATTCTCTCTTCCGTCCCGTCCACAAGCGCTTCCGCGCCTGCTTCTTCCGTACACGGAATGCTCTCCTACCGCCAGCGTCTCTAGGACGCTGGCCCGCGGCTTCGGTGGCGTGCTTAGCCCCGTTACATTATCGGCGCATGACTACTCGACCAGTGAGCTGTTACGCACTCTTTGAAGGGGTGGCTGCTTCTGAGCCAACCTCCTGGCTGTCTGTGCAATCATACTTCCTTTCCCACTTGGCACGCCTTTGGGACCTTAGCCGGCGGTCCGGGCTGTTTCCCTCTTGACGATGGCCCTTATCAGTCACCGTCTGACTGCCGCACATTGTATCGCGGTATTCGGAGTTTGGTTAAGCTCGGTACCCAGTGACGGGCCCTCACCTATCCAGTGCTCTACCTCCGCGACAGTCCATGCGACGCTAGCCCTAAAGCTATTTCGGAGAGTACCAGCTATCTCCAAGTTTGTTTAGTCTTTCGCTCCGAGCCACAGCTCATCCCAACCCTTTTCAGCGGATTTAGGTTCGGCCCTCCACTTGATTTCACTCAAGCTTCAGCCTGGCCATGGCTAGATCACTTGGCTTCGGGTCTACCGCACACAACTGGACGCCCTGTTCAGACTCGGTTTCCCTACGGCTCCGGGACTCCTATCCCTTAACCTCGCTGCATACGGTAACTCGCAGGCTCATTCTACAAAAGGCACGCCATCACCCAACTAGTGGGCTCTGACCGCTTGTAGGTCCACGGTTTCAGGTTCTCTTTCACTCCCCTCCCGGGGTCCTTTTCACCTTTCCCTCACGGTACTATGCGCTATCGGTAGCTGCCGAGTATTTAGCCTTGGAGGGTGGTCCCCCCAGATTCCGACAGGATTTCTCGTGTCCCGCCGTACTCAGGAAATGCGGCCATCCAGGCGCAACCGTTTCGCGTACGGGGCTTTCACCCGCTCTGGCCGGCCTTCCCAGGACCGTTCCGCTACAGTTGCGCTTTCTGACTGGACGGGCTAAGCCCCGCCGCACCCCTACAACCCCGCGCACCCGAAGGCACGCGGTTTGGGCTCCTCCCCGTTCGCTCGCCGCTACTGGGGGAATCTCGTTTGATTTCTACTCCCGCTGGTACTCAGATGGTTCACTCCCCAGCGTATACCGCATGCACGCTATTTTATTTACGCACATGCGAATGTCATCAGGACATTCGGGTTACCCCATTCGGAAATCCGCGGATCATAGGGTATTGGCCCCTCCCCGCGGCTTATCGCAGCTAATCACGTCCTTCATCGCCTGGCAGCTCCTAGGCATCCTCCGTGGACCCTTATTCACTTGACCATATCATTCTTCCAATCCCTACGCTAATATAACAATGCTGAAAATTCAGCTCTGTGTTCTGTAAAAAAACCAGTTGCTCTTGCAACTGAATTTGGGACTGATAAGACTTGAACTTATGACCTCGTGCTTATCAGGCACGCGCTCTAACCACCTGAGCTACAGTCCCAATGTGACAAAAATATCAGAGAAGAGAAGAGTTAATAAGGAAGCTTTTAGGGCACTTGGTTGCAGGACTTTCACCTGCTGGCCGACGGCCTTACTTGTGCCTGAGGCTGTGAGAGCCTCGGGCTCCCTTTCTTGGTAGA